>Ga0272449_1004216_pt1 | contig 11786 bp, 8 predicted proteins | sample YNPCB0241_FD_198679 | JGI IMG/M metagenome (GOLD analysis project Ga0272449, IMG submission 198679) | Hot spring sediment microbial communities from Yellowstone National Park, WY, United States - YNP-CB-024-1 | ecosystem: Environmental > Aquatic > Thermal springs > Hot (42-90C) > Sediment...
GGCAGGCCCCTCCGGCTTTCCCCCTTGCCGCTGTCCCCTCCACCAGAGGACCCCGCCCGGCAGGCTGGAGACGTAGATGAGGACCTGCATGAGGAGCGAGAGGGAGATGGCGAAGTCGCTGGAGACCACGCCCCCCAGGCTGGCGTAGAAGAGGTCGTAGGCCCCTTGGTTCACCCCCAGCCCGCCCACAGAGGGGATGAGGATGGGGGCAAAGGCGACCATGGGGTTGAAGAGGAAGATGTAGCGCATGGGCAGTCCCCCGCCCAGGGCCTCGGCCAGGAGCCAGTTGACCGCGTTGGTGACGAGCAGGACGGCCAACGAGATGCCGAAGGCCTGGAGGAGCGCCAGAGGCCGCTCCCGGAAGGGCTGGATGGCCTCCGAAAGGCGGCGGTACAGGGGCGCGGCCCGGGAAAGGAGGGGCAGGCGGAACAGACGCTCCACCAGGGCCCGCAGCCGCCGGCTGAGGAGCGCGGCGAAGAGGACCACAAAGCCCCCGAAGGCCGCCCACACCACCCACACCGCGCCCCGCAGGGCCGGCCCCCCCGGGATCCAACCGAGGGCCACGGTCAGGGTCATGGCCGCGGCGGCCGCAGCGAAGGCCAGGAGGCCCACCAGTTTGTCCACCAGGACGGAGATGGCAGCCTCCGCCGCCCGGTCGGTGTGGCGGGCCAGGTCGTAGCCCCGCACCACGTCGCTGGCCACCAGGGGCAGGAGGAAGTTCCCGAAGAAGAGCCCCTCAAAGGTGTAGCGCCAGAGGGCCGCCAGGGGGACCTGGATGCCCTGCTGGCGGAGGAGGAGTTGCCACTTGGTCGCGCCCAGGGCGATGGCGCCGAAGTAGAGCCCCAGCGCCAGCGCCACACGGCCCAGGTCGGCCTGCCCCAGCACGCGCAGCACCGTCCCCAGGTCCACCTTGAAGGTGAAGAGGTACGCGATCAGCCCCAGGCTGATGGCGACCTTGAGCAGGGTGAGGAGTTTGCCTCTCAACGCGGCCTCTTATCCGGAACGACGGGGTCTATCGGGAGGCCCGTGGCCGTGGCCGAGGGCGGGGCCTTCCGGAGGTCCACCTTCTTGGTCGTCCAGGCCATGTCCCAGACCACGTGCCGTTCCTTCTTGATGTAGTAGTCGTACGCGCCCAGGAGGCGGGAGATCCCCTCAATGAGGGCCAAAGCGGCCAGGGTGTAGAGCAGGCGGATGGCCCCCCAGGCTTCCTCCAGGGCGATGCGCAGGACGCGCCAGGAATCCAGGCTGGCCACCTGGTAGCCGTACTTGGCCTTGAGGTAGAGGTGCCCGGCGTAGTTGCGCCGCCGCTGGCGGATGAAGTCGGCCACCGTGGTCGGGCCCATGTTGTAGACGATGGCGTCCGGCGCGTAGCGGACCTGCAGCCCCCGCCGCACCACCAGGGCCTCCACGAAGGCCTCGTCCATGGCCACGTCCGGCGGGATCTGGTCAAAGACCTTGCGGAAGGCGATCATCTCGCCGAGGCGCGGGATCTCCATGCACAGGTGGTGTTCCAGGCGCAGGCGCAGGTGGGAAAGGTACCCCACGATGTGGTCCGGCGTGTTGACCGCCACCTTCTGGGCCCCGGTCATCCCCACAGAGGGGTCGCGGAACATCCGCACCAGGTTCTCCACGCTGTCCTCGCGGGGGCAGGTGTCGCCGCTCTCCAGGACGCAGATATCCTCCTTCGCCTCCTTCAGGAACAGGTTGATGGCGGAGGTCTTCCCCTCGCGGCGCGGCTGCACGATGAGTTTGATGCGGGGGTCCTTCTGCATGTACTCCCGCACGATCTCCTCGGTGCGGTCGGTGCAGCCGGAGGCGACGACGATGATCTCCGTGATCTCCACCTCGCGCAGGCGCTGGTTGAGCAGGGCTTCCAGCAACTGGCCGATGTTCGCCTCTTCGTTGTGGGCCGTGATGCCCACGCTACACCGGATAGGGGCCGCTTCCTTCACAATCCCTCACCTCTCTGGAACTCCGCTGGCTGGCCCAAGCCACGCCTACTCGCCGCCGGTGACCGCCGTGCGCCAGGCCACCCGGAGCGTCCGGGGCAGGTCCAGCCAGGTCTGCTTGCGGGTCAGGGTGCGCAGGATGCGCTTGGGGCGCATGTAGAACCGCCGGTACGCCTCCCGCCACTTCCGCTCCACCAGGTCTGCCGGCAAGCCGGGCATCTCAAACCGGGCCTTGCCCTCAAAGAAGAGGAAGTCGTCCCAATCCTTCGCCAGGATGGTCCCCTCCCGCTTCACCCTCTCGTAGAGTTCCGTGCCCGGGAACGGCGTGGCCATGGAGAAGTTCGCCACCAGGGGGTCCAGTTCAATGGCGAAGCGGATGGTGTCTTCCATGGTCTCTTCCGTCTCGCCCGGCATGCCGATGATGAAGAAGCCGATGGTCTCCATGCCCACCTTCTTGGCCGCCCGGAAGGCGGCGCGGACCTGGTCCAGGGTCAGTTGTTTGTGGATGATGCTGTCCAGGATCTTCTGGTTGCCGCTCTCCACGCCGAAGGCGGTGCGGATGCAGCCGGCCGCCCGCATGCGGCCCAGGAGTTCCTCGTCGGCCAGGTTGGCGCGGATGCCGTTGATCATGATCCAGGGGACGTGGTTCAGGCCCTCCTGGATGAGGAGGTCGCAGATGCGGAGCACCCGGTCCCGCCGGATGTTGAAGGAATCGTCCAGGACGCCGATCTCGGCCGCCCCGACCTCCCGCACCAGCCAGCGCCATTCGGCGACCACGTTCTCCGCCGAGCGCATGCGCCACCGCCGCTCCATGATCTGGGAGCAGTAGGTGCAGCGGTAGGGGCAGCCCCGGGAGGTGAGGATGGGGAGGCTGTACCCCTCCACGTGGTCCAGCGTGGGCTGCAGGTTGGTGTAGCGGTCCAGTTTGAAGAGGTGCCAGGCGGGCCAGGGGAGGATGTCCAGGTCGGCGATGGTGGGGCGGTCGGGGGTGCTGTGGACCTCGCCGTCCCGGCCGCGGAAGGTGACGCCCAAGACGTGGCGGAGGGCTTCCACGGCCTGGTCCCGCACGGCGGCGTAGCCCCGCTCCCCCAGGCCTAGACGGTCCAGGGTGCCGGTCAGTTCCTCCCAAGTGGCCTCGCCCTCGCTGCGCACCACCACATCCACCTCGGGCCGGCTGGCCGACTCCTCCGGCAGGACCGTGGGGTGGGGTCCCCCCAGCACCACCGCGGCGTCCCCCGCTTCCTTGACCTGCCGCGCCGCGGCCCAGGCCGATTTGATCTGGGTGGTGTTGGCGGTGATGCCCACCACGTGGGGCCGGAAGGCCGCCACCACATCGGGCAGGGGCTCCCGCTCCACGTCCCCGTCCCAGACGCGGACCTCGTCGCCCCGGCGGAGGGACACAGCCCCCAGGTAGGCCAGGGCCATGGAAGGAGACGTCCGCGTCTCTATGGGCAATTTGGACTTCGGGTTGACCAACAGGATCCGCAGCAAAGAGGCCCTCCTCACCCGTGCTTCACGGCGGAATTGTAGCACAAAACGCCCCGAGGCCAAAAGGCGGCCCTGGCACGCCGCAAGCCCCTACCTGCCCGCGGCCTGGCCGGGCCAGGGGAAGAGCCGCAGGGGGTCACCCGCCAGGACCGCGGGATAGACGCGGCAGGGGACGCCCGTGTGCTCCTGGCAGAGGCGGGGGACGTCGGCTGGACGGGGGATGCCCAGGCTCCGGAGCACCCGCCAGAAGTGACAGAGGGGGAAGCCCAGAACCGCGGCATAACACCCCGTAAAATCCCTCGCGGGCCGGAACCCCTGGTGCTGGATGGCGTACGCGCCGGCCTTGTCCAGGGGGTCGCCGGTGCGCACGTAGGCCAGGATCTCCTCGTCCCGGTAGGCCCGCATGCGCACGGATGTGGCGGCCAAGTCCGCTGCGCCGAGGCCCAGGGGGCCGGCCAGCACGGTCACGGCGGTGAACACCTGGTGGGCCCGGCCGCGCAGGAGGCGCAGCATCTCCACCGCTTCGGCCTCGTCGGCGGGCTTGCCCAGGATGGCCCTCCCCACCGCGACCACGGTGTCGGCCGCCACCACGTAGCGCCGGGGGTGCCGCGCCGCCACAGCCTGGGCCTTGGCCAGGGCCAGCCGCAGGGCCAGGGCCGAGGGGTCCTCTCCATCCCGGGGGTCTTCGGCCACGTCGGCGGCCGCCACTTCGTGGGGCAGGCCCAGGGCGAGCATGAGGGCCTGCCGCCGCGGGGATTGGGAGGCCAGGATCCACACAGGCCCTGGAGGGGAGGCGTCAGGCATAGTACCCTCGGTACTCCGGCGGGAGGAGTTCCGCCAGGCGCCGCATCATGTAGTCGGTCCAGGCCTCCAGTTGCTCGTGGGAGGGGCGGTGCTTGACCTCCTCCGCGCCCGGCAGGCGGAAGGGCTTGCCGAAGACCACGTGCACGTCGGCCCTGCGTCCCCGGAGGAGGGAAGGGAACATGTGCTCGTGTCCCCAGGCCACCACCGGCTGGATCCACGCGCCGGTCTTCCAGGCCAGGAGCGCGGCGCCCGGCTTGCCCTTCTGGAGGCCGCCGGTGGGCGTGCGGGTCCCTTCCGGGGCGATGGCCAGGGCCAGGCCGCTTTCCAGGACCCGCACGGCGGCGAGGAAGGCCTTGCGGTCCGGCTCCCCTCGCCGCACGAAGATGCCACCCACGCTGCGGAAGAGGGGGCCCAGCAGGGGGTGCCGCTCGTGCTTGCTGGCCACCAGGACCGTCGTCTGACACGGCAGGTAGGCGGCCACGACGGGCGGGTCCAAGAGGTGCAGGTGGTTGGTGATGATGAGGAGGGGCCTCTCCTTGGGCACGTTCTCCACCCCTTCCACGTGGACGCGGGAGAGGAGGGGGATGAGGACTCGCAGGATGGCTCGCAGGATCCAGAACATCAAGGTCGTTCACTCCACCCGCAATCCTTGGGCCTGCACGGTGTAGCGGGACACCGGGCCAGGCAGGCCCAGGAAGATGGCTTCAAAGGGGCTCCGGCCCCCTGGCGGGAGGGTCGCCTCTTCGGGGGCCACCTTGCGCACGCCCATGACCTTGCCCTCCGCGTCGTACAGGGTGACGATAGCGAAGACCTCTTCCAGGGAGGCCGTGTCTTCGTTCTGGACCAGGCCCCGCACGGCGTAGGCGGCTGGCCCCAGGGCCTCGCCCACGAGGTCGGAAGCGGAAAGGCGCAGGCTGGTCCGCCCTTCCTCCCGGGCGGGCACCGCGCTCAGCGGCACGATCTGGTAGGTGGTGAAGCGGGAGGGCCCCTGGTCAAAGAGGATGCCGAAGGGGCCGCTTGCGCCCGGGGGGATCTGGTCCAGGAAGGTGAAGCCGGACTGGTAGGCCACGGGGCTGCCCCGCTCGTCGTAGAGGGAGACCTGCACCTGCACCAGTTCCACGGGCTCCGAGTGCAGGTTGCGGACCTCCCCCAGGCACCAGACGCCGCCGGCTGGCGTCTCCAGGAAGGCCACGTGCTCAATGGCCACTGGGACGGGGGTGGGGGTGGGCGTGGGCGGCTCTGCCAGGGCGGCTTCGTCCACGGGGATGATCAGTTCCTGCCCGATCTGGAGGCGGCGCGGGTCCAGGATGCCGTTGGCCTCCTGCAGGGCCTGCAGGGTGACCCCGTACCGCCGGGCGATGCTCAGGAGGTTATCCCCCTTCTGCACCACGTAGATGACCGGCGTGGGGGTGATGGTCGGCGTGGCCGTGGGCAGGGGAGTGAGGGGGGCAGGGGTAGCCGTGGCCGGCCGGGTGATGGCCGCCAGGGGCGTGGGCGAGAGGGTGGGGGTGTCCGTGGCGCGCGGCGTCGGCGTGGCCTGGGGCGCGCAGCCCGCGAGGAGGGCAAGGATGCCCAGCCCCCCGAGCACCAGGGCTCGCCTCCCGTGCACCATGTTGCCTCTTCCCTCCCCGGAGAGCCGCGCGAACGCGGCGCAGTTCTCCCCGCACCTCCGCTTCCCTTTGGGCCGGGGAAACGGGCGCGAGGTCGGGCGGATTATACCACATTCCGGGCGGCAGCCCAAAGCCGCCGACGCGCTTGCGGTGCCCCCTGTCGCCTGTGGCGGGGAGGGGGTTGGACCTGCGCACAAGTGAGGCATGGCAACCTGCCCCGAGCGTTGCGCAAATTGCCCCGCAGGAGTATAATTCCCGTAGACTCCCGTGGCCCACCGTCAGGGCCTCCATCGCCTTCGCTCCGCTCGGCACCAGGCCACGCGTGTGCGCAAGACCTATGGACATTGAGACGCTTGTCGCCAAAGCGCAGGAATCGCCTTACGTGACTCCAGCAGGGCTGGAGCTCATCCGGCGCGCCTACGCTTTCGCCGATCACTACCACGACAACATGCGGCGGGCTTCCGGCGAACGCTTCATAGAACATCCCTTGTCTGTGGCCTACATCCTGGCCGACCTCCGCCTGGACGCCGAGACCATCGCCGCTGCGCTCCTCCACGATGTGGCCGAGGATTCGGAAGAGGTGGAGGTTGAGGACATCCGCCGGGAGTTCGGTGACGAGGTAGCGCGCCTGGTGGACGGCGTCACCAAACTGCAGCACCTGGACCAACTGTCGGATACCGCCCGCCGGAGCGGGGAGTACCGGGATGCCGAGTCCCTCCGGAAGATGTTCCTGGCCTCTGTGGACGATGTGCGCGTGGTCCTCATCAAATTGGCCGACCGCCTCCACAACATGCGGACCCTCGGCTCCCTGGACGAGGCGAGCCGCCGGCGCATCGCCAAGGAGACCCTGGACATCTTCGCCCCCCTGGCCAACCGGCTGGGCATCTGGCAGATCAAGTGGGAACTGGAGGACCTGGCCTTCCGCTACCTGCAGCCCGGGACGTACAAGGAAATCGCCCGTCTGATCGCCGAGCGGCGCGCCGACCGCGAGGCCGACATCGCCAAGGTGGCCGCCATCCTGGAGAAGGCTCTCAAGGACGCGGGCATTGAGGCCACTGTCACCGGGCGTCCCAAGCACATCTACAGCATCTACCGCAAGATGCGCGCCAAGGGCGTGGACTTTGACCAGATCTACGACGTGCGGGGGCTTCGGGTCATCGTCAACGAGGTGCGGGATTGCTACGCCGCTCTGGGGGTCGTCCATTCCCTGTGGCCCCCCATCCCCGGCGAATTTGACGACTACATCGCCACGCCCAAGGACAACATGTACCAGTCCCTGCACACCGCCGTGGTCGGGCCAGAGGGCCGTCCCCTGGAGGTGCAGATCCGCACCCACGAGATGCACCAGGTGGCCGAGTACGGCATCGCTGCCCACTGGCGCTACAAGGAGAAGTCCAAGCCCGACCCCCTCTTTGAGAACAAGATCGCCTGGCTGCGCCAGATCATGGACTGGCGCCAGGAGGTGACCGACGCTGCGGAGTTCATTGACGCGCTGCGCACCGACGTTTTCCAGGACCGGGTCTTCGCCTTCACCCCCAAGGGCGAGGTCATTGACCTGCCGGCCGGCTCCACCCCCATTGACTTCGCCTACTACATCCACACGGAGGTGGGCCACCGCTGCCGAGGGGCCCGGGTCAACGGCCGCATCGTCCCTCTGGACTACCAACTGAAGAACGGGGACCAGGTGGAGATCATCACCACCAAGCGAGGGGGGCCCAGCCGGGACTGGCTCAACCCCACGCTGGGGTACGTGCGGACCTCCCGTGCCCGCCAGAAGATCCGCCAGTGGTTCCGCCGCCAGAACCGCGAGGTGAACATCGCCCAGGGCCGCGAGATCCTGGACCGGGAACTGCGCCGCCTGAACGTCAGCGCCACCTACGAGGAGGTGGCCGCCCTCTTCGGCTACAAGACCGCCGACGACCTCCTGGCGGCCATCGGCTACGGCGACCTGAACACCCAGCAGATCGCCGCCAAACTCCTGGAGAGAGAGCGGGAGGAGGAGATGCCGGCCAAGGCCCCGCCCCCCGCGCCCAAGCCCGAAGGGGTGCAGGTGACCGGCGTGGGCAACCTCCTCACCAACCTGGCCCGCTGCTGCAACCCCCTGCCGGGAGACCCCATCGTCGGGTACGTGACCCGGGGCCGGGGGGTCACCATCCACCGCGCCACCTGCCCCAACGTGCTCCGCGTCCAGGAACGGGAGCGGCTGATCAACGTGACCTGGGGCCAGGCGGCACGCCAGGTCTACCCCGTCTCCATCCGGGTGCGGGCTTTCAACCGGGGCGGGCTCCTGCGCGACGTGGCGGCCGTGGTGGCCGACGAGGGGATTGATATGAGCGCAGCCCAGGCCACCGTGGACCAGAAGGAGAACCTCGCCTACATCACCGCCACCCTGCAGGTGACGAGCGCCAGCCAGTTGAGCAAGGTCCTGGCGAAGATTGAGCGCATCCCCAACGTCATTGAGGCTCTGCGCGTCAAGACGTGAGGGGACCGCACCTCTCCGCCTCCTGGATCCACCCGTTGGCGAAGCCCAGCGCCTCCACGGCGCGGATGGCCGCCGCGTACTCCTCGGCTGCCACGGGCCGGCCCAGCACCGGGTCCCCCACGGCCCGGTAGGCCGGGAAGTACTGCCCCATCAGGCTCACGTGGACCTCCGTCCCCAGGTGCTGGGCGATCCAGGCGAAGACCGCCTCCGTGCCGGCCAGGCCCTGGGGCAGCACCAGGTGCCGGATGATGAGGCCGCGCTGGGCGATGCCCTGGGGGTCCAGGCGCAGGTCGGGCCCCACCTGCCTGTACATCTCCAGGAGCGCCAGGCGGTTGTGGCGCACGTAGTCCCGGAAACCCGAGAGGCGGGCCGCCACCCCCTCGTCGGCGTACTTGGCATCCGGCAGGTAGATGTCCACCACGCCTTCCAGCAGGCGGAGGACCTCCACCTGCTCGTAGCCACCCGTGTTGTAGACCAGGGGGATGCGCAGGCCCGCCGTGGCCGCCACCTCCAGGGCGGCCAGCCACTGGGGCACGAAGTGGGTCCCGGAGACCAGGTTGATGTTGTGCGCGCCGCGGACCTGGAGTTCCAGCATCATCTCCGCCAGGCGCGTGACCGAGACCTCCTGGCCGTGGTGCAACTGGCTGATGGGGTAGTTCTGGCAGAAGAGGCAGCGCCCGGTGCAGCCGGAGACAAAGAGGGTGCCGGAACCTCGGAAGCCGCTGATGGGGGGCTCTTCCCAGGGGTGGAGGGTCCAACTGGAAAGGCGCACGGACGCGCCCTCGCCGCAGGCCCCCCGCTGCCCGGCCAGGCGGTCCACGCCGCACGCCCGCGGGCAGAGGCGGCATGCCCGCAGGAGTTCGTAGGCCGCGGCCACGCGCCGGCGGAGTTCCCCCTGCGCCAAGAGGCGGCGGTAGGAAGGCTCCGGCCCCTCCGACCTGTGCCGCGCCCACGCCCTCGGGCGCGGCAGGGCCTCACGCAGGCGAGTGGTGGCCATGCCCCTCACCGGTGCAGCGCGGCCACCCGCTTCCAGGCTGGCACCTCCGCTTCCTCCAGCGCCTCCAGGGTGCCGCGCAGTTCAAAGATCTGGTCGCGGAGCGCCGCGGCCTTCTCAAACTCCAGGGCTGCGGCCGCGGCCTTCATCTGCTTCTCCAGGTCCTTGATGAGGCGGGCGATCTCATCCTTGGGCAGGGCAGCCACGCCCACCGCCTCCTCCCGCTCGCGCCGCTGCGACCGCACCCGGTCCGTGAGGTCCCGCACCTCCTTGACCACGCTGGCCGGCTGGATGCCGTGGGCTTCGTTGTAGGCCATCTGGATGCGGCGCCGCCGCTCCGTCTCGTCAATGGCCCGGCGCATGGACTCGGTGATCGTGTCGGCGTACATGATGGCCTTGCCGTGGATGTGCCGCGCCGCGCGGCCGATGGTCTGGATGAGGGCCTGCTCTGAGCGGAGGAACCCCTCTTTGTCCGCGTCCAGGATGGCCACCAGGGAGACCTCCGGCAGGTCCAGCCCTTCCCGCAGGAGGTTGATCCCCACCACCACGTCGTAGACGCCCAGGCGCAGGTCCCGCAGGATCTCCACCCGCTCAATGGTCTGGATTTCCGAGTGGAGGTAGTGGACCTTGATGCCCAGTTCGGCCAGGTAGTCGGCCAGGTCCTCGGCCATGCGCTTGGTGAGGGTGGTCACGAGGACGCGCTCGCCCCGCCGCACCCGCTCGCGGATCTCGCCCACCAGGTCCTCTATCTGGCCCTCCGTGGGCCTGACCTCCACCTCCGGGTCCACCAGGCCCGTGGGGCGGATGATCTGCTCCACCACCTGCTGGGACTTCTCCAGTTCGTAGGGCCCTGGCGTGGCCGAGGTGTAGATGACCTGGTTCACCCGCTCCTCAAACTCCTCAAAGGTGAGGGGGCGGTTGTCCAGGGCCGAGGGGAGGCGGAAGCCGTACTCCACCAGGACCTCCTTGCGGGAGCGGTCGCCGTTGTACATCCCGTGCAGTTGCGGGATGGTCATGTGCGACTCGTCCACGAAGAGGAGGTAGTTGTCTGGGAAGTAGTCCAGGAGCGTCCAGGGTGGGCTGCCGGGGGGCCGGCCCGAGAGGTGCCGCGAGTAGTTCTCAATCCCAGAGCAGTAGCCGATGGCGCGGATCATCTCCAGGTCGTAGCGGGTCCGCTGCTCCAGCCTCTGGGCCTCCAGGAGTTTGCCCTGGGCCCGCAGTTCCGCCAGCCGCTCCTCCAGTTCCTCTTCAATGTCCCGCAGGGCCTGTTCCAGGCGGTCCTCCGGGGTGATGAAGTGCTTGGCCGGGAAGATGGCCACCTGGTCCCGTTCCCCCAGGATTTCGCCGGTCAGGGGGTCAATCTGGAGGATGCGCTCCACCTCGTCGCCCCAGAACTGGATGCGGTAGGCCAGGTGGTCGTAGGCGGGCTGGATCTCCAGCGTATCCCCCCGCACCCGGAAGGTGCCCCGGGCGATCTCCAAGTCGTTGCGGTTGTAGTGGATGTCCACCAGTTGGCGCAGGAGTTTCTGGCGCCGCCGGACCTCCCCCTTGTGGATGGTGACCACCACCCGCCCGTACTCCTCGGGGCTGCCCAGGCCGTAGATGCAGGAGACCGAGGCGACGATGATCACGTCCCGCCGCGTCAGGAGGGCGGCGGTGGCGGCCAGCCGGAGGCGGTCAATCTCCTCGTTGATGTCGGCGTCCTTCTCAATGTAGGTATCGGTGTGGGGCAGGTAGGCCTCTGGCTGGTAGTAGTCGTAGTACGAGACGAAGTACTCCACGGCGTTGTAGGGGAAGAACTCCCGGAACTCGGCGTACAGTTGCGCCGCCAGGGTCTTGTTGTGGGCGATGACCAGCGTCGGGCGCTGGACCTGCTCAATGATGTTGGCCATGACGAAGGTCTTTCCCGTGCCCGTCGCGCCGAGGAGGGTTTGGTGCTTATACCCTTTGCGCAGGCCCTCCACCAGTTTGGCGATGGCCTGGGGCTGATCCCCTGTGGGCTGGAAGTCCGAGACCAGTTTGAACCGTTCCACGGCACTGCTCCAGAGGCCGGGCCCAGCCCGGCCGTCCCCCTGAATTCATGCGCCCTTGCAGGGCAAGGGCGCAGGCTGACATGCGGGAACGCAGGAAAGGGTTACTCGCTCCCTTTTATTGTACACGAGGCGGCGGCCTTGCGCAATTGCCCGAGGGCTTCTGGCCGGGCCTCACCAATCCCCTCCCTCTCCATCCGCTGATGGAGAGGGAGGGGGCTGCCGCTGCAAGCGGCGGGGGCGAGGAGGAGGAGGGGCAATTCATGAATCGCCCCTGCAGACCTCCCCCACCCCTGGCCTTCCATATGCGCTAACTTAAGGCAGCTATACATAGAAGCACCTTAACAAGATGACAAAAGTTCAGGAAGGATCTAGCATGGGCCAATTGCTGGCGGCGTTTTCTGGGAGCATCGCAGAGAAACCGTTGCA
>Ga0272449_1004217_pt1 | contig 11784 bp, 5 predicted proteins | sample YNPCB0241_FD_198679 | JGI IMG/M metagenome (GOLD analysis project Ga0272449, IMG submission 198679) | Hot spring sediment microbial communities from Yellowstone National Park, WY, United States - YNP-CB-024-1 | ecosystem: Environmental > Aquatic > Thermal springs > Hot (42-90C) > Sediment...
ATTAAGAAAGATCATTAAAGAAAGGAAAGATATAATTGGAGAAATTTTTGAAAAATTTAATAATAAAAAATCCTTAAAAAATATCCTTGAAGAGTTTATTAAAAAATATACTCTTGAAGATAGGATTGAAGAGTATCTCAAAAATGTTGATAGACCAAGAAGAGATTTACCATCTGTTCATGTTTTAACCACCCTTGGTCCAGGAGAAACAGAATTTAATGTTAGAAACTGGCTTGAAGAGAGTATGCTTCTTTACAACTTACTTAAAAGAAAAAATTTACTCAAAAAAGTTGAAGAAAAAATGAAAATATGGAGGGAAAATATCGTCAAAGTAGGAGAGAAAATTGTAAAAGAAAATAATCTTGAAAGTGAAATTTATAAATATGATGAAAAAAATATCTCAAATGGGATTATAAAATTACTTATTGCATATCCTGAAATAGGGAAAGAACTTTCAACACTTATGGTCTTATTAATAAGAGAGGGAGAAAATATAGATGATAAAAACTTTAGAGTAAAAGAGCCAGAAGATGTTATTAAACAATTAGATCCAGAAATAATTGAAAAATTAAATACAAATAAATTGAGTGAAGAAGAGGCAGAGTTGGTGAAAAATTTAAGGCAGAAATTTATAGAAAAGTATAATTTAAGTAAAGATGTAGACGAATTTATAAAAAATTATTTACATCCTGTTTATTCAAAAATTAATGCCCAAAGAAAAATAGTTGTTGAAGAAGGATTACTTGAGGAGTTAAATAAACCAATTTATAGATATGAAGCAAAAGGTGGATATAAAAAATATAATCTTCTTTATACTCCAAGTAGGGTTGATCTTGGTGCAAAAGAGGTATATTCTGTAAGAGATATCCCTAAATGGGTTGGTGGTATTGATAGTTATTCTGCATTAAAAGGTAAATCACTTTATTCTCTTTATAATATTGCAGGACCAACTGTAATTCCATCTACAAAAATAGCAGAATTTTTAAAAGTCGGAGAAAATTTCTTTTCAAGAGGGGGCATCTTTTATCTTTCTTTAACAGCAGGAATAAATCTTGATACTTTGAGATTTGGAGAATTTGAATTTTTTAGAACTCAATGGAATATGCGAGGGGATAGAATAGTTCTACCATCTGGAGAAACATATGGTGGTTTTTGTGTTCCTAAAGAATTTAGTTTGCTTTATGCAATTATAATTTCTGCTGTAGATAAGGAAACTTCAAAGAAAATACTAAATTCATTTGGTATTCCTGAGAAATTACATTCTGCTGTTATTGAAGATATGAGAAAAATCCTTTCTTTCAGGTGTGATTATCAACTTGAAATTGACTGGGAAGGGAAGGCTTTATCTTATTTATATTCAAAATATCCTGAATACTTTAAAATTTTTGGTCAACCAACATATTTATCAAGATTACCACAAATTGCAATAACTCTTGAAAAAATGGGAATTGTAATCCCAGAAGGAGAAGAAGAAAGAATAAATGAATTCAAATTAACATATTGGGTTAATAAAAAGGCACAGGGACTTGAAGAGATTAATAGAATTGGTCCATTTAGAAAAGTAAAATTAATTTATGACCTTATAAAAAAAGCAAGAAAGAAAAATAAATATATTGTAAATGATGACGAATTAATAGGGGTTATGGATGTAAGTTATAAAGAAAGTGAACTTGAGGATGGAAGATTGATCCCTGTTTCAGATGTCAGATTTAGTGCTGGATGTAGAAAACTTGAGATATACAGTTTAGTAGCAGAAAAGCATATATTAGTTGATATTGATCCAGAAGGAAGAAGTTTAATAAAAGAAATTTTTAAAAATTTTGTGCCACCAGCCGACATTAGAATAGTTGGGAAATGCACCGGTTCAGATATTCTCAATCATGTCCCGAATTCAGGCCTTGAAGAAATAAAAAACCAGGTTATCAATTATCTCTATAAAATAGGGCTTGATGATAATTTGATAAAAACTAACTGTATTGTATATGGAGGAGACATAAGAAAATGGGTTGGGATAAGAGAAAGAAACTACGAAGAAATTGAGAAAATTTATAATGATTTAAAAGGAAAGATCCATCTCCTTGTAATTGACAAAAGAGGGCCTTTCTCCTCATATAAAATTGCAATTAGAGGAGTTGATTTTGTTGATCTTGGAATTCCTGACCCTGAATTGCTTCAACTTATAGATAATCTTCCTGAATTTATATATTTAATTAAAAAAGAAAGACCTTATAGTGCTCTTGTATTTGCAGATGGAACTTCAGGTGCAAGAAGACCATCCTTTTCATATAATAATCCTAACTGTAGAAGAAAAGTTAAAGAACTCTTTGCAATTGAAGAAAAGGCAGTTTATGGATGTCTTGGAATTGGAGAAGAAACAATAGCAGATTGGAGAAAAGAAATGGAGATTGAAAGAGATTTAAGTGAGAAGTTTTTAAATTTATTAATGGAGGGAAATAAAAATGGAGTTAATGAAGTTTTAAAAGAAATAAGAAATTATCTTTTAAAAGAAAATAAAGTGGAACAGACAATTTCCGAAGAAAATCAAGCCAAAAGAGTAAATACATGGGGCTTAAAGGATAAATACTATACTCTTTCACTTATTTTGCTTGCGAAAGAAACAAATATTGAATACATTGATTTTGGGAAATGGTTGATTTTTGGAGGGATTTTTTTAATAAATGGGAAATATACAACAAAAGAAATGATTGAATTGAGAAAAAAATTTGAAGAAAAGTTGAATAAATTAGGATATGGAAAAAGTGGATTTAAGAAAACACAGATTGATTTTATTATAAAAGAATACTTCAGACCTTTATTTATACCAGAAATAAAAGAAAAATATGAAGAAATAAGTACAGGTCTAGCAGGTTCATTAAAAGCAGCAGAAGTACAAACACAGGCACTTAAAAGATGGGAAGAGAGAAAAAGGGAGTATGAAAAGATTAAAAGTTTAAGAAGAAAATTGGAAGAATATAAAAAATTTGATATCTCTTATCTCAGAAATTTGACAGTAGAAAAAATAAATGAAGAAGCAAAAAAGATTCTTGGAAAACCTGAAAGATTGATTCCTCCTGAAAATTTTGGGAAGTTCCTTAAAATTACAAGATTTTGTATAGAAAAGTTTGTTAGTGAGTGGAAAAAAGGAATTAAAGAAGAAATTTTAGGTCTACTTGATAGATTTTTTGAGTCAGGAGAGATTAAAGAAGAGGATTATATTGACTTAACTAAATCTATTGCTAATCTTGCTGCATTAAAAGAAAATGACATAGAATTTTATGAAAAAATACTTTCAATTCTTGAACTTTTAGATATCTCCTTCCTTATTGAACTTACATTAAATTGCTGGGATGAGAGTGAATATAATTCTCAGATAGCAAAATTCTTTGATAGAACAATAAACAGCCACATATTTGATTACTTTCCATACCATTTTTATAAAGAGAGATGTCCATATTTTGAAAAACTTGAGAGAGATGTTAAATTCAAACTCGCTTACAAATTTCATCAATATTTATACAGATATTTAAGATATCTTATATGCGAAAAAACAGAATTAAAAAATTATAGTGAACTTTACAGAGACCTTTATATAGGTAATATTCTGGAAAATAAAAATGCTATTGGAATAAAAGGAGAAACACCTGAAGAAATCTTCTGGTTCCATTATGGAAGAATGAGAGATATTGTCGTTTTGAAGTATGAAGGTTTTGGTTATCCTGAAATATTTATAGATGTGGAACCGGAAGATTTAAAAACGAATGAAAGAGTTAACGTTGTTATCGTTTATCCCTATGGAAACACAACTGTACCTGTAGCACTCCAACAAGGTCCTAAATTTGCCAAAAATTCAATAAATCTTTTCATCTCTGCTTTTCCTATAAAAGAAGAAATAAATGGAGTCAAATTGTTGAAAATCACAGAAGCCATGATATATCCTCCTTTTGAAGAAATAGAAAATTTAAGAAAGAAATACAAAAATATTCCCCAAAACAGATCAGATTTCATATTTGTAAAATTTAAAAACCCTGTTGTAGTCCATTCTATTTTCTTTCATTTTACTCATCCATTAAGACCGGAGATAGACCATTTTAAAATTCCTATAATACAGCCCCTTATATGGGAAGCAGCAACACATTTAAAGTGTGAACTACCAAAAATGCTTAAAGGTTCTGGCGTTAAAGTACCTGAACAAATAAACTGGTATATGGAGGATACAGAAAGATTAAAAAATAAAGCAAAAGAGAAAATAAGAGAGAAAATAATTATGCTCTCAAAGAAATATGATACCCTTATTGTTAAATGTGAAAAAGAATCTGGTGGAAGAAAGTCAATGATATTACCTGTGAGAGAAAATAGTAAAATTATTGAAAAAAATGTGAATAGATTAACAGAACTTGTATATGAAATTTCTTTAACAGATAATGCAGTAATTCAAGAGGTTATTCCTTCAAGAGTTAGACAACTTTATACAAGAGAATTCCTTGAAGATGTTGTTGAAAGATTTGCAAAAATTGGAATTCCTGTATTAATTGATAAAGAACCTAAAACTCCTTTATATTCTTATTTTAGACAAATTGTTGTTTTAGGTAAAGATGGATATAAAATTTCACATCATATAACAGTTATAAGCACAAGAGGAATAGCAAATGTTGGGCAAGGTGGTCTTTTATATGAATATACAGATGATATTATAAATCCTAAATATAGAAAAACTTTAAGGACCCAAATAACGAATGCTGTTTATAAAAGTTTAGAGTATCAACAAAAATATATTGAGAGAAATTGGAAATTTATTATTGAAGAATATTTAAAAATCCATCCCGAATTTAAAGATAAAGTAAAATATGAAAAAACTTTTGAAGATCTGACAGGTTTTCCAATAACAGGTATCCCTTATGAAATGGGTGATTATATGCCTTTATTTTTAGTAGATGAGTTTGATAATTTAAAATATCTCTATAATGAAAAAGAAGGTAAACTTATACCACTTTATGATAAAAATGGGTATCCTACAGATGTAAAAATTTATGACGAAAATAGGAAAGAAATAGTAAGAATAGACAAAAATAAAAACCCTATTCCAATTCCATATTTTGATGAAAATGGAAATCCAAGAAAAATATATAATGAAAACGGGGAAGAAATACCAAGTTTAATAATATGTAAAATTGAACCAAATCCAGGGGCTGGATTATGGAGGCCCCATAATGATAGATTGCCACCAGAAAGAAAAGGGGAGGGTGTATTTATAATATTTAGTTGTCTAGCAGAAAGAGGTAAAATTTATAAAGAGAAAATTGAAAAACTTATTAATAATTTATGAATTTGACCGTGAATATATAAAAAGAGTATTATCATTTTTAAAATTATTTTCTGCAAAAGGAAATATAACTTTAAATTTTTATGCGGCTAAATGGCTTGGAAATAAAATTGAAAATCTTACTTTAGGTATTGATGAAAATTTTGAAACTTTTGAAGTTAATATCTCTTCGTTGAATTTTTTCGATAATTCAATAATTCTATCTTTGAATTCTTTATTGGAAAAAGAGAATCACCGAAAAATCTCGGAATATTTAAAAAAATTTAAAATAAAACAATTTAATCCTTTCAACCCTTCAAATTTTGCTGCAAATAAGTATAAAACAATTGAAAAATTGGGAAGGTTTGATGTAAATGTCCCTGATTCAATCCTGATCACATTTGATGAAAGAAAAATGATAAGAAGGAAAATAGAAAAATTTGTTCTTGAAAAAGAAGTAGAGGGATTTTATATTCAGGCAAATTCAGATACAGAAGGAAAGCAAACTTATTTTTTTAAAAAAAAGGAAATAATTGAAAATTTTCACTTTTTGGAAGAGACAATTAATACGATTCTCCCAGAACAACCAGTAATTATAAAAGAAAAAAGAGGCAATATTTATTATTTTAAAGATGAGGAAAAAGAATGTGGATATAGAAGTGTTGTTTTAAGATTTTTTATATTTCAATGGAATAGGGAAATTTATTCTGATTGGTGTTTTGTTGAAGTGAGTAAAAAAGAAGATATACCTTTAAGTTCGCCATTAAAAGGTGGGGAAATTTTGAATTTTAAGAAAATTGAAAACAATTTATTTTTTAAAAAGGAACGCTATTTTGAGAGATTTTTTTTAAAAGAAGAACAGAAAAAAAAGATTATTTCAGAAGTGAAAAAAATCTTTTATTTATTTAATAAAAACTTAAAAGAAAAACTTAAAATTGGAGGTATAGATATTTTGATTGAAACAGATGGGAAGGATATTAAAATACTATTTCTGGAATTAAACCCAAGGCCTTCTGGTCTTGATAAACTTTCTCTTTTTATATAATTTTTACTCCTACTTTTAATTTACATCTGAGTGAACTATTTTCTTTTAATTTCAATTGGTCATTTCTCTTTATCGCTTCAGTTAAATTTGGTAAACTTGAAAATGGTTCAAGCGCAATATTATAATTTCTTCCCCACCATGGATAATTATAACTCCCTCTGGCTATTCTCCAAAACCATATATATCTAAAAATTTCCTTAGGGAACTCCATAAAAAATCCAATTTTCAATTTTTCATTTATAATTTCATAATATCCTTCTTCAATATCTGAAATAAAAATGACATCTGAAACATTATCATTTTCAGAAGGAACTTTACTTATATCCACAACTTTCCCATCAATCCCTTCAACAAATGGCCATACCCCTTCCAACTGCTTTAAATTTGTAAATGATTTCCCATCTCCTGAAATAACATTAACCTTCCCCCCTTTAATTTTTATTTTACAATCTTCTGATAAAAATGGCTTGCCAAAAGCAGGATGATGGCCCCATATAAAATCAATTTCTTCTCCACCAAGATTAAAAATTTCTTCTTCTATTTCTATATATGGTAATCCACTTTTAAGTGTTATTGTTTTTTCTAAACAAAAAGGAGTTCTATAGGTATAGACACTGAACTTTATTGATAAAATCTTTTCATTATCTTCAACTACTTTATAATTCCATGGTAAAAGAGCCACTTCTCCATGTTGTCCTATAACTGCTCCTTTATATTCACATATTGAACCACCATTTGGAAAAATCTCTTGCCATCCACCAGGATAATAATCTATAAAACTTCCTATTTTTGTTGGAGCAGTTTGAATCAATTTTGATTGTGGATAGAAAGGAATTGGACTTCTCCACATAAAATCAATATCAATTGGTTTATATAGAAATTCTACTATATCTGTTCCTTTATCAACAATAATTTCCAATCTAATTAACTCATTCTCTATAAGAAGACATTTATAACCATTCCACAAAAATTCCATATATCTACAACCATTATTCCTCGTCAACATTTTCTTCATCCTTTTTTACAAAATATCTTTCATCCTGATCAAACAAATATCTTCTAAATCCAGCAAATCTCTCTTTAAAATATCTATCACTCAATGAGGTTATTATTACTCTTTTATATTTAAAACTTGCATGAATAAATAAGTCATTTCCAAGATAAATTCCAACATGTCCTATCCTCCCTCCTCTTTTAAAAAATACCAAATCTCCCGGTAATGCTTCTTCTTTTTTGATAGGAATCCCATTTTCAAATTGAAAAGAGGAATTATTTGGAAGATTTACTCCTATAACTCTATAAACAAGTCTTGTTAATGCTGAACAATCAAGGCCTAATTTGCTTTCCCCTCCATATTTATATTTTACCCCAAGATAATTTAGTGCTTCTTTAATTATTGTTTTTCTTAAATTGGTAGTTTTTTCCAATGAAGTTTGAGTTTCAGTTTTTTCATCTAATGAATCTTTAGGTGGTATAACTAAAATCTGACCAACTCTCAATTCCTCTTTCCTTATCAAATTTGCCTTAAGCAATTTTTCTGGATCTATTTGAAATTTTTCACTTATTGATTCAATTGTATCTCCTTCACAAACTTTATAATATGTCTTTTTTGAAACATCTGTAATAGGTTTTATCTCATCCATATTTACTTTTTTTCTTTCATTTTCAATCTCTTCTACTTTTTTAACCTTAACAATGAGTTTTTGCCCCACCTTTAATTTTGAATTTTTAAGTCCATTCATTTTCTTCAATTGCTCAATTGAAACACCAAAATTTTTTGATATTTTACTTAATGTATCTCCTTTCTTAACAGTATAATATTCCTTTACCAAATCCACATTCTTTTTACCTGACAATTTCCCCTTTTCTACTCCAACAATGAGTTTCTGCCCAGGATAAATAGTTGAAGTTTTAAGATTATTGAGTTTTTTTATTTCCGCCGGTGTTTTACCATATTTCTTCCCAATTTTATAAAGGTTCTCTCCTTTCTGGACAGTATGATATAAATAGGATGCTTCAATATAGGAATTTAAAATTAAGAATAACGCTAAAATTGCAATTATTTTACAAAACTTCATTTTATACCTCCTTCTAAAATCTCAATTATTTCCTTTTTTTTCTCTTCAAAATATTTATCAAATTCTCCCAGTTTTTCAATCTTTTTTTTAATCTCCTCCATTTCCTCAATTATCAAATGTAAAACTTTTAAAATAGGGTCTGGAAGTTTATCGTGGTCAAGGTCAATTTTCTTTTCTCTTTTTTCAACAACTCTTGCAGGAACTCCAACTACTGTTGTCCCTTCAGGAACATCTTTAATCACTACACTTCCAGCGCCAATTTTAGCACCATCTCCAACTTTGATAGGTCCAAGTAAAATTGCTCCTGCTCCAATAACAACATTATTTCCTATTGTTGGATGCCTTTTCCCTTTTTTCAAAGATGTTCCTCCAAGAACAACTCCTTGATACATTAAAACATCGTCTCCTATTTCTGCTGTCTCTCCAATAACAACTCCCATTCCATGGTCAATAAAAAATCTTCTCCCAATTTTGGCTCCAGGATGAATCTCAATTCCAGTTAAAAATCTATTAATGTGTGATATTACTCTTGCAAGAGTTTTTTCCCCTTTTACCCACAAAAAATGAGCAATTCTATGTAGCCATATTGCATGAATTCCTGGATAACTTGTTATAACTTCAAAAACACTTCTTGCAGCAGGATCCCTTTCAAAAACAACCTTTATATCTTCTTTTATTCTCTCAAACATTTTTAAATAATAAAATTGAGGGATTTTCTATAAATTCTTTCAATCTTTTATAGAAATTTGCTGCATAAACACCATCAATAATTCTATGGTCAAAAGAAAAAGAAACATACATATAATTTTTGAAAACTATTTGATTATTTTCAGGAAAAATTCCCTTTTCTATCTTCCCTACACCCATAATTGCAACTCCTGGTGGATTTATGATTGGATAAAAATTTTCAATATCATACATACCAAGATTTGAAATTACAAAATTTGCTCCCTTTTTATCTTCTTCTGTAAATCTACCTTCTCGGGCTTTTTCTATAATCTCACTCCTCTCTTTTGAAATTTCTAATATAGTTTTTTTATTTGCTTTCTTAATTGACCCAACCAAAAGCCCTTCGGGAATACTTATTGCAATACCAATATCAACATCCTTATAAATTCTTATTTCATCATCTATAATTGCTGCCCCTATAAGTGGAAATTCCTCAATTACCTTTGAAGAAAAAAATATTAAAAAGTCAGTAATAGTAAGTTTTATTCCCTCTTTTTCTTTTCTTTCTTTTATTTTTAAAATATCATCTACTATAATCTTGCCATGGAAGTAATAATGAGGAACAGTTTTTTTACTCTCTGTGAGTCGCTGTGCTATTATTTTTCTTAATGGAGTCCATTTTATGACTTCATACTCTCCTTCAGTTTTTTCTTCTATCTCAAAAGATTTTTTTTCCATTCTAATTTCCTCTTTCTTCTCTATCTCTCCTTTAATCTTTTCAATATATTCAAGCACATCACTTTTTTCAATTCTTCCATCAGGGCCAGTTCCTTTTATCTCTTTTATATTTATTTTATATTCTTCTGCTAATTTTCTTGCAACTGGACTTATTTTTATTCTTTCTTCTTTATTTTCTTGAATTTCTTCTTTTGTCTCTGCTAATAACGTTTCTTCTTTTTTTGTTTCCACTTTTATTTCTTCCTTTTTTTCTGAAATTTCTAACACTTCGTCAGGTGTATCTGTTAAATATGCAATTACAGTTGTTACAGGAATTGGTTTATCAGATGGCTGAAATAAGATTTTCCTTAAATATCCTGAATATTGACTTTCAACTTCAAAATTTGTTTTATCACTCATAACCTCAAATAAAATTTCTCCTTTTTCAACTCTGTCTCCTTCTTTTTTTCTCCAGGAAATAAGATATCCTTCCTCCATTGTCTCACCAAGTTTTGGCATAATAATTTCTCTTATCATAAAAACCTCCATTTTTATTTTAATATATTTTTATTTTACAACAAATTCTCTATCTTTTCAATTTTTTAATATTTTCTCTCAAATCTATTTTCCTCCAACAATTTCCAGAGGACACCTACGAGGTGGGAAAAGGGAACAATTGACAAAAATCTTATGAAAAATTATAATTTTAGAAAGAGAAGGTGAATTATGAAAAAAGTAATTATTAATTGGAGCAAAATAGTTATTATTTTTATCTTTTTTTTAATTTCTTTACAAAGTGAGGATAAAATTCCAGCAAATGAAAAATTGATAGAAGAAGTAAAACAAGGAAAACACAAAGTTGTTTATGCTTCCTGGTGGGGGTATGATCCAGAAGATTCAACTCAAAGTATTCAATCTGCTATTGATTCAGGTGTAGAGAAAGTTATTATTGATAAAAAGACAAAACCATGGATAGTAAGTAAAACAATCTATTTCAAAAGTAATCAAGAAGTCCTTTTTGAAACTGGTGTTGTAGTGGAGGCAAAAGAAGGTGCATTTTTAGATAAAGGAGAATCTCTATTTGCAGCATTAGGTCAAAAAAATCTTACAATTATTGGTTATGGAGCCACATTAAAGATGAGAAAATCTGATTATACAAAACCTCCTTATGAAAAATCAGAATGGAGACATATACTTAAAATCAGAGGTTGTGAGAATGTGAAAATTTTTGGATTAACTTTAGCAAGTAGTGGTGGAGATGGAATATATCTCGGAACTTGGCCATGGCCTCCACAATCAGGTGAAAAACTGAAACCAAATTCTAACATTTATATTAAAGATGTAGTATGTATTGATAATCACAGACAGGGAATAAGTGTAATTAATGCTGAAAATCTTGTTATAGAAAATGTTGTATTAAAAGATACAAAAGGTACTCCTCCAATGTATGGCATTGATTTTGAACCCAATAGATCTGATGAAGTGCTTTCAAATATTGTTATGAAAAACTGTATTGCTGAAAATAATGCAGGTGGAGGATATATAATTTCTATTAAAAAATTAGGCCCTGAATCAAGACCGATTTCAATTAGATTTGAAAATTGTAAAGGTATTGGACAGAATTTTACTATACATTATGGAGGAAGAAAAGAAGGAGTTAAAGGGACAATAGAACTTATTAATTGCAAAATTGAAAACAGTAGTATACATATATTAAAACCACTTGAAGGAGCAAAAGTTAAACTTGTCAATTGTGAAATTATACCCAAAACAAGGCAACCTGGAATTTATCTTGATAGTTCAAAACAGACTCCTTCTTATGGTGGAGTTGAAATCGTTGATTGCGTTATTAATTTAAAAGATTTAGAAAGACCACCAATAATGTTTAAGAAATCTTTGCCTGAAACCTCATTTAATGAAATAAGTGGAAAAATTAAAATAATTTGTGGTGGAAAAGAAAAAATAGAAGATGTATT
>Ga0272449_1004218_pt1 | contig 11784 bp, 9 predicted proteins | sample YNPCB0241_FD_198679 | JGI IMG/M metagenome (GOLD analysis project Ga0272449, IMG submission 198679) | Hot spring sediment microbial communities from Yellowstone National Park, WY, United States - YNP-CB-024-1 | ecosystem: Environmental > Aquatic > Thermal springs > Hot (42-90C) > Sediment...
CCAAAATTTCATATTATATGAGTTTGACTGCTAAATTACAACGAATGTAGTTTTAATTTTTACTTTCAAAGTTATATTTATTAACAATTATTTTTCCTGAGTTAACGCGGATTTGAGTTAAAAAAGTATTTTAATGCAATTTTAAAATGCAATAAAATAGTTAAATAGTTAAATTAAAAAGATGATATGTGTAGTCATTTAAAAGTTTTTTAAAGAAGATTTATTCGTCAAATTTTTTAGCTTCTTCCCATATTTTATTCATTTCATCTAAAGTCATATTATGTAGAGACTTGCCTTGCATAATTGTTTGTTCTTCAAGGTAATTGAATCGTTTTATAAACTTTTTATTAGTTTTTTCAAGTGCTTTTTCAGGGTCAATATCGTATAAGCGAGCGGCATTTATAATTGAAAAAAGTAAATCTCCAAATTCTTTTTCAATATCTGGTTTATTGATATTTTGTTTAGTAGCTTGTTCTTTGAGTTCGTTTAGTTCTTCTTGCACTTTATCCCAAACTTGTTCTTTAATATCCCAATCGAATCCTACACCCCTAACTTTTTCTTGAATTCTAAAAGCTTTAATTATGGCAGGTAAGTTTTTTGGCACTCCGTCGAGAACTCTTTGTTTACCATTTTTTAGTTTTATCTCTTCCCAGTTACGTTTTACTTCTTCGTCGTTTTTGACGTTTACTGTACCAAAAACATGAGGATGTCGTTCTATAAGTTTATTATTTATTGATTCAATAACATCGCATATATCAAATTGATTATTTTCTTCGCTTATTTTGGCATAAAAAACAATATGAAGCAATATGTCGCCAAGTTCTTTTTTTATATCCTCAAAATTATTGTTATCTAAGGCATCTGCTAATTCGTAAACTTCTTCAATTGTAAGTTTTCTCAAACTTTCGAATGTTTGTTTTTTATCCCAGGGACATTTAACTCTTAAAACGTCCATTATGTCGAGTAATCTGATGAATTCTTTTATAGTTTTTTCTTTATTCTTCATGGTCGTAAGCATTAAACACATTTTCTATTGTCCAAGCTTTTGGTTCTTCGATACAAAATTTTTTCAGATTTAGCATTTCTTCTTTGTATAATTCCAATTTTTTGTATTTACGCAAATATTTTATGTCTTCCCAAATTGTATATGAATAAAAAACGTTTACATTCTTTTTCTCATTAAAAAAATCGTAATGAACACAGCCTTCCAAATTCTGTTTTATATATTGCAAATCTTCCATAAATTGCATAAATGAACTAATTTTATCATTATCAACTTTCATTTTTACAACTCGCATTATCATAGACTTTTATTGTTATGTTTGATAAAAATTTTAAATTATAATGTTCACATAAAGAGGCATTTTTAGTTCCTATTTCTAATAATCCAATAGAATTGAATAATGCAAAAGGTTGCATTTCATTTACTTCGTCGTAAGATGAGCTAATTTTTTCTACATTAATTAATTTCGTACCTGGATAAATAGTGAATTGATTTTTTCCTACTTTTTTTTGAAAATAATCTTTCGTAACGTTTGTAATGGCATTGCCTAAATAATCTATGTATATAACCGAAGCTGTAATAATATTATTCGAAAAAGAAGGTAATAATGGGGTGAATTTGATAAAAGAGTTTTCAATTTTTGAAAATTCGTCTAAATTTTCGTTATTTAAAATTTTTTCGATAAAAGGTATAAATAATTCTATTTCTGGAAAGGTAGATTTTTCGTAATTTATTTTTCTGATAATCATCTTATCGGAATAATCGTCAAGTAAAGATATTATGCCATTATTGGGTGCGAATATATGCTTATTATTAAGCTTGATATATAGATAACCGTTAGTTTTAGGAACAACTGAAGATACTCCAACAATAAAGAATGTATTTTCGGGGTATTGTAAAACAGAGTATCTCAATATAAGTGCTGCTTCAAAAATACTAAAAAGTCGCACGGTATCGATAAATGAAATAGTAACATCTGGGTACATTGAGGTAACCAATCCTTCAAAAAGTGAACGGTATAAACAATCACCCTTCCAATCGCTTATAACAATTAACCGGTGCATTGTTAATAAAAAGTATTTTAGTTTTTTGTGTAAATATTTTTTTTTAATTTTCTTTGCTTCAAAATTAAGGAATATCTTAATGAAAGAAAAAAAATTTTATATAGAAACTCCAAAACCTGTTACATTTTTTGGCGTCAGACATAATAATATAAAAATTATACAAAATTATTTACCCGAGGTAGAAATTCATGTTCGTGGCTCGTGCTTAAGATTAGTTTGCAATTCTGAAAAAGATTTAAATTTTGCCGAACAAAAAATTATTGAACTTATTAAAGTTTTTGAAATAAGAAAAGAATTAAATGAAAAATTAATAGAAATGGTGTTTAATTCTAATTCTACGATAAACAACATTTCAAGTGAGCTAACAATTATTCATACCGAAAACGGTAAAGCTATTAAAGCTTACACAGTAAATCAGATAAAATTAGTAGAATTATCGCAGCAAAATGACCTTGTAATAGTTACAGGTCCAGCTGGTAGTGGAAAAACATATACTGCTATAGCCCTTGCTGTCAGAGCGTTGAAAAATAAGGAAGTTAAAAAAATAGTATTAAGTCGTCCGGCAGTAGAAGCAGGTGAAAATTTAGGTTATTTGCCTGGTAATCTTAAAGATAAATTAGATCCGTATTTACAGCCTTTGTACGACGCCTTATTGGATATGATACCTAAAAAAAAGCTTGAAGAATACATTGAAGACGGAACTATTGAAATAGCACCGCTTGCTTATATGAGAGGAAGAACCTTAGACAACGCCTTTGTTATTTTAGATGAAGCTCAAAATGCAACTTTCTTACAACTTAAAATGTTTCTTACAAGAATGGGTAGAAATGCTAAATTTATTGTAACAGGCGATGTAACTCAAATAGACCTAAGTAATAAGAGCCAATCAGGACTAATCGTAGCTTTAGAAATATTAAAAAACATTGAAAATATTGGTATCATCGAGTTTGATGAATCAGATATTATCAGACATAAGTTAGTAAAAGACATAGTTAAAGCATTTGATAACTGGCAAAATAAAAAATTATGAGAACTATTTTTGAAACAAATTTTAAATTTGAAAATCTGAAAGAATTTTACAAAGGCAAAGTTAGAGATGTTTATTTTTTGCAGAACGATATTGTTGTAATGATTGTAACCGATAGAATTTCTGCCTTTGATGTCGTTTTAAATCGTGCAATTCCATTTAAAGGTCATATCTTAAATGAAATAGCAAGCTTTTTTCTTGATAAAACAAGCGATATTGTTCCAAATTGGAAAATAGCTTGTCCCGATCCTAATGTTACTGTAGGGTATTATTGTAAACCTTATCCAGTTGAGATAATTGTAAGAGGCTATTTAACTGGTTCTTTATGGCGAGAATATAAGAAAGGAGTCAGAAACGTATGCGGTATAGATTTACCTGATGCAATGAAAGAAAATCAAAAATTTGATGTCCCAATAATAACACCAACAACAAAAGCAGTTTCAGGTCACGATGTTAATATTTCAAAAAAAGAAATTATAGAGAATGGTATAATGACAGAAGAAGAATTCGATCAAATTGAAAAATATGCATTGGCTTTATTTAATAGAGGCACCGAATATGCAAAGCAACGTAATTTAATTTTAGTCGATACAAAATACGAATTTGGCAAGAAAGACGGAAAGATTTATTTAATAGATGAAATTCATACGCCCGATTCATCAAGATATTTCTATGCAGATGATTACGAAGAACGCTTTAATAGCGGACTTTCTCCACGTCAACTATCAAAAGAGTTTGTTAGAGAATGGTTAATTGAAAAAGGTTTCATGGGACTACCTGGACAACACTTGCCAGAAATAACTGATGATGTCGTAGAAGCCATTTCGAACAGATATATCGAATTATACGAAACAATAACCGGTAAAAAGTTTATTAAACCCGACGTCGACGATATAAAAACCAGAATTTTTATGAATATTACTGAATTTCTTAATAAACTAAGCGTTAAAGCTTAAAAATATTAGTTAAAACATATTTGCAAAATAATTTTTATCAAAGCCACTTTAAAAAAAAACATTGACAACGATTAATTTGTTTTTATTATAAAAATCACAATAATCTTGTAAAATATTTCATACCTTTACCTGTTTTTTTGCAGTTTTATAATTATGAACTTAGCCATTGAGAGTTTAAAAGAAAGTATCATTAAGTCGAATAATATTATACTTGTTGGTCACATTAATGCCGATGGTGATACTGTTTCAAGTGTTTTAGGCCTTACATTGCTTTTAAAAAAATTGAATAAAAATGCTTTTGCTATATTTCCAGAGAAGATACCAGATTTTTTAAAATGGTTACCCGGTTATAACGATAGCCTGATTTACTCTACCGATAAACAAAAAGTAGTAAACATTATTAATCAAAGCGATTTGTTGATATGCCTTGATTTAAACGAAAAAAAGCGAATAGGAGAACTTGCAAAGTTTATAGATAATAAACCTATAACCAAAGCTATTATCGACCATCATCCATATCCAGAAGATTATTTTGATATTATTATTTCTGAAATAGAAGTAAGTTCTACGGCCGAATTGTTATTTAGTGTAATAGAAAAATGGAATTTTACTAATTTAATAGATTCTAATATTGCAACTTGTATATTTACAGGAATACTTACCGATACATTATGCTTTCAGGTAAATGCTCACAGAGCAATGACTTACGAAATTGTTAGCAAGTTAATAAATTATGGTGTAGATAAAAATTTAGTTCACAACAATGTATTTAATAGCTATACTGAAAATAGGATGCGATTAGTTGGATATGCTTTGCATAAAAAATTAAAAGTCATAAATAAATACTCTACTGCATATATTTACTTATCGAAGGAAGAATTAGAAAGCTTTAATTTTCAAATTGGCGATAGCGAAGGACTTGTCAACTATCCACTGAGTATAAAAGGTATTAAACTATCAGGATTGTTTTTAGAAAAACAAGGATATATTAAGATTTCCTTACGTTCTATAGGTGACATGCCAGTAAATGAATTATTAAAAAAACATTTTGTTGGTGGTGGACATAAAAATGCTGCCGGCGGCGAAGCCTATAATATGACTATGGAAGAAACATTACAAAAATTTGAAAATATACTTGATGAATATAAACAATTTTTGCAATGAAAGCAATATGGACGTTTATTTTAATAATATTAATTGTTTCTTGCAAGAACGAACGCCATAAATTAACTGATGAAGAAGTAAAAGCATATAAAGAACCCCTTGTCAAAGTTAATGCAATTTTAGTTGATAAAGATTCATTGCGTATTGCTAAATATTGTGAGCGAAAAAAACTTGATTTAACAGTCGGCTTGAATGGTCTATGGTATAAAATAGAACATACAGGTAAAGGCGATTCTGCCAAGTTTAATAAACTCGTTAGTATAAAATATCAAGTATCTTTATTAGAAAACGACAAACTTTGTTATTCAAGCGATTCAAGTGGTATTAAAACATTTGTAGTAGGCAAAGACGAAATAGAATCTGGCTTAGATATTGGTATACGGATGATGAGAGAAGGAGATAAAGCAATTTTTATTTTACCGCCCAACTTAGCTCACGGCTTATTAGGTGATGGAGATTGTATACCACCAAGAAGCATAATAATTTACAAAGTTGAATTAGTTAAAGTTCAATAAACATGAATAAAAAAGCAAAACACTTGTTTTTGTTTATACTAACTTTTGTTTTTAGCATTGTTTCAACTGCTCAGCGTATGCTGACATATTTTGAAAAAAGTCATTATAAAAGAACTCCACGATACGACTCAACAATATATTTTTGTAAAGAACTCGATAAAAAAAGTCCATATATTTTTTACACTACATTTGGTAAAAGCCATGAAAACAGAGATTTACCATTATTAATAGCTGCTTCGAATAAAGAATTTACTCCCGAAAAAGCTCATAAATCGGGGAAAAATATTGTGCTTATTCAGGCTTGTATTCATGCCGGTGAATGCGATGGCAAAGACGCTGGATTAATGTTATTTAGAGATTTCATAGAAAAGCAAGACTTGCAAATTTTATTAAATGATAATATAATTTTGTTTATACCTATTTTTAATGTTGATGGACACGAAAGATTTTCTCCATATAACAGAATAAATCAGAACGGCCCTGAAGAAATGGGCTGGCGAGCAAATGCCATTAATTTAGACTTAAATAGAGATTATATTAAAGCTCAATCGCTTGAAATGAAAGCATGGTTAAAATTATTTCATAGCTGGAAACCGCATTTTTTTATTGATTGTCATACAACCGATGGTGCAGATTATCAATATCCAATTACCTATGGAATGGAGTATTGCAACCTAGATTCAAGCTTATCGAATTGGCAAAATGAAGTGTTTATACCAAAGTTAAAAGCAAAAATGGATTCCTGCCATTTCCCAATATTTAGATACGTGAGTTTTAGAAATTGGTTCGATTTTGAAAGTGGCTTAACTGCAGGATATACACCACCTAATTTATCGCATGGATATACGACTCTTGTTAATTGTCCAGGATTGCTTATTGAAAGTCATATGCTAAAAGATTATAAAACAAGAGTATTTGTAACTTACGAAATGATAAAAAATTCTCTTAAAATTCTGTCGGAAGAAAAAAATAAATTACAACAAATGACTAATAAAATAACTTTTAAAAACATTATTCCCGTTTCGTTTAAAACCACTCACGATAGCACTATTGTAGAATTTAAAGGTTATGAATATAATTTGTCAATAAGCGATTTAACCGGTAGCAAATGGTATAAATATTCTAATGTACCTAAAATATATTATTTACCTTTTTTCGATAAAATCGAAGTAGTTAAAAACATTGTAGTTCCTAGATATTATGTAGTTCCTTGTGCTTGGAGTTTTCTTTTAAAAGAATATTTCTTGTTACATGATATAAAATACATAGAATTAAACAAAGATACTTTAATTGAAGCAACATTTTATAAATTTTCAAATGTTAAACTAAGCGATAAGCCATCAGAGTTCTGCCAAAAAGTTATAAGTTATTCAATAGATACGATTAAAAAGAAGAGAGTTTTTTATAAAGGTAGTTTGCTTGTGCCTTTAAATCAAAGAAACTATAAAATACTTGTTAATTTGATTGAACCTGAGTCACCGGTTTCATTATTTTGTTTTGGCTTTTTCAATAGTATATTTGAGCAAAAAGAATATGGCGAAAGTTATGTGCTTGAAAACTTAGCAAGAGAAATGTTATTGGATGAAAAAATTAAAAGAGAATTCGAAGAATTTAAGAAACAAGAACCTACTGCTTCAGGTTATCAAATATTAAACTGGTTTTACAATAAATCTATATATGCCGATCCTTGGCTAAACGTTTATCCTATAGGAAAAGTTTATTAATATGTTAGAAATAAGCCAAATATATGAGGTTTATAAAGGTGAGATTGATTTGTCGTATACTGCCAGATTAATTTATTCGACAGATGCAAGTGTTTATAGAGAAGTCCCAATAGGTGTAGCATATCCAAAAAATGATGATGAGATACATCAGTTAGTTAGCTTAGCAAACGAGCAAAATATAGCTTTAATTCCGCGTGGGGCTGGAACTTCGCTTGCAGGACAAGTAGTAGGGAAGGGGCTAATTGTAGATTTTTCGAAATACTACAATAAAATTTTGGAAATAAATCAATCAGAAAAATATGTTATAGTCCAACCAGGTATAGTACTCGATGAATTGAATTTTTACCTTAAACCTTATAATTTATTTTTTGCACCAGAAACATCTACTTCAAATCGTTGCACAATATGCGGAATGATTGGTAATAATTCTTGTGGATCTCATTCGCTTATTTATAAAACAACAAGAGAACATTTACTTTCTTTAAAAGGCTTTCTTTCTGATGGTAGCTACGTTGAAATAAAACCACTTGAAAACGATGAACTTCAGTATAAGCTAAAAATACAAAATCTTGAAGGGAATATATACCAATACATTTACTCACTTTTATCGAATGACGAAAACCGAAAAATAATACAAGAGAACTATCCCGATTATCGATTACATCGCAGAAATATGGGTTATGCTTTAGATATTTTGGCTAAACAAAGACCGTTTGAAAAAGATAGTTTAGAAAGTTTCAACTTATCGAAATTAATAGCAGGTAGCGAAGGTACATTGATGATTGTTACTGAAGCAAAACTTAATTTAGTTGCATTACCACCTAAATACGCTTGCTTGGTTTGTGTTCATTTTGATGAATTTTATCAGACTTTTGATGCCAACTTAATTGCATTATCACATAATCCAGCATCGGTAGAATTGATAGACAATACTATTATTCGACTTGCCCGATTAAATAAAGAACAAGAGCAAAATAGCTTTTTTGTTTATGGCGAACCTGTTACAATGCTTATTGTTGAATTTGTTGAGCCTACCGAAGAACTGATGTTACAAAAGGCAAATGCTTTAATAAAACACTTGCAAAAAGAAAAATTAGGCTATGCATATCCTATTGTTATAGGAAAAGATATTTCAAAAGTATGGGCATTGCGTAAGGCAGGTTTGGGTCTACTTAGTTTGATGGAAGGAGAAAGAAAACCTGTAACTGTTATCGAAGATACGGCAGTTCATCCAGAATATCTGAAAGAATACTCAAAAGAGATGATCAATCTTTTTAAAAAATATTCATTAGATTGTGTTTTTTATGCTCACATTGGCACAGGAGAGATACACTTTAAACCGGCTTTAAATTTGAAATCAAAGTCAGATTTAATAATTTTTAGAAAAATAGCAGAAGAAACAGCTTCTATTGTTAAAAAATACAAAGGCTCTCTTAGTGGCGAACACGGAGATGGTCGTCTAAGAGGAGAATTTATACCTTTTATGTTAGGAATCCAAGTTTATTCATGGCTTAAAGAATTGAAAAACACATTTGACCCAAAAAATATTTTTAATCCTAATAAGATTGTTGATGCACCGCCAATGGACACTTCATTAAGATATTACGAAGGTTATAAAATATTTTCAGACAAAACATGGTTTAATTATTATCCAGATGTTTCTTTTCAGGCTTCTATCGAAAAATGCAATGGATCGGCAGATTGCCGTAAAAGTGAAATTATTGGTGGGACAATGTGTCCTACTTATATGGCTACCCATAATGAAAAATACTCTACGCGTGCAAGGTCTAATTTGCTAAGAGAAATTTTAAGTACAAACGATAAGCCTTTCAACAGTAAGGAATTATACGATATTTTAGATTTATGTATATCTTGTAAAGCATGCAAAACAGAATGCCCTTCTAATATAGATATGGCTAAATTTAAAGCAGAATTCTTACAAAAATACTACGAAAACAATAAAATTACTTTAAGAAACTATACAATAGCTCATATTGCAAAATTTTATAAAATTGCTTCTAATGCTTCTTTTGTTTATAATTTTTTTGTAAAAAATAAATATTCATCTGCTTTAATTAAACGATTTATAGGATTTGCAGCTGAAAGGAACTTGCCACAATTAGCTAACAAAACGTTGACATCTTATTATAAACAATACAAAAAAATTCGTCCAAATAATAGTTCAACGCAAAACGAAGTTTATATCTTTAACGACGAATTTACAAATTACATTGATGCCAATATAGGCATAAAAACAATTAAATTTCTTGAAAAGTGTGGTTACAATGTTATACTTTTACCATTTTTAGAAAGTTGTAGAACATATATTTCAAAAGGTTTATTGAAAAAAGCTAAAGATATCGCCGAGAAAAATATTGAATTAATATCCAATAATCTACCACCGTATGCAAATTTGATTGGTATTGAACCATCAGCAATTTTAACAATTCGTGATGAATATCCAGATTTAGTTTCTGAAAAATATAAGCCACTTATTAAACAAATTATTCATCAAACATTAACAATAGAAGAATTTATTTTGCAAGAGTATAAAAAAGGTACGATTTCAAAAGATATGTTTAAGGAAACTTCTGTTGAAGTTTATGTTCACGTTCACTGTCAGTTTAAAGCAATATCAGATAAGAAAGTTGTATTTGAATGCTTAAAAATACCAAAAAACACTACTTTACACGAAATAGCTTCTACTTGTTGCGGCATGGCTGGTAGTTTTGGATACGAAAAAGAACATTACGATTTATCGATGAAAATAGGTGAATTATTTTTATTTAAAACAATAAGACAATTAGACAGCAAAGCTATAATTGTAGCTAATGGAACAAGTTGTCGACAGCAAATTAAAGATGGAACAGACCGCAAAGCTATTCATCCTATTGAATTTTTGTATTCGATGTTGATATAAGTAACAAATATTATTTCTTTTTAGTAGAATTTAACTTAATATTTAAAAATTTTAAAATTTCAAATATTTTTTTAACATTAATTAACATTTAATAAGTCTCTTTTTAATTAGAAACTTATAAATTTGTATAAACAATAATTAAAATTATTAAGGTTATGAAAACAAATTTTTTTATTTATTTAATGTTAATAATTGTAATAAGATTAAATGTTTATTCTCAAAACATTGCTGATTCCTATTTTGGTGCAAGTGCATCTCCCTGGGCTAATTACGAAGGATGGCAAAATTTTGCCGAATTAGGTGTACATTATAGTCGTATGCCAATTGATTTACCAAAAGGTGCAATTGTAGATAATTTTTTCCTTGCTACGTTTGATTCGCTTGTTTTGAAAGGACAACAGCATGGACTTATAATGTATGGTATCATAAACCCACGAAAAGTAAATAATGAATGGACAACATCTCACGAATTCGCAACAAATGTAAGAAAAATTGTTGAACGATATGATGGCGATGGTATAAACGATATGCCCGGATTAATTTATCCTATAAAAAACTGGGAAATATGTAATGAAGTTACTTATGATTCTGTTGCAAATATGCCTGGTACACCAGGATATCCTGTCTGGTCTAGTTTTACAAAACAGCAATATCTCGAATTTGCCGACTCGGCTCATGCAGCAATAAAAAGCACTTGTCCATCTTGCAACTTTTTTAACGGAGCACAACTGCTTCCGCCATCTGAATTTTTCCCAAGTGTTTTGGATTTAACAAATCTTCCCCCTGCTGGGTTAGGACCAAATATTATTGATTGCATTAGTTATCACGATTATAGAGAATATTTTCAACTTAATCAAGCTATTGCAGATTTCTCAATAAACAACATACAAAATAAACCTATATGGATTACTGAAGCAAGTATGGAAGCTGAATATTTAAACAATAATACATTAACTCAAGAAGATAATGCCAAACTTATTGTTAGAAGTTATGTGTATGCTTTGCATAAAGGTGTGAAAAAATTAATTTTTTCTACAATGAGAGCAAAGACTACCGACCCTGTTGTAATTCAATGGTCTTCGCTATTAGAACCATCTACTGGCGCTAAAAGAAAAGTTTTCTATGCTTTTAAAAAATTAATTGAAAAGCTAGATTATTTTTCTTCTGTTTCTCCTTTGAGTGTTAATAACGATACAACCATTTTTGCATATAAATTTATTGTGAACGGACATAATGTTTATGTTATATGGTCTACATCAAATCAAACTGTAAATATAAGTCTTAGCAATTCTTCAATTTCTGGAGCAACCATTACTACTAGTATCCCTTATGATGAAAATGGTAATTTTACAACTCAACATATTTCAGCATCAGCAGGCGTTATTTCAGTAAATATTTCTTCTACACCAAT
>Ga0272449_1004221_pt1 | contig 11779 bp, 7 predicted proteins | sample YNPCB0241_FD_198679 | JGI IMG/M metagenome (GOLD analysis project Ga0272449, IMG submission 198679) | Hot spring sediment microbial communities from Yellowstone National Park, WY, United States - YNP-CB-024-1 | ecosystem: Environmental > Aquatic > Thermal springs > Hot (42-90C) > Sediment...
CCGGGCTGTTCCACATCGAACATCTCCCCCCGCTGGCCCCGGACCAGCGGGCCGCCATCTACCGGGCCATGCAAGTCCTTTGAGCCCGGTCCCACACCGGGAGGACCCCACAGGGGCTTTCCCCACCCTGCCTTTACATCCTTCAGGCTGACTTCAATTGGACTTGGTCCTCTGGTCTTGGCTTTGAGCGGCAGCAACAGTTGAATAAACGCTTAGGCTCATGTTCCTATGATCGGGGGGTGTAGAGGCAACCTTCTCACCTCTTATGCCATTAGTTCAGGCAGGACCCCTGTACGCAGCTGCCTTCATTACGATCTCCGATCATTAGATGGGAGGAGCTTAGTGGGAAGTGATGTGAGAAGACTTATCGCTTAAGTCTCCTAAGAGGCCGCCGGCGCTTACTTCGGAATAAGGTTATTACTATTGTTAACAGCAATGCTGCTCCCAGTACCAACGATTCTGAATTTCCCAATGGCCATTTGGACATCCTTGCCCATGCCGACCGAGCAAAGATACCAGCCTGGATAACATGGCGTTCAATAGTTTGCCTCGCATGACCCACGAGTGTACAATCATATGTTGTTACTGAGGAATCTAATCTCAGGTCAGTTAAAAGTCGATAGTTTACTTTTCCAATAATTTTATCATCTTTAAACACCTCGAAATAACCATTCTCCCAGGTCTCAAGCCATTGCAGAGTGACAACTGCAGTCTGGCGAGGGCCAACATTGATCTGCACTCCTTGGGTCTTGGTTTGCCCTTTGCTCAGTCCTATTCCAAACCTTTTGCTAATCTCAGACTTTAGCTCCATCGCGGCTTCAAGGTAGTATGAAAGGCCAAGAGAGGTAGCAATACCCTTCGCTTCTTCTTCATCAAACTCAACTGTGTCGCCGAGAACTATGGTCCTTTCTACCCACCGTTCCTGACTGGCCGAGGCATTGCAGTTGTCCACTGTGAAAACCTCGGGATTTATGGAAACTCGCTCTATACTGATTGGGACGCGGTGATAAGTAATGTTAGATGGGAGAGAAGCTCCCGAATCGCATCCATTGATAAGTAATATTGTCAGAAAGATGCCTATTAAAGATTGCAGAGAAGCGAATCGGTTCATAAGACCCCTCTGTTGGATAGAAATAAAGCGTTATTCTTTGTCAAAATCACTGCCACAAGATTGAGAATCTTCCCAACACACAATTCAGAGTTAAGCGCATCTCGATTATTTGTGATAAAACGTGTAATATTGACCGATTTTTTCTAAATCCTCATCATTCAATCCTGCTGCCTTTAAAGCTAACTTAAATAGGGGCTCTCCGCAAACGCCAGCAGAGACAACCTCGAATTGCCGCACAGGTATATTGTAGACGGAAATATAATTCCATTCGGATAGCACTTCCTTGATTATAGGTACAAATGGTTGGATTAGAGCTGTTGGCGCTGTTAATATATCGCCAAATTCCTGAGCCATTGAGGCGGCTGAAAAGGCAATTATTGCCAGTTCAGGAAATCCAAATAAATATACAAAAGAAGCCTGACGCTCGTTGGCGATGTTTTGTAATTGCTCTTGTAATTTAGTGGTTAATGTGGGCAGTATTCGATAATCGAAAGAAAGTATGGGTTGCATCGGTGTTTCTGCCCACCATGGAGCTTCTATCACCTTGCCATTGAGACGTATTTCTCCCATGTGGGAGCTCATCTTAGAGTGAATGTCCTCTATGGAAGCCTGATCGCTCAGTCCCAGAATCTGGCGTAGCCCTCGTTCACTCAAACCGCAGATCCCCCGTATAACAGCCTCCTTAAAAGAGGCGAACTCAGCACGCCGGACCCCTTCATATAAAGCTTGTAGCCAGGTCACCCGGCCAATTTGAGTTAATGTCTCGGACAAGTTCCTTGTGATGACTGCTGGATCCCCATATAGCTCTTGTTCTAGCACTTTTTTGGCCGCTTCTTCAGCCTGCAACAAACAATCCACATAAGTTAATTGGGCGAGGAATTCCCCAAGCACGGGACTCATCCAGCACGCCACTTTCTTCAACCACCAGGAAGCCGGAACGCAGGCCAGGAATTGCAAACGGATTAGTTTCCGAGCTTGCCTTTCTAGTTTATCTAAGAGGGTTTCTGGCCTCTGAACAGGTTTCCCTTCTCGTAAATCACAACCCAAAAGATGCCAGCTCCATGCGCGGAGGAAATGGGCACGCTCTATCCGCTTCCATGTATTTTCCCCTTCATATAACCACTTCTCTATAGAAAAAACCTCTTCTCGGGTTTTTCCATCTGTTGTTATGATGCTTTTAATTTTAAGTTGTCCGCCAGATGTCCACTCTACACCCATGAGAGATTCCAGGGCTTTTTTCCAAGTAACAACACGAGTCCGTGCCTCATCAAGGGAACCCGGGAAACCCCTGTAAGCGCGAAGTCGCCACCCTTGTTGGAGCTGAGCTCGGAGTTTCTCTTCATCCCGAATAAGGGTTGCTCTTTCACTCGTTACCCCAGAAAACGACAACATCAGGCCTTCCCGGGCTATATACCGTGTATAATCCGGTTGAGCCCATTCAGACCATAAACTCTTAAATTCGGCATCGGCCATTTCCAAAATGCCACGGACCAGGGCGGTTTCTTTTTCCAGAAAACGTTGAGCTCTCGCCTCCAAATTCAATAAAGTATCGACTTGAGCCAATATTTTAATAAACTCTATAAGCGCTTTCTTCACCTCTTGCGCTCTTTTTTCTCGCCTCTTGAAAGGATTAAAGCCGTTCAGGATGGAGGAGATCCTCTGAGCCTCTGCCAACAGTTTTTCCAAAAGATTGTCTCCTCTTTCCGGTTGGCCGGTCTTCATATTACATCCCAGTAGTTGCCAGGCCCATGCCCTCGCAGTATGCGCCTCTTCTACCTGCCTGAACCAGGCTTCGGAGCCAAAGGGAGCCTCTCCCGGTTCTGCCACACGCAGGACTTCTCTGCCAGAGGCTCCTTCTATTACCCACTCGGTTTGTAATTCCTCCCACTTTCCTCCAACAAGGGTTTCGATGACGTTTTTCCATTTTTCAATTAAGCCCCGAATATCGTCTAACTTTTGCGGATACTTCTGCATCTGATAGCGAGGAAATTCCCACCCAGACCTGATTTTTTGTAAAAGGTATTGTTCGCTTCCCACACGTTCTACCCACTCTTCTAACCTTGTGACCACAAACCGGGGCTGTTGGGTGTCGGACTTAACGTATTTTTGTTGGTAGTCGGGCTGGATCAACTCTTGCAACCGCTCTCGTAACTGTCGCAATGCGTCATAGTATTTCCGCTGCTCATTAAGCTTCTCTCCCCAATATCCCATCCGCGTTACTGCAACCGGGATTCCTTGGTTGTGGGCAAGAAGTCTCTGTAAATCCCTTTCCAATTCCCTCCACATTATCACTTTTGTAGCCATCTCTGTCATTCGCATCCGAAGATAGATACCTTGCTCTCTTATCCCAACATCCGGAAAATCTATATAAAACCAACTGGTTGCTACTTCGGGGAAATCCTGAGGGATTTGCAATGCGAACGCAGCATCAGCAGCAATCCCAAACAAAGTGTGAAGAGCCGCCTGTCGGGGGTTGATGGAGCGATAGGTTAGTGGCCCTATTCGGATAAAATTGAGCTTAAGAGGAGTGCCGACATATCGCCTTCGGATGAAATCAGCCAGAAAAGCGCCCGTGAAGCGATGAACCCCTCCCCCGATCCCATCAACGGTGGATGAGACAATCCACGCTTCAATCGGATTTTCCGGGCCTATCCCCAGAGGAGCGGTTATACTCTCCAGAGCATGTTCCAGGGCAGCCCGATTCTGAGGATGGCGAATTGCAAGTCCCCCGATAGCCGGAGATCGTGTCAACACTTGTTCCATCGGGACCGTAGCGGATAAATGGTCCAATAGGAACTGAAGATGTCGTATATCTGGATGAGAATCCGCCCCTGTTCGAACATATACAGAGCGCCGCGATTCCTGGGAACTCGGTTGCAAAATCCAGAGGCGGGCTTCTTGCAAGAGAAGACCCACCGTACCAATGTTGCGATCTAGTTCTACAAACTGGGAATAGAAATCTTGAGCTTGTTTCACGCGAGCCTTGATCTCCCGGCTGATGTCGATGTATAGCTCCGCATGAACACCCAATGCATTCCGTTGGCCCCAAAGGTTGGCCCCACTGTTGCCACAGATGATTAATATCCGAGTGCTCATCTTTCAACCACCTGCCGAGATTCGTTTGATCCTGCGTTCGATCTGCTGAAAGCGGGTCATCGGGGATTCGGTCATTTCCTTTAGCCATTCCCCTTGTGTCAGCCATGGATTCCGAATGGCCGATAAGAGAACCTGCTCGCTCAATTTAATCTCCCGCTCCTGGTATTTATTGGAAAGAATCTCTTCTACAAAGGAGGCTGCTTCTGGAATGTTTGAGCTTTTTAGCCATCGGCTGAATTGTCTCTTCACGTCCGGGGGAGCGCCCATCAGAGCGCGCAAGAGAGCCACACCTGCCCGTTCTTGACTTCTTATTATCATGCCGATTTCTTCATCTGCAAACCCAGTTTTCTGACGGACATCTTCCCCTTGCTGGTGGAGATAGCGTAGGAATCGTTCCGCCTGGGCGAATTGGAAAGCCAAATCATACAAGGAAGCGGGATAGTGGCGGACGAAGATAATGGCCGAAGTAATAGCGCCTTCATCGATTGTATCGACCCGAAGTCCTATTCTGCGCAGAAATTCATCTAATTCGGAGAAGATTCTTTTCAGAACATCTTGCTCATCCCCGGACCAGATCTGGAGGTCCTTATCAAAAAGAGCTTGGAGCCAATCTCGCACATCGGCGTTGACTCGCTCATTGAAAGCCTTTCGGTCCGATTCTTTCTCCCATTTTCCACCTGTCCGGCGCAACAAGAGGATGGGATCATGGAGACGAACGTAGCAAGACATCCGGAGAGAAGCAGGGTCATCTTCGCTCCGGGAGATCCCCGCCAGCACTTGCCGGGCTTGAACGTCCACTCGCCCGGGGAATTCGCTTAACTGTATCGCCCAGCAGGGGACGCCCCTGCGTAAGGGGTCATGCCGGACTATCTCCCCTGCAGAGTAAACTTCCGGCCATCCGCTAACATCGACAAATTCATAGCCATAACTCAATACAATTACATGTCCGACGGGAACTTCCTTTTGTCGAGGAGCTCCCCTAACTCCCAACCTGAAGGCTTCTTGAAGTACTTCAAGGTTGACTTTTATCTCCATAAGCGACTGCTGGACATTAGTCATTGGTTCCTCCTTTTATTTCTTTTATTCTTCTCATTATTTCTTTTATCAGCCAAGGGATTGATATCAGAAATTCCAGAGCTCCGGCAATCAGGCAAATCATCCAGAAGATCTTAAGCAAAGGAAAACGCGTAGACTCGAATGTAATTAATCCGACAGGAAAGAGTATAACCTGCAACAATTTTTGCTTATTTTTTACCACATGGAGCAAATTCAGGGGTGTTCCCCACAAATTCAGGAGTGTTCCCCAGATGAAGATAAAAATAAAGCCCATAATTATGAAAATGAAGTTCCACAAGCCTCCAGACTCTTTTGCCTCTGGCCACCAAATAACAGACATTACCAACAAGATTAATGCAATAAAGAACAGTGAAAGCATCAGCGAGGTTCTAAATATCTCAAGGAAGTGTCCCGAGGTTTCCTTCTCTTCCCGCTCCTTTAAGGCAGGGATTATAAAACTAATACCCACTAGAAACCAGTTAGACCATGGCGGAAGAAGGATCTGCTCTACGAACGAATGTATCAGGGTTCTCCTTGGATTAATATTAGGAGGTTGAGCTATCTCAATAGAGCACTCTTGAGGCTGGTTCCCCTGGATGTAGATAACATGCAGTGAGAGAGTAAGGGTATCAAGGTTTGAGCTAAATAGGGGAATTTGCCCATGAGCAGTCGCGTAAGGGGCCAGCGGGGAAAAAGACGACGCCTCAATGTTGGAAGATTCGAACAGAAAGGGCATATACCAGCCCGAGGTAGGAGTGATGACCAGAGAAGCCGTAAGTGTTATCGGTTCACTAATCCTGTTAGTGAGTGTGAGGTACACCCATCGTTTGATAAAGGGAGCAATTTGTCGGGGAGAATCCACGCGCACCTTTAAGGGGCCACATGCATTAGAATTAGAAACACTGGAATAGAGGGCGAAAGAACCGGGTTCTCGTCCAAAATAGAAGCTGTGTAATTCCGGAAACATACAGAAATAATAGATCGAAAACAGAGTTAAAGATAACAAAATGGCACAAGTCCAGCCCCGCGAAGAGGTCGGAATCAGAAATAATCCCTCGAGGTTCATAGCGCATCCTCTCCACAGATTTGTTTATTGCATTTCCTTCCTAACCCAGACGTTATTTTTGCGCTCATAAATATCAGTAAAAGGTATCAGCCGGGAATAATCTGACCAATTAATGAGCAAACTCTTATAATCGCAGTGCTCAGTAAGGCACTTATATACACGAATATCATATATTTGCTCAAAGTTAGGGGAACCACTGTTTTTTCCGGGTTGAATCCATCCACCATCAGAGGACTGCGCACATGGCTTACCAGTACTTACGGGCACACAGTATTCGCAAAACCCAGCCACTTCTGGAGGGCAACGACTGGGAATGGGGCAAGTTAAACTGCACTCACCCTGTCCCTGATCGCAACACGGACCCTTTCCACAATCTATTTTTCGATTGATGTTTTTGATATCGTCAGGGGTATGATTAGAACACAAAAAGATACGAGGAGATGCTCCAGGAGGGACATGTTTGTATTTAATCGTGAAAGAAAGATATTCCTTCCCATCCTCAATCATTGTTATTGATTTTTGCATTGGCAGGGGTTTAAATCGCACTGGGAGGGTAATAGGTTGAGAGATAATGACTTGTTCACTGATGCTCTTGATCCGAAGATGGCCTGTATGATCACCAGGCTCCACATCCGAGTGCGGTTGCCACGCAAGTTTGGCCTGGGCGTTTTGAAACGGGACAGAAATCACCCTCTCTGTACTGATCTCTGATTCCAGCTCTACACGAAAACATTTTTCAAACTTGTCAGGAGCAAAGTAGGGTGAGCTCTCCAGCGAGATTGTCAGTGTTGTGGTCTCCGTGTTTACTGAAGGTTCAGATTGATATTTCCACGGCAGAACCGTGTATCCTCTCACCAGATAAAAACCAAGGAGAGATCCCTTGCCCAGATCGATCATCATCTTCTGGGTCCCACAAGAAGGGTCAGGCTGGGTGAATCGCTCAAATCCACGCTTAAGCTTACATACCCCTGAATCACAACTTAAGGGGGGTCGCCCTTCGCTGTAATCTATCCAGGGTTCCTTCAAACCAACAGTGGCTATTTTTGCCGTAAAAGTAATCGTCTCTCCAGGCAAGGTCACACTGATCGTGCCAGTGATCCATCCCATTTTAATATTATACTGATTGCCGGAGAGCTTTTCTCCAAACAGCGCCTTGCCCAAGTCGTCAATCTGCGCTGGTAAGTCTTCTAATTTATATAACCCAGCTAATTTCCTTTGCTTCAGCCAAGGGCTTCTATCTTCACGGGGGTTTCCGCAAAGCAAAAGATAGACCTTACCGCGTAAATCTGATATGGTTTTCAATTCCTCGCTAATACTTTGCTCTTCTGCTTGTTTTTGATTGCTTGTGAGACCTCTACTAAATGTTCCATCAGTGAGTACAATGATAACGTTATTGTGATCCGGATTCCAATACTTCCGTACTTGCTTCAGTGCCTCCTCATACTGATTCGTTTCTTGTTTTATATTGGTATCAAGGGCTTTGTGTTTCCAAATTTCTCTGCCCATTTCCTCGGATGCAGGAATTGGGGGACGTGCGTCAATGGCCGGTTGGGGGAACCATATCTCTGAAACGAAAAATGAAGAACTGCCATTTATTTCGTTTATTGCTGCTGCGACTTGGGTAAAAAACCCAGGTAACTGATAAAGTGTCTCTGTATAGGGGCAGTAGGTTTTCATGCTATCGGACCGATCCACAAGAAAGTATATGGTTGTTGTTTGAGCAGGAGTTGGCGCCGGAGTGACAATTGGTGGCGGGAGGGTAGGGATGGTAGCAGTAATGGTAGCAGTAATTATAGGTGTGGGAGATGGTGAACAGGCGCTCAAGCTGATGATCACCGCCAGGACGAGAATGCCTCCCACGAGTCCAGCGTTCAAACACCGATGCAGGAGCATCGTAAGTCCTCCTAATCCGTTTTCTTTCTGACTGAAGACAGCAGGACGATTTCATAACCTTTCACGAGGTTGCTGAGGGAATTTCCTGCTTTTGCTTGCGTTCTTTCTGCATACGCTCTATATCCCACCGATACCGCTCCACGCGCTCTTGCTGATAGGCTTGATTGGCCATAAGCGTCAGAATAGAGATTGCCAGCAGAGAGGCATGGAGTTTAAATTCTAACAGGTCATCCAGCGCATCCCGCAGCCAGTTCAGCACCGACCCGGCGAGCCATTCCATCAGCGGGCCGCTGATCCAGCCCACCAAGGTTTCCACCCATCCGGCCCCAGGGAAACGGGTCAGAAGGGACTCTATCAGGCTTGGGAGGACGGTCCGGATCAATTGAGGCACAGCGACCGCCAGCAATACTCCTAATAGAAGGGCCCCTACCGCCTTGCCAAGCGAAATCGCCAGCCCGATCTTAGCCAGCCGAACGGCCAGTCGGATGGAAAAAACGGGATAAGTCGCATAGAGCCACCGCTCCCGAAGGTGCAAGAAAGGGAGCCTCTCATCCAGCCAAGAGAATATATTAAAGTCTGCTTGCTGTTCTATCCGGCGAGTGATAGTCCACAATAGCCACCATGTAAGCAGGCTATAAGCCAGCAGTTTTAAGGAACCCGTAAAAGGAATCGGCAAGGAAAGATCAGAAATGGTAATTTCAATATCATTATCAAGTAAAGATGGAGCTAATCCCAAAATTGGATTGTAAAAAACTAAGAGAACAAACAACAAATAGAGCCATGCCATTATTCACCTCGCTTTCGCTCTGCGACTCCCCGGATGCATATTTCCTCTTGGGCCAGCAGGGGAGTAGCAATTCGCCAATCGGATCGCCAATCGGGGCTACCCTTCCCTGTGGACCCAAGAAGGAATTCCTCGGGTGCGATCACGACGGTAAACTCTGCCCCTGGGGCTTCCACAATCCCCAGCGGATAAGCCCGCTGCCAGAGCCAGTTCCACCGCTTCCCGCCCTTCAGCGAGTCCACCTCCATCTCGGCAACCACCCCCGCTTTCCATATATCGGGTTGTGCATACTCTTTCATTATTTGCGCGCAGGTGGCTTCCAATTCTTTCAGCATCGCTTGGCTGGGCAGCGGTTGCTCCGGCATCGGCCAAACTTTGGCGACGATCCATGCCGTAGGTGCACTCTCAAACGGATCGGATTTCCCTTCCCAAGCAAGGTATCGGCGGAGGATTGCTCCGGCCTCCTCTTTCCAAGCGGGGTATTGGCGGAGGCCTTCTACAGCCTCCTCTTTCCACCACAAGACTTCTTCCTTTTTTTCTGCCTTTTTCTTATACACCAACAAGTAAGTACACCCATTGATTTCCCGAGAGCGAGCCTCGCTCCATGCCCGCGATGGCTCCTCTGTGGCTACATATCGCTGGAGAAAAGCCGTATATAAGTCGGCCAAGGCAGACTCGACCTCCCGCAATCGGCTCAGCATCCAGTAGCGGTAATCCTGAACCGCTCGCGCAATCAAACTTATTGCCCTATGGGCCAGCGCGCGGTGCGCATCACGTTGGACGGCCTTTAAGAGCTGCCGGGCTTTCAGGAGCCACCAATACGCCAGTTCAACAACCCCGATTAAAAGCAAAGCGAGACCCGTGGCAAGGAAAGCCCAGGCAGGTTCCCAATCAACAAAGGCCTGAACCAGGAAAGCCGCCAAAGGCCAGGCGGGGAGGAGATAGAGCAGCACCCCCCATGGCGAGGCAAGGGTGCGGGCAAAATGCGCATACCGCAAAAGATGCTCCCGGACGATCCGGGCATCGGCATCCCCGGCTGCCTTCAGATAGGCCTCATCATTTAACGGTGCTGGCCGCACCCGCTCCCGAACTGATCTGCGCGCATCTTCAAGGTCGTCTCCCTCGCAAAGGTGCTTCTGGAGAGCAAGTAAGGCCACTATTGCCGCAGGAAGGCCGGTGGGTAATGGAGGCTCGGTGAACCACCAAGCGGGTCGCTTTTTCCAAGGGATCGGCTTCATGAGCCCACGATCCAGAAAAGCCCCCAGGGATACGGCGAGATCCTGGTATTCTTCCAGGGCTCGCGCGGCGAGCCCCCTCCACCTCTCCTCCAGCCGTTGCTCCAGCTTCTCGGTTAACTCCTTATAATGACGATAAAGCTCCTCGCTAAGAGTATTTTGATCCGGCAAAAATGGCTTAAACAAGGCAGAGAGAAGGGCCCAGAACTCCCTAAACCGGCTTCTCACTTCACGGAAGTTCGCTCTTTCGGCAACAACTCCCCCCTGATATGGTCCGAAGAGAACTTTCAATAATTCTGGTTTTCGCAAAACGCACTTCCGGACGCCGAAATTCTCAATCTCTACCTCCCATCCGCTTGCTTTGACCGCCGCCAAAGCCTCCTCCAGGAATGATTCCCGCACTTTGCGCGCTTGCTGCCTCATCGTCTCGATGATTCGATCTGCCTTCGCCTCCGGGAGAGGATCGACGAGAGGGGCTAATATCTCTCGCAGGACTGTTTCCCGCACCCATTCCTCCATGTGTGGGTGCACAATCAGAGCAGATGCTCCAAGGACTATCCATTCTATGTCATCTTTTTTGTTAAAGATTGAGCCCAATATCTGAATGAAATCGGAACCGAGCAGCGCGACCAAGAGATGTTCGGCGGCGGCCAGCACTTGCTGTGCATTCACAACAAAACCGCTCACAGCAACCGGCTCCATCCGGATCCGGGGCCAATATACATAAAGGCTTGATGGGGCGGGCTGAGGCTTATTTCCCAACCAGACCAATATTGGGGTTAAATTAGCTCGCTTAGCCAAGAATACTTGTGCATCCTTGACCTTATCCAAGATTGTTTCATCGAATTCTCCCGTAATTTGGTCTACTATAAAGATGACTTGTAGGGGGATCGGAGAACCCAGCCGGGGAAGATCGGGCTGATACCCCCGCTCGACCAGCCGCCGCCAGAGGTCCAGGGAAAGCAGGGTTTCGCACGACCGTGCCAGCGCCTCCCCGGTTACCGGGTCTGGGGAAGAGAAAGGCCCCAGCCATTTCAGCGCGCCGATTTCAATGAGTGGGGCCAGACGGCGCTGCACATTCTCTTGCAGGCCGCTCATCGCCCTCTCATCGCGGCTCCAGAGGACGAACAGCGTTGGGAGCACGAAGGCTCTCTTCTCTGTGGAGACCTCTTTATCGGTAATCTTGCGAGAAGCCAAAGGACACCTCCGCGCCCAGCACCTGAAGGGTGCATTTGGAGGCAGGAGGGACAACGCTAGGCTCTACACGCAGCCGATAGAAGTCCCGTATAGAGCCAAATATGTCCTGAAATAAATTCGCAACCTGGTCAAAATTTTCAGCCGGATAGTAATTGCATCCGTGGGCTGCGAGGCGGAGCGGATCTTCTTCCAGATCCTTGGACGCCACCCCAACGGTGCAGATCGAAACCCCTTGCTCGGCCGCCCGCCGGGCGATCTCCTGGGCCCGGGCTCGGTTATCGCCTTTCAACTCCTGGCTATCATTATCCCGGCCATCAGTCAAGAGAATCAAATATCGATTT
>Ga0272449_1004222_pt1 | contig 11778 bp, 9 predicted proteins | sample YNPCB0241_FD_198679 | JGI IMG/M metagenome (GOLD analysis project Ga0272449, IMG submission 198679) | Hot spring sediment microbial communities from Yellowstone National Park, WY, United States - YNP-CB-024-1 | ecosystem: Environmental > Aquatic > Thermal springs > Hot (42-90C) > Sediment...
ATCCCCGATAATCAACCTCTTCCCCTCAACATCTACCTTCAGGGCACTACAACCGACCACACAACACTTACCCCAGCCCCTTGCAACCAGTGCAGCGTGGCTGGTCATACCACCTCTGGCTGTCAGAATACCAACCGCCGCCCTCATCCCCTCTACATCCTCAGGATTGGTCTCCTCTCTCACAAGTATCACCTTCTTACCCTGTCTTGTCCACTCCACTGCATCCTGTGCTGTAAAAACTACCTGACCCGTGGCTCCACCAGGACCCGCCGGCAAACCTCTGGCAACCGGAGAAACCTTTTTCTCCTCCTCCGGATCTACTATCGGGTGTAAGAGCTCGTCGAGTTGATTTGGTGATACTCTTGTGACAACGGTATACTTATCAATTAGCCTCTCACGATACATATCCATTGCGATATTCAGCGCCGCCTTACCCGTCCTCTTCCCTACCCTGACCTGCAACATATAGAGTTTGCCCTCCTGAATGGTAAACTCCAGATCCAGCATATCCTTGAAGTGATGCTCCAGTTTCTTCCTGATATCACAGAGCTGTTTATAAACTTCGGGCATATACTCCTCAAGTGTTGGCAGATCCTTATTGTGTTCGCTCGCTGATTCTTTATTCAGTGGATTCGGAGTTCTGATACCCGCCACTACATCCTCTCCCTGTGCATTAGGCAGCCACTCTCCGTAGAAGTAGTTTTCACCCGTTGCGGCGTTTCTCGTAAATGCCACACCAGTTGCAGAGTTATTCCCCATATTTCCAAAAGCCATAGCCTGGACATTCACTGCGGTTCCCCAATCGTCGGGGATACCCTCGATTCTTCTATATGCAACCGCCCTTTTCCCATTCCAGGAAGCAAATACGGCGCCTATTGCACCATTCAACTGCTCCATAGCGTCATCTGGGAATTCCTTACCCAGTACCTCCTTCACCCTTATCTTAAACCTTTCACACAGGTCTTTAAGGTCATCTGCGGGGATATCCGCATCGGTCTTATACCCCTTCTTCTCTTTGAGTTCCTCAAGCATCCTGTCCAACTGGACCCTAATACCCTCCCCATCCTTTGGCTCAATTCCAGCCGCCTTCTCCATAACCACATCGGAGTACATCATAATAAGCCTTCGATATGCATCATATACAAATCGGGGATTATTGGTCTTCTGAATCAAACCCGGAATAGTCTTACTGCACAACCCTACATTCAAGACGGTCTCCATCATACCTGGCATTGACTTTCTTGCCCCTGACCTGACAGATACAAGGAGCGGATTCTTTGGATCCCCAAACTTCATTCCCATAGAATCTTCAATATGCTTGATACCTCTTGCAATCTCAGACTTCAACTCCTTCGGGAATTTACGACCAAGCTTGTAATAGAGTGTACACACCTCTGTTGTTATAGTAAAACCTGCTGGAACGGGGATCTTGAGCCTCGCCATCTCTGCAAGCCCCGCCCCCTTGCCACCGAGAAGATTTCTCATCTTCTCAGAACCTTCGGTCTTTTTACCACCAAACAAATAGACCATCTTATTAGCCATATCAAATCCTCCTTGAAAACTTGTTTACATTGACGAAATATATGAAAGGTCAATAATCTTTTTGAAGAGTACTACCACATTCTTCAGAATAGCAAGACGATTATTCTTTACTATTTCGTCCTCTACCATTACGAAGACCTTATCAAAAAATTTGAAAACAGGTTCGTATAGATTCTCCCTCAACAACTGCATCGCCCTAAAATAATCCCTCTTTGCAATCATTTCAAGATAATTATCCCTGATCCTCTGAATAGAAGAGTATAGTTCCCGCTCCTCATCATACTCAAAAAGATTCTCATTAACAGTTGTAGAGTTAAAATCCTTTGTTATATTGCTCGCCCTCTTATATACTACCGCAAACTTGTCAAAATCCTCGCCCTCTATGAATGCCTTCAATGCCTCCAACCTCTCAAAGATAGAAGAGATGTCATCAATCCCACTCCCGGCGTTCAAAATCGCCTCCGCCACATCGGGTTTGACCTTTTCAGATAAGGCCATCTTAATCCTGACCCTGAAGAAATCCAGCAGTTCCTCCCGGGCATTTTTATTGAGGACTATCTTATCGTCACATCTCTTAATCTCATTTTCATCATACAGGGAAAGGCCCTTATCAATTAGAGCCGAGGTTGAGACTTTATAAAGTCGCTTCCCCGATATAATATCTATTACCCCTGAGGCCGCCCTTCTCGCACCAAAAGGGTCAGAGGAGGCAGATGGCTGTTGATTTATCAAGAACAGCCCGCAGAGGTGGTCAATCTTGTCTGCAATCGAGACTACTGAGCCTATCAGAGTGTCAGGAATCTCATCCTCTGATGATCTCGGTTTGTAGTGCTCCTCAATGGCATTTGCAATATCTTCATCAAACCCTGAGTTGAGGGCAAAGTACTTCCCCATTACACCCTGAAGTTCAGGGAACTCCCCAACCGAAAGGGAAACAAGGTCAGCCTTGCACAACTGTGCTGCTGTTTTGATCTTCTCCTGTGTCTTATCATCCAGTCCCAGCATATTCGAGATGAACCTGGATATCTCCACAATCCTGTCTCGCTTTCTGTCATAATTCCCCAGTACCTTCTGATATAAAACCATATTCAGGGACGCTGCCATATCCCTGATATCCCGCTTTTTATCTTCGTTATAGAAGAAAACGGCATCGTTCAATCTCGCCCTCAATACCTTCTCCATCCCCGTCCTGATGATCTCCTTGTCTCCAATAGGATTATTTGCGAATGCCAAAAACTTCGGAAGGATTGTCCTGCCACTCAACAGCGGAAAGTATCTCTGATGCCTGACCTGTACTATCTCAAGTAGTTCTATTGGGAGATTGAGAAAGACCTCATCGAAACCACCCTCTATCGGCACTGGATATTCGAGGATATTGACTACCTCGTCGAGTAACGGCTCATTTATTATCAACTTTAAATTGTGTCTATCAAAGACAGACTTCAGACTGGATTTTACGATATCTCTCCTCTTCTCAACATCATAGACGACGAATCTCTCCTCGAGCCCTTTGAGAAAGGCATCCACACTCTCAAACTCAAAGCCGCTCTTATCCACATTGAAATTCCCATAGGAGCGATTACCAGCCTTTATGCCATTTATTTCAAGAGGAATAATATTCTTTCCGAGCATAGCAACTATCCATCTGATAGGCCTGACAAATGGAATATCGTTATTCCCCCACCTCATAGACTTCTTGAATTTTATTGAGGTAATTAGATTTTTGAGCCCATCCGAGAGTATAGAGATCGCGTCTCTCCCCTCAATCATTATCCTCGCCGCTACCACCTCCCCCTTGGGAGACTGAACCCTGTATAACTCTTCTGGTTTTATACCAAACTTTTGAAGAAAGGCGGTGAGGGCCTTCTGGGGAACCCCATTTTTATCATAGCATACTCTTAAAGGTGGACCTAAGACCTCCCTCTCCTCATCCTCCTGCCTTACCTTAACAGATCTATGAATAAATATAACCCGTCTCGGAGTATAATACAACTCACAGTCGCTCGAATTTATCAATCTGTTCTCCGAAAGGAGACTTAAAATGCCGCTTTTGACCTGTTCGGCGTAATCCTTTATAAACCTTGCGGGAACCTCTTCGGTCCCAATCTCAAAAATTAAACTATCTTCCATCTGTTCTTCCCTTTATCTGGCATCATTACAGGATAACCCATACTTTCTCTCAATTTAAGATATGCATTAGCCACCATATTGGCTATCTTCCTTACCCTGAGTATATATCTCGCCCTCTCAGTTGTGGAGATTACTCCCCGGGCGTTCAGCAGGTTGAATGTATGAGATGCCTTCATACAGAAGTCATACGCTGGCAACACCTGACCCCGTGAGATGAGTCTTATTGCCTCGGACTCAAACTCGTCGAAATATCTGAAGAGCTGCTCCGTATTTGCGAGTTCGAAATTGTACTTTGAAAACTGCCTTTCATCCTCGTGGTGGATCTCTCCGTAATAAAAGCCATTACCCCAGTAGAGATCATAGACATTGTCCACACCCTGCAGATACATACAGATTCTCTCGAGACCGTAGGTAATCTCTACGGAAACAGGCTTTAGTTCTATGCCACCACACTGCTGAAAATATGTGAACTGAGTAATCTCCATTCCATCTATCCAGACCTCCCAGCCCAGACCCCAGGCTCCAAGTGTCGGGGATTCCCAATCATCCTCGACAAACCGTATATCGTGTTTGGAGGTATCTATTCCTATAGAGCCGAGACTCTCTAAATAGGTCTTCTGGATATCATCTGGCGATGGTTTAATCAGTACCTGATACTGATAGTATTTTTGCAATCTATTCGGATTCTCCCCGTATCTGCCATCAGTAGGCCTTCTGGAGGGCTGAACATAGCAGGTAGCCCAGGGCTCAGGACCCAATGAACGCAAGAATGTAGCGGGATGAAATGTCCCGGCCCCTACCTCCAGATCGTAAGGGAATACTCTTATACAACCCCTCTTCATCCAAAACTCTTCAAGCCTCATTATCAAACTCTGAAAACTGATTATTTCATCCATAGCACTCCGCCTCGAATAACGGTCTCTTTTATTACAACAACAACCTCAATGTCAAGATAAATATCATTTCGCACTTGTCAGTGTTTTCATTTACCTGTTTACTTCGGTAGATACCCATTTTAACACACCCCTTCTGCCTACGACATCCACCTCTATGAGAGGGGAATTTTCACTTATTTATTTCCCACTTCCTACTTATCCATTTTTATTCCGTGAACGGTGTCCGTGAACCGTGTCGGTCTTCTGATCAATTCTTTATCGAATAGGAATTTTACTTACTTATTTCCCACTTCTTATTTACCCATTTATTAGTATACCCATTTACTTATTGAATATCCCTATTCCCAATTTAGTATCCTCTTCTCTTCATTGAGCCTTTTGATATCGGTTACATCCTGCGATACCTCTAAGGTACCAAGGTATTTGCCATTATCATCCCTCACTGCGAAATATCTGATATGAATCTCTCTACCATTCAGTCTGATAAAGAACTCTGCAATATCCCTTTCACCGGACTTGAATGCAGATAATATCTTCTCCACTATGTGAATAGATTTGGGAGGGTGACACCTCTGAACCTTTCTTCCTATTACACCAGGACTCCTTGGAAATATCCTGTCTTTCGTATCTGAATAATATCTAACCTCATCATTCTCATCTACAAAAGATATATCTATTGGAAGAGTCTTTAGAATAGCATCCAATTGCTCTCTTGTAAGCCACCCTGTAGAAAGACTTATTCCTCCTGAAAACTTCCCTTCTGCTTTATTTTCATTCGATGAATAATCAGGTGTAATAAAAGAAAAGCCAATCTCCTTTTCACCACTCTTTATCTCCTCCCACTCCTTTTCAGATAAGAGTTTAAGGGCTGTTGGAAATAGAATATTCTCCTCCTTATAAATCATTTCGTTTATGGCAATCAGTAGAGATGGCAGCAATTTGGATAACTCATCTCTGGACCTCTCATCAGAAAGTCTTATAGCGTCCTCCAGTTTCTTTCTAATCTCATCGTGAATACCCCACATTACTTGTGAGGGACCTGTGAAACCATGTTTTTCAAGGTATGGAAATAGTTGATTCTCCTTTCGCAGGTAATGGTAATTTATATTCTGCAGGTCGATCAGTGCATTCTTTAACTCGTCGAAAAGATCATCTCTCTTCTCGTTGTTGAGTCTGGTAAGTATCTCCTGTATCTTATTTATCCTGATCAGAATCTCTTTATTTTCTCTTAAATACAAACCTATTGGGTGTCCTTCGGGTACTTCAATTCCGGGCTTCCTGTTCAGAAGGTCCTTAAAGACATTTACATGTAAATCACATAGTTTCTGAATCTCTTCTACTGGCATCCCTTCCAGTATGAGTCTCTCCTCCATAGCCGCAATCTCGCTGGCATCCAGATCCTTTATCAGTTCGTTGAATCTCTTTTTCACCTCTTCAATGGGTACCCCACTGTGAAGATCCTTGATAATACTTTTAAGCTTCTCCTGTTTATCAGAATCACTGATTACTCTTTCCGATCCGGTTTCTGATCTCTTTCCTATCTCCGCCTTGATATCCTCAATCAATTTATTCACTTCAATACCCGCAATCTGGGCAGCCATACTCAATGTGGCTACTCTACCCATAGTATTTCTCATCACAGGATTTTTAAGCAATGAGAATTTCTCATTATAAGAAGTAAGAAAATCGAGGAGAAATGGATATTTGTCAATAAGTTCTAAAACCTTTGTATCGGCTGTGATGTTCATATTTCACCTCCTGCCTTGGTTCCACGCCTATTCGAGCGTCAAATATGTTTACCCCGATAACTTCAATAATGTCAAGCAAATTTCCAAAAATAAAAGTAAGGATTAAGTTATGTGTTTCAATTACATTTTTAATGTTCCCATTTCCAACTTTTTATTAAAAATATTATGATTCGAGAATTACTCCATTCAGCCTCTTATTTTTATTTTACAATCGGGGCAATATCTGTTATAAAGGTATTCGATTAAATATCATTAAGGAGGAAGGAGATGAGTATATCATCTGGGTATCTTAAAAAGATGGGATATTTAGTTTTTGTCTTTATCATTATCGCATTCTGTGGTTGCGGAGGTGGAAGTACACCGGGCGGTAATGAAGATGTTGCTGCAAATGATATAATTATAAGGGATATTCAAAATCTAACTGACTCTGCTGTTCAGGATATTCAGAATGATATAGAATCTAAGGATGTAGAGGATATTAAAGAAATAATAGACTCAGGAGATATTGGAGAAGATATTGAAGCAGATGTAGAGGTTGGCTATGATATAGCGGATATTTCAGGAGATGTATCCGATACAGAATCCTCTGATGTAATAGAGGATATATCAGATTGTGAGATAAGTGATCCAAAACATATATGGAGTAAGATCTTTGGTGGAGGTAATGATGATTTGGCTAATTCCGTCTCTGTAGATAGTTCAGGTAATGTATATATAACAGGATATTTTGGTAGTTCTACGATAAACTTTGGAGGAGGTACACTTAATAATGCTGGTGGTTCTGATATCTTTCTTGCTAAGTTTGACAGCAATGGAAATCATTTATGGAGTAAGAGATTTGGGAAGAGTAGTGATGATTTAGGCTCCTCCGTCTCCGTAGATAGTTCAGGTAATGTATATATAACAGGGTATTTTGATAGTTCTACCATCAACTTTGGAGGAGGTGTACTTTCAAATGCTGGTAGTTATGATATCTTTCTTGCCAGGTTTGACAGCAATGGAAATCATTTATGGAGTAAGAGATTTGGTGGAGGTAATGATGATTTGGCTAATTCCGTCTCTATAGATGGTCCAGGTAATATATATATGACAGGGTGGTTTGAGAGTTCTACGATAGACTTTGGAGGAGGTGCACTTACAAATGCAAATGCTGGTAGTAGAGACATCTTTCTTGCCAAGTTTGACAGCAATGGAAATCATTTATGGAGTAAGAGATTTGGGGGGAGTAGTGATGATTTGGGTCATTCCGTCTCTGTAGATAGTTCAGGTAATGTATATGGAACTGGGTCTTTCTTTGGTAGTAATGTCAACTTTGGAGGATGTCCGCTGTCGAGTACGGGAGGCTATGATATTTACCTTATAAAATACGCACCATAAAGAAGACGGACAGAGGACAGACAAACAGACAACAGACGGGCAGGTTACAGACAACAGACAGACAGACAACAGATAACAGATAATCAGAATACGGACTACAGACAAAAGACGAACAGATTACAGACTATAAGATTTGAGATTGTTAGATTTGGGATTTTTGAATTGTTTTAGGGGCAAGTCGAAAAATGGTCATATAGGCATGTAAAATGAGATACAATCCTGATATCCACCATCGCCGTTCTATTCGTTTGAAAGGATATGATTATTCACAAGATGGGGTGTATTTTGTAACCATATGCACACATAATAGGGAATGTCTGTTTGGGAAAATTGTAGATGGGAAAATGTGTATAAATGAATGGGGAAAAATTGCCGAGCGTTGTTGGTTGGAAACCCCACAACATTATCCAAATGTATCGATGGACGAATTTGTAATAATGCCCAATCATATTCACCGAATTATTATTTTGAATGAAAATATATCCATAATTGGGGCAAATGTTGTAGGGGCGAAAGATTTTTCGCCCCTACATAATAACCGTCTATGTGGTACATCCCGAACCATCGGTTTCATCGTACGGGGTTTCAAAATAGTGTACACCAAATTGTTCCATAAACTGCAACATACTCTCGGCATCAGATGGAGAAAATGCCCTGAAACTTCTCAAGAAAAGGGATTACAAGATAGACATACTCCTCACAGATATAGAAATGCCGTTGATCGACGGAATCTCACTCGGAGAGGAGATATACAAACAGAACAATCGGGTCAAGGTCATATACATAAGTGGGTACATAAAGAACTTTGCTATCCGAGAGAAGAGGTTCGTGCCAAACTCGATCTTTCTACAGAAGCCATTCCCTCTCGATGTATTCAAGAAGATTGAAATCGACACATTGAAAGCAGAACAACAATAGATTATCCCACAATTTCGAGCATTCTCTTCAGGGCGAGTCTCGAATACTCCTTTACCTCTTCGGGGAGATCTACCCTGTTCAGATTCGGCAGATTAATCAGGGTATTTCTGAGTTTCGATAAAGTTATCTTGAACATATTAGGACACATAGACCTCTTCAACTCCACAATAGTCTTATCCTTAAACTGTTGTGCGAGTCTTCTTACGAGATTCAACTCGGTCCCAATCACAATTGTAGAGCCTGATGGCGCATCCTTTACATAATTTACAATAAATTCAGTAGACCCGCTTGCATCAGCTGATCTGACTACCTCTGGTTTACACTCGGGATGGACGACTATCTTGCAATCCTTGAATCTCGCGCGGGCGCTCTCTATATCTTCAATCGAAAAATTAGTATGAACATGGCAGTAGCCCTTCCACACCACATAAGACTTATTCCTTATATCATCGGGCTGGTTCCCGCCAAACTCCTGAGAATAATCCCAGTACGCAAGGATAGAGCTTTTGAGCCCCATCTTCACAAATGTATTGTAGCCCAGATATTCATCGGGTAGAAAAATTACCTTTTTACCCTTATTCAGAGCGTAGGAGACTATTCTGTCTGCGTTTGAGGAGGTACAAACAACTCCGTCTCTCATACCAGCAAGCGATTTTACCTCAGCAGAGCTATTCATATAAACAACAGGGATATACGAGCCCTTACCCCAGATCTCATCCAGTTGAGAAAATGCCCTTATCACATCCTCCGACTCAGCCATATCCGCCATAGGACAACCTGAAAACGGGTCGGGATGAAATACCATCTGATTATCTCTTCTCAATATCTCTGCACTCTCAGCCATAAACCTGACACCACAGAATACGATGTATCTTGCCTCCGAATCATAGGCTTTCTTACAGAGTATGTATGAATCACCTACCTCATCTCCAAGTTCCACTATCTCTGGTCTCTGATAATGGTGAGTCAAAATTATCAAATCACTCCCGAATTTACTCTTTATCTCCCTGATCTCCCTCTTCAAATCCTCTAAATTTAGGCTCATAGATTCTCTCTTTATTATAATTTTTGATATGCCGTTGCAACTATAGATACCTTTGATACCGGATAGTTAGGGTCGTTGGACTCTATAACTATCTTGCCCCTCTGTTGCCCAAAATCCCTGGCCTTAAATCTGATAACCACCTTTGTCTGTTCATTATTTCCGAGTGTATATGGGGTATTCTTCTCAGGGATTATCTCAAGCATACCATTCCCATCTTCCGTAAGCTCCACTCTGGTGACTGTAAGCGGTGCATCGCCAACATTTCTGATTATAAGCCCTGTCTCCTCTGGTTTGGCACCATAATCAAGACAACAACAATTCTCGGAACACCCGGATGTACAGGCGGGATCTTTATCATCATACGGGGATTCACAACCCAATTGAAATGTAACCCCCCCTGGCACATCTATCTTTGGGAATGGTGTCCTGCTCTTTATATCCACATAGGCAATATAATGATTGTCTGCATCTCTGTCTATCAGTTGTGGGTCATTGCAGTGTATCTGCAGTTTACTTATAAGACTCCCCTCTTTATCCTTAGGGGCATAGGTGATGGAATACTTCGTAGAACTCTGAGGGGAAAGTGTCTTCTCCACATTTGGGTCTGTGACTGAAAGGTATTTACTCGAATTCTCTGCAAAATCCAATTTGTATATTATCAGATCCTTATTCCCATTGTTATAGACTGTGAAATCCTTTGTGAGAGATTGATTTACTTCTACCCCGCCAAAATCTATAGCAGAGGGTTCTATCTTAATTAGCGGCGCCACACCCTCCCCCTTCACAGGGATATTTACCTCTGGCAGATCCTTTGAACTGCTCTCGATACTCAATGTCCCCTTATCCTCACCTATATCGGTAGGCACATAAGTTAGAGTAAAGGTCACTTCTCTATTGGGGTTGAGTTCTACAGGTAACTTCTGAGTGGTGTCAAGACGAATATCCGTTGAGTTTCCAGATGGCGTATACTTTATAGAAGAGATGGTAAGGACATCAGTACCAGTGTTTTTGATCACCACATCCTTTGTAACCTTTGAATATAGATCTACCTTACCAAAATCGATTATATCCACAGGATTAATCTCAATTGAAGCCTTTATCCCGTTGCCGGTGAGTTTTATAGATATGTCCTTTTGCTCCTTCATATTTGTTGAGATAACGAGTGTCCCTTCATCAGAGGGCGGTGCCGGGTTTACAGGGCGATAGTAGATCTTAAAGTTTAACACAGAGTTAGTGGCAAGTATTATCTTATTATTAGCAAAACCACTCATCTTATCCATAGGGTCAACATTGAACACATCCCCTCTCTGCTCAATAGTAATTGAGCCGATCTCTATCTCAGTCTCGCCCACATTTTTTAACTGAACATCAGCGGATATCTCTTTTGTAACTGTAATATCTCCAAAATGGAATGAATCAGTAACCTCCTGATTATTTATCAGGATTACAAGTCGGGACTGCAAACTCCCCAGACTGGACTCATCACACTGACATCTAAAAAGCCCTGCAACAGTCAAGATACAAAAAACAATGATTGTCCTCTTCATTTGGTCTCTCCCTTTAAGCCTTTATTAGACAATTGTTCGTTTATGTACCTGACGATGGCCTCCCTCTGCTCCTCCGTGAGATTCAGGAATTTTACACCCATCCCCAAACCATCCGGATCCTCAGGCAGATTCACAATCTCCCCCTTAACCTCAATAGGCTTACTCTGATTGGGTAGTGTAAATTTGAGGTTGACTATCGTACCCTTTGGGTGTGGTACGGTTCTCTCAAAGAAAAGACCGCCTTCACTGATATTGGCTGTGCGCTGGTAGTACAACTCCCCATCTCTGGATTCCTCCACCCATATGTCTATCGGAACTCTTACATATGCTCTCTTCTCTTCCTGACTCATAAAACACCTCCAAAATATATTAAAAAACGGGCGATACAGGGCTCGAACCTGCAACCTTCGGCTCCGGAGGCCAACGCTCTATCCAATTGAGCTAATCGCCCGAAATCATTCATCGAACCCTCAGTCGCCACTGGACTACCTCGGATTTATTGGACATACTCGAATCATCTATCGCATATACCTGAATCGTTATGATTTGATTCGAGACAAGATTGTCGGGTACTG
>Ga0272449_1004223_pt1 | contig 11773 bp, 8 predicted proteins | sample YNPCB0241_FD_198679 | JGI IMG/M metagenome (GOLD analysis project Ga0272449, IMG submission 198679) | Hot spring sediment microbial communities from Yellowstone National Park, WY, United States - YNP-CB-024-1 | ecosystem: Environmental > Aquatic > Thermal springs > Hot (42-90C) > Sediment...
GTAAGGGGAAAGGGGCCGGGCCTTACAAGGGTACACCCTTCCCAGGGGCTGAGCCCGGGATCCGCCTGGCGGGGTAACCTCCCCGCATTGGTCAGCGGTAAGGCCGCTATCCCCCACCCTGTCTCCAGGAGGGTTTTGTTTTCCAAAGACGAGGATGACGAAGAGGCAAGGGATAGGCGCCAGGGGCTCTGCATGGCCCGCCCCGATGAAGGTAGCTCCCCACCCCGGGGGCGGAGAAAGGGTGCCCGGCAATGAGTGCGGGCCCAGGGAGGAAGACGGATGCTGCCTTGCGGGAAGCGGCCCCGGAACGCCGTGGTATAATTCCACAGAATTGCCGGCCGGGATAGGGCTTTTCCGGCCAGGAAGCGGAGGAGAGTTTTCACCCGGGAAAAGCGTGGGTAACCCCCGGGAGACGGGATCGGAGATTCCGGAGGTACCAGTGAAGAAGAAGGTTCTACTTTCCGGGAACGAGGCGGTAGCGCTGGGAGCTTACCAAGCCGGTGTAGCGGTGGCGGCGGCCTATCCCGGCACCCCAAGCACCCAGATACTGGAGGAGTTTAGCAGATTTCCGGGGGTCTACTGCGAGTGGTCCAGCAACGAGAAGGTGGCCTTGGAGGTGGCCATCGGGGCCGCTCTGGGCGGCAAGAGGTCGCTGGCGGCCATGAAGCATGTGGGCCTCAACGTGGCCGCCGATGCTTGGATGACCCTCACCTACATCGGCGTGAACGCCGGCCTGGTGTTGGCGGTGGCCGACGATCCCGGGATGCATTCCTCCCAGAACGAGCAGGACACCAGGTATTACGCCCTCATGGCCAAGGCCCCCATGCTGGAACCCTCGGACAGCCAGGAGGCCCTGGACCTGGTGAAGGAGGCTTACCGCATATCGGAGCGGTTCGACCTGCCGGTGCTTTTGCGTCTGGAGACACGCATCAGCCACTCCCGCACCGTGGTGGAGGTGGAGGAGGACGCGAGGGAGGAGGTGGACCATCCCTACGTGAAGGACCCCGTGAAGAGGGTGATGATACCTGGCCACGCCCGGCTACGCCACCCGATCCTGGTCGAGAAGCTGGAGGAGCTGAGGGAGTTCGGCGAGACCTTCCCTTATAACCGGATGGAGATGGGTGATCCCCGGGTGGGGATAGTGACCTCCGGCGTGTGTTATCAGTATGTGAAGGAGGCCTTTCCCGAAGCCAGCGTCCTCAAGCTGACCATGACCCATCCTTTGCCCGAGAGAATGGTGAGCGAGTTCTGTTCCCGGTTCCGTCGGGTTTACGTGGTGGAGGAGTTGGAGCCTTTCCTGGAGACGGCCCTGCGGGCCATGGGTATAGACGCGGTGGGAAAAAGCAGGATACCCAGGACGGGGGAGCTCAACCCGGACATCGTGGCCAGGGCACTGCGGGATCTTGTGGAGTTGGACGGGGGGATAACCCCCAAGGTATGGGCCCTGGGGGCGGTCCAGGGGAAGGAGGACCTTCCTGCCCGCCCGCCGGTGATGTGTCCCGGGTGCCCCCACCGGGGACTCTTTTACGCCCTAGGGAGGCTCAAGACCACTGTTTCGGGAGACATAGGGTGCTATACCCTGGCTGTGCTCCCTCCCCTCCAGGGGATCGACTGCCAGGTCTGCATGGGAGCGGGCATCGGCATGGCCCTGGGGCTGGAGAGGGCTTTCTCCCAGAGCCGATTTAACGCCGAAAGGGCCGGCAAGGTGGTGGGTCTATTGGGCGACTCCACCTTCATCCACGCTGGCATCCCTGCCCTGGTGGACATGGTCTACAACAAGACCCCCGTGACCGTTGTCATCCTGGACAACCGGACCACGGCCATGACCGGCTTCCAGGATCATCCCGGCACGGGCAGGACCATCAAGGGAGAGGAGACCCACGCCCTCGACTTGGAGGCCCTCTGCCGGGCGGTGGGGGTCAGGCGGGTGAGGGTGGTGGACCCCTGGAGGCTGGTGGAGACGGAGAAGGTCCTCCGGGAGGAGCTGGAATCCGGCGAGCCTTCGGTCATCATCTCCCGTCGTCCCTGCTCCCTCAAGGAGAGGCCGGAGAGGGTGATTACCTACCACGTGGACCGGGAGAGGTGCGATGCATGCTGGAGGTGCCTGCGCCTAGGTTGCCCTGCCCTCTCCAGGAGGGATGAAAAAGCCTGGATAGACGGGGACCTCTGCCGAGGTTGTTCCATGTGCGTCCAGCTTTGTCGGAAGGGCGCGATCGAGGAGGTGAAGGATGCCTGACGCTGTGTTGGCCGGCGTGGGGGGGCAGGGCACGGTGCTTTCCACCCGGGTGCTGGCGGAGGCGGCCCTCCTTTCGGGATATGATGTGAAGACATCCGAGGTGCACGGGATGGCGCAGAGGGGTGGCAGCGTGGTGAGCGCCGTGAGGTGGGGGGAAAAGGTCTACTCTCCCCTGGTCCCATCGGGAAGCGCCGATTTCCTATTGGCCTTCGAGATGCTGGAGGGCCTGCGGGAGATCGGTTCCTTGTCTCCCGAGGGTATGGCGATCGTCAATCCCTACCGGGTGGACCCCCTCACGGTGCTCCGGGGAGACGCGGTTTACCCGGAGGATGCCTTGGAGAGGATCAAGGAGAAGGCGGGAAGGGTGTTGATAGTACCGGCCCGGGAACTGGCTCTGGAGGCGGGCTCCTTGAGAGCCATGGGCACATGCCTCCTGGGAGCCTTATCCTTGATAGTGGATTTTCCCGTTGAGTCCTGGTATAGGGCCATGGAGGAGTTCTGTCCTCCCCGCTATGTGGAGGAAAACCTGAGGGCTTTCGAGCTGGGTAGGGAGTACGCGGGTCGTTATTGAGATCCGCGCTCTGGGGACGCCCCTTCCCGGCGTGAAGTGGACGCCGCGGGAGGGTTGAACAGGATCCTCGAGGGGAAGGTGAGGTCCATGGATTGGGAGGCGCTCCGGGCCTGCTGGGACGAACAAGAGACGCCTAGCCTGGAGAGGTGCGACTGGTTTTCCAGCAACACCTTCCACCACCGCCAGTTCGCTGACCTGGAGAGGTTGCTCGAGGTAAAGAAAAAAAGGGGGGTCACGGTAAGCGTCTGCCTCCCCAGCCTCAACGTGGAACCCACCATCGGCGAGATCGTCAGGACCATCCGGATGGAGCTGGTGGAGAGGGTCCCGCTGGTGGACGAGATGGTGGTGGTGGACGGGGACAGCTCGGATCGCACCGCCGAGATAGCCGCGGCCGAGGGAGCCAGGGTTTTCCGCCAGGGGGAGATCCTCCCGCGTATCGGTAGTCCCCAGGGGAAAGGGGACGCCCTGTGGAGGAGCCTTTACTGCACCTCCGGCGACGTGGTGATATGGGTGGACTCAGACATAAAGAACTTCCACCCCCGATTCGTGTACGGCATCCTGGGTCCCCTGCTGACGGTGGAAGGGATCCGCTACGTCAAGGGATTTTACCAGCGTCCCCTGGGAGGGGAATCCCAGCTTTTCAGGGCCGGCGGGGGCAGGGTGACCGAGCTGGTGGCCCGTCCTTTATTGAGCCTTTTCTTTCCCGAGCTGGGTTCCCTCATCCAGCCCCTGGCCGGAGAGTACGGGGGGTGGCGGGAAATCCTGGAGAGAGTCCCCTTCTTCACCCGTTATGGCGTGGAGATCGGCCTCAACGTGGACATCTATACCCGCTACGGGATGGGCGTCATAGGGCAGGTGGACCTGGAGGAGCGGGAGCACTTTAACCAACCCCTTTCCGCCCTGGGCAGGATGGCCTTCGAGATAATCCAGGCCCTACTCAAAAGGCTGGAGGAGCTGGGGAAGCTGAAGCTGCTTTCCGGGACCAGCCCTGAGTTCATCCAGGTGGACTACAAGGAGGGCCAGTATCTGCTGGAGAAGGTGGACCTGCACGTGGAGGAGAGGCCCCCCATGATCGAGGTGGAGGAGTACCGGAGAGCCAGGGGCCTGACCGAAGGGGAGGAGGACGCCGGCAAGCCCTGAAACTGAGGCCGCCCGGGGAAGCGCCGTGCACGGCGCGAAGGATCCCGTGCCCCATGGGCCATGACAGGGTATCCGTCCGCGGGATTCCACCCATAGGGGCGGCTGTTCATCCCGAGGAGGAAACCATTGGGCTTTCCCTGGGGCCTGGAAGAAGGAAGGTTGGAGGAGCTGCAGAGGCTGGCCGACGAGTTCTCACCGGCCCGGAGGTGGGGGGAGCTCGCGGAGTACCTTTCGCCGGTGAGAGTCGTCTACACCGACGTGGACGGCACCATGTTAGGGCCGGGGGCCAGCTTCTTCACCCGCTTCGGGGGCGGTTACACCCTGAGGCCTGCCCGAGTGCTGGTGGAGGCCTTGGGCCGGGGGGTGGACGTGGTGTTGGTCTCAGGGCGCAGTGGCTACCAGCTGCGGGAGAACGTGAGGCTCCTGGGACTTCGCAACTACATCGCCGAGCTGGGGGTGGAGATAGGCTACGACCAAGGGGAAAGGGTGGTGGTGGATACCGGGGACCTGGAAGTGCCGGGCGAGGACCTCTACCGTTATATCACCGAGGGTGGCGCGGTGGACTTCCTCTTCCGCCGGTACCCGGGGAGGCTGGAATATCACACTCCCTGGTCCCGCTACCGGGAGCACACGCCGCTGTTCCGGGGGTTCCTGGACCTGGAGGAGGTAAACCGGGAGCTGGAGGAGAGGTTCCCCGGCTTGGCGCTGGTGGATAACGGGGTCCTACCCTACCGGAGCCCGACCCTGGAGGTGCCCGAGGTCCACGCCTACCATCTGATGCCCCGGGGGGTGAGCAAGGAGAAGGCGGTACAAAAGGACATGGAGCTGCGGGGCTTTTCCCGGGAGGAGGCGGTGGCGGTGGGCGACTCCCTGGCCGACCTGGCCTTCTCCGAGGTGGTGGGGGCATTTTTCCTGGTACGCAACGGCTTCCTCGCCAACCCCGGGGCGGTGGAGCTGGTGAGGGGGAGGGCCAATGTGGTGGTGACCGAGGGATACCTGAACGAGGGATGGGCGGAGGCACTGGAGCTGGCGGTGCTGGGCGCACTCCCGCCGGCGAGGGGCGAAGGGTCCTCCCCCAGCTGAGAACGCTTCCTATCCTGCTCCCCGGGACCGCGGCCTCGCCGACCTGTGCTCCCATCCCGGCGGGTTGGAGGTCCCCGTCACCTTAGGGTCAAGGGATCATCTGGTCATGAGACCTCGCAGCATCACCCCCATACTCCCGTTCCCCTGGCCGCCCGCGATTTTGCGCACTTCCGGTAACCGGCCTTACCTTGGTTTCGGCTGAAACCGAAAGCTCGCACTCCTCTCCCTTTCCCGCCTTTACGGGTGCGGGGTTTTTACGCATCCCCGGGGCCACGGGGACACCGAGGCCGCGGGCCGTTCGCGGTCTCATAAAGAGCGGCCGATGCCGGTGGGCTTCCCCTCCCGGGGAGTCGGCAGGGCTGGGGGAAGGACGGAGCGGCCGGTGGCTTCCCCTACCCCGGGTGGGGGCAAGTGACCGACCTGAGGCGAGGAGAGCATAGCAAACTCCTGCGCACCCACAATAACCCTTCAAGAGGATGCCGACTTGGCATCACGGGCTTCAGCATGGATCATGGCAAGCCGATATAAGGAGAAAATGCGTCTCGATCGCTTTGCTGTCGAGACCAGAGTACCTCGATGTCGGAAGACCACGTCCGTGGAGGGTGGGGCTTGCCTAGGGAGCGCTGAACAGAGGGAAGGAGATGCTTGGGCGGCAGTGGCGCAAGGAAGCGAGGGGAACGAGGGTGATGCTCAAGAGAAATCTCGTGGTCTTCGCCAGGTTCATAAGGTTGCTTTCCTTCCTCTACTTGGTCATCCAGTACATACAGGTGAGGGATCGGTACGAGAAGGCCACCGTCATCCCCGTCGTGGCCGGCTTGGGGGTCTTCTACCTCTTCATGGACTGGGCCATCTACCGTGTTCCGCCCAGGAGGTTCAGGTTCATCTCCTACCTCCTCATGGTCACCGAGCTGGCCCTCCTCTCACTGCTTGTGTACTTCACCAGGAGCAGCCCCATCTTCGAGATCGACATCCTCTTCATACTGCCCATCGTCAACATCGCCCTCTGGTTCGGGATGCGGGAGGGCCTGGCCTTCGGCGGCCTGACATCCCTCGCCTTCACCTCCGTGGCCTTGGTCTCGGGAAGGATCAACGGCCAGGCCTTCCCAGGTCTCTTGGGAAGGTACATCCTCTACATCTCCGCCTCCATGATCCTGGGTTACATGTCGGACGTGGCGGATAGGGAGACGGAGGAGAAGGCGAAGAGGCTGGTCGAGCTGACCGCCCTCTCCAGTTTCGCCACCCTCTTCGATTCCTCCATGGCGGAGGAGCTGGTGATGAGGAACTTGGGGGATGCGCTGGCCAGGAGCCTGGAGCCGGACGTTTGCATGGTGTTCGGCTACATCCCGGAGGAGGGGAGGTTGGAGCTGGTCTACTCCCACGGGCTTTTGCCCTTCGAGTCGGAGATGGCCGTCCCCTCCGACTACGGCCTCATGGCCAGGGTGGTGCACGAGGGGGAGACGGTGCTGGTGACCGACACCGACCGCGAGCCCGACTATCGCCAGCTCATAAGGTCCAGGAGGCTGCGGTCCGCCATGTATTCACCCCTCAGGTGGAGGGATGATGTCTACGGGGTGGCGTTGGTGGGCTCGGAGCGCAGGGAGGCCTTCGGTTACATCGAGAAGGAGTTCATGACCTCCCTCTGCATCCAGGCGGCCCTGGCGATTCACAACTCCCGCCTCTATGCAGACCTGGAGGACCGGATCGGGGAGCTGCACGCCATCTTCGAGATAGACAAGGCCATCACTTCCGCCGTGGACCTGGAGCTGGTGCTTCAGGAGATCGTGCACATGAGCGTGGGCCTGATGAACGCCCGGGTGAGCTCCATAATCCTTTTGGACGAGGAGAGCGGAAGCCTCAAGGTGGCCGCCGCCCATGGGCTGCCCCCGGAGTACCTGGAAAGCGGTCCTTTCGGCATCGAGGGGAGCCTGGCCGGGCGGGTGGTCAGGGAGGGAAGGCCCATCGCCCTGGAGGCCGTAGATGATGACACCCGGGGCAAGTATGCCGACCTGCCCGAAATGGCGGGACTGGCCTCGGTTCTTGCGGTGCCCCTCAACCTCAAGGACAGGATCATCGGCGTTCTGCAGGTGTACACCGGCGAGAGGCACCGTTTCACCCCCCATGAGGTTAACCTTTTCACCAGCCTAGCCAGCCAGGCGGCCATCGCCATCGAGAACGCCCGTTTGTTCCGCAGCCTGGAGGAGATATACATCGGCGTCATAACCGCCTTGGCCTCCGCCATCGACGCCCGGGACCCCTACACCCACGGCCACTCCGCCCGGGTGACCGAGTTCTCCGTGAGGATCGCCGAGAACATGGGACTTTCCGAGGAGGAGAAAGATATCATCCGGTACGCCAGCCTCCTCCATGACATCGGCAAGATAGGCATAAAGGAGAGGATCCTGAAAAAGCCCGACAAGCTGACGGAGGAGGAGAGGAGGGAGATGGAGACCCATCCCCTCATCGCGGCCCGCATCCTCCAGAGCGTTACCATGCTGGAGCCGGTGATGAACCTGGTGATGCACCATCACGAGAGGTACGATGGGAAGGGATATCCCTCCGGTCTGGCTGGGGAGGAGATTCCCCTGGGAGCTCGCATCATCGCCGTGGCCGACGCCTTCGAGTCCATGATCTCGGATCGTCCCTACCGCAAGGCCCTGCCCTTGGAGGAGGCAGTGGCCGAGCTCAGGAGGGGAAGGGGGACCCAGTTCGATCCCCGGGTGGTGGACATTTTCCTGGGGATGCTGGAGAGGGGCGAGGTTGGATTGGGGAAGGATGAGGTGGGAAAGATCATCTACCTGGAGGATTTCTACGGCGACGGCATGGCCCGTTCCACTTGAAGTGTCCCGGCGGTTCCCTTCACGGTATCGTTTCCTTTAGACCCCGCCGTGATACTTGCGCGGGTCTCCCGGCTTTCCCCCGACGGTGAGGGGCTTTTCGCCTAGGCTTTTCCCTACCAAGAAGGGGAAGTCCTCCGCGCCATGGGTTCGCGTCCTGGCCCCACTCGGAGCCCCGATCTCGCTATTGACTTCCCGGGTTTGGATGGTCTCCGGCACCACAGGGCCCCTCTTGGAAGCCGGGCTCGCAGGGCGATCATGCACACCTTCCGTCTGGATGGCCATTCCGTCTCAATGCCGCCGTGATCCGTACCGATTAATCAATAAAGTCGCCCTCGGGCGGCGAAGCAGCCGTAAGCGCCGCGGGCCTACGGGGCGTGCAGGAAAGGAGGAGACCGTGAGCCACCTTCAGGAAGACGATTCCTCCATGGAGGAAAAGCACAAGGCTGAGGTGCTGGTGGTGGACGACGAGCCCGACGTGGCCCGCATCATCGCCTTCAACCTGGAACTGGAGGGTTTTTCCGTGCGGGTGGCCTACGATGGCAGGCAGGCGCTGGAGGAGGTGGCCCGCGCCAAGCCAGATTGCATTCTCCTGGACATCATGATGCCGGAGGTGGACGGCTGGGAGGTGCTGCGGAGGCTCAAGTCGGACCCTTCTACTTCCAAGATCCCGGTGATCGTGGTGACGGCCCGGGGCTCCGACGTGGACCGGCTGAAGGGTTACAGCGGGGGTGCGGTGGAGTACGTCACCAAGCCCTTCGATTTGGAGGACCTCAAGGAGCACGTGAAGAGGGCGCTCCATCCCCGGGATCCCGACCTGGAGGAAAGGCGCCGCAAGGAGCGGATCCGAGGCCTGCAGCTATCCACCCTCCATGCCGTGACCGAGGCCATCATCTCCAGCCTGGAAGTGGAAGAGGTCCTGCAGGTGGTCATGGAGAAACTGTCTGACCTCTTCCACCTGGACTTCTGTGCGGTCTTCCTCTTGGACGGCCAAGGCTCGCGGGTGGAGTCGGTGTTCCTGCACTCTGGCCCCACCTCCCAAGGCTTGCAATGCGGAACCCTCACGCCCGGCGGGGCCCAGAGGATGGCCCGCCTTTTCCCACCGGGGAGCGAGAGCCGTCCCCTGGGTCTCACTCGGGAGGAGCTACCCTCCCTCAGGATTTTATCCGTAGAGGCCCTGCCCCCCGGGGTGGAGGAGGTCTTCTTCATGCCCCTCCGTTCCAAGGACAGGCTCATCGGCTTGATGTGCCTGGGGGCGACGGGCAAGACCTGGTTCAGCCGGGAGGAGGAAGAGGTCCTATCGGCGGTGGCCAACGAGACGGCCATGGCCTTGGAGAACGCCCGGCTGTTGGCCGACCTTAGGTCCCAGGAGGAGGCCCACCGCGGGCTCCTGCAGCGCCTCATCACCGCCCAGGAGGAGGAAAGGCGGCGCATCGCGGCGGAGCTACACGATGGCGTCATCCAGAACATGGCCGGTGCCTTGTTCCGGCTACGCCTCTTCGCCGCTAGGTCGCAGGACCTGTCCCCCGAAAGTAGGCAGCCTCTGGAGGAAGCCGAGGAACTGATAAACCGCAGCATCGGGGAGATGAGGAGGATCATCTCCGGCCTGCGACCGGCCATGCTGGAGGAGATGGGCCTAGCCTGCGCCCTGGAAGAATATGTGAAGACCCTGGAGCGCCTGGGTGAGCGTCATCCCGTGGTGGAGCTGGATATCAGGATGGGGGCCAAGCCCGACCCCCGGGTGGAGACGGCCCTTTTCCGCATAGCCCAGGAGGCCCTCAACAACGCGGTGCGACATTCGGGCTGTAGGAAGGTGCAGGTGAAGGTAGAGGAGAAAGGAGACGAGCTGCTTATGGAGGTGGCGGACGACGGGAGCGGCTTTGACATCTCCGGGATATATCGCCGGGAGGGCAAGGGCTTCGGCATCATCGGCATGAGGGAGAGGGCGGAGTCCCTGGGGGGGACCCTGGACGTGCGGTCGGAGCCGGGACTCGGTACCCGCATAAACGTCAGGTTGCCGTTAGTGCCCGGGAAATGATGCGGCCTCCGGGTCCCTCGGCCCGAAAGAGCCCCAGTCATGGTGGGATAAAATGGCTGGAGAAGGCCTGAGGACGGCGGAAGGAGGGAGTACGTGGCGGAAGGGAAGATCAGGGTGATGGTGGTGGACGACCACCGGCTGGTGAGGGAGGGCCTGGCCAGCCTGTTGCGACTGCAGCCGGGTATAGAGGTTTGTGGCGAGGCTTCTGACGGGGACGAGGCGGTGAGCAAGGCCAAGTCCCTGAAGCCCGACGTCATCCTCATGGACATAAGCATGCCAGGTCTTAGCGGCATTGCCGCCACTCGCCTCATAAAGAAGGACCTCCCCGAGGTGAAGGTCATCATGCTCACCATGATGGACCAAGAGGGCTACGTCTACGAATCGGTCAAGGCAGGGGCCACGGGATACCTGCTCAAGAACGTCAGCCTGGAGGAGCTGGTGGAATCCATCAAAGAGGTGCACCGGGGCGGGGCCACCCTCTACCCGGAGGCCCAGGCCCACCTCCTCAAGGAATACCTCTACCTGGCACGCAAGAACCGGGACACTTACGGTCTGAGCGATCGGGAGTTGGAGATCCTGCAGCTCCTGGCGGACGGCCTTTCCAACAAGGAGATCGCGGACCGCCTGTTCATAAGCGTGCAGACGGTGAAGACCCACATCGCCCACATCTTCGACAAGCTGGGAGTCAAGGATCGCACCGAGGCGGTGGCATCGGCCTTGCGCAAGGGACTGGTGGTTTAGGGTGTGCCGGGGCCCTGCGCATCACACCTCCCCGGGCTCGTGATGGCCTTTCCCGAAGGCCGGTGGACATTACGGCGAGGGGTCTAGGAGACCGGCGCCCCCCTGGAGGAAAGGAAGGAAGATGGGCATCCTCAGGAAGATCCTCAACCGATTGGGTTTTCAGCGCTTTCTTTGTGATAGCTGTGCCTATGACTACCCCGGGGCATGCAACCGCCCTGAGCGTCCCAACGCCGTGGATTGCCCGGATTATCGCCCCCGCTTTTGAGGCTCCTAGCTTAACTGGATGGGCGAGATATAACCGCGATGGTTAAACGCCCCTTGCGCCCGCTCCACCCGGTCCCGGTTTCCTTTGCCGTTTCCCGGGTTAGAACCCCGCCGGAAAGTCCCTGGGGTAAAGGAAGATCAGGCCATCGCGAAAAAGGGAAGCGGAGGTGTCAAGCTCGGGCCGGGCGAAAAGGGCGTAGTTTTCGCGACGAGGTGGCCCCGGTGGCCGGGCTGATGGGATCATAGGTGAGTCAGGTGACGGGGGGCCAGGTATTCCTCCCGGTGGGCCAGGGCGAAGTCCACCATCTCCAGCATCTTTTCCCTGTCTTCCGGGAGCCTACCGTAAAGGGGCAGGTAGTTGGACACGTGGTCGCAGAGGAACCAGGCCTCTACCTCCAATCTCTCCAGCATGAGCCGGAGCTCCCTCATCACCGTCTCCCCCGAGGCCTCCCGAAACAGGCCCTTCCGTGCCTCTTCATAAAGGGGTATCCCCGGCATGAGGTACAGCGTACGGGGCCTTATGTAATCGGGTTCCATCCGGTTGAGGACCCGGGCGGTGTTCTGGGCGTGCTCCTTCCAGCGGTCCTCGCCGCCCAGCCCCAGGAGGACGTATACCGAGAGGGTGATGCCCGCCTCCTTGACCTTCCTCGCTGCCTCGATCATGCCGGTGGAGTCCACTCCCTTCCTCATGCGGCGCAGGACCTCGTCGTCCCCGCTCTCCAGGCCGAGGTAGATGACATCTAGTCCCGCTTCCCGGAGCCTCTTCAGGGCCTCCGGCGACTTGCCCCTGAGGAACCGGGCGCCCCCGTAGGAGGATATACGCCTTACCTCGGGGAAGAGCCTCCTGGCGTAGCGGATTATCTCCT
>Ga0272449_1004225_pt1 | contig 11769 bp, 12 predicted proteins | sample YNPCB0241_FD_198679 | JGI IMG/M metagenome (GOLD analysis project Ga0272449, IMG submission 198679) | Hot spring sediment microbial communities from Yellowstone National Park, WY, United States - YNP-CB-024-1 | ecosystem: Environmental > Aquatic > Thermal springs > Hot (42-90C) > Sediment...
TCGGACTGGGAGGAGACCCGGTCGTGGGCCTCGACTTCATAGACGTATTGAGGTGGTTCCAGGAGGATGAGGAGACCGAGGCGGCCGTCATCATAGGCGAGATAGGCGGGGACGCGGAGGAGAGGGCTGCAGAGTTCATATCCGGGGGAGGATTCACCAAGCCAGCCCTGGCCTACATAGCGGGAAGGACCGCCGTTCCGGGCAGGAGGATGGGCCACGCGGGTGCCATAGTGGAGGGGGGCGTTGGCACGGCGGAGGGGAAGATGGAGGCCCTGAGGTCGGCTGGAGTGTACGTGGGAGAGCTCCCGAGAGACATAGCCAGGGCCCTTAAAGAGATGATGGGATAGGGCCCACCTCAATGGGACTCTATCAGGCCTAGGAGCTCCTCGAGCGCCCTATAGGTGATGCCCCAGACGATCTCCCCATTCACGATGTAGGCTGGGGATATCCCACCCCGAACCCTGGCCATCCCCCTCGATCCCCTGAGCCTATCAAGGGGAACCCACATGTGAGAGCAGAGCTCATAGCTCAACTCAACCCTAGGCCTATCGATGCAGAGGAAGACGAACGGCTGAACGATCATCCCTGGATCGGTCTCCGAGCTGACGGAGGTCAAGGAACCCAAGAGTTTATGGCTCCTGAGGTCTATGCTCGTCTCCTCCAGCGTCTCCCTGATGGCAGTCTCCAGGAGGTTTCTATCGATGGGTCTGCGCCTCCCACCTGGAAAGGCGATGTCACCCGACCAGGGATCTGAGGGGCTCATCGCCCTCTTTACAAGTAATACCTCTCCACCCCCCGACATCCCATGTATTAGCACCGCCACCGCCGCCCTCGCCCTGGGATCCTCCCCCTTCCCCAGGCGGCCCTCAAGGACCTCTAAGTAGTTCAACCCCCTAGAATCATACACCGTTGCCCAATTTATCTTAATTTCGCGGATCCCGGGCGTCTAACTCTCAGGGGCAGAGGCCTGGAATCGAGCTCATAGACAGCAAGTCGGTCTTCCTACTTGAATGGGAAGATATGGAGTTAATAAATCGCAGGGGAGGGGCGCAATTAAATTCATGGGCCCATAAAGGGATGCTTCACCTCTTCTCTAGACGAGTTTGGGGCTGCCCCAACTCCTTGAAGCTTGACCCATGGAGGTAGGGTTTATAACTGGCGATACATTTGAGCGGGCTTGCCTAAACCGGTGGTGAAACTTGGCGATTATCGAGATCCTTGCCTCAGTCACCGTGGTCAGCCTGATCTCCCTGATAGGGATCCTATTTGTCGGTGTCAACGACTCTATCATGAAGAGGTTGATATTTGCCCTCTTGGGCTTCGCCACGGGCGCCCTGATGGGTGGGGCCCTCCTTCACATGCTGCCCGAGGCCCTGGAGGAATTCGGCCCATCGTCCTTTCAATACACCGTGATAGGCATCGTCTCCTTCTTCGTTATGGAGAAGTTCCTGTACTGGCGCCACTGCCACGATGGAGTATGCCCCGTCCACTCCTTCGTCTACCTAAACCTGGTCGGAGACGGCCTCCACAACCTTATAGATGGAATGATCATCGCGGCGAGCTTTCTCCACTCAGGCGAGCTCGGCCTGACGGCGACCATCGCCGTCATCCTCCACGAGATACCCCAAGAGCTGGGGGATTTCGGGGTGCTTGTCTACGGAGGCCTCAGCAAGGCGAGGGCCCTCCTCCTCAACTTCATCTCAGCCCTAACGGCGGTGTTGGGAAGCCTCATCGCCTACTATGCGGCCTTCTATGTCCAAGAAGCCGTATTCAAGCTGATACCCTTCGCCGCCGGAGGCTTCCTATATATCGCCGCGACCGACCTGATGCCAGAACTCCACAAGAGGTCCTCACCCCGAGACTCCTTCACGCAGCTCTTCACGGTAGTAGCCGGGATTTCGATAATGTCGGCATTGAAAAACCTATTAACCGTCATCTGAAGAATCTCCACGGCCAATACGATTATTCGTTTTTCCTTATCCACTCCACCTAGAGAATCCTTTCTATGCGTATTCAAAGAAAGGGGGGCTTTATCCTCGATTAGAATTTGTTGAATTTCGAATCTCAAAGCAGCCCCTTTAAATCTTTATTTATCTATGGGCCTGAGGCCCCCTCACCCCCGCCCAGTATCTCCGATGAGAAGAGCTCCGGATCCGCCGCCTCAGCCAACCAGCTTAATATCTCATCTCCGGATCCCGCTGAGATGGAGGCCTCTATCCGCCTTAAAGCCTCGGTCTTCACCGCTACCCTCAGGGCTTTCCCAGACCCCCTGAACTCGGCCCTTATGACGGCGCCCTCCTCCACCTCAATATTCCTCTTGCCGAGGGTGCATCCCGTTGAGAACTGGATCCCGTCAAGTATGCAGGATTGCGGAGGCTTAAGGGGGAGGGAGACCCTGCACCTGAGGTCGAACCATCCCCTGGCCCCGAGAGCATTTAGGGCTAATAGGCCCATCCTAAGGCCTAGGGCGAGGTAGGGGCCTCTATGCCCGTGGAACTCGACGGCCCTGTCGAAAAGCTCCTCGGACCAGGCCCTTTCCTTACGACCCTCAGAGGACCCCAACTTCCGCCACCGAGCCGTTTTAACCCCGAACCCTTGGTTAGACCTCCACCTTCTCGGCCTCTCCGGCCTTCTTCCCCCTTACACTCCTCAATGCCTGGGATGCGGCTTCCCTGAGGAAGGCCACATCGCTATCGATGGCGCAGAACTTGAATCCCCTCTCCAGGGCCTCATTTATGTTCGTGGGTCCGGGGGCCATCGTGCAGTGCATCCCTGGAGCGACGCCGTGCCTCTCCCCCGCCTCCACTATGTGGTCTAATGCCTTGATGAATTCCGGGTGATCGTATTTTCTGTGTATCCCCATGTCCATGGTTAGGTCGGATGGGCCTACGAAGCAGGCGTCCACCCCATCCACGGAGAATATCTCGTCGATGTTCTTCAGCCCCTCCCTCGTCTCGATCATGACAACCACGAGGGTCTCGTCGTTGGCCGTGGAGAAGTATTCGGGGTCCCTGAATGCGGCTAATCTCGGGCCGGCGCCCCTCTCGCCCCTGGGCGGATACTTCATGAACCTCACCGCGTCCCTGGCCATCTCCGCGCTCTCTATCCTCGGTATCACCAACCCCACGGCCCCGGCATCGAGGGCCTTCTTCGCCCATATCGGGTCGTTCCAGGGGATTCTGGCCATCGGCATACACCTATCCCGGTTATAAAGCATCCCCTGAACCATGAAGTGGTAGGTCTCGGGGCCGAAGGGCCCATGCTCCATGTCGCAGACCAGCCAGTCGAACCCGATGTCTGCGAGGTACATGGAGATATCCGGATGGCCTATGGTGATCCAGGTCCCTATGCTGGCCTCACCGGCCTCGAGCTTCCTCTTCACCAGATTTCTCAATCAGACACCTCAAGATGGATCAGAGGGGACCGGATTTAAAGAATCCGGGGGCCCTTCTGGATCCTTTCACGGGGGCCTCCCAGCCCACGTCTCCTTAGCCTCAACCCAGCTGAACTTTCTCTGGAGGGTTGCCGGGTAGTAGTCTCTCCAGCTGTATCCTATCCTCTCCCCCCACTCATAGTATACCCTTGGATCTATGTAGCTCTTCAGGGATGTGGCCAGGTTATAGTCTCGGGTCTCCCTCTGGATCTCGACCTGGATCCTGAGTTCTTCAAGCCTATTCTTATAACGATCCTTCAATTCATCTAATCTGTTTAACATTCTTTTTCTATAAACATCTCGCTCCATTTTCAATTTGTTAATTGCCTTTTTTAAAGTTTCAATTTTCGCCCTCACCCTATTTAACTTTTCCTTCAAAACCTTCACATTTTTCCCCCCACCCCTTCTTTTCTCAACCATTTCCTTTATCTCATCAATCTTTTTCCTTTCCCCATTTAACATCATTTCTTTTTTATATAGCCTTTCATTATACCTTTTTTCCAACTCACCCAGTTTTTCTTTTATCCTTTTTTCCGAATTTTTATATTCGATTTTCAGTTTTTCAATTTTTTCAATTTTTTTCTGAAGAGATGATTCCCAGGTCTTTGGAATTGCCCTCTTATGGTTACATATTTTTGCTGCCTCAAGATTTGCCATAACTGCAATATACTTTTTCAGATATTTTGGATCGTTCTCTCCAACTTCCCTTCTCTCCAGCTCCTTCTCAACCGCGCTCGTGGCGTAGAAGGTCCTGAAGACCTTGGCTGAGAGGCCCGGGAGGACCTCGTTCAGGAACTCGCTTACCCTCTCGGAGTCTATGCCCTCGAACAGCGTGGATCTCGCCTCGGCCATGAACTCCTTGAGGTTCCTCACGACCTCCTCGGGCAATCTAGCCGTGATGAGGTGGCGGATGGAGTCCTTCCCCAGGAAGTCGAAGGTCACCGTCCCATCCTCATTGAAGGTTAGGTGCTCGGGTCTGAGGGTTGAGGCCCCGACCGTGTCCGCCTCGTCCTCGTCCTTCTCATCCCCCACCCTTATTTTCAGGGCGTCTATAAGGTAGCATACCGTGGCCGTCTTCCTCCTCCTCGGGTCCTCCGAGGAGAGGTTTTTGAAGATGTGCTCTTTAATCCTCTCGAGGTTCCTGCCAAGCTCCCTGGCCTTCTCGAACTTCTCCAGCTCCCTCCGCTGCTTCAGATAGGAGGATTCCGAGAGCCAGACATACTTCATCTTTCCGGTCAGCTTATCCCTCCACCTCGCTATCCACATGGCGTCAGGATCCCAGACGATCCCCTTCCAGTTGCCCTTGGGCCTGGGCGCATCTGGCGAGAGGTTGAGCTCTATATCCTCCTCCCTCGGCCCCTCCTTCCAGGAGCCCCGCTTCGGGTGGTTACCCCTCCCCATGAATATCGAGCTGGGCTCGACGGTGTAGTTCCCTATCTCCACCCTCATCCCGTCCACCCAGGCGTAGCCGTACAGCATCTTGTTCTCCTCCCTCATCCTCTTCCTCTCCTCCGCCAGCCTTCTCCTCTCCTCCCTGGGCAGGCTTGCCTTGTACTCCCGCTCCCTGATGACCTCCCTGAGAACCTCTGAGTAGTCGACGTCTCCGGGCTCCACCTCGATCCCGAGCCTCTTCGAGAAATCCCTGTGGAAGTTGCTGGCGAAGACCGGGTCCTCGACGTAGGGAGTCCCCATCTTCTTCGCCCAGGCCACCGCCATCTCCTCCTGCTCAGGGGTCAGCTTGACCTCAACCCCCCTAACCCATATCCTGAGCCCCTTAGCCTCGTATCTTGGAGGTACCAGGACGCCGTTGTGGTGAAGCCTCTCCATAGCCCCTCCTCTAGGCTAAATTCCAGCTCTGGAAAGATCTTAAAAATATTCCCCGATTAGGGAGAACTCCACATCCACCCAGGCTGTCGAGATCACCACAACATAACGGGTAAATTGATTCTCAAAATTCCAAATAGTGATGGGTCCGGCCTGGATGGCGTCTCCTCATGAGGTAGGGGCCGGGCTAACCCCTGTAGATGAGGGGGAAGGCCGAGTAGACCTTAACCCCCAGGACGAGGTTCTCGACGGTGACATACTCGTCCGGCTGGTGGGCCTTCCCTGTGAGGGAGGTCCCATATCCCAGGCATGGGATCCCGGTGAACCTCTTTATGCTTATCGCGTCCGTTCCCCCGGTTAGTATCTTGAAGAGGGGCCTCTTTCCAGTAACCCTCTCGATGGTCTCGGAGAGCTGAATTGCGAAGGGGGAGCTTGGGGACTCGTAATAGCCCACGGTATCGGGCACACTGACCTCGACCTCCACCCCGGGGATCCCCGCCTTCGCCACGAGCTCCCTTATCCTATCCCTGACCTTCGCCGCGTCGCTCCCGGGCGTCAGCCTTATGTCGAACTCGGCCTCCGCGTAGTCCGGGACCACGTTGACCTTGACGCCTCCGCTTATCATGTTGCAGCTCACCGTGGGGTAGTGGAAGGCCCGGCTGGCTGCGAGCCTCTGCTCCTCCGACAGCTCCTCCGTCCTCATGAGGAACTCTATGGAGTTCCTTATCGGCTCCTCCAATTCGGCTGGTAGCTCGAGCCTGTAATCCCCTATCCTCTCGACGTGGGGAATTGCCTCTATAAGCCTCTTGATGGCATTCTCTCCCAGGAATGGGGTGCTCCCATGGGCTGTCTTACCCCTCGCCTTCAGCTTCGTCCTGGCTCCCCCCTTACATCCTATGTCTATGCTCGGGAGCTCGAGGCCGCCGCCCGTCCCGTCGCCGATGAGGCAGACATCACCTTTAAGCTGCCCCGTCTCGGAGAGCCACCTAGCCCCGTCCCCTCCCCCGATCTCCTCGTCGGCTGTGAACCAGAACTCGACGGTGTTGGGAAGCTCATCCTCAAGCCCGCTGAGGAGCCTCGCCGAGACCATAGCCGCGGCGCAGGCCCCCTTCATATCGCTTGATCCCCTGCCATAGACCCTCCCATCCCCGGTTATCTTCCCGCTGTACGGAGGATAACTCCAATACTCAGCCTTCCCCTCAGGAACCACGTCTAGATGCCCAACCCACAGGATCTTCCTCTCGGAGGCGCCCTCAACCCTGGCGAATATGTTGGGCTTCAGGGGATTCCTGCTCCGAACCTCGCTGTAGATCCCATGCCTATCCATATACTCCTTTATGAAGGCCACGCACTCATCCGTCCTACCCTCCGGATGAGCGGAGTTCAACTTGACCAGGCCCGAGCAGAGCTGGGCGACCTCCTCCCTCGCCCTCTCGGCCTCCGATAAGACCCTCTCGATAACCCCCAAGACCATCAGATGATGCTCCCCCGATTAAATATAAAACACTTTAGATTTATAAAGAGATGTCCATGATTATTTGAAAAAGCCAAATCACTTTAACATCAACATTCTAATATTGTGGGCTCCGGAGATGTTTGCCGTTAAATCATCGAGGTAGAACTTGATTTCCAAGGACAATTCATATCTCATATGGCTGAAGAGCCGAATAGAGGTCTGATGGAGACCCACCTCGCCGAAAGGGATCTTAGCTTCCCTTCCCGCCTCAATCGATATGCGGTCTTTCCAATAATCTTATGAAGGCCTCAGCTTAACTCTGATCGCTCATCGATTCGCCCTAATGCCTTCACATCATCGGCCTGAGAGTTAAATGTGTAAAGATGGTTAAATAGTTTTCTGAAAGGTAAAATATCTGAGAGTTTTCGAGGAATAGAAAAATTGGTTTTGATTTTTAAACAATCGAGAATATGTGAACTAGTCAAGGTCACTCCACTTTAATCTGTGTTCCCATCTTTCTTTCTTTTTTCTTATAGAATATCACTTCCAGTATGCCGTTCTTATAGGTCGACTTAGCTGAGGATTCGTCCACCTCCACAGGTAGCTCGAGCTCCTTGTAGTATTTCCTCTGCGGGGTATCCACGGAGATCGTGAGGGTTCTCGGGGTTGCGTATAGGTTGATGTCCTCCTTCTCCACTCCAGGCAGTTCGGCGATCACCCTAATCCTCTCCGCCTCATCTATGACGTCGACTAGGGGCTCCCTCTGCTCCTGCAGGTTTAGGGGGGGCCTCCCCTCAACCCCGAAGGAGGGCTTTATGTTGCCGAACTCCCTGATGATGGGCCTACCATCCGGCCCTATCTTCATGGAGTATCCGTAGACGAAGGGGCCATACTCCCTCCTTATAGTCCCATCAGGCATCTGGAACTCCCTCACCATGTCCCTCGGGATCATCCTCTCCATCTCCTTGAACATCTCCGATATCTCCCTCTCCATGTCCTCAACCATCCTCTCTATGTCTGGGAAGAAGAATGAGCGGCGGCGCCAGAACCTCCTGAACCAGTCATCCATGGACATATAACCCTACACCAAAACCATAACGCGTAGAAGGAACTATTAAAGATTCCTCAAATGATGATCACACTCGTCGAAAGTCGAGACCGGCCTCATGAGGGGTGGGTTACATATGCATCGCCCCTCAGATTTTATAGTCGGTCGGGGTAACTCTGGTACAGGTAGCAGGATTGAGGCTCAGGCTATTATCCTATACCCCCGATATCGAGGCCATCATAGCGACAGCCCTCCTAACAACCTCCACCCCATCCAGCCCATCGGAGATCCACCGCCGTCTACTGGGCGACCCGGAGAGGGTGCGAGCGCTTCTGGACAGGGTTGAACTCCACCATGGGAGCCTCCTAGAGCACAACAAGCTCTGCTGGCTAATGGAGGCGTCTAGGGATGAGGTCCTAGAGCTCCTCATAAAGAGGCATTACTTCTACGCGACACCTCTAGGTGAGTCGATGTGGCTTCTGAGCTCAAATCTCAGGACTGCCCTAACATATGCCCAAAGGTATAGGGACCGGTTCTCAGACGCCCTGATGGAGACGTTGAGGGATATCGTCCCCAACCTGATAATGAGCCTGGGGAGGGGGCGGAGATGAGGGTGGAGCTTTTGGGCTATCTTTCCACGGAGAGGCTTCTCGAGGCCCTCAGGATGGCTGGGGTGACGTGGGTTCCCCCAGAGCAGCTTCTCCCCCATATCTCATTCACATTCTCGGTCGAGGGGATCAGCCGCGCCTGTTCTCATCAGCTCATCAGACATAGAACGGCGTCCTTCACCCAGCAGAGCCAACGCTACGTCAAGGTTAAGAGGCTCTCTGAGAACGTTGTAATACCCGAGAGTATCCGGGAGAAAGCCCTCCAGCCCTACATGGAGTTCATAGAGAGGACGGGAGACCTTTACAGCAGGCTCATGGAGCTTGGTGTTCCAGGCGAGGATGCCAGGTTCGTGCTCCCCAACGCGACCGCCACGAACCTGATAGTCACGATGAACGGCCTCGCCCTCAGGCACTTCTTCGGCTTGAGATGCTGTCTGAGGGCCCAGTGGGAGATAAGAGAATTGGCGGACAGGATGCTTCTAAAGGTAAGGTCGGCAGATCCCAATCTCTCCCACTTCGGGCCATACTGCTATCAGCTTGGATACTGCCCTGAGGGGAGATTCTCCTGCGGTAAATTGGCCGAGATGAGGGTGAGGTACGAGAAGCTCACCGAGATAGCCGGCCTCAGCCTTGATAATTAGGAACCCGTAGGGAGGTTATATTATGGAGGCTTGGGTCCTAGGCTCGGAGGAGAGGAATGGAGAGCTTAAAATGGCCTATTGCGAGGCCTAAGGGAGGGGTGAAGTGGAGTCTCATGATATGGGAGTGGCTTGATGCGAGGGAGGGGGGCCCCTCCCCGGATGGTTATAGGAGGGTTGGGTGCTAGTTGGGCGCGGTGGAGTTGAAGGTTCCAGGGGGCAAGCTCATAAGGGCGAGGGCTGAGGTTAGGGATGGGAGGATCAAATTCGCCAGGTTCACGGGAGACTTCTTCATGACGCCTGAGGAGGACCTGGAGCAGCTGGAAGAGAGCCTGGTCGGATTGGAGGCCGACAGGGACAGGGTGAGGGAGATGGTGATCTGCTTCTTCAGGGCTAAGGGGACGTCGATACTGGGGGGAACCCCCGAGGACTTCGCAAAGGCATTGATCATGGCCCTCGAGTCTGCTGTGAGCTCCTCACGGGGGGAACGCATCCCCTGAGCCTCTCCAGAGCCCTCAGCTTCTCCTCCCTCCTAAGCTGTGAGCCGAGGATCCCCGTCCTCAGCACGTCTATCGCCTCGTCCATAGCGCGCCTGTCGACGGGGAAGGGTACGCCATCCTTCCCCCCGAAGGCGAAGCTGAATCGGACCGGGTCGACCCAGCTCGGCCTCTCGCCATATATCAGCTCGGCTATGAGGGCAAGGCCCCTCACGGTCGATGGGCCCACCCCCCTTATCGAGATCAGCTCCTCATATGTCTCGGGCTGGAACTCGTAGGCCATTTTCAGGGCCTCCCAGTTGATGGTGGTGGGCATGACCAGTACCCCCCGGGCTCCGAGCCACTCGTCGAGGGTTCCCTGGCCCGGGGGGGCGGCCTCTCTGAGAAGGCCCTTTATCCGTGTGGGCCTCTCCCTGGCTATGTCCAGAGATGCCTTCCTGCTCCCCCTGCTCCTGGTGGATGTCATATCCAGGACCATTGGAAGCCTCCTGTCGCAGATGATGGCGTTGTGGGGCTCCTCCACGAGGCTGGGGTGCTCTAGGGGCCAGTGATATCTACGGGCGTTTCCCTCCTCCTCGTTTAGACCCTGCTGAACGACTATCCAGTTCCCCGTCTCGTCGAATATGAAGGAGTGATGGTATAGCCTATATCCATCTTGGATGAGGGCGTTGTCCACCTTCGCAGCCATCCTGCTCGAGTACTTAAGCTCCTCCAGCTTCCCGGTGCCCAACCCCATCCTCAACCCAAGATCCTCGATCTCCGAGGGGGTTCTCATGGAGGCCTTCCCCTTCCCACCGGCGATGGCTATTCCATGCTCCTCGGGCTTGAGGGCCTCCTTCAAGGCCCCGCATGTGACGGTCGTCGTCCCACTGGAGTGCCAGTCGTAGCCTAGGACGCAGCTCAGGGACTGGAAGAACCAGGGGTCTGAGAGACGCTCGAGGAGGCCCCTCACGCCATACTCGTGGATTATGATCTCGACTATGCAGCCTGCGAGCTTAACCATCCTGCCGAAGAGCCATCTGGGTGCCCTGCCGTGGTGGAGGGGCAGGACGGCGAACGCCACACCCAACCTATAAATATGTTTCAAATAGTTAACTGATAAGCTTGTCTCCGGTCATCGACTATCCCAAAATGAGATGACGATCTCGAAGGAAGCGTTCGGCCAGCGATCATCGTGAGGGAGGGATCTCATCCGGTTATGGCAGCCCCAGAAGCGATCATGACTTGGAAGAGGTTTAGAGGCATCCATCCCCTAGGAGAGGGGCGTCCCCCCTGTCAGAGTTGATGAGAGGGCGCAGAATCCACGGGCCGCCGCCTTTACGTCGGTTATGGAGATCCTCTCATCCGGCCTGTGGGCGAGGGTTGGGTCTCCTGGGCCGAAGCCGACCGTCGGAATGCCGAGGGTTCCCGCGGTGGCGACCCCATCCGTGCTGAACCTCCACACCGAGGTCTCAGGCCTATATCCCAGGGAAGCCTCCAGGGCCTCTAGGCATAGGGCCACGAGTCCGCTATCCGGGCGCGTCAGCCATCCGGGGAAGTACTGCTGCACGCTCCTTCTTAGCCCGGTATAGCAGGTTATCTCATCAACCATCAGCTCCACCTCGGCCTCGGGGGCCAACTCTCTCAGTCCCCTGAGGACCTCCTCGAGGCCCTCCTGGGGTATCAATCTCCTGTCCACTAGTATCTCGCAGAGGTCTGGGACTGCGGGGCCCTCCGGTCTGCTTCTTATCCCTGTGACGGCGAGGGAGCCGGCTCCGAGAAGAGGGTCTCTCGGCAGCCTCTCACTCGCCTCCCTCAGCCTCTCTATCACCGGGACCATGCGATAGATGGAGTTGATGCCCAGCTCCGGCATGCTGGCGTGGCTCGTCAAGCCTCGGGTGGCTATCCTGAAGACCGCTCTCCCCCTCTGCCCTATGCTGAGCCTCAGGTCCGTGGGCTCCCCGATGATGCATGCATCGGGCCTGGGTATCCTACTCTCGATTATCTCCCTCAGGGCTACCCCCTCATTCGTCTCCTCGTGAACCACACACGCCACGACAACCCTTCCGGAGGGTTCTGAAGCCGCGCAGCCGTAGATCATGGACGCGAGGGAGCCCTTCATGTCCACGGCCCCCCTCCCATAGATCATGTCTCCATCCATCTCCGCCCCGTATGGCCTGTGGCTCCATCCCTCAGGCGACCCCTCCGAGACATGGTCCATGTGGCCATCGAAGAGTATCGTCCTCTCCCCCTCCCCGATCCTCCCAATCACGTTTCCCATCTCGT
>Ga0272449_1004226_pt1 | contig 11769 bp, 10 predicted proteins | sample YNPCB0241_FD_198679 | JGI IMG/M metagenome (GOLD analysis project Ga0272449, IMG submission 198679) | Hot spring sediment microbial communities from Yellowstone National Park, WY, United States - YNP-CB-024-1 | ecosystem: Environmental > Aquatic > Thermal springs > Hot (42-90C) > Sediment...
TACAAGCTCATGGACTACATAAATGGGAATTTCTTCGTTTATTCTCCTTCCTGCTAAAATAAGCTCAGGCACATAACCAACTTCTAAAGATTTATGGGCAAGGTAATATGGGTCCACCGGAATGCAATGCCCTCCCACAAGCCCTGGCTCAAACCTCAAGAAGTTCCACTTGGTTCCTGCAGCTTTTAAAACCTCTCTTGTGTCAAGCCCAAGTCTGTGGAATATAAGGGCTAACTCGTTTATAAGGGCTATGTTTATGTCCCTTTGGATGTTCTCTATTACCTTTGCCGCTTCCGCTGTCTTAATATCGGGTGCTTTATAAACTCCCGCTTTAACCACAGTTCCATAAACCTCAGCAATTAGTTCTAAAGTCTCTGGAGTATCTCCCGCAACCACTTTTATCACTCTTTCAATGGTATGTTCCCTGTCTCCCGGATTTACCCTTTCTGGAGAGTATCCCACAAAAAAGTCCCGCTTCCACTTAAGACCGCTTTCCTTTTCCAATATTGGCACGCAGACCTCTTCTGTAGCCCCCGGATAAACGGTAGATTCATAAACCACCACGCTACCCTTTGTTAGATTTTTACCCACCACCTCCGAGGCAGACTTTAAAAAGGACAGGTCTGGGTTCTTTAGTTTATCCACGGGCGTAGGCACCGCCACGATTATGAACTTACACTCTTTTATTGCGGAAGGGTCGTCAGTAAAAGAAAGATTAGGGTTTAAAAGCTTTTCCCTGCTTTCCACTTCGCCCGTATAGTCTACTCCCTGCCTTAAAGCTTCCACCCTCTTTGAATTCTTATCAAAGCCAACCACTTTAAAATGCTCCGCAAGATTAACCGCCAAAGGCAAACCTACATACCCAAGCCCCACAACGCAGATTTTTTCTTTGCCGGCTTTCAACCCTTCAAGGAGGCTATTCATCTCAGCATTTCATATTCTAACTCAACTTAGCTTCCTGTTGAGGTGCTCTGCAAGGCCAACTTTCATCTTTAACTATTTTTAGAAAAGTCTCAAAAATCATATCTACAGTTATTCCTTTAACTAGTTTTTCATCATAGTCTCTTCTATAAAATGCTTCCTTTAAGAATGGGTTTACTATTTTCACAACTCTACCATAGTCATATATTTCCCATGGACTAGTGCATAAAAATAAAGCGATGACTTTCTTTCTAAGATATATACCTAAATGCATAGCTAATGTATCACCACATATTAAAATATCAGCTTCATCTATATCTTTCATATACTCAAGTAGTGTATCTCTTTGTCTTAAAACAATTACCTCGTATCCTTCTCTTTCTATTCTAGCTTTCAGTTCATCATAATAAGGCCATACCTTCATTGGCCAAACTTCACCTGCACGCTTTTCTATGGCTACAACTTTTTTACGATCTTTTTTTTGTGTAGGTGAAATTTCGTAATTTAATAAATACTCTTCTCCCTCAAATCTTTTTCCTATCATTCCAAATAATGTCTCTTGATATGATTTCCTGTTCTCCCACTTCAATAAGTCAGCCTTCTCCTTTCCGTATTTTGAAATTAAACTCATGTCATACCACTCTTTACTCTCATCAGTGTATGAAAGTTTATTACTTTCAAAATCGTAATAAACACCTATCAGTTTCCTGTATTTTAATTTTGTTAAAAATTTAGCCAATTCCACATCTTCCTCAAGGTTTAAGACTAAATCAAAATTTATATTTTTCAAGGCATCAATTTCGTTTGGTGTTAATATTTTTAAAGTCTCTAGTCTGGGTAATAACTCGGAAGCTTCTTTAGAAGTAAGCCAAAATATATTTCCATTTATCACTCTCAATATAGGAGTAGTTCTCACAACATCACCTAATGCGCTTGTTTTACAAATCAAAATATTACTCATCCTTATAACCTCCTTCTTGTGTATAACTTTTATATAATATAATTGCTTTTCTCATTATACTACTCCATTTATATAATTCTCCTATCCCTTTTGCTTTTTTAGCCATTTCTACAACTAACCATCTGTTTTGATAGAGGGTTTTTATCTTCTCGGCTAAAGTTAAATAATCATCTACATCAATCAGAAAACCATTTACGCCATCTTTGATATATTCACTAAAAGAACCTACATTGGTTGCTATTATGGGTACACCATACGCTAAAGCTACGCTGACCATTCCAGACTGCGTTGCATTTTTGTAGGGAGCAACCAAAACATCACAATTTTCAATTAACTGACATAGCTCTTCATTAGAAATCCAATAGTTCTTAAAAATAACACCAAGCTCATTAATTTTATTTTCTAAATCTTTGTCAATTTTCCCTCTTCCAGCAATAGTTAATTTAATTTTCAAGTTTTCTTTTTTTAAGATCTCATAAGCTCTTACCAGTGTATCTACCCCTTTGTAACTTTCCAATCTTCCAAAGAATAAGACATCTAAACTTTCTTTATTTGGATTGAATTTTTTTTCAAATTTAGGACAAAGGTCGTCATGAATTCCCAAAGGTAAAACTTCAATTGTTTTATTTGAAACATACTTTTTTATACTTTCTTTCATGAAATTGCTATAGGTCAAAATCAAGTCCGCCTTTTTGACAAAGAATTTTTCAAAAAAGTTCATCAAAAAGACAGGTTTTTCTTTGGGTTCAAAGGGGTTGTCGTGTACTCCATAAAAAATTTTGTATTTAAAAATAGGACGAAGTAAATAAACAAAAATACACCATATATGAAAGTGAGTTATATGGACAATATCAGGTTTAATTTTTTTCAAAATTTGAATTAGTTTTACCCATCTAAAAAACAAGAAAGTATTTATTAAAAAGCTAAAATAGTTTGAAGCAAAAGTTTTTATTTTAATAACTTTTCTGTATTCCGTATCTGTAAATCTATCGCTAAGCTCATTTCCTTCCGAGATTAAAATGTAGTGAAAAAATCTATTTTCCACCAAAGCATCTGACATTTCTAAAGAATCAATCGCTCCACCGCCAAATTTTTGTAAAGATAAAAGAAGAACTTTAGGCATTGTAAAACAATAAAAATTTATCTTTTTCTTTTATTTCCAAATGCAACACTTCTTCAATCGTTTCAATAACTCTTTCTGAAGGCAATCTTTTTAAAGACTCTGGACCCTTTTCATTATCATTAATGACCCATCTATTTATCTTTTTATAACCGTACAAACTATCAACACCCAAATATGAATTCATTATAGGACATATCGTTGGAACTTTAAATGCAATACCAATATGAATAAAGGAAGTGTCGTTTGCCACTACTAATCTTGCGTTTTTAATTAATATACACAGACTCTCCAAATCCGTTTTCAATACTAAGTTAATAAAACTTTCTCCAAAAAACTTTTCAAATTCTTCTACTTTTTCTTTTGATTCTTTTCCTCCTACAACGACTACTTCTAATCCTTTTTTCTCTTTCAAGTATTTACTTACTTTAGCAAAATTTTCTACTGGCCAATTTTTTTGTTCACTACTACTTCCCAAACCAATTACTGCATAATTTTGAGGGGTCAGTTTGTAATTTTTCGATAATTCCTCTAAAAAAATTTTTTCTCTTTCTTCGTTAATTTCAATCTCTGTTCTATACTCAACATTTTCTACAATACCTATTTTATTTAGCTTTACATCTGGCTTTAATTCTTTTATTATTTGAGAAATAAAAAAAGATTGCTTGTAAACGTCCGATGGAAAAATATTCTGAGGGAAGGTTTTGTCAAAATAACTCCAAACTCTAATTTTTTTGATTTTATTTAAAGAAAAAACAAAAAAGTGGCTGTAAATTTTATTTAAAAATTTTTCAAAATTACCGGGTGGAGTTTCGTTATACACATATAAAACTTTAGGATCAACGCTTAATCCCAAAGTCCACAAAAAATTTTCCCAAAAAGGGTGTAAAACAATCACTTTCGAGAACCCAAAACTTTTTAAATTTTCAGATAGTTTTGCAAAATAAAAGGGATCAACTTTAGCTTTAGTGTAATCAAAATAGAAACTTTGCTTAGCGTAAGGAAATTTTAGTTTATATGGTAGCAAATAATAAACCTCAAAATCATTTAAATATTTTTCTATAAATTCACAAACAATACTTCTTTTCACCACATCCCCGATACCTCCACCAAAAATTATTAGAATTTTGTTATCAATTTTATGATTTTTAGTTCGTTTAAATTTTGAAAGAAAATAGCCAATTAAAGGGACAAAAGTTTTTATCACTAATTTTATTTTCTGCTTCATTTTGGTAAACAAAATAGATCGTTTGGGTCTTTTTCGCTTTTTTTTAATTTCGTAATTTTTGATTTCTTTTTCAAAAATTTGTTTAATTTCAATTTCGAATGATTGATTATGTAAAGAAATTCCCAAAATTGGCTTAAACTTTTTGATTGTTTCTACTCCACCTTTCAAAACTTCGATTTCATACCTTTCTACATCAATTTTTATAAAGTCAATTTTCCCTAAGTTTTTTTCTTTCGCAAAACTATCTAATGTTAAAATCTCTATCTTTTCTTTTAAATCAAAGCTTTGATGAGGTCGCTCAATAGGAGAATCTTGAATAGTACTGTAGCCCGGATTCCATTGTCTTATTAATATTTCCTTTTCATCTATCTCTGAACCAAAACCAATTTTATAACACTCAACATTATCATATTCTCTTGTATTCTTTTTCAATAAATCAAAAACAAAAGAAACAGGCTCGAATGCAAAAACTTTTCCTTTTTTTACTACATTTGCAGCAAAACAAGTAAAAACACCAATATTGGCTCCAATATCAAAAACAACAAAATCTTCTTTTAAAAACTTGTGTAGATCGTATTCATCATTCACAATTAGTTGATTAATTGAACCTAAAACATCTTCTAAATTAGTGTAATAAAAATTTTTGCCGAATAAATTCAAAGATTTGTCTTCGTTTAAAACCTTATTTTTAATAAGATAACTTTCAATCTCTTGATTAATTAATTTTTGTCTTTTTAAACTTATTTCTGGCGGTCTTTTTGTTACAGGCTGTAGCATCCAAAAAAGTTCATTTAGAGAAATTTTCTTCTTTAAAAACAACATTAATAACCCTAAAGCCTTTCTTTTCCTATCGCTTAATATAAATAATTGTCTAAAGTTTTTTCTTTGTATACTTTTTAAAAATTCTGTCACTTCCCTTGCCATATCACTTGCCATGTACTAATTTTATCACTCTTTCTCTTTGAACTTTTGAAAATTCTTCTAATGTCCATTCCTTTGCTTTTTCAATATTATTCTTTGAAATTTGTTCATAAATTCCAGGATTTTTAATTAAAAACTCTATTTTATCCACGAATTGATTTACAATATCTTCATCAGTTGAATAATCAACCAAATAACCATTTACACCATCCATAACAACCTCTTCCGGACCTCCGCACTTGGTTGCAATTACAGGTAGCCCTTGCGACATTGCTTCTAAAATTGTCAAGCCTAACCCTTCTCCAGGTTTTGATGTAAATACTAATATATCAGATTCTCTTAAAATTTCAAACAATTTTCCTCTATCTTTAATCCAACCAAACATTTTTACATTTTCATTTAATCCCAATTCTTGAATCAACTCTTCCATATTAGCTTTTAGCTCCCCATCGCCAACCAAACTTAAATTAACATTATAACCTTTTTCCTTTAATGTTTTTACTATCAAGATGGGAATATATGGATTTTTTTCTTTAGCAAATCTTCCAACAAAAATAAGATTAATTTTTTCTAAGTTTATGGTTTTTGGTGAAGAAATATCTTCCTTTTTAATGCTTGAACTTCTTATCAAAACGCTATTTTTTGTTTTATACTTTGACATTAAATACTTACTCAACATCCAACATTCATCTGCTAAAAATTGAGATAGTTTCTGCGAAACTGAAAGGAAAATCTTCAATAGTTTATTTTTCTTTTTACGATAATTCCATTCCGGATAATCTCCTATAATATAAACTACAAACTTTGCTTTTTTACAAATTAACTTTAACAGCAAAAATTCAAACACAACATATTCAAAAAACGGTGCAAAAACTAAATCAACATCTTTTAAGATTTCTCTGTTTTTCCAAATTTCTTTTAAAGTCGAAAAAATATTTATCAATCTATCTAAAATATATCTCCTTTCCTCTCTAAATTCGGGTCCCACAACAAAAATTTTATTCTCTGACCCTCTATTGTAAATATATCCATCAAATTTTTCGTTCGTCTTAAATCCAATCAATACTAATTTTTCAATCTCTTCAAATTTAAAACCCAAAATTCCAGTCTCTTCATACCATAAAAGACCATTGGAAATTAAAAGATCTTTTTTTAAGTAAAATTTATTTTTTGTGATTAGGCATATTTTCATCTTTTAAATCTAATCTTATAAATAGCTATTTCACCAAAAAAACGATTTTCTCCAGGGATAGCGAAATGCAAAAAGGATTTTCCACTAGGTTTTTTAACCGGGAGCAATAAGATATTTCTGTTGTATTTAATTTCTAAATTGAATTCTTTTTTTGTTTCTAGACTAAGTTTAAATAAAATTTTTTTCATTAAAAAAGGAGTAAATGGCATAATATGTTCTTTATCCCATTCTTCAAGAGAGAAAAAATGAGGTATCCCTTTTAGAAAAATTTTAATAAGAGAATAAACACTATGAGTGTTTGGAGAAGAAATGTATAAGACTCCATCATCTTTTAAGTTTTTCAAACAATTTCTTACAAAATGATAAGGATTTTCAAGGTGTTCAATTACTTCTGTGGCAATTACGAAATCAAATGTTCCAAAATAAAAATCTTCATTTAGATCTTTTAGAATGAATTTCAGCCTTTCATTTTCTTCTAATCGGAAATTATCTTTTGTAATGTCTACCGCAACAATTGAGTAATTAATATTCTTATCAGTACAGTAATTAATTAACCTCTTCACATTATATCCTTCACCTGTTCCTAGATCAAGAAAAGATACTTCATTTTTGTTATATTCTTCTATTTCTTTAATAATATATTCAATGATTTTATCATTCACATTTGGTGCTACGTATGGAACCATTTTTTCTTTTTTATCCATCTTTAAAAACCTCCAAATATTTTTCAGCAACTTCTCTAATATCTAATTTTAATGCATCTTGCTTTAATTTGCTGCTAAGCTCTTCTCTAAAGCTTTTACTCTCAACTAACTGCCTCGCATAACTCATAAATTCTTCTCCATTATTTGCTACCACTTCATAAAAACTAAATTATTAACACCTTTTAATTTATAAATAAAATCTAAAGGAACTTTGGTTATCTCACCTTCTAAATTTATTTGATGAGGAACATAATTTAATTCTACTAATAAATCCACAGCTTTCTTAGAGATTTCTAAAAATTCGTCTCCTAAAACTTCCATTAATATTATTGGAGAATTATTTTTGAAGAATTCATACCCTCCTTTGATTGCTAAAAATTCTGCTCCCTCAATATCCATCTTAATGATCGTAGGTTTTGAATGAGTTTTTATATATTCATCCAAGGTGATTGTTTCAATTTCAACTTCTTCACATGATTTTGGATACTTTTTTTTCATTTCTTCAACTATAGTTGTTGGTCCAAGACAAATTCTTGTCTTTCCTTTCTTGTCGGAAACTGCTAAGTTATTTAAAAATACATTTTTGTGGCTTTTAAAATTATTCTTTAAAACATCAAAAAATTTGGTTATAGGTTCAAAAGCATGAACCTCTTTACAAAACTCTAGAGCTAACGAAGTATACAAACCATATTGAGCACCTATATCGTAAAAGACATCAACATCTTTAAAACTTTTAATTAAAAATTTGATTGATTTTAATTCGTTTACAGTGTCAAGATCTTCAAGGAAATAGAAGAATGGATAGTCGAACTCTTCAATTTTCTTATTTTTCTTTTTAAATAACTTATCCTTCAAAATTCTAAATTTAAAATTTAAAACTACACGAGGGGCTACAATAGTCCTTAATATTCTTTTCTTCCAACCAGAGCCTAATAAACTCTCATATTTTTCTAATTCTTTTATATTTAAAGACCTTAGTTTCTTCTCTACAACTTCTAAAAAAAATTTCTTTTTTTCTTTCCTATCCACTTCCAAAAACCTCCAAATATTTTTCGGCAACTTTTCTAATATCTAATTTTAATGCATCTTGCTTTAATTTGCTGCTAAGCTCTTCTCTAAAGCTTTTACTCTCAACTAACTGCCTCGCATAACTTACAAATTCTTCCTCATTATTTGCTACTAAAATATTTTTCCCTAACTCCTCACTATAAATGTTCTTGAAAATCACAGCAGGCAAACCCGATGCCATTACTTCCAAAATTACAATGCTGAATCCTTCTTTCAACGACGGATAAAGAAAAATATCGCTTGCTTTCAAATAATAAGGAATTTCATTTGAAGAAGTAAAACCTAAAAGCCTTACTCTATCTCTCAACTTTTCCTTTTCTATTTCTTTTTTCAAATTTTCATATTCATCACCATCGCCAATAATCAAAATATAAAAATCATCTCTTTTCATTTCTTTTGCCACTTTTATTAAGAACTTTTGATTTTTAAAAGGAGTCAGCCTTCCTACGCAAATTCCTAAAATACCATCTGGCAAATTTAGTTTTTTTCTTAGTTCTTCTTTAGATTCTTTGATTTCAAATCTTTTTGTATCAATTCCGTTTGGAATAGTTAAAATTTTTTCTTTTATTTCTGGAAAAACACTTTTTAAAGAATCAGCGGTTGCAGAAGAAACAGCAATTATTTTTTCATACTTTCTCAAAAACCAAAGATAAATTTTTCTTATTAAGAAATTCTCTTTTTGCTTTTGGAAATGATGCACATAAAAAATTTTAGGTTTTGCTTTTAGGAATAAAACCGACAAGGGAACTAAAAACACGGCTGGAAAACCATTTGAAAGTAGGATATTTGGCTTTTCTTTTTGGATTAATTTTCTCAATTTAAAAATTTTAGGGAGTAGCTTAAGAAATAAAAGCAAATATTCCTTTCTTGTCGGCGTTTGCTTAAATTCTATATCGGTTAAATTGAAATATTTAATATTCTCTTGATTTAAAAATTTTTCAAATTCTGAAGATCTATTCAAACAAACAATTACATATTCTATTCCTTTTTCCAAAAAAACTTTTCCCTGATCCAAAAGCAATCTTTCTCCTCCACCAAATTTTACCGGTGAGAGAATGGATAGAATTTTCATGTTTTTATACTCTTCCACAATAAGATGATTACATCGCAGTTTGGGCACTCGTAGCGTTTATACTCTTGGTTGTTGTATGGAGAAACATAAGTTTCTTTAAAATTCCTTTCTTCAACCTCTATGTAGCATATGGGACATTTGATCTTATCCATTGTTTTTTATTTTAATCTACTTTTAGCTTTTGCGTCAAGATTCCGTAGGATACTCCGCAGAGAAAGGTGTAAGCAAAAAAAGTTCCCAAGCATATCCCAGCTATTCCAAGCCTATAAACTACTACAAACAGGTAGTTAAAAAATCCGTTAACTAAGATACTAATCAAAGCAACAAAAAACACGGGTAGAAGCCAGTTTATAATCTGAAAGGTTCTATAGAGTATTCCCCACGCGAAACCTAAAAACAAGGAAATTGCATAGTATTTGGTGGCGGTTGCAGTTAGTTCTACATCAGTTAGTGTAAATTTTCCGTGTCCAAAGAGGAGTTTTACGGGAATCTCTGGAAAGAAGAACAGAAAAAGCATAACGGGTAGAGAGGCAAGCAGGGAAAACTTTAAAAACTTGTTCAAAGTTTGAATGTCTGCCTTTGTTTCAGAAAGAGGTGTGATAGCCATATGCCCAAGTTTTAAAACACTTCCTAAAACAAAAGCCACCATTGAACCATAAGTTAATGCAGACACGCCCTTTTCTCCAAGCAGAGAGGCAAAAGCCCTATCTACCAAGATAAAAAGGTGGAAAACTCCATACAGGGCAGAGAGAAAAACAAAGTGATTTAGTATTTCCTTTACCCTTTCGTCTATAAAAAATCTAAAGTTTAAGAACTCCTTGCCAACGAAGATTATGTAAAGGGTTGCCACAAACTGCGAAAGGCTAAGGCTTATCGGGAGAACCAATGGACTGTGGAAAAGGTAAAGCCCAAACGCAATAAAAAGAAAAGAGAAGAAAGAAAATATAAACTCTCCAATAAAGTATGGAGTAAAATACCTTAAGCTTCTTAAGACCGCACCAAAGTGATGGAAAAAGAAGTTTAAAAAAAGATAGGGAAGGAGTAATAAAAGGTGAAGTTCTGTGGCTTCTTTTGTTTTCTGATCAAAGCCAACCGCTATTTTGGAAAGTAGAGGAATGCCCACTAAGGCTATAAAGGTTAAAGAAAAGGCTAATATGCTGGTAAATGTGAGGAGAAGTCCCGCAAGTTTTTTGAACTCTTCTTCGCTTTTCATTCTTGCAAAAACAAGCTGAGGAACTCCGATGGAGTCAAAGACATCCACAAAGATCAAGAAAACGCCAAGAAGGGACAGAGCCATAAAGAAGGCGTCCGTTTGGTAGCTAAACCCAAGAAGTATTGCTATAGCTAAGTGCTTTAGGTATCCAAAGCCTCTTGCAAGTAGGTTTATGGTAGAGGTTTTAATTATGGCGTGCCTTATTGATTCGGGTTTTAGTTTAAACATAGGAGTTCTATGTATTTTATCCTGAAGGGTACTTCCACAGCTTAAGGGCAGAGGAGATAAATTTCTCTATGTCTTGGTGGCTTTGTAGAACCACATTCCTCACCCAAGGGTGGTCGTGATAGGCGTAGGGGTAGTCTCTGACGAAAACGCCCAATGTGGGAACTTTGAGGGCTACGCTCATATGATAGGGTCCGCTGTCGGAGGATATAAAAAGCCTGCATGCCTTTATAAGACCCGCAAGTTCTAATATGTTGGTTTTTCCTGCTAAGTTTATGGCGGGCAAGTGGTAGCCTTTCAAAAATCTTTCGTTTACATCTGTTTCAAAGTCCGCTCCGCTTAGGACTAAAAAGGAAGAGGTGGCTTTTTGGACTTTTTGGATGGCTTCTCTAAGCAGTTCTAAATTGGGTCTTCGCCAGAGGGCGTCGGGGGTTCCACAGCCTATGTTCAAGCCCAAAAGGGGGACATTCTCCGGTATGGAAAATCTGCTTCTCATGGTTTCCCTAAATTGCCTGCCCTCTTGGGTTTCTTCCAGCTCTATTGGTAGTCCTTTCCTTTCAATACCAAAGGCTTTTAGAACCACAAAATACCTGTCGGTATAGTCTTTGCTTTTTAACACGGTTCTGCTGGAGGGAGCCTTGTGGGTGTAAAAAAGACCTCTGCCCGGGAATTCTGCGATGCCTACGGATGGGATTTTGTATTTTAGCCTTGCATACAGGCATAGCATGGAACTTTCCAAGCCGTGTGGTTCCATATCTACGATCAGGTCGGGATTTAACTCTCTCACAAGCCTATCAAAGCCCTTGAAAAACTCTATCCAATCCTTCAGACTTTTTAGTCTTTTATCTAAGGTATTAAAGGAAGCTAAAAGGTGGTGTTTTGATATTAATGTTTCTGACACATAGCCGGGGTCCTTGGTGAGGAACAGAAGATGCAAGTCTGCGGTTGGGAATTTGTTCTTTAGAGCCCTCCAGCTTGCAGAAGCCCTTAGCATATCGCCTACGCCTGCGGAATGTCCCATAATGAGAAGTATTTTTTTAATGTCCTTCTCCATGTCTTTCCACTACCCTAAACATAAGAAGGATCCAAGGAAGCATAGCATCCCAAAAGCCGGTGAATATGCTACCAATTAGCAAAACGGACA
>Ga0272449_1004229_pt1 | contig 11764 bp, 11 predicted proteins | sample YNPCB0241_FD_198679 | JGI IMG/M metagenome (GOLD analysis project Ga0272449, IMG submission 198679) | Hot spring sediment microbial communities from Yellowstone National Park, WY, United States - YNP-CB-024-1 | ecosystem: Environmental > Aquatic > Thermal springs > Hot (42-90C) > Sediment...
TATAATAAAAATTTAACTAAATTAAATCTCTCTCAATCATCTTTCTTATCCAAGTAAAAAAATTTTCCATCACAAAAAGATTATGATAAGTTGCTAAAGTATAAGCTAAAAGTTCGCGGTTTTTGAAAAGATGATGAAGATAACTTTTGGTAAAATTTTGACAAACAAAACAATCACAGTTCTCCTCTACTTTTGACAAATCTTTTCGATAAATCCCTTTTAAAATATCAATTTTTTCCATTTTAAATTTTGAAGTTTGAATTTTATATATTACTCCCATCCTTGCCAATCTTGTTGGTTCAACGCAGTCAAAAGTGTCAATGCCATACTTTACCAAATCCAAAATATCATCAAACTCTCCCACTCCTAGAAGATGAACTGGTCGATCATCTGGTAAAAAAGGCGAGACCCAGGCAACTTGCTCTCTCATTTCCTTTTTACTTTCCCCAACTGAGACGCCCCCAATAGCCACTCCATCGGTATTTTGAGAAACAACAAATTCTGCCGATTTTTTTCTTAGATCCTCAAATACCCCACCTTGAATGACGCCATATAGATATTGATTTCTTTTTAATTTTGAATTTTCATTTTGATTTTTGATTTTTAATTTTTGATTTTGCTTAATACATCTTTCCAACCACCGATGCGTCCTTTCCGTTGCCTCTTTTGTATACTCGTAACTTACTCCATACGAAATACACTCATCAAAAGCCATCATTATATCAGCCCCAATTTTTTGTTGATACTCGATTGATTTTTCTGGAGTAAACTCCAAAACTGTCCCATCAAAAACCGAGCGAAATTTTACCCCATCATCAGAAATTTTTATTAAGGCTGGTTTTTGATCAAAAAATGAGGTGGAGAAATTTTTTCGAAAGCGGATGTTTGACGAGCCCTCCAATTTGGAGAACGAGGAGTTTACGGAAGATAAAAATTTCGACCCTGAGTTTTTACTTTTGGCCAACGAAAAAACTTGAAACCCACCCGAATCGCTCATTAAAGGTAAATTTAAATTCGCATAGCGATGAATTCCGCCGGCCTTTTCAATAACTTCCACTCCCGGATGAGTCACCAAATGATAAGTATTAACAAAAGCCACCTGTGTCCCAATTTCTTTTAAAAACGATGGCAAAAGGCTTTTAACTGTCCCTTTTGTCCCAACGGCTACAAAAGAAGGTGTTTTTATTTTTCCATGGGAAGTTTTTATCTCCCCCAATCTCGCCTTTGACCCTTTCTTTTTAGAAGAATATAAAACTTTAAAAAATTTTGAATTTAATAATTTTGAATTTTGGAGTTTCATTTTGAGATTTGAAATTTGAATTTTAAATTACTAACATCGCATCACCAAAAGAATAAAAACGAAAATCATTTTTTATAGCAATATTATACAAATCAATCAAATGTCTTTTTGCTCCTTTATATTGTAAAAACGCCTCAACCAACATCATCAAAGACGACTTGGGTAGATGAAAGTTGGTAATTAAAACATCAACCATGTGAAAGTTATAAGCTGGAAAAATAAATAAATCGGTTTTATAAAAAAATTTTGAATTTTGAATTTTCATTTTGAGATTTGCATTTTGAATTTTAAACTTAATCATCGACTCTAATGCCCTAACTACTGTTGTCCCAACTGCCACCAGTTTTTTCCCTTTTCTTTTTTCCTCCAAAATTTTCTGCCAAGTTTCTTTATCAATCTGATAATACTCTTGATGTAATTTTTTTGTTTTTAGATTTTCCTCACTTACCGGCGCAAAAGTACCCATTCCAACATAGAGATTAATAAAATATCTTTTTATCCCTTTTTGTTCTAGTTTTTTAAACACACGCTTGGTAAAATGAAGGGAGGCTGTTGGAGCGGCTACCGAGGCTAAATTTTGTTCTTCTTTTTTAAAAAAGACAGTTTGATATTTTTCTTTTAACTTTTTATTAGAAAGCGGTGTCTTTTTAAGATAAAGAGGAATAGGCATTGTCCCCTCATTTTCCAAAAGAGAAAAAAGTTTTTCTTTGGAAAAATCAAACTTGACTAAAAAAATATTTTTTTCTTGGGAGATAACCTCAACACAATCTTTTGTTTTAAAAAAAAGCTTATCACCAAGATTGACTTTTCTATTAACAATAATTTTTACTTTATCTTCTTCCTCCATCTCATTGACTAAAAACAAACAAGTCACTTTTCCCCCATTTTCTTTTTTCAAAACCACTCTTGCTGGGACTACTTTTGTCTCATTTAAAACCAAAAAAGATTTTTGTGGCAAGTAATTATCTAAATGATAAAATCGGTCAAAAAAAATTTCATTATTTTTGGTATCGTAAACAAAAAGCTTGGAAAAATCACGAGGACTCGCCGGCGTTTTGGCTAAATTTTTTTCTGGAAGAAAATAGTCGTATAAAAAATTACTCATTTTAAAGATTTTAAACTAAATCGCCCATGATTGTCAAAAATAACCTCAAATAACGGCAAATCAGAGGCTAAACGATTGAGTGTTTCCAAAAGATGAATCTCCCCTTCTTCTGATAAAACCTCATATAAATACTCTTCATCTAAATTATCAAAAAGTCTAACCGCTTTGTCTTCTATTAATTTTTTCACTAAGAATCGATGCCTCTTGTCAACTAAGGTTTGCTGATAAACAAAAACCGAAACTTCTTTTTTTCCTTCATCGGTTTCAATAATAAATCGAGGAAATATGCCAAAATTACCTTTTACTATTAAAATCGCTCCTTCGTCGTTACTGCCTTCCAAAACCGTTGGTAAAACCCCTTCTTTTTTTAAAAATTTTAACTTTTCTTCCAAGAACTGAATATCTTTTTTTTGTAGATTATACGCAACAAAATCTTTAAGCATTTGACCAAAATGATCACATCCCAAGGCTAAACCACCATAGTGAGAGTCAGTATGATAAGAAAAGTTTTTTATTCCCCCAATAACTTTTATCAAACTTTGAAACACTTTTTCATAATCAATCTCTAAACCAAAGTCATTGGCACAGGCAATTACCAAAGCCAACTGCCCCAAATCCCCCCCCGGCAAAGCCAATGCTGGTAATTTTGAATGATTTTTGTAACGACCATCAATGCAACGGCTCAAAAATTTATTTTTCTCATCTACCTGATAACGATTTTCTTTTACAAGCAGTTGAATCTGGGAAGAGTTAAGTTTAATTTTTTTCATAAAAATTAGTCCGAAAAAGCATTAACCTTTAATTTTTTTGCTTTTTCCACCAGTTTTTTAAATGAAGAAAGCCGCTCTAAATTATAATTGTTATAATCAACAAAAGGTAAAGCCAGTTTAAAAATTGGGTATTTTTTTATCACGGCTTTGGCCATTTCTTGAGCAATTTTTCGGTAGGAGGGATGACCTTGAGGAGAGGATCTTAGCTCACAAAGATGAACCACTTCTCGCAAATTCATCTTCATATAAAACCGATTATAAGCACCGTGTAGAACCAAGTATTGGGCCTCAAATGGGTATTTTTCTTTAATCTTTAAATATGCCTCAACGGCAAAATCGGCCGCCTTTCTATAAATTTTGCCAAAACCTAAAAAATCAATCTCTTTGGGGACCGCATAAGAAAACTCATTGGTAAAAAGTTGGCGATGACGTGTTAAAATCCGATGGCGCATCAGGTCTTTGTAAACCCCAAAATCGGCCATCAGCTCACAAGTAAAATAAACATTCTCTAGCGCCCGGCCTACCTTATGATGACGATTTTCTCGTCCAAAAACATAAGCTTTAAAAATCTCTTCTTTTTTCTTGCGACTCATTTTTTTTACTTTTTCATAAATTGTTTGATAATCTAAATTACTCTTCTCAAAAATAATTGCCGCAACAATTTTTTCCAAACCATTTTTTTCGTAATCGACAATTTTTACGCTGTCTTTTTTTGTAAAAGACAATTTTGTTTGTTGAGAAATAATTTTTTCCAATAATTTTTTTACCTTTTCTTCTCTTTTTCTAAGATAATTTTGGTATTTTAGTCCCCTTTCATTTGAAGCCCGTTTGATAAAAGCCGGAATTACCTTTCTTAGTTCCTCATTAATTTTTTTGGCTAAATCAACGACTTCTTCCAGAGGATCAACATAAAGATTAATTAAAAGATACTCAAAGGCTCGCCCGTTGCCAAAAATTCCTAAGTTAGTTTTTGCCGATAAAGGAAGAAGATAGCGCGCTAAATCACAAGCTTTGGCGCGAATTGAAAATTTATAAGCAATATCATTTTTATCACCTGGATAAATCTCCATTAAAAGCGGCTGAATCTCATGAACGATTTTTGAGTAGGTGTCAAAAAGTAAATTATTAACTTTTTTATACAAAGAGGAATATTTTGAGGAGGAAATTTTTTTGGGTGTATAAAATTGATAACGGCCATCAACTTTTTTATCAAAATAAACATAGCGCGAAGATTTTTCCAAAGGTGAAAGACCAATCCGATGCTCCTCAATACTTTTGGTGGCCAAAACTGAAATATTTTCCAAAGCCAAATGGGCCCCGCCAAGCTCGGCCACCGAATCATCGCCATACCCCACCAAAATTCGCTCGTAAAAATCTTCGGCTTTTTCGGTTCTTAGAAGACTGTCTTTTTCTTCTTTAGTTTTTTGAAAGTAATTTTTAAGCTCATCGGAATTTAAAAACTCATCTAAAAATAATCTACGAAGGTCCTTGGCCGAGCGACTATAACGAGAAAAAAGGGTCCCTTTCACCACCTCAGGCAGATTGATTAAGCAGAAAACATCATCGTCAACGTTAGTAAAATAATTTTTTAAAACCTTTTTTTCTTCCTCAGAATAGTTCATAAAATTATCGTTTATTATATAAATTATTTTTTTACTTTTGCAAATGATTTATGGATAAAAAATTTATTTAACAATCTTTACCCAAAGTTTACACCGCGTCTGACGCGGTTTACAATAATTTCAATCTCCCAATCTCTATTAATCTCTAATTATCTCTATTTATCTCCATAAATCTCAATTTATCTCCATTTATTTCTCTTCATTAATTTCTCCCCCCCATTTTTTAAATAAAGATCGAAATAAAAATTTGCCTGATTAATATCTTTTTCTAAAAGATAAAGATTGGCTAAATTTTTATAAGCCTCCAAATAATAAGGATTAACCTCAATTGTTTTTTTCCAAAAAGAAACCGCTTTTTCTTTTTGACCTAACTGATAATAAGCCAAGCCTAAATTGAACAAAGCATTATCATAATTAGGATTAATTTTTAGCTCTTTTTCAAAATAAGAAATCGCTTGTTTAAAATTTTTTTGTTTTAAATAAATTACTCCCAAATTGTTGTTGACCATTGGTTCGCCAGGATTAATTTCCAAGGATTTTTTGTATTCTTTTTCTGCCTCTTCTATTTTGCCATCAAAATAAAGCATCGCCCCAAAATTGCGGTGGGCTAAAGGAGAAGAAGAAGATAATGAAACTGCTTTTTGCCAAAAAGTTAACCTATCTTTAAAATTAAACTGGTGAAAAAAAGTTATTACCGCAAAAAAAATGATTAAAAAATAGACAAAAAAATTGTTTTTTTTATCAGCTAAAAAATTCTTTAACCTTTCCACCGAAGATAAAACAATAAAAAAACCAACCAAGGGTAAATAAATTCGATGTTCTAAAAAATTAGCGGTAATCTTTGGGTTGGGATGAATAAAATTGGGAAAAAGAAAAAACAAAAACCACAAAAAACCAAAAATAAACAGTTTAAGGTTAATTTTTTTACTCCAAAACAAAAGAATAATAAAAACCAACAAAGCCAAAAATCCCCAAAAAAGAGTTGAGTCTTTTAAAGTGGGCAAAACCGAAAGATTAAAAGGAAAAAATATCTTTCCTAAATATAAAAATAGGGCGGGAAAGTTAAAGATTAAGGCCGAAAACATCTCAAAAAGTGAAAGATAAAAAAAGTTTTTTAAGGCATTTTGCCGGGCAATAAACCAAAAAAAACCAATCATCCACCAACCAAAAAAAAGTTCGGTTAGATAACTTTTTTTTTCTTGGTAAAAAAGAAGGATAAAAAAAATTGAAAATAAAGGAATAAAAATGGCGTTTTCTTTGGTAAAAAGAGCTAGGAAAAAAAAGAAAAAGTAGAAAATAAGATTGGCGATCTTTCTTTTTTCCAAATACTCAATTAAAAAAATAAAAGTCGCCAAAGTAAAAATTGTCAAAAGCGAATCATTTCTTCCTGGAATCCAAGAAACTGCTTGGGTTAAAATCGGATGAACCAAAAAAATTAAAGCCAACAAAAATGATGCTTTTTCTTCAATTTTTATTTTTTTTAAAAAAAGATAAAAAAGAAGGGCGGCGGCAATATGATACAAAACATTACTTAAGTGATAAAAAAATGGGTATTTACCAGAAATTTGCGCATCAAGCATAAACGATAAAGTAAGAATCGGCCGGTAATAAGAACCAGAAGAAGAATAAAAAACATCTTGTTGAAAAATTCGAAAGAAATTGCCAATATTTTTTAAAAAAAATAACTTATCCAAGATTAAAACGTTGTCATCAAAATAAGAAAAATCAAAAAACAAAGATGGTAGATAAAGAAAAAAGCCTAACAGAAGAAACCAAAAATAATGAATTTTTTTCACGGTCATTAAAGTTTTCGCCAAACTTTTTATCTCGTTATTAATAAATTTCTTAATCTCTAATTTATCTGAGTTTTTCTGAATTTTTGATGTTATCTGATCTTCCGATTTTAGCCGATGTAAGCCGATTTATCTGAATCGCATTCGTATTATATTTTTTAACTTTTACACAATCTTTACACAACGTTTACACTATATTTACACCAATTTTTAATCTCCATTTATCTCCATAAATCTCAATTTATCTCTGTCTCTGTCTAAACATTCGTACTCCCAAATCCTCCTCTTGATTTTTTCTCCATTTTTTTAACTACCATAAATTTATCGACTTTGGCAATCTTTACTAAAATTGCTTGGGCGATCCTTTCTCCTTTTTCAATAACAACATCACTTTTTGAAAAATTAATCACCGATAATTTTATCTCATCCTCTTCTCCACAATAATCTTGATCAATAACTCCAACACCATTGGCGACAATCAGATTTTTTTTAAGAGCCAAGGAACTTCGGGCACAAAGCATAAGAAAATAGCCTTTGGGAATTTTAACAATTAAATTTAAAGGGATTAACGTTGGCTGCCAAGGAGGAACCACCATTTTTTCCCGACTATACAAATCAAAAGCCACTGCCCCTTTGGTTTGATAGGCAGGTAAGGGTAAGGTTTTATCAATTAGTTTTATTTTTAAATTCATAAAAAATATGATATCACACTTAAACTCTTTAAACAATACACCTTGAATCCATACCACTTTATCTCAAACAACATTTACACAACGTTTACACAAATTTTACACTACTTTTTACACAATGTTTACACTTGTAAAATTTTTAGTATAATTATCTTTAATTTCATTAGCAATTTTAAAATTTAAAAATATGGAACAAACCCTTGTTGTTTTAAAACCCGATGCAGTTGCCCGCGGTATTTGTGGTGAGATTATCTCTCGTTTTGAAAAAGTTGGTCTTAAAATGGTTGGTTGCAAATTAATAAAAGCCTCAAAAGAACTGGCTGAAAAACATTATCCCAAAGAGAGAGAAGAATTCATTCGTGGCATGGGACAAAAAACTTTGGACAACTACAAAGCTTTAGGCGTTGATGTAAAAAAAGAGCTTGGCACCGATGACAGCTATCAAATTGGTTTGATGATTCGTCAGTGGCTGATTGAGATGATTACCTCAGGGCCAGTTTTGGCGATGGTCTTTGAGGGGCCGCACGCGGTGGAATTGGTTAGAAAAATTGCTGGACACACCCTTCCCCTTCAGGCAGCCCCAGGCACCATCCGCGGCGACTACTCTTTTGACTCATCATATTTGGCCAATACCGCAAAACGAGCAATTAAAAATCTTCTTCATGCCTCAGGCAATCAAGATGAAGCAAAATACGAAGTTTCTTTGTGGTTTTCTAAAGATGAAATTTGTCAATACGAACGAGTTGAAGAAAAGGTAATGCGATAAATTATTAAAGATCAAAAAGCCATATAAAAAAATATTTTTAGGAATTAAGTTTTTTCACATCAATATCCCAAAAAAAACGATGCAAGTATTTAGGAATCCTTTTGGGAAGAGTTTTTTCATAAAAAAATTATACTAAAATTTCCTCTAAATTTAATTCCACTAGCAAAAAATATTCTATTTTAATAAATCGCAAGTTATCTTTTTTATAAGTAAAATTTTTTGTCACCGCTACCAACGGTTTTTTCAATTATTCTTAATCCACCCCTCCAAGAATTATGTTTTTTTAGTAAACTTATTAATTTAAACTTGCGTTATCAACCAACAACCATCTTATTATAAAGCAAGTAGTGAGTTTATATTTAACTAATTCGGTTTTCACTATAATCTTCCTCCTATGGCCTAAAGTAAGAATAATAATTTTTTCATCCACCACATCAAAAATCACCCGATAATCACCAATACGAAAACGGTAGGAGCCGATTTCGAAGTTAACAAGATGATCAATTGTCAAGTCGGGGTAAATTTTATAAAATTCTTTTATGACTCAAGTTTTATGTTTTGATCCAACTTCGTCAGATAGTCAATCAAAGGTACGTGGAGTTGGTCGATATTTGCAGATTTTAAAAGAAAACTTTCCCGAATGGACTTTCTCCAATACGTTACACGTTTCACGTTATACGTTACATACCTTCATCAATCCTTTTTTTAATTTCTTACAAAAACCATTAACCTTAAAAAGAATTGCCAAAAAACAAATTGCTGTCATTCACGATCTTATTCCTTTAAAATACCCTTCAAAATTTCCCGCAGGTATTAGCGGTAATTTTAATATTTTTTTAAACAAACTGGCTTTAAAAAACTATGACTTAATTGTCACCGACTCGGAAGCAAGCAAAAAAGATATCATCCAAATTTTAAAAATACCAGAAGAAAAAGTAAAAGTCATTTATCCATGCTTGCCAAAAGTATTTAAAAAAGTATCAAGTAGCAAGTATCAAGTATTAAGGAAAAAAACAAAAAAAGAAAAACCCCTTACTTCTTACTCCTTACTACTTAATACTAACTTCTGTCTTTACGTTGGTGATGCTACCTGGAATAAAAATTTAGTCAATTTAGCCCGCGCTATCAAAATTGCCAATGTGACTTGTGTTTTTGTTGGGAAAGTGTTTCAGATAAATCGGCTATCATCGGCTAAATCAGAGAAATCAGAGAAATTAAAAATTTCTGATGAAAGCCGAATTCTTCTGAATTATTCTGATTTATCTGATTTCAATAATCCTTGGCAAAAAGAATTAAAAGAATTTTTTCAATTAATAAAAGACGATAAACGATTTATTTTTTTAGGCTATGTTGCCGATGAAGATTTAATCAAACTTTACCAACAAGCTAGTTTAAATATTTTACCTTCTCGCGATGAGGGTTTTGGCTTTTCTTATCTTGAAGCCTCATCGCAAGGGTGTCCTTCAGTTTTAAGTGATATCCCGGTTTTCAAAGAAATTGCTAAAGATAGCTCTCTTTTTGCCAACCCAGAAAATCCCAATGACATTGCTGATAAAATTATTGAACTTTACTTTAATAAAAATCGCCAAAAAATTTTAAGTGAAAAAGCTTTAAAAAGAAGTCAATTTTTCTCTTGTGAAAAATTTAAAAAAAGTTTTTTAGAAATTATTGATTAAAAAATGAACTTTTTTGTCTTTACCCAAACAATTTTGGTCGCCACCCCTTCGGCAAAAGCAACCGCCGACTCTTTTTCTTTTTTCACTTATGTGATTCTTTCTTTTCTTTATATTATGATTATGCACTTTGCGGTTAATATGGGCAGTGAATTTAACCTAATGCAGATGGTCTTCTTTTTTGTTTTGGGCGGTGTTTTGGGTTATCTTTTTTTAGGGTATGAAGCTGGTCTTGTTGTTGGTGTCGTTTTGTCTTTAATTTTTATCAGCGGGCCAAGAAAAGATTTGTAAAACTTAATACTTGCTCCTTACTACTTAATACTTTATACTATTCTTATGACTATCTTTATCGCCGCCGACCATCGGGGTTTTGACCTAAAAAACAAACTGATTGAGTATCTTCAAGAAAAAAATATCCGGGTTGAAGATATGGGTAATTACCAATATGATCCTTTGGACGACTATCCTGATTTTGCCAAAAAAGTAGCGCAAGCGGTTTTGCAAAATCCCAAAGATTTTTTAGGAATTGTCATTTGCGGCTCTGGGGTTGGTGTTTCAATCACCGTCAACCGCTTCAAAGGCATCCGTTGTGCTTTGGGGTTTTCTTGCGATCAAGTAAGACATGCTAAAGAAAATGATCACATCAATGTTTTAGCTTTGGCTTCGGATTATTTAAAAAATGGCAACGACGAAAATGGAAAAGGTTTAGAATTAGCAAAAAAACTAGTTGATACCTTCATTGAAACAAAACCAAAAATGGAAGAAAAGTATTTAATACGGATTAAAAAAATTGATGAAGAAGAGTAACTTCTTTTATTTAACACTTGCCCTAAACTCCAAAACATCACCATCTTTTACTTGATAATCTCGGCCTTCAAGAAGAATTTTGCCTTTTTCTTTTGCTTTTTGCCAACCTCCAATTTCAATCAACTCTTTAGCAGAAATCACCTCCACCTTAACAAAGTTTTTGGCAAAATCAGTATGGACTTTGGCGGCTGCCTCCAAAGCGGTTTTTCCTTTTTTTAAAGTCCAAGCTTTGGCTTCAGTTCTTTTGGCAATGGTGTAAAAAGTAATTACCTCCAAAGCTCGATAACTTTCGATGATAATTTTTTCTTTGGCACTTTTTGAAAGCCCATAAGCTTTTAAAAATCTTTGCTGCTCAACCCAAGGTAAAGCATTTAACTCGGCCTCAAGCTTAGCGCATATGGGAATAACCGGCAAACTATCAACAGTTTTTGGTGGATTTTGAATATCTTTTTCATCGATGTTGGCAACTATTAATTGCTTTTTTAGGGTTAAAAGATTTAAGGGGTAAAGAAACTTTTTTTCTTCTTCCTTTAACAAAATATCTTTAGCCATCTTTCCTTGATTCATTTCTCTCATTACTTTTTCTAGAACTTGCTTTTCTTCGTTACTAATTTTTTCCTTCTTTAATCGTTTTTCTAATGTTTGAAGATCAGCTAAAATAAGTTCTTCATTGACAATGAAAAAATCCTCTTCTGGATCGATTTTTGGATGAACATGAGGAATATCTTTGTCTTTAAAATAGCGCAAAACATGGAGAATAAGATCGACTTCTCTTATATGATGTAAAAACTGATTCCCCAACCCCTCACCTAAACTCGCTCCCTTGATCAAACCGGCAATATCAACAAACTCAATTGTTGTTTGCGTCACTTTACCAATATTTTCTAAGGAAGCTAGTTTAAAAAGAATATCATCGGGAACGGTGACAGTACCAATATTTTTATCAATAGTCGTAAAAGGATAAGCGCCCACATGCGCTTTTGGTTTTTCTACCAAAGCATTAAAAAGGGTTGATTTCCCAGCATTTGGAAGACCAACAATACCAACTTTTAGCATAATTAAGATTATTTTAACCCATAAAAACAAATTAAGCAACAAAAAACTTCTTAACCAAAATTCTATCTTTTCTCAATCGGTGCTAAGATAGAATATATCTTTTTTTACCTTTTTGTTGCGATCGTACCAAATTGGTAAAGTTTTGAATGATTTTTTTAAGAAAGAGAGAGATTAAATAAAATA
>Ga0272449_1004230_pt1 | contig 11763 bp, 10 predicted proteins | sample YNPCB0241_FD_198679 | JGI IMG/M metagenome (GOLD analysis project Ga0272449, IMG submission 198679) | Hot spring sediment microbial communities from Yellowstone National Park, WY, United States - YNP-CB-024-1 | ecosystem: Environmental > Aquatic > Thermal springs > Hot (42-90C) > Sediment...
AAATCCATTTATTTATTCCTGCAAAAATACCAGCAATACATAAGACAAGCAAAATGTAAAATATTAGAACTCTCATGTTGACCACGCTTTGTTTTAGAGAAGTTCCTTTTGGAGTAACCTTAAAAGTAGGTTTTTGTGGATTTAACAGAACTCCAATAGTTGGAAAAAGAAGGAAAAAGCTTTGTGCTGACTCAAAAACTTCAGAGAAGAAAGGATGTCTCACCTTTCCATAAAGATAATTGGATAGGCTAAGTGAATAAAAAAGATGGGGAATAGCATAGGATAAAATCTGCTCAATTGATACATTATAAACCCTTAAACTGAATAGTAGATACATAAGAGGAGCAAATATGAATATTACTCTTGCTAAACCGAAAAACCAGAAAATACAGTTATTGGTGTAACATAGTTTCTGATACCATCTTAATCCTTTTTGTTTAAAAGGATTTTTTAAAAGCAGTATCTGAATCATTCCCTGAGTCCATCTACTTCTCTGGGTTATAAAATCATCAAAGGTTTCAGGAGAAAGCCCACAAATCATAGGTTTCCTTAAGTAGGCACTGTTGTAGCCTTTACTATGTAAAGTCAATGAGGTTTCAGCATCTTCAGTAATAGTCCTGCCAGAGAATCCCTGAGCTTCTTCCAGATATTTTCTCCTCAATATAGCACCTGAACCACAGAAAAAGGATGAATTCCAGAAATCTAATCCTCTGTGAATTTCTCCATAAAACATCTCATTTTCTCCGGGAGTTTCAACATAGGTTCCTAAATTTTTTTCAATAGGAGTAGGATTTATAAAGAAATGGGGAGTTTGAACTAAAAAAAGTTTTTCATCTTTAAGAAAGAATCCAACTGTATTTTCCAAAAAATCAACTGTAGGAATGTGGTCACAATCTAAGACTATAATAAGGTCTCCTCCTCTTTTTGGTGGTTTTCCATAACAAAACCATTCAGATTTTCCAGTTTCCGTTTTATATCCCTCTGAGGTAAGCCATAGAGCATTATTTAAATTACCCGCCTTTGCATGTTCATTTTTTTCTCTTGTAATGTAATTTATCTCTAACTCCTTAGCAAGGGTCTTCAAACTTTCATATCTTTTCCAAGCTGAAGAAGATTTTTTAGAGTCTGGGTCATTTCTTTTTTGGAAGGTAGCTCCGTCATCAAGGATGTATATGTTCAATTTATCCTGAGGATATCTAAGTTGTTTACAGGCAGTAGCTGTTACTTTGATAATTTCTTCAGATTCATTATAGGTTGGAATAAATATATCAACAGTTGGAAGTAATTTTTTATCTTCAGGAAGTGGTGGTGGCGTTCTTTTTATTGGATTAAGATTTACAAATATTCCTAAAAGATAAATTACAATCGCATAGGTCTCAGCAATATAAAGAGAAGTCATGGTTAAACTGTCAAAGAATCCTGTATAACCAAGAGTATGAAAGGTTCTGAAAATCCAGTATCTTAAAGTAATAAACAAACCAATTGATAGAATAAAAATTCTAAGATAATCCTTTTGTTTTTTTATTTTTGTAAACAAAAGTCCCAATATCATTAATCCATAGGCTAAAATTGCCTGCTGAAACATATCAAGATAAATTGACGAGGTAAAAATAAGAATTAAAATAATTAATGGAGTAGATAATTTTGAAAATAATTTATGATTTTCTAGTCTCATTTGCAATATATAATTTTACAATATTTCACAACGATTTCTACCCCTTCTTTTTGCTAAATAAAGGGCTTCATCTGCTCTTTTTATAAGACTATTTTCATTGTCTGTAGGAAGAATTTCTGTCAAACCAAAACTTGCTGTTATATTACCTTGAATTCCTTTAATGTTCATTTTTTCTATTTTCTGCCTTATTCTCTCTGAAGCTTGATAGGCATTATCTATCTTTGTATTTGGCAGAATAAGAATAAATTCTTCTCCACCATATCTACCGAATATGTCTTCCTTTCTTATTAATTTTTTAATTTTGTTTGCAAAACTTTTTAAAACATAATCTCCCTTTTCATGTCCGTATGTATCATTTATTTTTTTAAAAAAATCTATATCAATCATGACAACAGATAGGGGAATTTTATGCCTTAAAGCTAATGAAATTTCACGACCTATCATTTTGTCTATTGCTCTTCTATTAAAAACACCTGTTAAGGGGTCTGTATTCATCATTCTTTTTACAGTAGATAAAGCCTCTGATAATTGAATATTTTTCTTTTCAAGCTCCCTTGTTATATTAACTATCTGGTCATTTAATTTAGATATTTTTACAATCAACTCATTGTAGGTAAGACGGTGTTGTTCAAATACAAGGAGATATAATTCATCACAGGGGAAAATATAGCCTTTAATGAGAATTTCAGTTTCTCCTAAGACATCAAATAAGAGATTAAGTTTTGAAAACACATTTTCAGGAAAAGAGATTTTTTCAGAATTTTTAGACAGAAGATTATTTATATTATGATTTATCGGTTTATCTTTAAGTCCTACTAATTCTAAAAATCCTCTGTTACAATCCAAAATTTTGCCTTTTTTATCAATTAAAACCAAACCAGTATTACTTAGTTTTGAAAAATAAAGGATTATCTTTTCATTGTATTTTTCAAGTATTTCTGAAATTTTCATAAATTTTTAATCTTACGGGCAATTTCTACTGCTTCCTTAGCATCTTTAGCCCAGAAGTCAGCTCCGACTGTTTTATATAAATCAGGCATAATATTAAAAGCAATACCGCCAACCATTATTTTTGGAATATAGGACTCCATATTTTTTAATGATTTTATTATTTTTTCAGCCTTTTCAAGATTAAAGGGCATAGTTACAGAGAGAGCAATTAATTTGGGTTTAGTTTTTTTAACAATTTTAATTAATTCTTGTTCAGGAACATTAGCGCCTAAATAGGAAACATCCCATCTATCCATTTCGAGAAAATCAGCCACAATTCTGCCTCCTAATTCATGATATTCATTAGGTGAAGATGCGACAATGGCTTTTAATTTGCTTTTTTTAGTTTTTGGAAAGAGAATATATATGTTTGCCATTACTCTTCCAACAATAGATGTAGCAAGATGTTCTTCTGCTACTGAAATTTTTCCTGTTTCCCAAAGATTTCCAACATCATACAGGGCAGGTTGAATTATTTTTAAATAAAAATTTTCAATATCCTCATATTTTTTCACAATTTTTTTTGTAAATTTCAAAGCCTTTTCAAAATCACCTTCTAAAATATATGAGAGAAATTGATTTTTTTTATCCCTCCATTCATCTTCTAATTTTATGGTAAAAGTTTCCTGATTTTTTGATAACTCTACCATAATTTCAAGTTTTTCAATAAGCCAATCATATGTTTTTATGATTTCAGTTGCGCTTGACTCATTAAGAAATTTTTTTATTGCTCTTTTCCATGTTCCCAATTCAACTAAGAAATAATCATAAGAAAAACCATGATTGTGATAGGATCTATAAACCCATGGCACTATTTTTATGAGTAGCTCAAACAAGGAAAACTTAAAAACATTAATCATAAAGTTTATATGATTTCTGTGATTGTCAAACATCATCTGTAAAGAGTTTCCTCCAATTAATTGAACCGAATCTTTTCTTTTTGACATTTCTGTATTTACAAAATCAAGCATAAAATCCTTCTTTTTCTCATAATCCTCTGCTGATTCATAGGATATTGGTAACTTTTTTTCAGCTTCTTTGATTAGTTCTTCCATTTTGATACCCCGATAGAGATTTATAATAAGTATAACAAATAAATTTTTTAATTTCTATGAAAAAAGTTGCTAATTTAAAGGAAAATATATATAATTTAAAAAATAGCCGTAGGAGGAGAAAAAATGCCTGAAAAATTTCAAAAAACAAAAATTTCCTCTGGTATTAAAGGATTAGATGATATTTTAAATGGTGGCTACTTTGAATATAATTCATATCTTATTGCTGGAGGACCTGGAAGTGGAAAAACTACTATTTGTCTTCATTTTCTTGAAGAAGGAGACAAAAAAGGCGAACCTTGTCTTTTTATAACATTAGGAGAAAAGGAAGAACAAATAAGAAGCAATGCTTCTTTACTTGGATTAAAACTTAAAAATGTAGAGTTTCTTGATTTAAGCCCTTCAGCAGAGTTTTTTATTGAAGTTGAATCCTATGACATATTTTCACCTGCAGAAGTTGAGAGAGAACCAGTTACGAAGGCAATCAAAGACAAAATTGAATCTTTAAAACCTAAAAGAGTTGTTATTGATTCAATGACACAGTTCAGGTATTTATCAACAGACGTATTTTAGTTCAGAAAACAGGTACTTTCTTTTCTTAGATTTCTTAATGAAAGCGGTGTTACAGTGTTATTCACTGCTGAGACAAGTCAAGATGCTCCTGATGATGATTTAAGATTTCTTGCAGATGGAATAATTGATTTATCATATTCTGAAATAGGCAAACAATTAGAAGTCAAAAAATTTAGAGGTTCAGATTATCTTTCAGGAAAACATTATTACGAAATTAGAAATGATTACGGTATGGTAGTTTTCCCAAGAATTCTTCCATTAGAGAAAAAAGTAAATCTTACTTTTGAAAAACTTCCTTCTGGTGTACCAGAGATTGATGAACTTCTTTATGGAGGAATTGAAAGAGGAACAGTTACGATTATTTCAGGTCCTTCTGGTACCGGGAAAACAACTCTTGGAATGCAGTTTATAAAGGAAGCTGCTGGAAGAGGTGAAAGAAGTGTTTTATATACCTTTGAAGAATCCATTGAAAAAATTATTGAAAGATCATCTTTAGTTAATATCCCCATAAATCAGATGATTAAAAAGGGAACCTTTGAGATAAAAAAGATTGAACCTCTTATTTTTACACCCTGTTCTTTTGCTAGTATGGTGAAAGATGATGTTGAAAAGAATACAACAAGAATTGTTATGCTTGACTCAACCTCAGGGTATAAACTATCTGTTAGAGGTAGTGAAATTACCACCCATCTTCATGCTCTCTGTAAATACCTTAGTAATAATGGCGTTACAGTTTTCTTGCCTACTGAAACAAAAAATATTACAGGAGATTTTCAGATTGCCCAAGAAGATATAAGTTATCTTGCTGACAATGTAATTATTTTGAGATATATTGAGGTTCAGGGAGAACTTAGAAGAGCAATAGGAGTACTTAAGAAAAGACTTGGAGATTTTGAAAAAACACTAAGAGAATTTCAGATAACAAAATACGGCATAAGAGTTGGAGAGCCTCTAAAAAATATGAGAAATATATTATCTGGAAGCCCTGTTTTAGTTAAAGGAAAATAAAATGACAACTATTCTTATATTAAGCAAGTTGAATAAAAACCTTGAATTAGTGGCAGAATTTTTTAAAAAACAGGGATTTGATTCTGTTAGTGCTTCTTCCTATGAGGATTTAGATAGAATTTTGTCGTCACTATCCTTTGATATAGCATTACTTGATATCGGAGGATTTGACAGTACAATTTGGCATTATTGTGAAAAAATTAACAAGCATGGTAAACCTTTTTTTATTATATCGGCAGTAAAAAATCCTAAAATTGACAAGGAAGGTATAAAAAAAGGAGCAAGAGGAGTGCTTGTCAAACCTCTTGTTATGAAAGAACTTAATGAAATCATCAAGGCTTTAGTATAATAAAAAGTTATGGACAGAATATTAATTTTAGTTTCTAATAAAAAAAATTATGCCTTGCTTAAGCAAGAACTTCAAAAAAAATACATTATTGTAAAAAATGAAAGTGATATTCAAACCCTTAATTTTGATTTAATAATTATTGATGGTGTTGAGTTAAAAAAGAGACAAACAGAAATTACAGAATTTAAAAATAAAAACTTTCCTCTTTTTTTGCCTGTTATTTTACTTACAACTAAGGAAGACTTAAGTATTGCAGAAAAATTCCTTTACGAAGTGGTTGATGATTTAATTCGGATTCCAATTGAAAAACTTGAGCTTAGAGTGAGGATGAATATTTTATTGCGAATGCGTTTTTATACTTTGGTGCTTTCTCGGGAAACTGTTATAGACCCGCTTACAGATATTTACAATAAAAAATTTTTCTATGAAATGGCACAGAAAGAATTTGACTACTTTAAAAGATATGGCAGAAAATTTAGCCTTCTTTTCATTGATATAGATGATTTCAAAAAAATAAATGACAGATATGGGCATCTCTCAGGCGATATGGTACTGCAAGAAATTGCCAAAAGACTGCAAAAAGCTGTTAGAAAAAATGATATGGTTTTTAGATTTGGCGGAGAGGAATTTGTTGTATTGCTTCATGGAGCAAATTCTGAAAGAGCAATATCTATAGCAGAAAGAATCAGGCAGGAAGTAGCCAATGAAGAAATTAAAATTTATGAAGACAATAAGATTTCTATAACTATTAGCTGTGGTGTAGCAACAGTTAATGAAAGTATAAAGGATGTTCAGGAATTGGTAGACAGGGCAGACATTGCAATGTACAAAGCCAAACAATCAGGTAAAAACAGAGTTTCTCTATAATTTATCAAGAACTTCTCTTACTTTATTTAACAACTCTAAAACTGTAAAAGGTTTACTTAGAAATATTTTTTTGTTTAGAATTTGTCTTTCAATTTGAGGAATATCAGGATATCCTGAAATAAAAAGAACCTTAATAGATGGATTTAACTCTTTTAATTTTTCATAAAAGGCAACGCCACTCATATTGGGCATAACAATATCTGAAATTAAAAGGTCAAATTTTGTATTTTTCTCTCTTACAAAAGATAAGGCATCCAAAGGATTTGTAAAAGTTGTAACTTTGTATCCTTTCATTTCAAGGGAAGCACAAATGAATTTTTGTACTTCTTCACTGTCTTCTAAGACAAGAACTGTTTCATTTCCACCTAAGGGTTCTGTCTGTTCATTAAATTTTTCTTCTTTAAAAATTTTCTCTGCAAAGGGTAGATATATCTTAAAAGTTGTTCCCCTGCCTACTTCACTATAAACTGATATATGACCATTGCTTTGTTTAATAATTCCGTAAACAGTGGCAAGTCCCAAACCTGTTCCTTTTTCTTTGGTAGTGAAAAATGGTTCAAAGATATGCTCCATCACTTCTTTACTCATTCCTGTGCCTGTGTCTGTAATATTTAAAACCACATAACTACCAGCTGGCAATTGGTAGTATTTTTCTGACAAGTCAATGTTTGCAGTTGATATATATATTTTACCTCCCTGTGGCATTGATTCTCTTGCATTTGTTACAAGATTCATTATTACCTGTGTAATCTGAGTTTTGTCTGCCTTTATACTATGAAGATCTTCTGCAAGAGAGTATATAATTTCAATATCTTCTCCTATTATTTTTTCAATCATCTCTTTGATTTCTATGATTAGATCATTAATATTGAAGACTTCAAGTTTTTGAATGCTTTTTTTAGAAAAAGACATGAGTTGTCCAATAAGTTTTTTTGCATTGTTTCCAGCCTTATATATGTTTTCTGAGTATCTATAAATTTTATTATCTTTATCAACTGTTTTTAGAATCAGATCTGAAAAACCTATTATTGCATTAAGCATATTATTAAAATCATGGGCTATACCACCCACAAGCCTTCCTATTGCTTCAAGCTTTTGTGATTGAATTAATTGAGTGAAAATTTTTTTATATTCGGTAATATCATTGAAAATAGCCACTACAGAGGAAATATCTCCCTTTTCATCTAAAATAGGAACGATGCTGATTGTTATATCAATTTTTTCTCCGTCCTTTCTTATAATTTGGTATTCTTCAAACTTATAAGATTTTTTCTCTTTAAAAACTATTTTTATTGGGCATTCATCATAAGTTATTTCTTTTCCTTCCAAATTATAAATTTTTGAAATAAATTCCTTACAAAATTTTCCTTTGACCTCATCCTTTGATATATTAAATATTTTTGCGTAGGCATCATTTACAAATATTATTTTTTCATCTTTATCAATAAGAACAATTCCTACAGGACTATAGTTTACAATAGTCTCTAATAAATGCCTTTCCCTTTTTGCAAGAGCCTCTAATTCTTTTTTTCTTATGGCATCTTTGATTGCAAAAGGAAGCTTTTTGATATATTTTTTCAGGATATAATCATCGGCACCTTTTTTAAGACAATCAACAGCTACTTCTTCACTTATAGACCCTGTAAATACAATAAAAGGTATATTGGGATAATATTTTTTAAATATTGACAGAACATCTATTGCTGTGAAACCTGGAAGATTGTAATCACAAACAACTATATCAGGAGCAAATTCCATCAGTTTACTTTCTAATTCATAAAGAGTTGAAACATTTTCACTAATAAATTCTATATTCTCCCTTCTTATTACTTCTTCAGCAACTATTACATCTTCGGGAATGTCCTCAACAAATAAAATTTTTATTGGATTTTTTTCTATCATCTGTATATTGTTGGTTTGAATGGAAGATTAATAAAAAATCTGCTACCCTCTCCAATTTTTGATTCAACCCATACTCGTCCATTCATCAGTTCAACGCATTTTTTTACAATACAGAGACCCAAGCCTGAACCCCTATGGTTTTTAACACTATGAAGTCTATAAAACATCTGGAATATATTATCAAGCTCTTTCTCAGGAATTCCTATTCCGTTGTCTTTTACCTCAATTATTATTTCCTTATTCTTTTTTTCAACGGAAATTTTTATTTTTGGTGGTATATCTTTTTTGGAATATAAAATTGCATTTAGAATAAGATTTCTCAGAATAACCTCTATTAAATTCTTATCAGCATAAAATTCAAATTCCTTTTCTAATTCAACAGAGGCATTTTTTTCTTCTATTTCTTGACCTAAGTCTTTTTTAAGCCCTTCAATTATTTTACTTAATTGAATTTTATCTATATTAATACCTGCTTTGCCTATCGTAAGAAAATTATAAAGTGATTCATTAATCTCATGAACTCTTTCAGAAAGTTTAATTATATGTTGACAATAATTCTTACATTTATCTTTAATTGCCTCACTACAGTCACTTTGAATAAATTCTGAAAAATGTTTTATAGCTCTTATGGGAGACTGCAATTCGTGTCCAAGAGCATGGGCAAAGATTTTGATTTCTTCAAGTCTGTTTTTCATTTGAAGTGAATAATATCTTGCCCTTAAAAGAACAGCAATTCTTGCCTGAAGCTCAACCTTAATTATTGGGATAGTAATGACTTCATCAATTACTTTCCATAGGTGCTTTGTGGCAAGTCCTATATCTTTGTTGCTTGTAATCATAAGAAAGGGTAAAAATAATGGTTTTTCCTCATATCTTCTTAATATTATGTCTTTTTGCATTTTTTCTAAATTTATACCATCAATGATTGCCATATCAAAAAATTGTTCAATATCCTTTGAAGAGTTACCAATTAAAATTTCGTAATTACCACTTAGCTCTTCTTTTAAGAGTTTTTCGTTTTCCTTATTGTTGAGCAATAAAAGTATTCTATTCATTTTTTAATTTATTTTTATCATTTTTTAAGATTTTCTTCAACTCATTGATTTATGACAATAAAGAAAAAATTTTTAAGTTTTTAATTGAATAGAACTCAATAATTCGGAGGAATAGAGATTATGCTGGAGTGCTCTCCCTCTTTTAAAACTTCTATCATTGCAGATAATGATTTAAGGTGAAAGGATTCGAATAATTCCGGATTTTTTAGTTCACCAAAGTTAAAGGCAGACAGAAAAATAAGGGAATTATATATTTTTTTAGATGTTTTAAGAGATAAAGCAGGATTAATAAAAGATTTTTCAAAAAATTTATCGCTTATCCTTTTTACTTTTTTATTTATTGACATTATTTGAAGCCAGTAATAGCGGTCAATCATTCTGTCAGCTTTAAGTTCAAAAATCATATGCTGGAAAGGATTTAATTTTTTTATATCTTTATGAAGGACAGCATCTGCTGCTAAATGAGTCAGAAAACCATAGGCAAAACTTTGTTCTTCAGGTGTTTTTGCTTCATTTATTAAGAAAAATGCCCTATTCCATGAATGGGGATTTTTATCTTCTGGTAAATATTTTTTCCCAAAAACTGTATCTGGAAGAATATTGCCATAAATGAAATAATCTCTATAAGTATTTATTATTGGTAATACAGTTAATGGAATCATATGGGTAACAGAAAAAATCTGCTGGGAAAGGTAAGCATGGGTTAAAGGACCCCAGGCATAGGAAGTATCAGGAGAAAATAGAAAAATAAAGAAAAATAGAAAAGTAATGGGGAACATTAAATTTCCTCTCTATTATATAGATTCATTGCTTTATCAACTCCTTCGCTTATTATTGTAACAATTGAATCTACCGCCTGTGAAATTTTTTCTTTTATTATAGCTTTTTGTTCTTTTGAAAAGGGACTTAAAACGTAATCTGATACTTCTTGCAAAGGGTCTTTACCAATTCCTATTTTTATTCTGATAAAATTTTTTGTGCCTAAAAAATCAATGATAGACTGAACTCCCTTGTGTCCTCCTGAGGAACCATTTTTTTTTATCTTCATTTTCCCAACAGGTAAATCAAGGTCGTCATGGATGACTATTAGAGAATTAGGTAAATTATTTAAAATTTTTTGATTTACTAATTGCTTCACAGCCATTCCACTTAAATTCATATAAGTCAAGGGTTTAACTACTGTAATATCCTGATTTTGTATTTGACCTTTTGCAATACAGTAATGCTCTTTTTTAGTAAAAATTAAATTGTATTTATCTGCAAGTTCATCGATAACCATAAATCCCACATTATGCCTTGTTCTGCAATACTTTTTCCCAGGATTCCCTAATCCCACAATTAATATCATTCAAATTATTACTCTTCTTGCTCTTCTTTTGCCTTTTTACCCTTCTTTATAACTTCTGGTTCAATAGGTTCTTCTACTTTAGGAGTTAATTCAATTTCTTCAGCTTCAACAGTTACTGTGGCAATAACTTCATCGGGATCAGATATTACTTTTATACCTTCCTCAAATTTAATATCGCTTACATGGATTGAGTCTCCAACTTCTAAATCTGAAACATCCACTTCTATGTGTCCAGGTATTTTTTCTGGAATAGCTTCTATTTCTATTTCAGAAATTCCGTGTTGAAGTACTCCTTTGTCTTTTTTAACGCCTATTGGTTCACCTATTAGGACCACAGGTACAGTAACTCTGATTTTTTCAGTAGCACTTACTTCCATAAAATCAACATGTAAAAGTTTTCCTGTTATTGGATCAACTTGATAATCCTGAAGGATTGCTTGTTTTTCTCCTTCTTTAAATTTTAAAGTGACAAATAGTTTTTCCTTTGTAGCAATATTCATGAATGGTAGCATTTCTTTTGCTGCAATCTGTATAGGTGTAGATTCCCCATTTTTATAAATAACACATGGAATAAATCCCTCTCTTCTTAACTGTCTTGCAGCTCCTTTTCCTTTTCTTTCTCTTTTTTCTACTGTTAATATGAACTTCTCCATTTTTTTCTCCTCCTTATACAAATAATGAGCTTATTGATGTTTCTTCATGGATTCTTTTAATTGCCTCACCTAATAGATGGGCAACTGTTAACACCTCAATTTTAGGGCACTTTTCTTTTTTATCTCCAATTGGTATGGTATCAGTAATTATAATTTTTTCCAGTACTGAATTATTTAATCTTTCTATTGCAGGACCAGAAAGCACTCCGTGAGTGGCTGCTGCAAAGACTCTTTTTGCACCTTTTTCTTTAAGAGCTAATGCTGCCTGGGTAATTGTTCCAGCAGTATCAA
>Ga0272449_1004232_pt1 | contig 11762 bp, 6 predicted proteins | sample YNPCB0241_FD_198679 | JGI IMG/M metagenome (GOLD analysis project Ga0272449, IMG submission 198679) | Hot spring sediment microbial communities from Yellowstone National Park, WY, United States - YNP-CB-024-1 | ecosystem: Environmental > Aquatic > Thermal springs > Hot (42-90C) > Sediment...
ACTCACATAGATCGGCGGTGCTGTGTTTGACTTCAACCACAAATCCCCTATCCTCAACTGCTTGTATATAACCTCGTGTATTTTGACTATTACCTCCCTACCACTTTTTACTATCTTCGCCCCTATGTCTATTACCCTCCTCCTGAATGTCTCCGCATAACACCCTATCTCCATTACTTCCCCTGTCACATCCCTCTTGTATGCCTCATACAGAAAAAACGCTATAACCATCATATAGTAAAAAGCCGTATTGGATTCAAATCTCGCTTGCACAAACTACTAACTCCTACCCACTTTTCACTCCTGCGAAGGTCTCCAAAAATCTCAGTAAGTTTATCCAAGATACCCGTCTTATCGGCATATCTAACAAGTAAAGACGTACCACCACGCCCGGTAATTTTTTCATCGGTTGGTTCAATTTTATTAATTTTTAACGCTGATTTTGTATTCTTACTCATAGTTAACCCTTTCACCTAATGGAATAAGAAGCGAGGGAGAGCCCATTTCTCCTTCTTTTCACTCTGATAAATAAATTTTGCTTTTAAAAACAAAAAAATCGCTTAGATTAGGCTCAAAGCAATTCTCAGAAAAATTTCCTAATATGACAGACAATCAGATGTCCAGATTGGTTGCCTCGAGGGCGTACTTTTCTATAAACTCCCTTCTCTTCTCCACCTCTTCTCCCATAAGCACTGTAAAGAGCCAGTCTGCCTCCACGGCATCCGATATGGATACCCTGAGTATTGTTCTATTCTCGGGATTCATAGTAGTCTCCCAGAGTTGTTCAGGATTCATCTCTCCAAGTCCCTTATATCTTGTTATCTGCTGCCCCTTCTTTGCCTCCTGTATAACAGCCTCATATACATCCTCGAAGCTATTGAGTTCAAAACTCTTCTGTTTGTAATACACTGTGTAGGGGGGCCTGCCGAATGAAAATACCTCATTGTAAAGGTTCTTCAGGTGCTCAAACTCAGGCTGTGATAGGTAGTTTCTATCAATAACCGTCTCCCTGTTTGCACCAAAGTATCGGGTGTAGAATTTTACTACCTTGGAAGAGTGCTCATAGTCCTCTTCTATACTGAATCTGGCTGGCGTCCTCTCCCTCGCCTTTCTTAAAAGCTCCTCCAGAATCTCCTGACAGACACTCTCAAGAACGGCATAATCGTCAAAGAAATCAGCATTCTTCAATATCCTGTCTATCACGCCTTCAATTACATACCTGTCCTTTCTTCTATCGAGCTTTCTCAATGCCTTTGAGAGCTGTGATGTATTTATAAGCCACTGCTTCATCTCCTCGTGGCTCAGCAATCTGTCTGAGTCAGCCGATTTGATGGATGCATCCTGCTCGGCAATATTCAATAGGTAATTCTCGAGGTCCGCATCAGTCCTGAGATAGATACTCTGCTTGCCCTTCTGCACTCTGTACAGGGGCGGTTGGGCTACATAGAGATAACCCCGCTCTATAATCTCCTTGAAGTGCCTGTAAAACAGGGTGAGCAGCAAAGTCTTTATGTGTGAACCATCCACATCTGCATCTGTCATTATTATTATTTTGTGGTACCGCAATTTCTCAATATCGTAATCCCCCTGTCCAATCCCTGTTCCGAGGGTGGCAATGAGTGTGGCGATCTCCTGAGAGGAGAGGAGTTTATCAAACCTCGCCTTCTCCACATTCAATATCTTACCCCTCAAAGGTAGTATCGCCTGATTTCGCCTGTCCCTGCCCTGTTTGGCAGAACCACCTGCAGAGTCACCCTCTACGATAAAGAGCTCCGAGAACTCGGGTTTCTTCTCCTGACAGTCTGCAAGTTTACCAGGCAGGGAGAGTTTATTCAGTGCCCTCTTCCTCTCTATCTCCCTCGCCTTACTCGCCGCATACCTAGCCCGGGCAGCATCTATCGCCTTCTGGACTATGACCCGTGCAGTAGAGGGATTCTCCATAAGGTATGTAAGCAGTTTATCATTTACAAAGGATTCAACAATCCCCTTTACCTCCGAATTACCAAGCTTTGCCTTGGTCTGGCCCTCGAACTGCGGTTCTTTTATCCTGATAGAAATAACAGCCGTAAGCCCCTCCCTCACATCTTCCCCGGAGAGGCTCATATCTTTCAAATCCTTCAAGAGATTATTTGTACTCGCATAGGTATTGATTGTCCTCGTAAGGGCCGACTTAAAACCTATCAGATGAGTTCCCCCCTCAACGGTATTGATATTGTTGACAAACGAAAAGATATTCTCATTGTAACCATCGTTATACTGCATCGCAATATCCACATAGATATCCTCGGCCTGTCCGGAGATGGTAATCACATCCTTATGAATAGGTGTCTTGTTCTTATTCAGGTACTCGACAAACGAGCTTATACCGCCGTCATACTTGAACTCTACCCTCTTATCCTCCCTCTCATCGTTCAAAATAATCCGGATACCGCTATTCAGGAAGGCAAGCTCTCTCATCCTCTGAGCAAGGATATCAAACGAGAACTCAGTCACAGTGAATATCTGTGGATCAGGCTTAAATGTGATCTTCGTCCCCCGGCGTTCGGTTACTCCCACTACCTTCAGATCTGTAATCGGATTCCCCCTCGAATAAGACTGCTGGTAGACCTTACCATCTCTATATATCTCCAGATCGAGCCTTTCGGATAGGGCATTGACGACACTCACTCCAACACCGTGCAGACCTCCAGATACCTTATAGGTCTTGTCGTCAAACTTCCCTCCTGCGTGGAGCACAGTCAAAACAATCTCAGCCGCCGGCCTGTTCCTCTCCTTGTGGATATCTACGGGGATTCCCCTCCCATTGTCAATGACCGTTACAGAATTATCAATATGAATTATCACCTCTATCTCGGTGCAGAATCCCGCCATTGCCTCATCTATGGAGTTATCCACCACCTCATAGACAAGGTGATGAAGCCCCATAGATCCGGTCGATCCAATGTACATTGCCGGACGCTTCCTTACCGCCTCGAGCCCCTCCAGAATCTTTATCTTATCCGCATTATAATCGTTTATATTCTGGTTGTCCATATATGTCCCTCTAACAAAAAGAAAGAGAACTGTATATTATGGCATCCTCACAGGCATTACAACATTTATAAAATTCTCATCGGTGAGGGGTTTTACAAGCACAGCGGAGAGCTCATCGAGCATCCTCATCTCAACTACCTCATCCTCTGTCACCTCAAGTATATCCATAAGATATCGGGCATTAAACCCCATATCTATCTTCTCACCTGTGTATTCTGCCTCTACGAATTCCTTCCCTTCCCCCTCATTTGGTGACTCCGATGAGACCACTATCCCCTCATTCGAAAAAGAGATCCTCACAATATTGGACCTGTCTGCAGAGACAATAACCATCCTTGAAAGGGCATCATAAAATCTCTGTCTGTTTATCTTCAATATCTTATCGTTCTCGAGTGGTATTACCTGGCTATAATCGGGGAACATACCTTCAAGCACCTTCATCATCAGTACCTTTGTATCAGTCTTGAATATCGCCATCTTCTCATCTATGCTCACCTTAATCTCTTCCTCTGTCGACTCTAAAATCTTCATAAGCTCCGCCATACCCTTCCGCGGGAGCACCACACTATCTTCACCCTTCTTTTTTAACTTTATACTCATAGGTTCTTTTACCAGCGCAAGCCTGTGCCCATCTGTTGCAACCAGTTTAAACATATTCTCTTCATTGAAATCGAAGAGTATTCCCCCAAGAATCTTCTTCACATCCTCATAGGACACGGCGAAAATAGTCTTTTTAATCAGATTCATAAGTATCTTAGATTTAATTGTGACATAGTCTGTCTTCTTTGGTTTCTCTATGGTAGGATATTCCTCAGGATGCAGCCCGGCAAGTTTGTACTGGACTGAAGAAGATTTTAACTCGAGCCAGTTGTTATCCATTCTTCTGAGCTGTATCTCCCCAGGAGGGAACTTCCTTATTATGTCAAAGAGCATCTTTGCACTTACAACTGCCCTTCCCGCCACCTCCACACTGGCATCTATTTGCTCTATAGAACTTATATCTATATTCGTACTGTACAATTCCAGTTTATTGTCAGAGGCAGAAAAAAGAATATTACTGAGTATAGGATTTGTAGTCCTTTTGTCAATGATACCCTGGACAAAGTTGATTGCCCTTTCCAGTTCTGCCTTTTGCAAAGAAATCTTCATCTCTCCTCCTCCTTCTTAGAGATAAATGTATATATAATATTATTCAGTATAAGTAAAGCCTGTTTATTTGTTTAAAATAAATTTTAACCAATTGAAATCTCGTGATAAATTCTTCATACAGGTTGTTTAAATCCGCTTCTAATTCTGTCACCTTATGCTTATGCCCATAAGAAGAAATACTTTCTTTGATATTTTTTAAACAATGGTATTTGCAAAATTCTGAAAATTTTTTCACAACTTTTAAACAACTATTCATAAAGAGGTAAGTATCCCCTCAATTGCTTGAATGTCATTTTTGATCTTTTCGTCTTTTTCAATCGAATTTTCAATCTTCTTTATTGATAAGAGAACAACGCTGTGATTCTTACCATTAAAAAGTGAACCAATCTCATTTAAGGATAGATTTATGTACTTTCTTATGAGGTACATCGATATATGTCTTGCAAGCGAGACATTCCTGGTTCTTGTACTTGACAGTATTGCACCTTTGTCCAGATTATAATATTTTGCAACAGATTCTATTATTGTCTCAGGGGTAATCCTGTTTTTCTCGACTCTGAAGAAGTCCTTTAGTGCCTCCTTTACGAGGTTTAAGTCAACTTTATGCTTTGTAAGGCTTGAAAACGCCTCTATATGGTTTAGAGCACTCTCGAGTTCTCTTACATTTGATTTAATAGAACTGGCAATGAAGTCGATTATCTCTTCTGAGAGTTTTAGTCCCATAAGTTTTGCCTTGAATTCTAATATATTTTTCCTGACCTCAAGTTCGGGTGGTTTTATCTCGCAGGTAAGGCCCCAGGTGATGCGGGAGGTGAGCTTCTCATCAAGCCCTTCTATCTTTGAGGGGTGAACATTGGATACTATGACTATTTGTTTCTTTCTCTCCAGAAGTGTATTGATTGTATTGAATATCTCATCCTGTGTGGCCCCCTTATTCCCGCCTATGAACTGAATATCATCGAGAAGTAAAAGGTCGCAATTCTTTCTGTATTTCTCCCTGAACTTTATCATATTATCGCTCTTGGTGGCGTATATAAACTCATTCATAAGTTGTTCGGATGAGATGAATATTAGATTTTTATCCTTGAATTTCTGGAAGAAGAGATGACCAATGGCATTCAGCAGGTGGGTCTTTCCAAGTCCGGACTTCCCATATATTACGAGGGGATTGTACTTCTTTGCCGGGTTTTCTGCCACGCTTCTGGCGGAGTAGTATGCGAGTTCATTGGACTTCCCGACGATGAATCTATCGAATGTATACTTAGGATTCAATGATGGGTGACTTGCTGGTATTATCTCCTGTCTTACAGGTGTGGCTACTTCCTTTGCATAGCCCTCATCGGGCTTCTCTATGATTACAAGATTTGGCATTGTAGGGGATCCACTAAGTCGTGCAATCTCCGAAAGGAGGTGAGGTCCGTAGTGGTTCTGGAAGAACTCCTTGAAGAATCTGTTGGGGACGAATATCTCGAGGGTGTTATTCTCAAAGGACTTGAACTCTATGGGCTTAAACCATATATTGAAGTTGTTGGGTGCAATCCGTTCTTTTAAATTTTTGAGTGCCTGTTCGAATATGTGAATACCTGGTTTCATCCTTATATAAATTTTAAGAAGAAGCCCGCAAGATTAAGTTTATCTCAGCGGGATTAAACTTATATGTACTACATAAACAGATGTCAATAAAATTTTCTTATATAGGGTAAAGATTTAGCTAGTAGTGGTGTTATCAACATTCTCACATAAATAGTTAAGTGGGAAATGGAAAGGCTTTAATGGACTTTCGCCCATCCCCGCAATATAGAAACTTATTTCTAAGAAAGTTTTCGTAATAAGTAGGAAATAGGAAATGGGTAAATATAAATGATTAAGTAAGAAGTGAGAAATAGGTAAGTGAAAATTCCTTTCTCATAGATGAGAGTTTTGAAAGAACTCACTGACCTTCGATTACTGACACGGAGCAATTCCCCTCTCATAAAGGGATGTCTGCCAGAGTAAATGGGTAAGTAGGAAGTGGGAAATGAGTAAGTAAAAAATTCCCCTCTTTAAGAGTGGTGGATGCCAAAGTAAACGGATAGATGGGCAAGTTGTGAAAATTTTTTATTAAAACAGAACTTACATCTTATTTTGCCGAATTATCGCTCCAACCTAATTTTATTTAAGATGGAGAATGAGGCTGTATATATATGTTGGATTTGCCTGTCCCTCGATCCATTTATAATCCGGTCCGTCTATTGGTGAGGAATAGTTGAAGATTAGATAATCGTTCTCTCCGAGCGGTATATGAGAGGCAAAACAGGTATCTCCTCTGGATGGAAGATCCAGTATGAAATTCACGCTCAGGTTCTCGGGGTCTACCTCCCAGACAGAGCATCGTTTGGGAGCAAATGAATATTCTATCTCATACTTGTTTCGCTGCTCGACGAAACTCAAATCCCTCATATTCAGGTCGTAGTTTCCGGTCTCTGTAAGATTTCTCCGTCCAATAAGGATAATACGCTCTTTGTGTTTGAATAGAAGGGGTGAGTCGTACTTCTTTGGATCACTTTTGCACACTGTTTCATAGGGCGCTGTGCCTTTTATCCTGCAGATCTTTGAACCCCAGCCAGATTCGTCGCCGAGTTCGTTTCTCGAGACTGCAACATATTCATTCTCTCCGTGTTTTACGATATCAGTCTCCGATACACCGCCCTGCAGGATAATCTCTTTTTTAGAAAGGAAAGGTTCGAAGTTTATTCCGTCATTAGTCTTGAGCCAGAATACCTTTATGGCATCTGTTGGTTCGGAGTAGATATTATCTCCACCCGTATATCCGATCAGAGTAGGTGTATCGTCAAACTCCTTTCCCCTCCACGGGATGAATGTGTTCCTGAATAACCATTGAGGCCTCGACCATTTTCCGTCTCTGTCTCTTTGAATTACCATAGTTCCCTCGGGCTCGAATTTTAAAGGGTTTGTTCCAAGTACCGCAAAGTACATAAAGAGTGTACCGTTTGCAATCAGGAACCTTGGCTCTCTAAGGTCCTTCTTTATGGAGATTCTTCGCTCGAGATTGAATTTTTTGAAGTCATCTGTGGAGACAATATACATCTCGGTCTCGGAACTTGCAAAATGAGACGGTGCAGTCCTGAATGCAAGGAAGAGTTTACAATCAAAGAGAATTACATCCAGATTGTTATTGGCGGTCTTATCATATACATCGTTTGGGAGTTTATCTGATGGGACTATCTGGCGTACATCATAGATGTACTCTCCCGGCTCCTTATTGAGCCGAAACCCGAACCGCTCAGCCAGATTACATTTATTCTCATTTACATCGGCTCCATCCAGATCGCGGATATCTATATATCTGCTTTCACAACCAGCAATCATAAAAAAGAGACCAATTGTTAAAAAAGATACCGTACCTGATATCTTTTGTCTGATCGAGGTTGTCTTCAATCGTTCACTCCTTATGATAAGAAAGAGTATTTCGTTTCTCAGCCTTGCTGTTAGAGTCTAACAGCTTTCTTGTTTTTAAATCTAACAACATTACACTCTCTATCTATATCATATTGTTCATTTTTTCAAGGTTATTAATAAAATAATACTGAGATTCATACAAGATAAAAGAAAGTGAAACTAAATACTACTTGACAGGAGTTCCCGGTCTGTGCTATATGTCCTGTTCGATGTTTATTCATCATTCGATGATAATGTAATACCCGCAGGCCGTCTTTGAGACGGGGCTGCGGGCTTCTGCTTTTTAAATCCCCAAAAACCAATAACAGGAGAACGAGAAATGAAGAGGACAATCTCTCAAATAAATGAAAAGATAAAGAAGAATAAGGTGTTTGTTATGAGAGCGGATGAGTTTTGCAGGCTGGTAGAAAAGGAGGGTGTAAAAGAAGCTTACAGGAAGGTGGATGTGGTAACAACGGGGACCTTCGGTGCGATGTGTTCGAGCGGTGTCTGGCTCAATTTCGGACACTCTAACCCGCCAATAAAGATGATAAGGGTATTCTTGAATAATGTGGAGGTATACACCGGTGTTGCTGCAGTAGATGGATACATAGGTGCCACACAGATGTCTCTTGACAGAGGGATTGAGTATGGTGGTGCCCATGTAATACAGGACCTCCTCGAAGGGAAGGAGGTGGTATTGAGGGCGGTTGGATACGGGAGCGACTGCTATCCCAGAAAGCGGATTGTCACAAGGATTAGACTCGAGGATCTTAACTTTGCGCTCCTTCAGAACCCTCGAAATGCCTATCAGAGATACAATGCCGCAACGAATGGAAGTAATAGAATAATTTATACATATATGGGAAAGCTTCTCCCACGATTCGGAAATGTTACCTTTTCGGGTAGTGGTGAACTCTCTCCTCTCCAGAAGGACCCGCAGTACCAGACTATAGGAATAGGGACGAGGATCTTCCTCGGAGGGGCAATTGGATATATCACAGGGGCCGGGACGCAGCATAACCCCGAAAACGGGCTCGGTACTCTTATGGTTCAGGGAGATCTCAAGAAGATGAGCACCGAATTCATTCGTGCAGCCACATTTACAGGGTATGGAAGTACTCTATATGTTGGTGTAGGTCTTGCAATCCCGCTATTGAGTGAAGAGATAGCAGTAAACGCCGCAAGGAGCGACAGAGATATCGAGACTACGATTATCGACTATGGTAGCAGTAGACTCCCACGCAGGGTTGTGAGGGATGTGACATATTCGGAGTTGAAGAGCGGATCTATAGAGATAGAGGGTAAGAATGTCCCGACTGCACCACTGTCGAGTCTCAAGAAGGCAGAGAGGATTGCAGATGTACTCAAGGACTGGATCTACTCTGGTAAGTTTTTGCTCTCGGAGCCTGCGGAGAGATTGCCGTCCAGATCGAGTTTGAAACCGCTCGTTGTGAAGAGATCGGAGGTCGTAAAGAAGAAGGAGCCGACGATTAGTATCTCAAAATCCTCGATCGAGAAGGGGCTCTGTATTGAGTGTGGGCAGTGTCTCGGGATATGTCCTAAGGGGGTGTTCTATCAGAGAGAATGGAGTATAGTTGCGGATTTTTCGAGATGTAATGGTTGTCTATTGTGCTCTGACATCTGCCCAACAAGGGCAATAAGGATCAAGGTATGATCAGGGTAGAGGACTTCAAATACAAGGAGGCCGTGCTTAAGATTACCGCAGAGGCGGACCTGTTCGAGAAGATAAGGGAGCGGTTCACTTATTATTACGACAGGGTAGAGGAGTATTGCTCGAAGAGGCCCGAATTTATGTACTCTCTCGAGCCTTTGAGAGTGGATGAAGGTGCCGAGGAGATTATAAGGAGGATGGCTGAGGCGGGGTCTATGGCAGGTGTCGGTCCAATGGCGGCGGTTGCGGGTGGTATTGCCCAGATGACTGTCGAGGAGATAGTAGAAGAGTATGGTCCTGATAAATTAATCATAGAGAATGGTGGGGATATTGTGCTCTTCTCCAGAGATGAGGTATTTGTGAGGCTCTTTTGTGGAAATCCAAAGTACGATAGACTTGCATTGAGAGTAAGACCGGAGGGCAGGATCCTCTCTGTGTGCAGCTCCTCAGGAAAGATTGGACACTCCCTCAGCTTCGGGGAGGCGGACATATCTACAGTCATTGCATCTGATGGGTTTATCGCAGATGCCTTTGCTACGGGGATAGGAAATCTCTGTAAGAAGGGTACAATGCTCAAGAGGAGATTGGGTGAGATTGCTGAGATAGATCAGATATATTCGGTATTTGTAATCTTTCGGGAGAGGGTCTTTATTGCAGGGCTTCCACCAGAGATGGTGTCTATTAAAGATAACGGTTAATTACTGTTACCATCTTTGGCCTTTTCTCTACAGGCTTATTTATTTATCTGTTATTTAAACCAATTTAATATTCGGAGAATATTGTTTTAATATGTAAATTGTGCAGATCTTTTGTTTTAATATTTGCAGTTAATATGTATCGATTAAGACCGAACCAAAACATAGAGGATAAGACTCCGCCATTTATTATGAATAAAATTCTTAAAATCGCATGTAAAAAAACGGTGTTAAACTTTACGGGGTGTATGTGGTTATGAATCCATCACTCCCTCCGTTGCTCGTGAGCGGACAACCGCCAAACTCGACAGTATTCCAGAAAGTGCCTCCAACTAAAATCTTGTTGCTACTGTGGAATACTACAGTGTTGCCTGCATCCGATCCTGTGCCACCGAAAGATCTTGCCATACTCACTATACCTTCGGAGTCGTATTTTATGAAAAATGCATCTGTATCTCCTGAATTGTTTAAAATATATATTCTACCCATAGTGCCTACCAGAGTCATAGAGGTTGACTTATATGATCCTGTTACAAATATGTTTGAAGAAGAGTCTATCGATAGAGAGGTTAGTTTATCTGTGTCGGTCCCACCAAATCCAGTCACCCAGTTAATGTTACCAGTACTATAGAATTTGACTAAATATGAATCTTCTTTACCCTGGCTTGTGAGTGTCTTGATTCCGAAATTAATAGAGGACATAAAATAACCACCCGCTATAATATTACCTCCACTATCCACTGCAATTGCACTTACGATATTGTCATCATCACTGGTCCCTACCCTTATAGTCAGTTTGAGATTTCCGTCTTTATCAAACTTCACAACATAGGCCTCATATTTTCCCTGGATTGGATTGGTGTAATAATTTCCTCCAAAACTAATCGAAGAGGAATTAGAATTACACCCAATATACACATTATTATTAGAATCAATGAATATTGCATTTATAGAATCATATCTGTCGCCCACAAAACTCTTGCTCCATAGATGATTGCCGTTTGTGTCGAACTTTGCAATGAATACCTCTGAGTACATTGAATCCTTTCTGACGAGGTCCGATCCTCCAAAGTTTATTTTATCAGAGTAGAAAGAGCCAGCAATATAGACATTATTTTCGGAGTCCACAGCAATAACATTTGGGAGATCAGATAGGTTCCCCCCAAAACTCTTACACCAGACAGGCTGAAGGGTGACATGATCAACTTTGGCGAGGAAGATGTCAGACTGTCCACTATTCGACAGATTCCCGTTTCCAAGATTCAAAGTCGAGGAAGTGAAGTATCCGGTAATATATATTTTGCTCGATGAATCCATATCAATACCTCTAACATTGTCAATGCCGGAGCCACCAAAAGCCTTTGCGTTTTCAATAGCATTACTATTTATCTGTCCTCTTATAATAAAGAAATCGGCGCTACCTTTATTGGTCAGAGAGATCTGAGATCCCAGTTGAATATTGGATGAGTAGAAATTCCCCACAGCATACCAGTAGGCGGAGAAAGGGGCTATTTGCTCAATTGTGTCATTCTGTTGTCCGCCTACCTGAAAGTCTGCTACATACCCGCTATATGTCTGTTTTTCGCAGCCATCGGACTGCCCCACCTGTGCGTTACAATCCACATATCCCGAATTACAGGTGAGTTTGCAAATGCCGGATACACAGGTCCTGTTTGTCCCGTTGTTAGAGGAACAGTTTGTTATATTGCTGCAGGAGGTTCCGCAGGTATATACGGAATTTAGGTCTATCTCACATCCCGTAGTCCCATCAC
>Ga0272449_1004234_pt1 | contig 11755 bp, 12 predicted proteins | sample YNPCB0241_FD_198679 | JGI IMG/M metagenome (GOLD analysis project Ga0272449, IMG submission 198679) | Hot spring sediment microbial communities from Yellowstone National Park, WY, United States - YNP-CB-024-1 | ecosystem: Environmental > Aquatic > Thermal springs > Hot (42-90C) > Sediment...
AGTCGTGGAACCCCCTTGAGAAACCTCCTGCACCACAGAATAAGTCAACTACCTTGTATTTTTCTCTGCTCATTCAGTAACTCCTCTTCAAGCTTAGCTATGATATCACTTAATTTATCCACATAATTGTTTGCCTCAGTGTAGACTAGTTCGGCTTCACAGTACGTGCACCTGAACTCGTTATTAAACGCTTCCGTAAAGGGATACCTTCTTTTGCAAACAGGACAAACATAACCGCTAGACTCTGACCTCAGTTTCTCGGCTTTTAGCTTAAGCTTATTAATAATGTCCTTCTTTAGCTCCAGCAGTACGAGCGGAAGCTCATCATCGTTTATTCTCCAGTAGTAGTAGTACCAGCCTGTCTCCCTGTTTTTTATTCTCTTATAGGAAACCAGCCTGTATTCCTGTAGCAAATACAGGTTTTTCCTCGTGATATTTCTTGCAAGCCCTGTTCTCTCTGATATTTCGTCCTCAGTTAAATCCTTCTTTTCTCTTAGCAGAACTCTAAGTATCTTTACCGCGTCATCCCCAAGCAGATTTTCAACGAACTCCTCAAGCAACTTCTCGTTCTTGCTCAAAGAAAATCACTCCAAGCTGACAATTTTCTTACCTCTAGGGGATGGGACGACGGCTTGCTTAGCGTCTCTATATACTATATTTTGTTTTAATCCATTATATAACCTGTCTAAAAAAACAGCTAGAGCACCTACCTCACTGTGAGGCTGATTGGTAATCGAGATATTAAAATCAGATAGTTCATAAATCTCTCTCGGCACCTTCTCAGCTCCGACTATGACGAGAACAGGCTTATCTATTCGTCTAAGCTTATCTATTACTTCTAGTGCTGGTATGCCGTACATAGTTAGATGAGTTGTAACCCATTTCTTCTTTTTCCAGTACTCCAGTAGCTGGCCCCAGTCCGAAAGACAGGAGACAACATCGAATCCACGACCCCATCTAGACTCGATCCTCCGTATGCTTTCGATAACGACCTCGTCGCAGTCGCCAGTTAGGAAAAACCCTTTTGCACCAAAAGCTCTAGCGACCAGGGCAACATGCGTGGTAACTCTTTTATCTCTTTCTTTTCTATGTCCAAGCCTGAGCACATATACTGGTGGACGTAGATTCAAGTATTCTCTACCAAATATATAAGAATGATGCAATATCCTAAAAAGAATGATTGCTTAGAGTCGAGCAACTCTAATTCAGAATATGCCTTCCTCTTATTCAAGAAGCGTCAACTTATTGATGATTTTATTCAGAGCTTTCTCAACATCTTCTATGGAGAATGCTGAGCCAAACTCGCATTCGGATATGCTTATCATGAATTTGTCTCTGTTACTGCAGAGCTCTCTCAAACTGCTAAGGTGATTCTCGTTGGTTACCAAGTCCATTTTGTTGAAAAAAATTAAAGTAGGCTTGTGGGAGGAGTTTAGCCTATTTAGTATTTTTTCAGCCTCTTTGAGTTTTAAGTGGATATAATCTATCTGTTCCGAGGCATCTACAACCATTATTATTCCGTCAGAGTCCGATATCTCTTCAAGAGTGCTCTTGAACGCCTCTATTATCTCCGGTGGAGCATTGAAGACGAACCCTACAGTGTCTATCAGAATTAACTCTCGTTCAGTTCCTAGCTTGACTCTGTATGCTTTTGGATTGAGAGTGGTGAAAGGTACAGGCCCCGTTTCCTTGGACAATCCTGTCGCTGTGTTGAAGAAAGTTGTTTTTCCAGCATTGGCGAATCCGACTACTGATATTACAGGTATATTCAGGTTTTTTCTCTGGTTCCTGAGGAGCGCTCTCCTATTCGATATCTCGGTGAGCTTTTTCTGTAGAGATTTAATCATTCTTTGGGCATGCCTGTAGTACTTCTCGGTAGCTATCAGACCTCCAGCCATGAAGCCAGGCATTTCTCCTCTCTTAGCTAAGTTGACTCTTTCCCTCAAAAGAGGTAAAACGTGTCTTAGCCTAGCCATCTGTATTTGAAGCTTAGCTTCAGCTGAGCCAGCGTTTTTTTCAAACACCATCAGTATTACGTGGGTTCTATCTATAACTTCCTTTCCTGTTTCCTTCTCTATCCTCAGTATTGTTGATGGAGGCAACTCAGGCTCGATCACAACAGTGTCTAGATATTTCTCTTCAATGCATTTTTTAATTTCTTTAATCTTTTCCTCGCTAAGTCTTTTTGGTTCTTTGATTACAACGGTACACTCGATATTAATTCCAGCGGCTTTACAGAGTGTTTTTAGCTCATCGACTATGTAATTAAGAGATTTTCTAGTATATACTAATACTGCCTTACGCAAACTTTTTTTAATCCCTCTTTTTCTCTTTGATTTTCGCTAAATCACCTAGCGTGAGCTCTGCCCTGCCACCCTCTATAATTATTCCTTCTTCATCTGGAGTAACGGGTTGAAGTAGCTTTACTCCAAGAACTTTTTCGAGCTTTCTAGCCAACTCTATAGTTGGTCTTAGCTTGCCCTGCTCTATTCTCTTGATTACGTTCTCGCTTTCCATGACTCTGTTAGCTAGTGCCTGTGTCGTCCAACCAAGTTTTTCTCTAGCTCTCTTAATAACCTCGGCATAGTTATCTATAACCTCGTAATCGATTTTCTGTGTAGAAGTTGTTTTGCGGGTCAACTTCTTCTCAGTTTGACCGGCTTTCTCTTTTTTTACTGGCGCTTCAATTTTCATGGTAGCCTTGGATGAGCTGGCTTTCTGTCTCTCAGAAACCCTTCTGAAACAGCTTTCACAAACAAGAAGTTTGGCTCCCTCAATTATTATCTCAATGGGCTTGCCCCTTATGGGGGAACCACACATCTCGCAGTAATAAGTCGTTGACAAGGGTTCATACCTCTCCAGTACCATTAGTATTAACTGTTCCGAAAATTTTATTGGTAACGCAAAAGGATTTAGGTGTTCAACCCTTATTAACTATTCCAATTTGCAGTATCACCGAGCAATGTTCTTGTCTATTCGAAGAAAAACGTTTGATGTTAAGTTAAGAGAATCTGACTATAGCTTTTGTTATTTCTCGACCTACGAACAATGCCCTTCTGTATATATATCTTGTGTATGTGATAGTTTATTTATAGCATTGATGGTTACTCCGCGGTGATTAGAATGTCTATGAACGCTATTGGTGAAAAAGACTTCTTTGTACTCGTATTTCACGAGATGTTCTCGTCAATACGCTATGGATTAAAACCTCATTTAACATATAAGTAAACTATAGGAAAGGTGCTTAAACAAATGTCAACAATAGAAGATGACTACACAAAGCTTGACCAGGACACTCTAGTCGAGTACGTAAAATACCTTGAGAAAAAGGTCAGGGAGCTAGAACAACAAGTCATAAGACTAAAGCAAGAAGCAGCTTACTACAAGCAAGAGCTAGAAAAAATGATGGCTCCTCCACTCATTGAGGCAACGGTACTAGATGTTCTACCTGATGGAAGAGTTATTGTTAGGAGCAGCACTGGGCCAAACCTAGTAGTAACAGTTAATGATAACATAGATAAATCGAAGCTCAAGCCTGGTGCTAGCGTTGCTATTAACCAGAGAGGCTCTACAATAATTGAGGTATTGCCAGATAGGGAGGACCCATACGTTAAGGCCATGGAAGTCATAGAGAAGCCACAAGTAAAGTATAGTGATATTGGTGGGTTAGAGGAGCAGATAAGAGAAATAAGAGAGACAATCGAGTTACCATTATTAAAGCCAGAGTTGTTCCAGAAAATAGGAATAGAGCCACCAAAGGGAGTATTACTGTACGGTCCTCCCGGAACAGGTAAAACATTATTGGCAAAAGCAGTTGCAGGAGAAACCAACTCCACGTTTATAAGGGTTGTTGCAAGCGAGTTCGTGCAAAAATTCATCGGTGAGGGCGCAAGGATAGTCAGAGAGGTCTTCGAGCTCGCTAGGAGAAAAGCGCCAAGCATAATCTTCATTGATGAGATAGATGCTATAGCAGCAAAAAGAATCGACGTCGGGACGAGTGGTGAGAGAGAAGTTCAAAGAACACTTATGCAACTGCTTGCCGAGATGGACGGCTTCGACCCTCTTGGAAATGTAAAAATTATAGCTGCTACCAACAGAATTGATATACTTGACCCAGCTATTCTTAGGCCGGGCAGATTTGATAGAATAATATACGTGCCTCTCCCAGACGAGAAGGGCAGATACGAAATATTTATGATACACACTAGGAAGATGAATCTAGCTAAAGACGTATCGCTAAGCCAGCTAGCCAAGATTACGGAGGGGTTCAGCGGAGCAGATATAAAAGCTGCATGCGTAGAGGCCGGGTACAATGCTATCAGGAATGGAAGAGATGTAGTCACGATGAAAGATTTCCTCGACGCAGTGGAGAAAATCAAGGCAAGAAAAGCTTCATCCGAGACCGAGATGCAATTACCACGCGATGTAAGAACCATGCTTTGATTTCAACATCAATATATTACAACTGAAAGCCTCGTTCTTCAGGGCGGGGAGGAGGTCAGATAGGACATCTTCTTTTTCCGCGGAAAAAACAAGACTTCAGTATATTATAATATATCAAGCTCTGTGAAACGCGGAGTAGATACGCTTAGCCAAGGATGACTCTTAGCGCGATAATCAGTGTTGCGAATGCAACTGTGATAATGAATACCTGCGTTGGGGTTATCTTGATTACTGATTCAAGGTCCTCATAGTAGCTGACAAGACCGGCCGCGCTCATTGGTCCGGAGGGCTTCTTCTTTTTGCTTGACATCTTTGCCTTTACCCCTGCATCATCTCTGCGTTATTATTAAGCTATTTTTCCATTAATAAGTATTCTCGCTAGTTTGTCGTAGTAGTATTTGTCTTGGATGAGCTCAGAAAGCTTCCTCAACGTGCTATCCACGTCGTACTTAGCCTTATAGTGGATAATTTTCTGTTCATTGCCATCTAGTTCAACTATTGTGAATGATGCTCGCTGGTCACCATCCCTGGGCTGACCAACACTTCCCGGATTAACTATTAGTGTCTTCCCCATACGTAAGGAGAACTGGTAGTGCGTGTGACCTAGAAAAAGAACGCTCCACGCCAATTCACATTCTTTTTCATCCATAGATGCCGCGAGTCTCAGGTTAGTTGAGCACAAACTGCTTTTTATGTTCCATGGATACACGTATCCATAGAGAGGATTACTCGGTGAGCCATGAACAATTTTCAATGAATATCCATTAAGACTAATCGTTTCTTCCAACGGCAGTGAGCCAAGGTATTTAACTTGATTCTCATCAAGTCTTGGAATAGTAATTCTTTCTCTCGTAAAAACGCTAATATCGTGAGTTTTTTCTCCACATCCACAATCAACATTGAAAGCCACCGCGTGGTCGTGGTTTCCCCTAACTACAATGGCATTCAGTGATTTTATGGTGTCAACTACTTTTTCTGGCTCGGGACCATAGTCAACCAGGTCTCCCATGACTACTAGGTAATCGTAGTCTTTTATTAAATCAAGAACCGTTGACAAGGCATCATAGTTTCCATGAATATCGCTTAGAAGAGCAATTCTCAAGGGTGTTCCCAACAACCATTTTGTGTATTAGATAATATAAAATTTGGCATGGATTGAAGCTTCACGAGTGAAAGCCTAGCTCTTTTATATGGAAGTTACATCATCTAAGTGCCCGATTCATGGCGAGAGATGTGGCAGTAGAGTTAAGCGTGGACTATCCAAATGCACAAGGCTGAACAAAGTATTTAATGCGGACTTAGTAGGAGCATGCAACATACTCATAACCCCGAGTTCCGAGAGGGATAGGGGTAATGGGCTGGAGACCCAGCCCGGGATTGAACCCTCAGGAAGAGGGAATGTAATCCCAAACCTCCCCGCCCTGAAGGGCGAGGGTTCCTGTTAGTGCGGGGAGGAGGTCAGCTGGTCGCTCGAGAAGACCTATCAGAACTGGTAGAAAAGTACTTAAAAGTTCCCGAAAGAATACAGGGTGCTAGTATTTTTAAGCATTAAAACTGAAGAACCGTTGAGCCGACCAAGTGGAAACCCGCTCCTAGGGTGCAAGGGAGGAAGCCCGCTCTTTAACATCTCAAACAGGCCTTCACGATAGTCATGTTAAAAACTGTGGAAAACAAAGTTATTAGTGCCCCGCCGTCTGAGAGAGCCTGTTGAGACCCGATATAAACGGGGCGATGAAAACGGGAGTGGACGGCGGGGCACAGATACGGTATTCGTAGAGATACTTTTTGTTATTATTTTATCATTTATTTAAATACTTGTTACTGGTAGTCTTCGATAAACGGTTTTTTTATATATGGTCGTTCTTTAATTTATATATGGCGGTTCTCAATGACTCTTAGTGTTGGTAGAACTAGTGTTATGATGATAGCGCTTGTTATCCTAGCCGTTCTAGTTGGAGTTGCGGCTTACTTCGCCATAACGAAATCCTATCCTCCACAAACAATGACTACTCAGTCCACATATACTACTCAGTCATCGCCTATAACTGGAACAACAAGCACTGAAACATTGGTTACGACGCCTCCTCAAACCGTAACTACGAGTTATCCACCAGTTGTTCTTAAGGTATTGACGCGGCATCCGGGCGATATACTGCAGGTGGCTAAAACAATGTTCTTAAGCTCGGATATCGCCAAGAAGTATAACATTGTGGATGTTCAGTTCATAAGCGTTCCACCCGGTTTGTGGGTGCAAACAGCCAAAGCCCAGAGCGTTGATGTTGGATGGGGAGGTGGACCAACGCTTTTTGACACTCTTTATCAAGAAAAGCTTCTAGCGCCATTATCATCACCAACTCTCCTCCAAGCTATAATGGATATACCGGATACGGTTGCAGGGGCTTCACTGAAAAGAACAGGTCCTGACGGAAACATATACTGGGTGGCAGCCGCTTTAAGCAGCTTCGGGTTTACTGTTAACACTGCTCTGGCTCAACAATACGGTTTACCTCCATTAAAATCATGGAGAGACCTGTCTAGCCCAGAGGTAGGAAAGATACTTCTTAAAGCACAGGAGCCCCCCATAGGAATAGCTGACCCACTCACTAGCACGAGCAATACAAGGATGTACGAGATTATACTGCAGGCTTATGGCTGGGATGAGGGGTGGAGGATCCTCACCCTCATGGGCGCTAACTCGTTCATTTACTCAGGCAGCAGTGATGTTAGAGACGCTGTTATTAAGGGTGAGAGAATAGCTGGTATAACCATTGACTATTATGGCTACACGGCTCACTACCTGAACCCAGCGTGCGTGTATGTTCTTCCTGAAAACGAGACAATCGTAAACGGGGACCCTATAGCTCTACTATCAACTTCAAAGAACCCTGTTCAAGCTCAAGCTTTCATTGAGTGGGTTTTAACTGATGGGCAGAAAGTATGGCTCGATCCCAATATTAACAGGATACCCGTTAACCCAAAAGTATTCGATACCCCTGAAGGGAAGGCTAGAGAGGACCTGAAAAAGAGCTTTGAGGAGCTGTTTTATGCTAGAGGCATAGAGTTCAGCGATGAACTAGCCTTAAGTTACGAGGTAATGATGCAATACTACTTCAAAGCGACAATTATTGATACACAGCAATTACTTGTATCTGCATGGACAAAGCTTCTCAGCGCTTATTATGGCGGAAAGATAACCAAGGAAAAATTCAATGAATTAGTAGGCATCATGACAAGACCAATCGAGTTCACAGACCCTGAGACAGGACAGAAGGTGGTTTGGAGCCAGGACGTCGCTATAAGGCTTAACACGTTGTACCTGAGCGGTAAGACCACGATTCTTGAAGGCTTAATGAAGGAGTGGAGAGCAGGAGCTGAGGAAAGATACAGAGCAGTAATACAGGCTTTAGGGTGAACTCAATAATTGAGTTCATCCTTTTTTGGTAAAGCTAGGAAGCTTTATGATTTGTTCTTTATTTCACAAGCCTCAGCCGCGTTTGTTTATTTCACTGTCTTTTTGATTCTACCTATATCCATGATACTGGTCGCGGCAAAGGAGTATGGCTTATCTAGTCTTGTTCAGCCACACAACATTCGTTTAAGCCCTATAGGAAACCTCGTCACAATTACAAAGGTAGGCGAGTCTTTGAACATAAGGTTTTATGGATACAGTTTTGGAACAATACTGAATAGCCTGATAATAGCTAGTATAGTAACACTCTTCTCGACAATCCTTGGAGTATTGGTTGCTTTTGTTTTAGCGAGATACGATTTTCCATTGAAAAGCGTCTTGCGAATCTTGGCAATAATACCGCTATTAATGACCCCCTTTGTAAATGCATATGTGATAAAAAAGCTTTTTGGACCAACATTTGGTTACAACACCATCAGCTGGCTTCTATCAACTGTTATAGGCCATGATGTTAAGCTTATGTTCGCGGGCTACTCTGGAGTAGTATTGACACAAATTATAACCTTTTATCCCATAGTGTACCTTAACGTTTACTCTTCCATGAATAACATTGACCCCTCCCTAGAGGAGCAGGCAGAGAACCTCGGTGCAAAAGGCTTCAGGCTTTTCAGAACAATCACTCTTCCTTTATCCCTGCCTGGCGTAATGGCCGGTGCTACGCTTGTATTCATATTCAGCATCGAGGATGTTGCAGCACCGATTATCTTTGGCGTCAGAGATGTTCTTGCCTACCAAGTTTACAGTTACTTCCAGGGAGTAAGAGTTGGTCTTGGTAACCCGGAGGCTGCGGGATTATCACTGGTTATGCTTGTTATCGCTTTAGCCATGTTCATAGCGATAAGAAACTACGTTAATCTAAGGCAGTACGCTATGTTGAGTAAGGGTGGGAGATGGAAACCACGTATCAGAAAGCTTGGATTAAAGGGACTCGTAGCAATTTACCTCTTTGTGTTCCCGCTAGTACTATTCACAGTATCCCCGCAGATAGGCGTGTTCATGCTAGCTCTATCAGAGAGGTGGGCTGAGACTCCCCTGCCCCAGGGATTCACGCTGAAACACTTAATGGGGTTGTTCCAGATAAGGGGCGTTTTCAAAGCGATTCTAAACAGCGTTCTGTACTCACTGGTGGCAGTGGCCATTTTAGTGGTACTGGCTATCAGCACAAGCTATGTCGTATCGAGATACAAGCTGAGAGGAATCTCTGTTCTAGATTACTTATCTACCGCTCCCTTAGCAATACCTGGGCTGGTCATTGCTTATGGTTACTTCTATTTCTTCCATGATGCTTTTCGAGGAACAATGTTGGATCCCATCGTTAATCCAGCACTACCAATAATAATAGCCTACTCGATTAGAAGATTGCCTTTTGCTGCCAGGAGCATATTTGCTGGTCTTCAGCAAACTCATGTTAGTTTGGAGGAGGCAAGCCTCAATCTTGGGGCATCTCGGCTGAGGACCTTAACTAAAATAGTTATTCCCTTAATAATTCTCAATATAGTTAGTGGAGCAATGATTTCTTTTGTTTATTGCGTGGCTGAAACCAGCGTTAGCATAACCCTGGGTGGGCTTGGCGGCGATATCACCAGCCCTACACATAAGGCTCCTATAAGCATGGCTATGCTTGACTTAATTACTTCTGGTAGAGTTGAAAGCGTGCACTTAGCTGCGGCTCTAGGGGTTTTTCTCATACTGGTCCAGATTATCGTAATCGTTCTAATCACTCTTGTTTTTAAGCAAAGCTATGCTTTCATAGGTGTTTGAATTGGTTGTGGATGTTAGATTAGAGAAAGTTACAAAAAAGTTTGGTAAAACTATCGCAGTAGATTCCGTAGACCTCTATATCAAAAAAGGCGAGCTGTTCGGGATAATAGGTCCAAGTGGGTGTGGGAAAACAACTACTCTCAGGTTAATCGCTGGTTTAGAGTTCCCTGATGAAGGAAGGATATTCTTTGGAGAAAAAGATGTGACCTTTGCCAAGCCTTACGAGAGGAACACAGCCATGGTTTTCCAGAACTACGCGCTCTGGCCTCATATGACTGTTTATGAAAACATAGCTTATGGGTTAAGGCTTAGAAAACTCACGGAAAATGAGGTTAGACGAAGAGTAAAGCAAGTTCTCGAGCTAACTAAGCTAGAAGGCCTTGAGAATAGGTATCCAACACAGCTAAGCGGTGGTCAACAACAGAGAGTAGCCCTGGCTAGAGCACTGGTTGTGGAGCCCGAGGTTCTTCTGCTAGATGAGCCGCTGAGCAACCTAGATGCAAAGCTAAGAATAGAGATGAGAGGAGAGCTCAGAAACATCATTAAAACAACCGGCATTACAGCGATATACGTTACGCACGATCAGGAAGAAGCTATGAGTATTTGCGATAGAATAGCTATCATGAACAAAGGTAGAGTTATACAAGTTGGGGACCCGAAGGAGCTCTACTTCAATCCTAAATCGTTTTTTGTCGCAACTTTCATGGGTAAATCAAACGTTCTCAAGGGGATGATAAAAGAAACTGACCCTATGTTTGTTAAACTAGATGGTTTACAGCTACGCTTGGATAGAAAGATTGATGATAAGCTTATAGGGAAACCAGTTTATGTTGTCATAAGGCCTGAGAGCATAAAGATAGTTAGAGAAAACATTGACTATGCTGAAAATATCATTGAAGGAGAAATTACAAGTACAAGTTTTCTTGGCTCACACTACTTACTGTCAATTAATATAGGTAGTATTGTTCTCCAGGCATACGCGGAAGCATCAGAGCGACTAAGCCAAGGAGACAAGGTTAAAGTGCGCATTGACCCCAAAGACATACTTATTTTCAAAGAGCAAGACTAGCTATCGTTTTACCACGTTTATTATGGCTTTCGCTATGTTTGCTTTAGTTGTTTTTTCCAGACCTTTGAACTCTGGTACGCCATTAACCTCGAAGAGGAAGTGTTCTCCCGTTATTTTATCCACACCTATATCAACGCTTCCGTAATCAGCTTTTATTGTTTCGACCGCTTTTACACTAATCTCTGTAACTGTGTCTGTAGGCGTTAAAGGCTCTGTCTGTGCTCCTATTGCGACGTTTGTTCTCCACTCGCCAGGGGGAGCTTTTCTTTTCATGCAGGCTACAACGTCTCCTCTAACCACGAAACACCTTATATCCTCACCATTTATCTGCACGTAGTCCTGTATCAAGTGAGCCTTCATCTGAGGTGAGGGTATCTCCTCTCTATGCTCAACAACTATCTTCGCTGTTATATCGCTATCAATGATGCTCACAAGCCTACCCCAGCTACCTATCGGGGGTTTATCGATTAGAGGCTTCCGTCTTGAAGTCATATAGCCAATAGCTGTCTCTGGAGATAAGGCAAGGTACGTGGGAGGAATAGGAATCCCGGACTTAAAGAAGAGAGGCAGGCTCAGCGCTTTGTCCCCGGCTAGCAGTATTGATAATGAGCTGTTTATAGCTCTGTACCCACTAGCTTCCAGGAAGCTAGCTGAGTAAATGGACCTATACATGCTGATAGACCTGATTAGTGCATAAGGAGCTAGCCTTTCTTCACCTATTCTAAACCCTTTGCTAGATAAGTTTAAAAGTAGCACCCTCAACCCAGCGTTCTGTGCTTCTTCCAATAACCTTTTTTCTTCTAGTCTAATTACATCCGCTACGATTATGACATCATAATTGATACTCATGAGATCGCCTTACTCATATACTTTTATGTTGAGTAGATTTGTAATGCTTATTGAAAACTTTTCTTTTATTTGCATAAAATCGAAGAAGAGCTTGTCTAGCCTTTCGTTAAGACTCATCAGGTTTTTCTTAACGAATTCTGGGTTTGGGCTACCTTTAACTTTTT
>Ga0272449_1004239_pt1 | contig 11745 bp, 15 predicted proteins | sample YNPCB0241_FD_198679 | JGI IMG/M metagenome (GOLD analysis project Ga0272449, IMG submission 198679) | Hot spring sediment microbial communities from Yellowstone National Park, WY, United States - YNP-CB-024-1 | ecosystem: Environmental > Aquatic > Thermal springs > Hot (42-90C) > Sediment...
GCTCCATCACCCTCTCGGGGGTCCTGCCAGGTCCGAGCTCATGTTTGAAGGCCTCATCTAAGGCCCTTCTGAGGCTCTCGGGGTTGGCCGGATAGAAGGATCCGGCCACGCATGGCCTCCTAACCCTCATACCTATCCAACCCTAGAGCGGAGTCTCAAAATCGTCTATGGAGAGGCTGAGGTCCCCGTCGGGTGGGATCTCCCCCCTCTCCCTCTTGACCTCCCTGCAGAGGAGCCAGTAGGCCACCGCGAGGGACCTCCTCCCCTTATTGTTGATGGGTATGACGAGGTCGACGCCCGACAAGGAGTTGTCTGTGCTGCAGAATGCGATGATTGGTATGCCTATCTTCATCGCCTCATCCATGGCCTGCCTATCTGCCAGGGGATCTGTGACAACCAGGGCGACGGGCTCGAAGTAGCTCGGGAGGAGGGGATTCGTGAAGTTTCCTGAGGTGAAACGTCCCACGTATGGGACCGCCCCCGTCAGCTCGCAGAACCTCTGGACGGGGGTCCTCCCATAGCGCTTGGAAGAGGCAACCGCGACCCTCGAGAGATCCTGCCTCGCCAGAAACTTGGCGGCTACCCTAATCTTGGCGTTCATCTTCTCAACGTCTAAGATGAACAGGCCGTCCGGCCTTACCTTGAAGATGTAGGGCTCCATATCCTTCGTCTTTATCCTCGTGCCTATATGTACTCCCGCTGAGAGGAGTATCTCCTGCGGTAGGAGTAGGTTCTCAGCCTCCTGGGCCTCCAACGCCAGCCTCCTCCACTCCACCTTGGGCCCTTCTCTCCATATAAAACCTGAGGATCTCGTCTATGAGCTCGACATGGGATAGCAGCATCCTCCTGCAGCAGTATCTCGTGATGCCCAGGTCATCGAGCACCGCGCCCGGGGCTTCACCCTTGGAGACCCTCCTAGCGAATTCCTCCCACTTATCACCTATGACCCTCCCGCAGGAGAAGCATCTGACGGGTATGATCATCCCCAGACCTCTTTCACCCTTAGGTAAACCTTAAAGTGGGCCCATCTAATAAAAACCTTTCATATCCTTTCCAATTTTATTTGGCTCATGGCATGAGTGGCCTGAGGATGGAGACGGAGAGTAACATGGAGTTTGTGGCGATGAAGTCTGAAAGGGATGCCGTGGCGGGGATGACGAAGTTATCGGGGTTTAATCCCCTCCTGTAGGTGACGTAGGCGGTTAGATATGCCAACATGGATATCGCCATGAATCCGAGGAGGTTTGAGGCGACGGCCACTCCGGTGAGGAAGGACAGGCTTGCCCCGCCGTATGTTAGGCCCGATATCACGTAGGCGAACAGGCCGTACACAAGGTGCATAAGGGCCGCGGCCGCCTCTATCTGGAGAAGCTCCTTCACCCCCCTCCTCAGCACATCTCCCAGGCCCCTGACATACCCGAGCGCCAGGTTTGTCGTCGTCATCGAGCCCGCAGCCGAGCCCACATCCCCAAGCCCGTCGATTATTATCGGGTATAACATGACAAGCCCCGGGGCCTCGCTCAGCTGCTCAGCCCTCCCGGACAGGAAGAGCCCGTTGAGGCTCCCGAAGATGCTCGCCAGCCCTATCGAGGCGACCCCCTCCCTCGCCGTCTTCGAGAAGAAGGGGTTCCTCCTATGAAACCAGTAGAGTGAGGTGGAGTAGGCCATCATGATGAGGAATAGGCCCCCGGCGAGGTAGAGACCCCAGCCCCAGGCGAGTATGAGGATCGAGACCCCCGCGAAGGAGGCGGATACGAGCACGTCGTTCACCGATGATAGGATCGGATACACCAATATGTCCGGGTCCAACCCCCTCCTATAGGCCTCTATACCCACGAGGAAGGTTATCGGGATGGAGAGGGAGTTGGCGATCATACATGAGATCGTGGGGACGATGCAGTAGATCAGCAGATGATCGAAGGATGAGATCTTGAATATCAGACCGATCATGAAAGACACGAGCCCGATGATCATCGTGTCGATGAAGGTCAGGAAGAATATCACCCTGTTAAGATTGGAGTAATAATCCGTGTTTCCCCTGAACCTCGGCAGTATCAGGCCGAGGTGGAGCATCGTAGATAGGTTCCCGGAGTAGAGGCCGCTCAGGTTACCCCTGACGGTCAGGATGGGCGGGTAGAGGGCTAGGATCCAGGGGTTCTCGGAGAACAGTGGGCCTAGGGCCGCGACCACGCCTCCCCCGAAGAACCCGATGAGGTTTATGGAGAAGGCGAGGAGGCTCTCGATGAAGTTGGAGCTCCTGACGTCCCCAATCCTCCGGATGCCCATCCAGCCCCTCCCAAGGGTCTCTCTGATGCCCTTGAGGATGAGCCTTCCCCAGGCCGCCGCCCTCCTCATGGCCCTCACCGCCCATGGGGGTCTTCTGCCCTCCATCATCCCCTCCCTCCCCATCCATCCCCATCACCCTAGGAGTAAAACCGGGATGATCATTGAAAAGAGAGCCGTGTAGGCTCTCTTAAAAGGCTTGTGAGCTACCTGGCCGCCGGGACCTCCAGGAGGGTGCTGTAGATGGGCCCACTTGGGGTCAGGGTGCTCTTCTTTAACCTGAAGGAGTCGACCTCAAAGCCTCCTATCCTGAGCCCGCCCAACTCCACCACCCTCCTTGAAAGCCTCTCTATATTCCTTCCCGAGCGGACCCGTGCGACGGTGAGATGGGGGGAGAAACCCCTCCTCTCCGGTGGGAGGCCGCACCTCCCCAGCGCCCGATTTATCTTCCCGTAGAGGTCCACCAGCTCGGTGTTCCCCTCCACGATACCTATCCAGACCACGTTTATCCTCCTGAGATCCGGGAACACCCCAACTCCCTCGAAGAGGACATTGAAGGGCTGGAAACGGATCTCAGAGAGTTCCATCTTGATCCTCTCAACGAGGCCCCTCTCGACCTCCCCGAGGAAGCGGAGGGTTATGTGGAGGTTCTCGGGCTCAACGGGCTTAAGGTCGGCGCCGGTCTCGCAGAGGGCCTCCTGAACCTCCATAACCTTCCTCTTCGCCTCCCCATCGGGGAAATCGACGGCGACGAATACCCTCAAAACCTCCTCCATACAAATCCAATAATAAACTCATAAACCGACTATTAGCAATTTATAAGCATTAGCAGGCCTAGCCTATAAAACCGCACGGCTCTCTAAAAATCATCAAATGATTCTCATCATGCCAATTCCCTATGAAGAGAGATGGGCCTCTCTTGGTCCACTCCCCCCTTCCCGAGTGGGTTGGGGGGCTGGATTATTCTGGCCACCTCCCCCCCCAGGTCTGTGTCCTGGGTAGCCATGATGAGCTGGGTCTCATTAGCCTCCTCGGCCAGCCTAGTGGCTAGGGCCTCTTTGCGAGCCTTGATGAAGGATTAGGTTTGGTCATCCAGCTGGCCGGCCTCAGCTTCCCGGGGCTTCGATCTCGTAGGCTCTGGACGCCTCAAGCCCCCCAATCTATCTCATATTTAATGGGTCTTCGAAGGGTCAAATATGCATACCCCCCTAGGTTTTTCGGAGCTGATCTTTATGGGTTTCTATGCCCCTTTTTGAAAATGGATCTTAAATTTCCCTTTAGGTCCTGAACTAAAATCTGCCCAACCCTCCCCAAGGGCGGGGGCTGAGAATTTATGATAGGGCTTATGGAACTGCTCAGGAATAGAGGTCTTGGCCCCTGGGTCGATGTGGATGTCTGGGTGCTCGTCGCACAGATGCCGAGATGGGCATCGAAGCCGGTCTGCGGATCCCGTAGATATGTAGCCCAGGGTCCTAGGATTACATGACAAGGATGTGTCAAATCTGCGGATGCGGGACAATCTAGGCTGAACTGTAGAGGCAGCAGCGCTATAATAGGAGCCCCAATCACGTCAGCCATAAGGAGAGCGGAGGGGCCGTGGTCGATTTAACTGCTGCCCTTGCCATAGGTTTATGGGCGGCTTATCTCCACGCGGTGGGAATACTTAAGAGTGCGCCCTCAGGCTATTATAGGGTCTGCTGTTGTCCATTGAGAGGGCTGAGGTGCTTAGGAGGAGGGCGAGGGCATTCCTCAGAGGTGCCGTGATGCTTATCGAGGTACAGGAGTGGGACCTTGCGGTCTTCGATCTCGAGCAGTACTGTCAGCTGATATTGAAGTATAGGCTTTTTGTGGAGCGTGGGTATTACCCTGCAACTCACTCGCTTAGAAGGCTTATAAAAGAGCTTTCGCAGGCCCACCCGGAGCTAAGGGGCTTGATCGAGGACGAGATGAATTTAAACTATATGGCGAGGCTTGAGGAGGCATATATAACAGCCAGGTACTCTCCATACATGTATGAGGAGAAGGAGGCCCTGAGCCTACTAAACTTCGTGCTCAAGGTCTTTAAGCCTTTGGTCGAGGGCTCTGAGAATGATCGATGAAGAGGCCCTGCGCGCCGCAGAGAAGGTTAAGGTGATCGCTAGAAGCCTAGATCCAGGTGCGGAGGTCTACTTGTTCGGTTCCTCTGTTAGAGGAAGGAGGATAGCTGCCAGCGACATAGATGTGCTCGTTTTAACCGAGAGAATGGACCTTAAATATGAGATGATGGTGAAGGTTTATAAGGCCATAGAAGAGCCCGTAGAGCTCCACATAGTCGATGGGGAGCTCATGGATTGGTATAAGAGGTTTATACCGAGAGAGGAACTCGTGAAGATCCCTTGAGGATCATAAACTGGCGTCGCATCTTACATGCGATACTCAAAAACAGCTACCCTAAATGAAAGGCTGATTCCTGAGAAGCCTGTAAGAGGATTACATCATTCTAGTTACTAGACAGAAGGTTATGGCGGGCCCGGGGGGATTTGAACCCTCGATCTCCGGCTTAGAAGGCCTGCACGTCGAGGCCAACCCGCCTCGACACGGTGCCTTTTCCTGGCTTGGCCACGGGCCCCAAGCTCTAGTTCATCATCCTATTCTAATAATTTTTCGTTCTTCGATTCGCTGCATCTCCTATTATATGTTTGAGCTGCGATGGCAGTTGAAGGCGGTTCGGTCTAAACAGATCATCCCATGGGAGATATGGAAACTCTACCTTTCGAACTGCTTTAAATCATGGATGGAGAGGTGTAATAGATGTGGAGGATTCCATGGAAAGTGGGTTTTAGGACGATTAAAAATCGGTCTTCCGCTGGCCTTCTGGGGATTTTAGGCTTTTCTCCTCTTTTTCTCGGACTTGAATATGGTTAGGCTGCAGTGGCCGCATGTGTACCTGTCTCCATGATCCGCCATGAAGTAGCCCCTCCCACATCTGTTGCAGAAGGGGAGCTTCCTCTCGAGCTTTCCATCCTTTATGATGTAGAGCCTATAGATCCCATCCTCCGACGTTTAGCCCTCCCCCCTCTTCTCGCCTCCTATCTCGGGCTTGTTACGGACTATTATGTATTTCGGTTCGATGAGGAGGGCCCTGGAGCCATCCTCGTATAAGTGCGCTAGCCCTACAGTTCTGTGGGTTCCTGTCTGGGTCTCGAGCTTCCTAACCCAGACCAGGTCGAGGTCGACCTTCAGCGTCGAGGCGAGCATCTTCCTTACGCTCTCCCTGCTGGGGGTTTTGTCATCCACTATCTCGAAGGTTATCTCTCTTCTACCCAGGAGGGGGTTAACCCTGGTTGAGATCATCTTTATCTCCATCTCCGGTCTTCTCCATGCGGCTTATGAAGCCTTGAGCCCACTCCTTCATCCCCTCATCAACCTCCACCACGACGACCCCGACCCCCGGCTGGCCGTAGAAGATGACTGAGCCCAGCGGCATCAGGAGGATCAGGGGGATGACCATAAGGTCCTCCTCTCCCTCAACGTGCACTGCCACCCTCCTTTTAAGTGTTACTGCCCTCCCGAGGGCGTCCCATACCCCCTCCTCGATCCTCCCAGCCCTGTTTCTGGTCCTTATCACCAGCCTCCCCTCCGGCTCTATGGGCTCCACGTCCCTCCTCATTATCCTACCATCGAAGACTATTATGTCGGGTTCGAGGCCGTGCTCCATGAGGTTTCTTGAGACGAAGTCGCCCACCGATGCAGACATGGTGATGTTCGACCTGGAGCATAGCTCAAGAAGTCTCTCCGCAGTCTCATTCGGGCTTCCCTCGAGGAGCAGGCCCAATGGCCTCTTCAGCTCCCACCGCATCTCCTCGGGGAGGATGAGGGTCCCCCTGCCACCGGCCCCTGAGGGGGACTCAGGGCTATCTGACCTTGAGCGCATATACCCCCTCCCTCTTCAGCCCAACCTTCTCCGCTATCCTGGACCTACCGGGGTCCAGGACTATGAGGATCCCGGAGAAGTCCTCACTTAGATCCGAGCTCCTACAATTTGGGCATATCTTCTCATCGGTTATCGTGTTGCACTCTCTGCAGGCTCTAAGGCTCATTGACCTCTAGCCCTCTTGACCTCCTCGATTATCCACTCCGGCTTCCCCAGGAAGGGCTGGCGGGCCGTGACCCCTATCTTCCCTGAGCTCCTCCCGCTAGGGAAGGAGACCGCCACAATCCTCACCCTGAGGATATCCCCCTTCGTGACGGCCCTCCCCGTCTCCTTGCCCCTGAGGACCCCCTGCTTCTCGTCGAAGGAGATGTAGTCGTCCATGAGCTGCGACACATGTAGCAGTGCGTCGACCGGGCCTATCCTGAGGAAGACCCCGAAGTCCGCAACCTCTACGACCTCCCCCTCCACGACCTCATGCATCTCGGGATAGAAGGTCAGTAGGGAGAAGAGAACCTGGTGGTGGGTCCCCCCATCCCCGGGCCGGATCCTGCCCACAGGGTTGACCTCGAGGCCTATCACCTTTATCACATAGCCGAGGTCCTCATCCACAAGCCCCTCATACTTCCGCCTAAGCTCCATCAGCGCCGCGGCTTCTAGCGGCTGCCCAAACTTCGAAGGATCTATCCTCACAGTATCCCTGAGGGTTAGGATGTGGAACATGCCTCGGACCGCTTCCATTAAACCATTAAATGGTGAATAAAAACGTTTATCGGCCCTAAGACCTTTTTAGCTCCAGGAAGACCTCGAAGGGATAATTTGCGAGCTTCTCCTTCAAGTTCTCCCTCCAATCCTCCCCGATCGCTATGACCACGTATATGCCTGCAACCTCCGCCTTCTGCTCCTCAACCATACCAGCCAGGCACTTCAGCTTCTCACCACTCCTCACCACATCCTCCACTATGAGTATGCTATCCTTCTTCTTCAGCGATGCCTTCGGCACGTATAGGGTCCTCTTCAGAGCCGACCCCCTAGGTATATAAGTCCCCTCTATATACTCCCTTATCCCCACCTCCTTCCTCTCCTTGGCCACCACCAGGTCGACCTCAAGGAGGCTCGCAACGAGGGTTGCGACCGGAACACCATCCACCGCCGAGGTTAAAACCTTTGTCACCCTGCTCCCGGCAAACTTCTCGAGGGCATAGTTCGAAGCGATCTTCAGCCACGTGATCTCGGACACGAGGGGCGTGTTATCGATATATCCATCCTCATCGAAGGTTATCCTCCTCCTCAATGCCTCCTTTATGTTGGTTATCTCCATCAACTTCTCATACAGTTCCTGGGCCCTCTCAAAGCTGGGTAGCACATGACCGCGCATATACCTGCTCAGGATGGGAGGGCTGAGGCCCAGGTGCTTCGAGAGCTCCTGGTATGTCTGGCTCTCGCTGGCGACCCTAAGGAGGTCGGTTATCATCATCCTGTACCTAAGCTCTCTAACCCTCGTCTCCATCCCTTCTCATCCCATCCGAGACCTAGCGGGCCTGAGGGGATTTGAACCCCTGACCCCCGGGTTTCCTCGACTCCACGTCTTAAAAGCCCGGCGCTCTACCTTGCTGAGCTACAGGCCCCGATATCATTCAATGAACTTTTAAATCTTTAAAAGGTTTCGGCCTAGGATATGGGCCAAATTAACAAGATGATTCCCCGTAAGTGCGGGCGATGGTTGGTATCGGCCTGAGAGGAAAAGCCTTTATTAAAAGGCTTGTTTCTGGATATTGGAATCCCTGCGGCCGGAGAGCCCCTAGGCGGCCGTAGACGAAGCCTAGGCGGAGTCCAGCCTGGTAAGATTTCAGCCCCCCAAGAGCCTCGGGGAGAGCTGAAGACCCGGGTTCAAATCCCGGCGGCCGCACCATAACCTCAAGTTCTGGTGCGCTAACCATGATTGGGACTTTCTCAGGATTTTGAGGCTTCTGAAATAATGGGCGTTCATGGATATTCGAGGAGGCTTAAGGGTCCTAGGCGCAGACTTGCTCGCTGAAAGTATTCTAATCCACTGCTGGCTTTCGTAAACATTTGCTGGCTATGGGTCTTTCCGAGGGCAGGGTGGCTAAAATCTCGAACCCCATATGCACGCTCATTAGGAAACTGCCCTATGGACTCTTCAGGGGGCTATAATGAGGGATATTAAGGCCGTTGTGGGCTAATTGCATAGCCAGTTCTACAAGGCGAGCACGAAGAGAGGTTCGCATCTTCGCCGTTCTCCTTGTTTCCTTGCAACCATGATGGAGTATGCTGTGAGCACCTCCGGCTTAACGAAGGTTTATGAAGGTGGGGTTAAAGCCTTAGATGGCGTCGACTTGAAGGTTGAGCCGGGTAAGGTTTTTGCGCTTTTAGGACCGAATGGCGCTGGTAAGACAACGTTGATGAGGATATTGACAACTCAGATTAAACCAACCTCCGGCGAAGCCTATGTTTTCGGGCTGAATGTTGTTCGTGAGGGCGCTAAGGTTAGGCAGCTTATAAGCTATGTTCCGCAAGAAATGAGCGTCTGGACCGATATAAGCGGATATGAGAACCTCCTCATATATGCTAAGATTTATGGTATCCCCCCAAGCAAGAGAGATAGGCTCATATGGGATGTTTTGGAAGATACGGGTTTAAAAGAGTTCGGGAATAATCTTGTTAGGACATATTCTGGTGGGATGATTAGGAGGCTTGAATGCGCATGCGCTCTACTAATCAAGCCTAAAATTCTATTCCTAGATGAGCCGACGATAGGCTTAGATCCATCGGCTAGGAAGGCTGTATGGGAGAGGCTAACAGTATTTAGAAAGGAGTATGATGCGACGATCCTCTTTAATACGCATTACATGGATGAGGCAGATTTATATGCGGATGAGATAGCAATAATTAATAGGGGCAGAATTGTAACCTCTGGAACCCCTAATAGTCTTAAACATTCTCTTGGAGGGGAAATAGTATCGCTTGAAGTGGAGAATCCAGCCTACGGCTCAAAAGCCCTAGAAATGCTTGAGGAGACGGGTGTCATCAGCGATGTAATTGTAAGCGGGGATGAGATGAACATAGTGACTCAGGATGCTGAGTCCTCGTTGCCTAAGATTATGGAGGCTCTCAGAGCTAGCAAGGTTCTCGTGAAAAGGGTTTCTATAACTAAGCCAACTCTTGATGATGTCTTCTTAAAATACGCTGGCGTTAGACTTGAGACGGCGGCCGGCAGAATCAGCGAGGTTAGGCAGGTTAGGAGAATGATTAGGAGGGGTTAATATGAATGTCTTCATGAGGAATGTGCTTGCAATGATCGAGCTTGAGATAAGGAGGATTAGGCATGATAGGACAGAGCTTTATTCTAGGGTGGTTCAGCCAATCCTTTGGATAGCTGTCTTCGGCCCAATAATGGGAAGTGTTAGAGCTATACCGACTGGCGGAATATCATACATCGACTACATAACCCCCGGCGCATTAATTCAGTCAACAACCTTCATATCGATATTCTACGGCCTCACAATCGTCTGGGAGAGGGAGTCTGGAATCTTAAAGAAACTTCTCGTTGCCCCAGCCTCAAGATATTCCATTGTTATAGGAAGGGCGCTGGCGTCAGGTATTAGGGCGATATTCCAAACTCTAATAATCATTCCGGTGGCTCTTCTTGTAGGCGTAAGATTCATTCCTAGCATTCCAAACTTTACATTGGCTTTAGCAATAATATACATCTCTTCAGGAGGCTTCGCCGCAACATCGATTCTCATTGCATCCTTCTTAAAGACCAGAGAGCGATTTATGGGTTTAGGGCAGGCGTTGACAATGCCGCTATTCTTTGCAAGTAACGCCCTATATCCGGTCTCGATGATGCCAGAGATAGTGCAGTGGATTGCACGCTTCAATCCAATAAGCTATGTCGTGGATGCTGTAAGATCACTAATGATTACTGGAAACCTTACGAATTTACCAGTAGATCTATCGGCAATAGCACTATTCGATGCAGTAATGTTCATCACCGCCTCAATAAACTTCAGAAGAATAATAGAATGATAAAAATTAAAAGATTTATTTTGGTATTTTTTCCTCAATCTTTAAAGTTACATAGGAATTAATGCTACAACTGTAGTTTAGGTTTTGGTGTTCAAACCTCAATACCCTGCAAAACCCTCAGCAGAGGAATATGCCTACTACCTGTAGGCTAGCTTCTCATATCCTTATATATTCTTTTATGGGATTTCAGCGTACGAAGGGTCTCTCAACGGTGCCCATCACATGTCTATATCCTTTCTTATCGAATTTGCATGCTCTCTTACGCCCAGGCTTGCGCTTATTCCTAGGGTTTAAGGGTATGTTTGCCTCTGTGCCCCTACCCCGAAAATTTTGTGGCCATGTAAAGGATTTGAACCGGAGGAGGTTCGGATAAGGCTTTTGAGCAGACGATGATATACCACTCCATGGTTTTGGATTTGGGGGGTTTGAGGTTTGAGCCTGGGGCTCTGGTTCTCCTAGCCGCCTCGATAAACGCTGCATTTCTATATGGAATCATCGCTAGGCCGATAATATATTACACTCTTTATACGCCTCTAAATTATAACGAGGTCATAGACCTCTCCATCGAGAATTTAGATGTTGAGGTTAAAATCGCTAATAGGGGACTATCCGATGCTGCAGTATGGTTGGTTGTGAGATTCTATAATGCCACTTTAAAGGGGCCTCTTCCTCAAGAATATAAAATGAGGGGCTCAGGAGAGATCCTCATACCTATGACCTTAAAACCAAATGGGGCAGGATATGAATCAACATATATGAAGTTCGGCGTTCAAGGAGAGCCGAGTTACATCTTGATCATGATCTCAGTTGAGGCAAATAGAGAGGTCAACTCGATCTATAATTTTAATAATAGTTTTATGCTGTATAATCCTCAGAGACCAACAGCCATTCTCCTCAAGCAGGTATCAGAAGGAAAATATATGAGGGTCACAAGTAGATGATGAGATTAAAAATATGATTTGATTCGATGATTTAGATCATCTATGAGAAATCATTAATTATATTATAGATGATGTAAATGAGAGGGTAGCCTATATGCCTGGTGAGGTCCCCAAACTCATCTTGAAAACGAGAGATTTATAAGATGATTCCGCCGAGTATACCTGATGTCCTGTCCGAAGTGTGGGAAGGAGCTGCCGGAGGGCGCGAAGTTCTGCCCCCAGTGCGGAGCAAGGATAGAGGCGACCCGTGTTGAGGAGTTCCAGATATCGGCTGACGACCTCATAAGGCGCGTTAAGGAGCTGCTCCACGAGGGGAACATCAGGAGGATAGTCGTCCGAAACGAGGCGGGTGAAACCCTGCTTGAGATACCGGTCACGGTTGGGCTCCTAGGAGCCCTACTGGCCCCATATCTAGCGGCCTTAGGGGTCATAGCTGCGATGGTCACAAGATGTAAGATAGCCGTGGAGAGGAAGATCTGACCCTATTCGGGAAGGCGTAAGATCCGCAAGTTACAGCTATAAACACTTTTCTCGAATCAGTCGGGGTTCGAGGGCAAGGGC
>Ga0272449_1004241_pt1 | contig 11744 bp, 14 predicted proteins | sample YNPCB0241_FD_198679 | JGI IMG/M metagenome (GOLD analysis project Ga0272449, IMG submission 198679) | Hot spring sediment microbial communities from Yellowstone National Park, WY, United States - YNP-CB-024-1 | ecosystem: Environmental > Aquatic > Thermal springs > Hot (42-90C) > Sediment...
GGCTTAGAAAAAACCTATAAGTGGATTTTTGAAAACAGAACGCGAATTGAAGATTACGCGAGGCTTTAGCATTACGTGAACTGAAGGCTTGGCAAATTGGAAGAGGTATTAAAGAAGTTTCACGATGTATTAAGGACAGAGGAAAGTAAGTGAGATGGCGGTTGCCATTCCAGAACGCATAAAAGAAAAGTTACTGAACGAAATTCTTGAAATGTACGCTGAAGGCGAGGTTTCCGCGGGAAGGGCAGCTGAAATGCTGGGAATTTCCCGTGCAGCCCTCTATAAGCTTTTAGCAGAGAAGAAGATACCGCTGCCTGGAAAACTTAATGAGAGCATCCTTAAAGAACTGAAGAAGATGGAAAACAGGAAAGGCTAGTGGGAGTTGAGAAGTGTGACGAGTAAGGTTGACTTAAGGGAAATAAAGGATCTTCTTGCCGAGTTAAACAGGAAGATTGACCTTTTAATCGAGGATAGAGAAAGAACCTGATGTTTACTCCGTTAAAGACGTTAGGGTTAGGTATACTTGAAGGGGAATAACGTCGAAGTTTGAAAACATTTTTGGGGTTCATGGAGAAAGCGGAAAGTATTATTAGCCGACTTTGCTATTGGTGATTTTGGGTGGAAGCTGTTGTCTGTTGAAGCTAAAATGTCAGCGTTGGAGAAAAAGGTTGACGCTATGTCCAAAGCTCTTTATCTAATTTTGTTTGAGAAGGCTGAGGCGTTTCCAAAAGAAGAAGTTGAAGAGTTAAAAAAGCGTTTAAACGCGTACTTGCAGAACGCGCGTGTGCACAACACGTTGGTGTGCTTCCGTGAAAGTTGTGCATGTTAAGGTTCCAGAGTCTCTATCGGACAGGGATGTTAAATTAGCTGCGGCGATAGAGGCGTTCTCGAAGGGTTCAGTGAGTGTTGGAAAAGCTGCTGAAATAGCTGAAATATCTATTCAAGAGTTTCTTGTTGAGCTTAGAAGGAGAGGCGTTCCAGCTTATCCTTACGCTGATGATGAGGCGTTAAAGGAGCTTAAATTTGAGTAGGGCTGTGTTGAATTCTTCTGTTATAATAGCTTTAGGCATATTAGGATATTTGGACAAGTTGAGGCATATTTTCAGAAGATCATATGGTTTCGATTTTTGCTAGAAGATGTGCAAAAATTTTATAGCCTAACACGGTTTAAAATGCTGGGTTAGTGTTCATGTTTGGTTGAGTCTTCAGACATACGTGTTGACGCTGAAGCTTTGAAGGCTTTTGTAGGGCATCGGTTCGTTGTTGTGGGTATTCCAGCCTTTAACGAGGAGAAAACCATTGCAAGGGTTGTTTTGAAGGCTTTAAGGTTTGCTGACAAGGTTTTGGTTTGCGACGATGGGTCGACGGATATGACGGGCGAAATTGCGGAAAGCCTCGGCGCTGAAGTTGTTAGGCATGAGCGTAATTTGGGTTACGGCGCGGCTGTTCGAAGCCTTTTCAACAGGGCTAAAGAGTTGGATGGAGATGTTTTCGTCACCTTGGATGCTGATGGGCAGCATGATCCCTCTGAAATTCCATTGGTTGTCAAGCCTGTCGTTGAAGGGGAAGCAGACATTGTTATTGGAAGCAGGTTTCTTGATGAACGTTCCGCCGAGGATATGCCCTGGTATAGAAGGGCTGGAGTGAAAATTATTACGCGGCTTACGGGCAAATCTGCCAAGTACGGGGTTAACGACGCGCAAAGCGGGTTTAGGGCTTACAGCCGTAAAGCCCTAGAAAAGCTGAGTTTTCATGAAGACGGCATGGGAGCCAGCCTTGAAATCCTAGTTAACGCTTGGAAACATGGATTAAAGGTTAAAGAAGTGGCTGCTTCGTGCCGTTACAGCGGCGGATTGGAAACCTCCACGCGAAATCCGTTAAGGCATGGAGCAGAACTGGTCATGTCCCTGGTCAGGCTTATAGTTGAAGAGAAACCTTTAACATGCTTGGGAGTGCCAGGCATAGTTTTGTTGTTAGCCGGAGCCTTTTTCGGAGCCTGGATGCTTCAAATCTACGCGTTGGAACATCGAATAGTTACGAACATTGCTCTTGCTTCAATAGCTTTCATTCTCATTGGACTGTTTATGCTCTTTACTGCCATAACTTTGTATGCAATTTCCAGATTTGCTAGCAAGCTTAATTATTCAAGTTAAGCGAAATGCTATTAAAAACTTGACTAAAACATCGTTTAGAGAAAAATTAGAGTTTTAGGCTTGTGATCAGTCGGTGAATTCTGATTGAACATTCTTATAATGGTGTATAGTTTTCCACCTGAGAAAAGTCCAGGTCGACTTGAATTTGAATTGGCATCATATTTCAGGGATATGGGACATTTTGTTCATGTGGTAACAGCATTTCCACGCAGATATTTTTTGGAATACAGAATTGCCCATTTGGGTAATTTGATTTACAATGAGATACATAATGGTGTTAAAATTACGAGAGTTGGGCCAGAATTTGGTAAGAATACTCTGATATTTCGGAAACTCGAATATACGGCAGATTTTTTCATATTCATGTTAGGAGGATTTTTATCCAATAATGTTGACATAATTCTTGCAACGTCTCCCCCTCTAACAATCGCTTTAGCGGCTTCTTTGTTAGCAAAGATTAAACGGGTTCCGCTTATTGTTAGAGTATGCGACATTCATCCTGACGCTCTTGTCGACCTAGGCTTGATTAGAAGCCGTTTACTGATAAAGGTATTTAATATTATTGAAAGAATTGTATATAATTTTGCGGATAGTATAATTGTTTTGTCTGAATCATATAGGCAGAATTTAATTAGAAAAAATGTCCCACCGTACAAAGTAAGAGTCATACCCAATTGGGTAGACTTACATGAAGTTGATGCTACCCTAGAAGGCCAATCTAGGTATAAATACAATATAGGTGATAAATTTGTTGTCACATACGCTGGCAATATGTCATGGTTTCAAGATATTGAAACAATCATTGAAGCGGCTTCATTAATATCATATCGAGATGACATTCTATTTCTTCTAGTAGGAAGTGGACCTCAAAAAGAGATGCTTAAGAAAAAAGTTAAGCAATTAAATGTCCAAAATATTAAATTCTTACCTTTGCAAACGAGAGAGAAATATCTTCAGATAATAAAAGCATCCGATGTATGTCTAGTCGGTCTAAAAAAGGAATTTAGATCACCAGCAGTTCCTTCAAAGCTTCTGGACATATTAGCATGCGGTACTTCTGTCATAGTACATATGCCTGATGATGGGGATGCTCCTAAAATAGTACAATCAGCTAAATGTGGTTTAGTTATTCCCCCTCAAGATCCAAAAAAGTTGGCAGATGCAATTTTATATATGGCTGACAATACAAGGAAAAGGCAAGAAATGGGAAAAAATGGCCGGCTATATTTAGAAAAAAACTTCTCTTTACATAATTGTGCTGAAAGATACTTAAACATAATGCTTGCATTGCAGCGAAGAAATAAGACTCCGTGAGAATCTATTCAAATTGTGATATTCAATTATACAAAAGCTGCTGATAGAAAGAGAGGAATTATTTGAGGATTGGAATAGTTCTTTCAGCACATTATGAAGGTAGCCTAGGTGTGGTCATACGTGTTGTCGATTTGATAAAAAGTCTCACTAATCTAAATGTCGAAGTTCATGTTTTCTCTCCTTTTAACATTCCTGAACTTGAAAACATGCCAATGGCAACTGTACATATTCTGGAAAATGTTATCAGCAAACTGAAACTATCGAAGACCATTTATAAAATGTTACAATACTGTTTACGGTCTCCAACCTTATCCCGTAAAATAATGCTGAGAGAATGGGTAATTTCAAGTATCGTGAAATCTTTCTCGGAACTTGTATATTCTAAAATGAAGGAAATTAAGCTGGATTTAATTCAAGGAGAGCAAGAAATTGCTTCATTAGCATGCTTACGTTTAAAAGATAAACTCAATGTGCCTGTTGTGTCAAGTCTTCACAACATCTGGCCTGAAGAACTTGTCGCTTCCGGAATTATAGAAAAGAACACTCACCAATTTCATTCTCTTATGAATATGGAACGAGAAATTGTTGAGAATTCAGATATGGTCATTGTTCTAAGTGATGCAATGAAAGACTACATCATGAGAGAAATTGGTTCTAAAGGTAAAATAGAAGTTGTTCCGCTCGGCTCACGACCGCAAATCTCTGAAGTTGAGTACATTTCGGAACCAAATAAAGTAGTACATGCTGGTTTGATGTCAAAACTTGATAACGTAGAGCTCTTTGTTGAAAGTATGCCTTACATTAAAAGGCAGTATCCTAAAGTTTCCTTTTATTTGACGAGAAAAGGGGAGGCATACCCTTCGGTTAGAAAGTATTTAAAGAAAATTGATGTGAAGCCGAATTTCTTTTGGTATTCGAACAAGAATCACTTTCTCACTTTCTTAAAGAGTTGCCATGTAGGAGTTGTTACTTCTAAAAATCATATTACGCGTAAATTTGGGTTTACTATGAAGTTTTTTGACTACTTGTCTGTTGGTATTCCGGTTGTAGCTAACGATATCGGGGGATGGACTAAGGTCATAGAACAAGAGGAAATTGGCGTGTTGACGGAATCTACTCCAGAAGCTTTTGGAAAAGGAGTCCTACAACTTCTACAAAATCCTGAAATGAGATACGAATTGGGTAAAAGATGCTTGGAATTATCAAAAACCAAATTTAATATCGACAGAATTGCCATGTTGCTGAAAGAACAATATCACCGTCTGATATAGATGGCATCAAAAGTAGGTGTTTCATTGTCAGATTATACTCACATAGGGGATATGCTTGAAAAAGCTTTGAATTCTTATGGATTTAATTTAAAAGGAAAGAGAAAAGTGATTATTAAAGTGAACTTGTCTGAATTTCGTACCCCCGAAACTGGAGTTATAACTCACCCTCTATTTTTGGATGCGCTATTAAAGTATTTGAGAAAATTTTATGATTTGGACAGTATATATGTGGTTGAGAGCGATTCTGTAGTTGGTTTACCTGATTTTTTCATAAGATGGTTCGGTTTTATTCCCATTCTCCAAAAATGGGGCGCAGAGTACATAAATTTGAGCAAATGTGGCTCTGTTTTGAGGGATATAGAGGGTTTACATTTAAAGAAAATAAGGGTTCCAGAAGTTTTCCTTGATGATGCCTATTTCATTTCACTGTCAAAGTTAAAGACCAGTAGCATAACTAGGATGAGTTGCGCTCTGAAAAATCAGTTTGGATGTATACCCATAAGGTGGAAAAGCAAATATCATCCTTGGATAAATGAAGTGATTGCTGATGCAAATCTTGTATTTAGACCAGATTTTAGCATAGTGGATGGAATCATAGGCGTGGGAGGTGTCCAAGGACCAAGTTTTGGAGTACCTATAAATGCACGTATTTTTGTATATGGCGAAGATCCAGTTGCTGTTGACTCTGTTTGCGCAAAGATTATCGGATTTAACCCTTCGGAAATCGCGTATATTAAAAAATCTGAAAAACTCGGAGTAGGTACCACAAAGTATGAGCTTGTCGGAGAAAGTATTAAAAAAATCAGAAGAAAATTTGAATTTAATCGAATTGAACATCTGCTGCTGAAAATAGGCTTCCATTTACAACAAGCATATAGTCGAAGGTATAGTCGTGATTCATTATGAAGATCGGCATAATAGGATGCGGTAAAATCGCCGTAAAGGCTCATCTTCCCTCATTTATGGCTATACCAGAAGCTGAGGTTGTTTCCGTAGCTGATATAGATGAAGAAAAAGCTAAGTATGTTGCTAAAAAATTTGGTGTGAGGAAATATTTTAAAGATTATAACTATGTAATAAACGATAAAGAGATAGATTTAGTAGATATTTGTACCACCCCAGAAACTCATGCAAAAATTGCAATTAATGCGGCATCAAATGGAAAACATATTTTGGTGGAGAAACCGATTGCGTCTAATGTCAGAGAAGCTGTAGAAATGATTAAAGTTGCAAAACGTAACGGTGTTAGATTATGTGTAGTTCATAATTTTAGATATTTCTCGGCTATGCAAGGCGTGAAAAGGTCAATTTTAGAGGGGCGGATTGGGAATGTAACCTCGATACAAGGCGTATGTCATCAACATTTTCCTTTAAGGTGGTCTCCACGCACTTGGTGGTTTAATCAAGGTGGAGTTATTTATGATATAGGAATCCATATGATAGATGCCATTTTATGGTTAGCAGAGGATTATCCAAAGGAAGTATATGCTGTTGGTGGAGATTATCTGAATGGAATGAATTGTGTAAATCAAGCAAGTGTTCTCATAGAATTTAGCGGCAAAAAGGTGGCTTTATGCGACTTCTCTTGGCTAACTGGGAGGACCATATTTAGCATTTGGGTACATGGCACCGCTGGTCATATTTTCTCTGATATGTGTTTTAATCATTTTTATGAGGCACATGGCGTGCCAACCCCGATCGACGAGATTAAAAATTTTTCTTTGAAAATGTTCACATTCTTTAAAGATTTAATTTCGGGTCGATTTTTTTTGAGTTCATTAGCCTATCATAAACCGTTAATAGAAAAATTTATTGAAAGTATCAAGAGTAAGGAGCGTGAACCAGTTACAGGAGAGGAAGCTTTACTCGCCTTAGCTGTTGCGGAAGCAATAGTGCAGAGCATTAATGAAAAAGATAAGATAGACATTATGAAGATGATACAATCAAAATCGGGCGATAAAAATTTGTGCGTGTGATAGTGAGTTTGTCATTGAGAAAATCCTATGAACTGGAAACGTCACGCAAATAATTAGGGAGCTTAATCATGCTACCTACTGTCAGTATCATTGTACTAAATTATAATGGTAAGCATTTTCTTCATGGATGTTTTTCCTCACTTTCCCAAATAAATTATCCTTCGTCCCGTTATGAAGTGATTTTGGTTGATAATGGATCAACCGATGGTAGCGTAGAATATGTGTTTTGATAAGCGGTGTTTCATCATTAGATTATGCAAGTATAAAATGTATGCTTGAAACCGCTTTGAATTCTTATGAAGTAGAGCATAAATTTAAGCACTACGCCTTCAAAGACTCCGCAAAAAGCTTTTATTAATAGTCATTGAGTTGTTTTTTAGAAAATGATGGGATTAGGGTTCGTTGATGTTTTAAAAAGCATGATTACGCTATATATAACCCTTATTTTACTCGGATATTTAATATGCTTACATGCAAAGCTTGGTTTTTCCCAAACGCCTTTCTTTGTTAAATTTCCTTTAATACTCTCTCTCGGTTTTACGACGTTAATACCGACTCTTTTTTTCATCGGCCTATTTTTTATATCAAGCTTAACGATACCTGCGATTTGGGTAATTTCCATCTCATTTATTTTGACTAAAACAAGAACAATACCATTTAAAAAGATAATGAATAGTGCCGACAACTCAGTTCAAAACATTATCCCCCTTATTCTTTTCATATTGGTCAATTCATATTTTATTTTTACACTTATTGAGGCTGAATGGCCCCCACCAGGTGACATTATGTCAGGAACTGGTCCTCTTGTTTCCTTAATATTGTACAACAACCGATTACCGTTTTCTTCCAATCCAATACTTATCTTGTATCCTCCTGGTTTTCATTTGACCACTGCAACCTTCACTCGTTTATGGAATTTTTACCCCGCTCACTCTATTTTTGTACTAGGAGCGATAATCGCAGTGTTAATTCCATTAATTGTTTACAGCTTGACTTTTGTTCTAACGGGTTCCGTCACGTATTCGATTCTTGGTTTTTCTTCGGTTTTTTGGATCTGCAGTGATAATTTAGAACAATTTATGTTGGGATACTTTTATAACGGTGTCTTTCCATGTTTCGCCGCTTTTTTAATGCTGTTGATGTACGCAATAATATTTGGGTTCTTTACATTAAATTTACAAAAAAAGACTCTTCAAAATTTTCGCGCGTTCTTGATAGTTTCGATTCTAACATTTACAGCTTTGCTCCTAGAGTATCCCCCATTTTCCATAATTATACTCTTAAATTTGTTAATTGTTTTGATGATCAAACGAAATGAAATATCTAAGTTCGTGAAAGGATTTTTTAAATCATTTTTCCCGCACAAATGGTTTGCTGTTTTATTGGTTTTAGCATTTCCAACTCTATTATTTTGCCTTTTTAAAGCATATCAAGATGAAATTAATATCGCCTTTCAATATTTAACAGCGACCTATGTACCAAGTGATGGTAGAAGCTTAAACAAAACCTCCCAAGCATACTTACTTTCCCCAGAGTCCTTAAGTGATGTTAACGGTATTCTAATGGTTATAGGCATAATAGTGGCCTTTTATCTTTTATATATTAAAAAAAACACAGAATTCTCACTTTTTTATCTTATTTTGGCTTTACCATTGAGCATTTCTTTTCTTAAAGATTTATCATTGGTCCTCATAATACTCTTACCCAAGAGACTTTTAGTTCTTGTTGGATTTTTATCATTACTTCTCATCTTCAGAATGTTAGTGATCATCTCGAGTACGACAGAGAATATATGCAAACACGCAAAACTTCTTAGCTATCTTTTTTCAAGGAAAGTAATCCCTCTTTCCTTAATAGTGATGATGACGCTAGTTTCATTCTCTCTATATTTATCATTTGAAACCAATAGAAAATGGTTATGGTTTAGTGTACATCAAGAGGACTTTAAAGCCCTTGAGTGGATTAATGCAAATACAACTATTTACGACCATATCCTAAATGATGCTACATTTACGAGCGAATTCGCAAATTCAATGTCTATAAAAAATTTAACATATTCCTACTACTCGTGGGTTACTTGTCGAAATAGAACGGTCGCACTTTTGGATATTTGGAAGGAACCTTTCGACGCTATAAAAATGTTTAACTTGTTACAAGAATACAACATAAGCTATATATTTATGACTTCCGAGTCAAATCAGCTTATTTGGGATCCAGACTTTTCTTATAAATATGTCTGTAAACCTTACTCTCCTAAACTATATGCAGAAACTTTTGACAAATATCCATTTTTAAAAATTATGTACAAAGATGGGTTCACTAGAATATATAAAGTTGAAAAGACAAATTTAAAGTTGCATTTAGTGCAGACAATTACAATCGAGAGAGCAAGTGAATATTGGGTGAATTCACGAGCTTGGGGCAGTAACGGAAGCATAGGTACTCCTATTTTGTCAAACAAGGATAGTAGCATCTTAATCCCGACTGGGCAATTTGTCGCGTTTGGAATCGATCATGCATTTGAGAAAACAGAAGATTGGTCTGACTTTGATTTTCTCAGATTAACCGTGTATGCCTCAGATGAGCTATGCCTGTCATTAATATTAGCGGATTCAAATGGGGCGAATGTAAGATACGACTTTATCATACCAGAACGAAAAGAGGTTGGAATTACCATTCCTTTTGAAGATGCTTCATTATTCATTAATGCAACTAGCATAAATAAAATAGAATTAAATACTGGTTGGGCTGGCCCGTTTCCAAAACCAGGATGTATTATAACTGTAAGATCACTTGAACTTTATAAATTTTCAAGCAACCCCAATATGCAAGGATAAACATTAAACTGGCAATAATCTGCGGTTTTTGGAACAACATATTTCCAAAGGGTTGGCAACAAGAACACACGTGCGCGAACAAAACTGAACTTTGCAACTTGGCTCATCGAAAACCTGAAGCAAGAAAGGCAGTTAAAGTGCTCATAGATCAATACGTCTCACCCACACTAAACACAAACTTGGCGCAGATGCTCATCGAAATCGCAGAGAGAAGGCTACAGGGGTCCTACACACCTCAGGAGCCAGCAGAGCCAGCAGATACGAGTTTGCAAAAAAGCTCGCAGATACATTCAACCTAAACCCAAACCTAATAGCACCAGCTAAGATGATCGAGCTATAATGGAAGGCAAGAAGACCAAAAGACTCATCCCTTGACACCACCAAATGTTCAAGCATCCTGAAGGAGGCAAAGCCACTCAAACTAGAAGATGCGCTCAAAGCAATGAGTTTAGAGCGCAATATTAAAGTCAAAACATAGATACTAGCACGAAGTTTTACCTATCACCATGCTTCTGCCAATATTGCAAAAGCTTCTTGTGCGTGTCCCCTCTCGTATTCTCGTTGTCGCCTATTGCTACATAAACAAATCAAAAATTCAAAGTTGCTGTAGGCTCAAATGTGCGCGCTATTCATTACTACAGCATGCCTACGGCAAAAACAATCATATCCAACAATTATGGATGCTAAAGAGTAATATACGAGGAGGAAAACCCAGGAAGAGGTTTAATTTAAATTAAACCATAAGAATGGTAGAATGGCCGTTAAAATACAACTTAGGCGTCTACTATCTCAAGCTTAAAACCAAATCTCAATAATTTTAAAAGAAACAAAACATCCTTTAAAATTTCAAATGTTGTTGTTGAAAATTTCGGCGCCACAACAACACAAAAGCAAAATCCTCTAGCAACATAAAAGTTGCAATCCTCAGGCTGAAGGCCGCTAACTGTTTATGGCAACTTGCACTTACCTGTAGTAAACAATTTCAAATTAATAAAGAAGTAAGTAGATTAGGCTAAGCTCAAACAAAATTTTGGGCCGTTAGCTAAAACCCATGAAAGCTGGAATATGTTTGAACACTCCGTATATGATAAATAGCCCTTAAACTTAATTTAAAGTGATGAAACAATGCAAAAAGAATTCATGGAAGCATTAAGGAAAATCTTCAAAAGCGAGGAGAAAATTTTAGTTGCCTACCTTTTCGGCTCCCACGCTAAAAATTGAATACTCCAATAAGCGACGTTGACATAGCTATTCTACTTTCTGAAACTCCAAAAAACCTATTTGAATACTACTTATGCATGGTTAACAAACTATCCGGAATAGTGGGAGACAATTTGGATTTGATAATCCTGAACACAGCCCCTCCAATGCTAAAACACCAAATAATAAAGTATGGCAAAATCATTTACACAAGAGACGAGAAGGAAAGAATAAAGTTTGAAGCAAGGGCTGAAAGCGATTACCTAGATTTTAGCAGAGCATTAAGAAGGTATGATGAATGCTTAATAAAGAAGATCTTAGCATAGAAAAAACTTTGATCACCGCAAAACTAAGCAAGCTAAATCAATACTTAAAACTCCTAAAGGAACTAAAAAAAGCACCATGGAAGAGTTCGCAACCGACTTCAAGGTAAGCGGAGCCGCCGAAAGGTATATCCAAGTAGCCATCGAATGCATAATAGATATCGGCAATGAGATAATCTCCTCGCTTGCGAGCGCGCTAGGATGTTGCTAAAATGGTTAAAAATGGTTTTTATTATTCTTTTAGGATTTGGGGGCAGTTTTGGGCTTCGCATTTTCGTTTAGCTTTCTTGCAGTATCCGCCCTTCTCAAACCTGCATAGATGTCTCAATCCTTGGAATGTTAGGCTGACGATGGTCTTTTGGGGTTCTGTTATGGTTAAGGCCACCTTGTGCCTTATCTCTGGAGGTAAGGAGTAGACGAACACTGGTCTTCCCCGCCTTTTAATGGGCTTTTTATCCTTGACAATAAAGCCTTGCCTTTCCAAGCTGGCTAAATGCGTTCTCAAAGTGTTATGAGAAAAGCCAGCATCCCTTAAAAGCTGCCGGAAATCCCTAGGTCGCCCATCCCTAAGGACGCTTAATATCCGCTTATCAAAGGAGTCCATATCAAGCATAAAATGGCAAAAGAGAAATAAAAACCATTTTACACCAATTTAGCAACAAGCTAGCGC
>Ga0272449_1004242_pt1 | contig 11742 bp, 13 predicted proteins | sample YNPCB0241_FD_198679 | JGI IMG/M metagenome (GOLD analysis project Ga0272449, IMG submission 198679) | Hot spring sediment microbial communities from Yellowstone National Park, WY, United States - YNP-CB-024-1 | ecosystem: Environmental > Aquatic > Thermal springs > Hot (42-90C) > Sediment...
TGGCCTTTCGTACCAACCTGGGCCGGGAAAACGTCCACGACTTCCTGCACAGTTACCTGAATTCCCTCGACCTGCAGGAGCACTTCGGTAGCATCAGCGACTGTACGAAGCTCCCGGTCCTCTATCCGTACGCCGAGTACCATCATTCGGAAAACGTAATCGTGGGACACGCGCTGGTGTACTCCCTGGCGTATCTGCTGCGTCGCCTGGTGGCCGGGCACGGAAAGGTGGTGATGCGGGATGATGGAGGACCTTGTGGTTGCGGGTAGCGCTTTGCTCGGACACGATCCGCGCCTGTACGGGCTGCTGGCGGTGGCCGTGGCCGTGGGGGCGGGGGCCCTGGCCGGTACGGTGGCGGCCGTGCTGGGCCGCTTCCAGGAAGGGTAGCGTCACCGGGAACTCTCCGGAGGAGGGAAAGAACACGTACCTGCCTTTTGCCGAAACCTTCGTCAATCCGTACGCCGTGGTCCTCATCGGACTGGGAGCCGGGCTCCTGGTGCGCGTTTTGGGCGCCACCGGTTACCTGATACTCGCGCCGGCCCTGAACATCTTCGGCGTCCCTTCGGTCACCGCCGCGGGCACCACCTGCGCCCTGCTGCTGAGCGCCGGTGTGGCGGAAACCTTCAGGGACACACCGGGCCCGCGCGTGAGCCGGGCGTTCCTGATAATCGCGGCCGCCGCGGCCCTGGCGGGCGCCGTGGCCGGACAGCGGCTCCTGCTGGCCCTGCGGGAGCTGGACCTCGCGGCCCCCGCTTTGCGCCTCGCCTACGCGGCGGCGCTGGTGGCGGCCTTCGCCCTGCTGGTGCGGCGCGGCAAGCCGGGCCGGCGGACCCTGCCCCATCATCCGGCCTTGGGGCTCCCGGCGGCCCTGGCCGCGGGCCTGGCCCTAGGCGGCGCCGGCATGGCCCTGCCCGGGCTTGCGGCGCGGGCCCTGGAGCCCGAAGCAGGGGCCAAAGGAGTGGAGGCCGCGGCCCTGCCCGTGCTGCTTCCGGCCGCCCTCTGGGCCACCTACGCCTACGGCGCCGCCGGGGCCGTGGAGCTGGGGTTATGGGGTTTGCTGGCGCTGGGAGTGGTGATCGGCCGGCATCTGGGCGGGCTCGTGAGGCGCCGCTGCCCGGCGACCGTAAGGGCCGCCGTCTTCGGCGGCGCGCTGCCGGCCTTTGCCCTCGCCGTGCTGCTGCGCCAGCTCCACCTTACCCCCGCGGCGGGCTACCTGGTGCTGCTCACAGTCCTGGTTCTCATGCTGGGCACCGGGTGGCTCCTGGCGGCCACGCTGCTGGCCGGACCCGCCGACGCGCGCAAAATGGAGGAGCACAAAAGGATCGTGTGGACCGGAACCGGCCCCGCGCGGCCGGCACCGCGCGGGGCAGAGCACCTTGCACATCACGGATCGAGGTGGTGGAGTCATGAACCACAAACGCTGGATCTTCGTTTTGCTCGGCGTGGCCTTCCTGCTGTTCTTCACCTGGCTGCCGCCCCTGGCGCCGGCGGTCGACCCGATGGGCAAGGCCTTCCCCCTGCCCGAAGAGGGCAAAAGGGCCCTGGGGCTCTTCCTGCTGGCCGGCACCTGGTGGATCTTTGAGGTGGTGCCCATCGGCGTCACCAGCATCGCCATCGGGGTCCTGCAGGCCATCTTCGCCATCCGGCCGGCCAAAGAAGCATTTCGGGACTTCATGGACCCCACGGTAATGTTCATCCTGGGTTCGCTCCTCATCGGGCTGGCCTTCACCAAGTCCGGACTGACGCGCCGCCTGGCGTACCGCATGCTCATCCTGGTGGGAGAGGACACGCGCCTCATTATGCTTGGGTGTTTTGTCACTACAGCCTTGCTAACCCACCTCATGGCCCACACCGCCGTGGCGGCCACCATGTTCCCGATCCTGATGGCCATCACGGCGCTGTACAGTGACGGAAGCGAGGCGCCCACCCGGTTCGGCAAGGCCCTCTTCATCGGCATGGCCTACACCGCCGGGGCCGGGAGCATGGCCACTCTGCTGGGCGGGGCGCGCAACCCGGCCGCCGTGGGCTTCTTCAAGGAGTTCACCGGCGCGGACATCACCTTTACCGAGTTCTCCGTTCACCTGGCCCCCATGGCCTGGGTGCTGGTCTTAATCATGTGGGTGTTTCTGGTGGCCCTCTACCGGCCGGAGCAGACCCGCATCGCGGGCCTGCGCGAGCGCGCGCGGGAGCTCTATGCCCAGCTGGGTCCCATGAACAGGCAGGAGATCTTCGTGCTGGTGGTGGTGGGCCTCGCCCTGGCCACCCTGGTTCTTCAGGGCTTTGTGCCGGCCCTCAAGGGCCTGGACCGGTCCGTGCCCCTGCTGGCCGCCGGCCTGGTCTTCTTCCTGTTCGGGCTGCTGGACGTGGAGGACCTGGAAAAGAGGGTCCCGTGGAACATCGTGCTGCTGTTCAGCGGGGCCATGAGCATCGGCTTCGCCCTGTGGAAGACCGGTGCGGCCCAGTGGGTGGCCATCAACTGGCTGACCATGTTCCAGGGCGCCCATTGGCTTTTCTTCGTGCTGGCCATTGCGGTGCTGGTGCTGTTCATGACCAACTTCATCATGAACGTGGCGGCCATCGCCATCACCCTGCCGGTGGCCCTGGTCATCGCCGGCTACCTGGGCGTCAACCCCTACCTGGTGCTCTACGCCTCGGTGGCCATGGCCTCGTTGCCGCTGATGCTGCTCATCGGCGCGGCGCCCAACGCCATCGCCTACCAGTCACGGCAGTTCACCACCGGCCAGTTCTTCCTCACGGGCCTCGCGGGCAACGTGCTGGTGCTGGCCGTGCTGGTGCTCTTCATCTTCACGGTGTGGCCCCTGGAGGGCCTGCGACCCCTGCTGCGCTAGCCGGCAGGCCGGGTGGCGGTTCCCGCCGCCGGTAACCCGGCCGCCGCCGGCCAGATTGGCCGGTGAGGCTGCGGTAAGGTAAAGGCCGGTGCGCGGGGGCGCCGCCCGATCCGGGGTCGCGGGACCGGCCCGGGACCCCCGGGCCGGTCCCGGCCTGCGACCAGACGGCACCCGACAGGACGAATCTTCCATATAACACAAGGAGGTGGGCCCCCAATGCCCCGCGAAAAGAAAGTGCGCGACCTCATGATTCCCGTCGCGGAGTACGCCACCGTCTCGGCCGAAGCCACGGTGGCGGAGGCCGTGGCCGTTTTGCGAAGCTCGCTGTGCGGGCCGGCCGGGGAGTATCACGGCCACCGGTCGGTGCTGGTGCTCGACGAGGCCGGCCGGCCGCTCGGGCTGCTTACCTTGCGTGACCTGTTGCGGGCCATCGAGCCGCGCTACCTGGCCCCGGAGAGGTTCCGTCTGCCGATGGACTGGAACGGCCGGGTGCCCGAAATCTTCCCGGAGGGGATGTTCACGGAAAGGGTGCTGGCCGAGGCCCGGAAAAAGGTGCGGGAAATCCTGCCCGCCCGGGAACTCCTGACCGTGGAGGCCGACGACCCGCTGATGAAAGCGGCCCACCTGATGCTACGCCACAACGTGGGCACCATCCCGGTGCTGGAGGAGGGCCGGGTGGTGGGCATGATCCGCATCAACGAGGTCTTCCTGGCCATCGCCGATGCCGTGATAACGGCACCGAAAGGGGGTTAACAAGCCGTGCTGCGCCCCAATCCGCCCACCTCTTGGCGCCGGGGCGGCGCGGTGCCGCGCGTAAGCCCGAGGGCCTTCGTGGACGAAACGGCCGTACTGATAGGCGAAGTGATCGTGGAAGACGACGTGCTGATCCTACCTTACGCGGTGCTGCGGGCCGACGAAGGGGCACCCATTTACGTGGGCGCGGGCACCAACGTACAGGACGGCGTGATCGTCCACGCCCTGCTTGGGAGCGAGGTGCGCATCGGACGGCGCTGCGCCCTGGCCCACGCGGCCCTGGTGCACGGACCGTGCACCATAGAAGACGGGTGCTTCGTGGGCTTCCGGGCTGTGGTTTTCCGGGCCCGCATCGGCGCGGGCTGCTTCATCGGCCACGGCGCGGTCGTGACGGACGTGGAACTGCCTCCCGGGGTTTTTGTGCCGGTCGGCGCCGTGGTGGACGGTGAGGCGGCGGTGCGTCACCTGAGACCGGTAAGCCCAGATCAGCGCACCCTCCTCGCCGACGTACTGAAGGTTAACGCCGAACTGCTCGCAGGCTACCTGGATTTGCGCTCTTCCCTTCCACACGCGGAATGTGATTAAAGAAAGTAGCCTGCCGAGTCTTGACACGTCCCAATTTTTTGATAAAATGTTTGTGGCGATTGCTACGAATCCTTAGTTAGCCTCTGGTAACAACTGGCGGTTCAAATGTTGAAGCTGCCGGTTTAGGTGTTTGTGTCCTTGTACTGTCTCGCTTGTGGAGTTGAAGAGTAACCTATGGGTTTCTGGCTTACAGCAGCGATAATGTTTTCCTTCTGGATACTACTGTCGGGCCATTTCGACCCCATTCTGTTATTGCTGGGAGTCATTTCTAGCTTGCTTGTGGCCCGCTGGTCCCATGATTTGCTCCTCGGTAAGCCAGACATTCGGCGTGGTGCCCGGAAATTATGGCGCTTTGTTAAGTACTGCCCCTGGCTTTGGTGGCAGATCGTGCTGGCCAATTTGAATCTGCTGTACCTCACCCTGCACCCTAAAATGCCCATCAACCCCAGGATAATAACTTTTAATCCGGGATTGAAGACCGAAGTGGCCATTGTCATTCTGGCCAACTCCATCACACTTACGCCGGGCACCACAACCATCGAAGGAACCCGCGAAGAGTTCGTAGTACACGCCATTGACAGTGGTTCGGCAGAGGGCCTGCTGCAAGGTATCATGCCGGCCCGGGTGAAATATATCGAGGATTAGGTGTACCAGCGGTGCCCAAAAAAGGTGGGGATAGGATTGAGCCTGTCAGACCTCAACATGTTCGAACTGGCCGGAATCGCCATTTTGCTATCCGTGGTACTGGTTCTGTACCGGGCGATAGCAGGCCCCACGATCTACGACCGGATACTCGCGGCAAACGTAATCGGCACGAAGACCGTAGTATTACTGGTTCTCATTGGTTTCATGTACGGGCGTCCCCACTTTTTGGACCTGGCCCTCGTTTACGCGCTGATCAACTTCATCGCCTCCCTGGCGTTCCTGAAGTATGTGGAGTCGGGCCGACTCGACATATAAACAAGGAATGAGATGCGCGTGGAGCTGCGGACGATCGTAACCGCCGTTTTGCTGACAACCGGCTGCTTTCTCCTTATCGTCGCCGCGATAGGCGTGGTTAGATTTCCCGACTTTTACTCCCGCATGCATCCTGCCGGCAAAGGCGACACCCTGGGCCAGGCGCTCATCGTCCTGGGGCTCATGGTCTACGAAGGATTTTCCTTCATTTCGATCAAGCTCTTTTTCATCGTGCTTTTCATCTTTGTCGCGAATCCCACGGCAACACACTTTGTCGCCAAAGCGGCTTACCTGGGCGGTTTGAAGCCCTGGCGGAGACCCGAAGTGGAACCGGCCGCAAGCCAGGACAGGGCGGTGTCGCAGGAATGATCGACCTGCTGCTCCTCTTGCTGCTGGTGGTGATTGCGCTCGTGGCCGTCAGGGTGCGGGACCTGCTCAGTTCGGCCATCTTGCTCTCCGCGTACAGTCTCCTCATGGCGGTGGTCTGGACGCGTTTGAACGCCGTGGACGTGGCCTTTACCGAGGCCGCCGTGGGGGCGGGAATAACCACCGTGCTCCTGGTGGCCGCCCTCACCCGTACGGCGCGGGAGGAAACCGGAAGCCCGCACCGTTCCGACCTTTCCTCATTGCTGGTCGTCCTGGCCGTGACCGCACTTTTGTTTTACGGAACCCTCGATATGCCCGCTTTCGGCGATCCCACCGCCCCCACCAACGTGCACGTGATCCCGCGCTATCTGGAACACGGAGTAAGGGAAACGGGGGTTATCAACTTCGTTACCGGTATCCTGGCCTACTACCGAGGCTACGATACCCTCGGCGAAACCACGGTCATTTTCACCGCTGGCATTTGCGTGGTGCTGCTTTTGCGGCAAAAGTTACGGTGAGCCGGGAATCGGCCCGGCTCAGCCCGGCAGAGGGATGCTTATGCAAAAGAACATCATCCGCAGAACCGTGGCCAGAATCCTGATTCCGTTCATTCAGCTCTACGCGCTGTACGTCATCGCCCACGGCGAAAGCGGCCCGGGAGGCGGCTTTCAGGGCGGCGTCATTCTGGGGGCCAGCGTCGTCCTGTACGTCCTGGCCTTCGGTCTGGACGAGGCCACCAGAAGAATCTCGCAACGGACCACCGACGTCCTGAGTTGCCTGGGCGTAATGCTCTACGCCGGCATCGGCGTCCTGTGCCTGCTGTTTGGCGGCAATTACCTGGACTACGACGTGTTGCCCCTGGGCACGCCGGAAAAGGCGAGCCACCTGGGTATCATGGGCATCGAAATAGGGGTCGGGATTACCGTCGCGGCGGTAATGGTCCTGCTGTTCTCGGAAACCGCGAGGCGGGGAGAGCCATGACGGAGTTCATCCTGGGCAAGTACAATTACTGGATCTACATAGTGCTCATGATGACGGGTTTCTACGCCGTAATCGCCAAGAAAAACCTCCTCAAGAAGCTCATCGGTCTGAACATCCTGCAGACGGCGGTTTTCCTGTTCTACATTTCCATCGCCAAGGTGAGGGGCGGTACGGCCCCCATATTTCTCGAGGGAGCGGAAGTTATCTACGACAACCCCTTGCCCCATGTGTTGATTCTCACCGCCATCGTGGTGGCGGTGAGCACCACGGCCGTGGCGCTGGCCATCGTGATCCTGATCAAGCAGGCCTACGGGACGGTGGAAGAAGACCAGATACTGGAGATGACTGAGGAAGGATGAGGGAGCACTTACCTATTCTGGTGATAATAGTACCCTTGCTGACCGCCCTTGCGGTGCCCCTGGCCGCCAGGGTTAAAAGGATTCTCGCCTGGTATCTCACCTTGATCAGCACGGCGGTTTCCTGCGGGTTGTCCTTCGACCTTCTCCTCACCGTCATGCGGACGGGCAAGGTGAGCTACTGGCTCAGCGGATGGGAGCCGCCTTGGGGCATAGAGTACGCCGTCGACTACCTGAACGCCTTTGTTCTGTGCATCGTCACCTGCCTCGGCTTTCTGGTGGCGGTCTACGCGCGAAGGAGCGTCGAGCACGAGGTGGAAGAACACCGCACCGGCGTCTTCTACGCGACCTACCTCCTCTTCGTCACCGGGCTGGCGGGGATCGTCATCACCGGCGACATTTTCAACCTTTACGTTTTCCTGGAGATATGCTCCCTGGCGGGTTACGCGCTGATCGCCGTCGGTCGGAAGAGGGAAGCTTTAGTAGCCAGCTATAATTACCTGATCTTGGGGAGTCTGGGGGCCATTTTCGTGCTGCTGGGTACGGGGTACCTCTACATGGTGACGGGCTCCCTGAACATGGCCGACCTCGCCGCCAGGCTTCCCGCCCTCTACCACTCCAAAGTGGTGCAGACCGCCTTCGCCTTCTTTGTCATCGGCCTGGGCATAAAGGTAGCCCTCTTTCCCCTGCACACCTGGCTGCCCAACGCCTACACCTACGCTCCGTCCGCTGTGAGCGCCATCATGGCCGCCACGGGAACAAAGGTGGCCGCCTACGCCTTCATCCGCGTTATGTTCACCGTCTTCGGCACCGATTTCGTCATCTACCGCATACACACAACGCAGATCCTTCTTGTTCTGTCGGTAGTCGCCATCCTGGCGGGCTCGGTGCTGGCCATAGCCCAGACGAATATCAAGAAGATGCTCGCTTACTCGAGTATCAGTCAGGTAGGTTACATCGTGCTCGGTATAGCCCTGCTGACCCCCACGGGCATCAAGGGCTCGCTGCTCCACATCCTGAACCACGCCCTGATGAAGGGCTGCCTCTTTCTCGTGGTGGGCGCCGTCGTCTACAGAACCGGCCTGACCAGCATTGAGGACTTTAAGGGTCTGGGCAAAAAGATGCCCGTTTCCATGGCCGCCTTCACCGTAGCGGCACTCTCCATGATCGGCGTTCCGCTGACGGTCGGCTTTGTGAGCAAGTGGTACCTGGTTTTGGCGGCCATCGAAACCGGACTGTGGCCCGTGGTAGCCGTTCTTTTGCTCAGCTCGCTGCTAATGGCGGTATATTTCTGGCGGGTCATCGATAACCTTTACTTCGTGCCTGCGGTAGAACCGGCGCCGGAACTTAGACCTTCCTCGGCCTCCCATTCGTCCAACCCTCATGAGGTCCGCGACGCTCCGGCCCTGATGCTCTGGCCAACGGTCATTTCCGCCGCACTGTGTGTAATCTTCGGCATTATACCTTTCTTGCCGCTGGCCGTCGCCGAAAAGGCCGTCAGCATTCTTCTCCGATAGGTGGTGAGTAGAGGTGGAACTCTGGGATTCTGCGCGGCCGTTATGGGCCATAATCGTTTCTCTCGGGGCTGTCGTCCCCATTGTGGCTTCCAGGAAGAATCCTAATCTCAGGGAGTCTTGGACAATAATAGCATCTATAGCAAAATTTATTATCGTACTTTCCATGTTACCTGCCGTTTTGGGCGGGAAAATTATTGAGTATTCCCTCCTGATCCTGCTACCCGGGCTGGACGTGAAGTTTCGGGTGGATCCTCTGGGCATGGGCTTCGCGTTGACGGCCTCTTTCCTGTGGATTATCACGTCTTTTTACTCTATCGGATACATGCGCTCCCTTCAGGAGCATGCCCAGACGAGATACTACGCGTGTTTTGCCATGGCCCTCTCCGCGGCCCTCGGGATAGCTTTCGCCGCCAATCTGTTCACGTTCTTCATCTTCTACGAGGTCCTCACCCTCTGTACTTACCCCCTGGTAGCCCACAAACAAACGCCGGAGGCCATTAAAGGCGCGCGACAGTACTTGGCCTATCTGTTGGGGACTTCTATATTCTTCCAACTACCCGCCATCGTACTTACCTACCACTATACCCAAACACTGGAGTTCTCCAGGGGTGGCATCTTAAGGGGATTGCCGGAAACGGTAGTGGCCGTCCTGTTCGTGCTTTTCCTCGCCGGAATCGCCAAGGCCGCCATGATGCCTTTGCATTCCTGGCTGCCCGCGGCCATGGTGGCTCCGACTCCGGTGAGCGCCCTCCTCCACGCCGTAGCCGTAGTTAAAGCGGGAGTGTTTGCGGTGGTACGAGTGGTCCTTGAGGTCTTCGGAGTAGACTTGCTCACCGAACTCGGTCTAAACACCTACCTGGTTTACTTTGCAGGATTTACCATTATCGCCGCTTCCGTGGCCGCTTTGCGTCAGGACAACCTTAAACTCCGACTGGCCTATTCCACGGTGAGCCAGCTATCTTACGTGATTATTGGGGTTGCCCTCCTCACACCCAGCGCCGTCACCGCCAGCTTTCTCCACATCGTAGCCCACGCGTTTGGCAAGATCACCCTGTTTTTTACCGCCGGCGCCATCTACGTAGCCACGCACAAAACCAACGTCAGCGAATTGAACGGAATCGGCAGGCAAATGCCCCTGACCATGTCGGCCTTCACAATTGGAGCCCTCTCCATGATGGGCATGCCCCCGCTTGCCGGTTTTGTTAGCAAATGGTATCTTTCCCTTGGCGCCTGCGAAGCACACCAGCTACCCGTACTCGTGATTCTCGGAATCAGTACGCTTCTCAATGGCGCCTATTTTCTGCCCATTGTATACGCCGCCTTCCTCAAGGCGTCGGAACCGGACGAAAAGACGGTGCTGCGCGAGGCCCCCACGCTAATGGTGGTGGCCCTTATGCTCACTGCCGTAGGCACAGTGGTGCTGTTTTTCTGGCCCCTGCCGGCGCTTACCCTGGCCAAGATCGTCGCTCTTTATGCCGGACCGTGACCACAACTTTCGGGTAAGGAGGCCGCGACCTATGAAAAAGGTGGTTCTTTTCTTTGAAAGGCCGGAAGTTGCAACGTGGGTCCGTCGAGTGTTTCTGGGCAGCCTGGTGTTACTGGTAATTCTGGATTTCTTACACGAAAAACATGTCGCCTTTTTTTGGGAACATGTCCCGGGCTTCTACGCCCTCTATGGCTTTTTATCGTGCGCCCTGATCATCGCGGTATCCAAACTGTTGGGCAAATTCTGGTTGCAAAAGAAGGAGGACTACTATGAGTAATTCCGTCGGCTTCTTGCCGCCCGCCATCATATTAGTCCTCGGCGCCCTTCTGATTCCCTTTCTAAAGGGAAGGGCCAAACAGTTGTACATTGTCTTCTTACCCGCTCTCGCTTTCCTCGATCTATTGTTTATGTCCGAAGGAATCAGCTGGACTTATAAGTTCTTGGATTACGAGATAATCCTGGCCCGCGTCGACAAACTAAGCATGGTCTTCGGTTACGTCTTCGTAATTATGGCTTTTGCGGGTGCAATCTTCTCCCTGCACCTCCGGGAATCCGCCCAGCACGTAGCGGCCTTTGTTTACGCGGGAAGTTCTCTGGGTGTGGTCTTCGCCGGGGACTATTTAACCCTTTTCATTTTCTGGGAAATAATGGCCTTCAGCTCGGTCTGGCTGATCCTGAGCAGAAGGACGAAAGCGGCCGTTGCCGCGTCCTTTCGGTATATCCTCGTCCACATCTTCGGGGGCCTCTTGTTGCTTGCCGGTATCCTTCTCCATTTCACGGCCACCCGGTCCCTGGAGTTCGGGTACCTCGGGCTTAACGGCCTCGCTTCCTGGCTCATTCTGCTCGGGTTTGCCCTGAACGCCGCCGTGCCGCCCCTCTCGGCGTGGCTGAGCGACGCCTATCCTGAGGCCACCGTAACCGGTGCGGTATTCCTTAGCGCCTTCACTACCAAGACCGCGGTGTACACCTTGGCCAGGGCCTTTCCGGGCGCAGAAATCCTGGCCTGGGCCGGCACCATCATGACCATCTACGGCATCGTGTACGCCATTTTGGAAAACGACATGCGCCGGGTCCTGGCGTACAGTATTATCAACCAGGTGGGCTTTATGGTGGCAGGCATCGGTATCGGCACCGCGATGGCCCTTAACGGAGCCACTTCCCACGCCTTTGCCCACATCCTCTATAAGGCGCTGCTCATGATGTCGGCCGGCGCGGTCTTACACATGACGGGCAGAAGCAAATGCACCGAACTGGGGGGCCTGTATAAATCGATGCCCCTTACCCTCACCTTCTGCCTCGTGGGCGCGGCTTCCATTTCGGCCTTTCCGCTCACAGGCGGCTTCGTCACCAAATCCATGATCATTGCGGCGGCGGGCGAGGAAAAAATGACCGCCATTTACCACCTTTTGAACCTGGCCTCGGCAGGAGTCTTCCTCCACGCCGGCATCAAGTTCCCCTATTTCGTTTTCTTCGCCAAAGACTCCGGGCTGCGCCCGCCGGAACCTCCCCTGAACATGCTGGCGGGAATGGGGTTGCTGGCTTTCTTATGTATTTTCATCGGCGTGTTTCCGGCACCTCTCTACAACATCCTGCCCTATCCGGTAGAATATGTACCTTATACCGCTTACCACGTGGTGTCCCAGCTCCAGATCCTGCTGTTTTCGGCTCTGGCCTTCTTTGTCCTGCTGAAGTATCTGGAACGCACCAATACCATCAGCCTGGATACCGACTGGCTATACCGGAAGGCCGGTCCGGTTCTGGTTAACCTTGCTGCCCCCGTCGTCCTGCGGATAAGCGACTGGCTCAGCCAGGCGTTCAACGAACGCCTTCCCGCTTTCCTGCTCGGCCTGGCCCGGAATCCGGCGGCGGCCTTGCAGATGGCCAAAGAACCC
>Ga0272449_1004246_pt1 | contig 11728 bp, 7 predicted proteins | sample YNPCB0241_FD_198679 | JGI IMG/M metagenome (GOLD analysis project Ga0272449, IMG submission 198679) | Hot spring sediment microbial communities from Yellowstone National Park, WY, United States - YNP-CB-024-1 | ecosystem: Environmental > Aquatic > Thermal springs > Hot (42-90C) > Sediment...
CAGGGTCGTGGACCGTGACGCCGGCCAACACCGGCATCCACGGGCGCATGGCATAGCCTCGATAGCGAGCGAACTGTGGCTCGAAGTCGCGTGTCCAAGTCGGGGTCGCGCCCTCCCAGCTGACGGAATAAAAATGGGTCAACGTCCGGCCGGCCAGCGGGCCCGCGTCTTGGAGAAGCGCGCGGCCCATGCGCTCGAAATGACGCGTCACCGCCTCGGCGTCTAGGACGTCCACCTCACGCTCACGGCCCGTCATCGGACCGTAGGCGAAGCGGATCAACGCCCACTCCCCTTCGGGAATATCCCACGTGAGGCGCCGTTCGGCGTCCTCCTTGTCGGTGAGATCCACCACCTCGGTGGCCACGCAGTCCGGTTGGGGTTCGCCCAAGATCGAGGACCAGTCCGTCCAGACGAGCTGGGACTCTTGCACGGGTGGTGTGGGGCACGTCGGGCGAGTTCGAGCCGCGAGAATGGCAATTGGCCGTACGCCAAGCGGTACTGAGGGCAATGGAGCATCCAGTCGAGCGGGTCCACGGAGGTGGCTCCGAGACCATAGGAGTTGCTTGGGCGCATCCTCGCCCACTGGCCACGGCCCCATCAGCGAACCGGCGCAAGAGCTCAAGTTGATACTGGCTTGGAGACCGAGGCGATCGGCTTCTTCCAGCGCATCGCGGACCCACTGGCGCCACTGCCGGCTCATGAACTCCGTGGCCTCCGGCGGCGGCGGGACGTGGTCCTCGTGATATCCCCGGACATCGAACAGCAGAAACCCGCTCACACCGACGTCGCGCATGGCCCGGAGATCTCGCACAATGGTGTCTCGGTCCACGTTGCTCTTCAGCCACCACCAGTAGACCCAAGGGCGATCCTCCCTGGGCGGATGGCGGAACGACTCCGGCGAAATTCCGATGGCCGCCTTTGTCCCCAGAATGCCGAACACCACCCACACACGCACCGCAGGGACGATCCGACCTCGTTGCCAAGTCATAAGGATCCTTTCAAGCCGTACACGGTGTGACGACTGCATGCTCGATGTTCAACAGCTCCGCCAGGTGCATCAGCGAACGCGCATGATGGCCAATGCCCAACGCGAAATGGTGCGTCGGTCCTTCGGCGACCCATTGGCGCAAGAATGTTCGAAGGTCCGGCGCAAACCGTCCATGCGTGTTCGTGTTGCCCGTGGCGGGGATCGGCCACCGCAGCGATTCACCTTCTGCGATTACGAACTTGAGCCGGCCGCGGTCGGTGATCCCGATGCTCAAGATCGTGATGGAGCCGGTACGGATGCTGAACTCTACGCTGGCACCCGCGCCAGGCTTCCCGTGGTACTTGCGCAAGCTCCGAAGAACTGGTTTTCGATCTGCGATGTTGAGGTGATGCGGCCCATCATGGCCGACCAAGATAGTTCCGCGCTCGAAATCCATCGGATGGAACTCGGCGAAGCTCCCACCGATGCCGAGTCGGTCCAGAATCAACATGGCGCAGCAGGTTTTGAGATCGTACTCGCCGCACATCGGAAAGCCCGCGGCCGTGAGAAGGGAGTTCCCGACGATCAGGTTCGACATCAGCTCACGGGTGGTGGAGTCCGGCGCGCCTTCGTAGTAGTACGCCAATCCATCGAGTTGGCGATCCTCGACGAAGCGTTCCAATGCGACCGCGGCACGCGCGGCCACCTCCAAATCGCGCGGGGTTAAACGCATCGTGATGGGATCGGCTCCGGGATCGGGCGTGTCAAAAAACTCCAGGATCTGGCGCGACTTGGCCTGGACGGCGGCCTCGTCCACCCGAAGGTAGTGAACCCGGAGGTCATCCGGTTCGCACAAGGTCACATGGCAGCCGAGGGCGGCCGTGACGGCGGTGGGATCTACGTGCATGTCCAACATGGCCTCCAACACGTGGCCCATCAACCCGATGCGAGCCCGGCGCAGGTCATGCAGCACGTGGGCGATGGAACACCATTCGGCCAATTCGCGCTCGGCCTCCGGATCCCCATCCCGAATGCCGATGAGGACCGGGGGTGGGCGCCGTCCGAGCCGAATCGCCACGCCCGTGAATTCCGGCACCGAACAAATGTCGTCGTTGAAGAGTTGCATCCGGGTGGTTGCACGGGGGTAGTCCATCGCACGCATCGGCTGCAGGGCCACCAGCACGATCGGCCCTGGGAACGAGCGGAAGATCGGCGCGATCGTCGCGGACGTCGCGTAGGTGACCATGTCCACGAACAAGAGATCCAAGTCCGCCGCCAACAACTTGGGCAGGACATTCGCGGCGGTGGCAGCGCAGTCCACCAGCCCGAACTCGACGACGTCGACTTGGTGCTGGGCCAGCTTCGTGCGGAGGTGGGACATCTTTTGAACCAGTTCGTCCCGCAGGCCAGGAAATTGATTCCAGTAGGTGTGGTGGCCGACCCCCATCAGTCCCACGCGGGCCGTCAGCGGTTTGCGCCGAGGGACTCGCAAGATGGGCGTGGATTCCGCTGTCCGTTCGGCCGCGGCACGGCGCGGATCACGGTTCGTGGACATGGGTTCGACAGCCCGCATCTCCGTCCACACGAGCGGGGCACCTGTCGTGAGTAGTGACCGTTTGAGGAACGTTCGTCGATCGGTGTTCATGGCAGGCCCCCACGCCTCGCACAATCCAGCGGGGCGAGAATCCCTCGAATCGGCAGAGCCAACGAAGTGTGCACGAGCCTGGTCCTCACGCGGGCCCACGTAAGCGGATTACGCGTTCCACGTCCGCGACCGCTGGGCACACGCGGCCACAATCTCGCGCGCGAGTTGGGCGTCTTCTGCAATTTGGAAATCGAACATGCCCACCAGGCAGAAGTCCGCACCATTTTCGAACGCGTACCGAAAACCCCGGCGAGGATGGATTGCGCCGGCTGCCAGAACTTTGTACGCAACCCATGGGCGGCTCACCGACCGCATGAACTCGATCGTCTCCTGGGCATCCTTGCACCAGTAATTGTCCACCGCATAGTTGTCCACGACATCCTTGGTTTGATCCGGGCGTCGCGCCGACAAATAGTCGTCGGTGTGGAGGGTTTTGACATAGAAGTCCGGCGCGATGCCGTGCTGCTCACACACGCGGACGGTCCGGAGTTCATGCCCCGCGACGCCCGTTGGGAACCCCATGGCTTGGCCCCGCGCCACAAAGTCGCGCAATCGAGAGATTCCCGCATCACCCTCCCGCGACCAGCGGTCGCCGAGGTTGCCGACCAGGAAAATCGCAATCGCATCCAACTCCATGGCCTCTTCCATCCCGCGCTCGAAGCCGTTGGGTTGCCCATCCAACTGCGCGATGAACTGGATGTTTCCTCCTCGTTCCTTGCGGTACCGCCGGTACAGCTCCACCGCGCGACGATCGTGAGGATTGAAAACCATAGTGTTGATGCCGTGTCGCTCGCACAACGCCCACGTCTCCATGATCTTCTCGTCTGTGAAATACGCCTTCATCAGACGAGAGGCATACAGCAGGTCTCGGGCATGCGCATAACCGCTGATGAGGTTGCCACCGCAAATGAGGCGACTCACTCGCGCCTTGCCCAACGTTCCGCAAGGGAAGTCCGTAGCCGGCTCGGCGGGTGCGCTAGCTCGGCCGGCGGTCGGCTGCGCGGCGAGGAGCTGCCGTTCCTCGATACTGGGAATGAACGGTGTGGCCACAAGGCCCGCCGCGGCCTGGAGAAATCTGCGTCGGTCGGTCGTGCTCATGGCACCTCCTTATCACTGGTGCCACCTTACCGCCGCCGGTCCAGATGGTCAAGGTCGGACCTCGGAATCCACCCGCACGCGGTAAAACAGCGCCGGCGTGGGCACCGTGGTGTCCGCCCAGTTGGTGGAATCGCTTTGCACGGGCCACTGAGCCACCACATTCCACGTGCCGGTCGCAAGGTGGCTCACACGTTCCACGCGCGCCGTCGTACCGGCATATAGATTGTAGACTCGCACCCCCGGGGCCATCGGCCGGAGGACGGGGAAGTCAGGGAATTGACGCACCTCCACGGACTCCAGCCACGCCACGGTGGGCGGCAGGCCTACAAACGTGCTGTCTCCACCCGCCCAAAACCCCCACTGAGCCGGAGTATCCGGCCACCACTTCGCATCACCCGGCACGCGATGGAACCAAATTCCATTGGTGCTCCAGTACATGCGATAAATATCCCTCTGCCGAGTCAACCGCAACCAGAATGGTCGAAAATCAAAATCGCGGACCTCCTCCGCTGCGATCCAAGGCACCCCGTTGGTTTCGGCCACCAGCCGAAGGCGACGTTGACCATCCAGGTGTCCATACGAGGCGCGAACAAAGTTGTCCTGATCCATCCACACCAACCCCGCCACTTGCACCTGGTCGTTGGTCGGCTGAAAGTTCGCCACCGCCAACGTGATACACATGTCCCCCTCCGTAATTTCCGGCAACCCCCGCACCACGAGGTCCCAATAGTCATTGGCCCTACCGGCCATGTCTCCTTGTTGCGCGCGAAGGTAACATTGCTGGTTCGTGACGCCGTACCAAATTGGATATGACTTGAGGACGGTCCAGCCCTGCATACTCAATGGCAAAATGAACTCGTCGAGGAAGAGCGCACCCGGCGGCAGAAACACCACGGCGTCTTGTAAGCCCGGCATCAAAACAAAATCATCAAAGTACACCTCGCACGTGTACCGCGTGTGGGCGACGACCAGGCCGAAGAACTGTCCGCTCAGCAGCGCCCCGCTGTCATCTGTCCATCGGTTCGTCACTGCCTCCGCGCGCGCTTCGTTCAATGCGATGAACGTGAACCGAACGCGATCACCGGACAAATACTCGCCCTTGACCGTGAGCTTCCAAGTTTCGCTGTTATCCGTCGTGGGGCCGACAATTGGGAAATTGGTCGTCTGGCCGGAAAACGTTCCATTCTTGTAAAACGCCATCCCCTCCTCGAACCCCGCGATGTCTTCGCCCGCGCCAATCGAAAAGAAGTACCCGCTCGACAGCGTGGAATCCGCCAACGCGGCCAACATGATCGCCAAACGCGACCCGCTTCCGGCGGGCGTTTGGGAGGCCGCCACAATCCGGAATTTGACCGAAAACGTAAAGTTGGTGGGCCAAGCGCCACCCAGATTTTCCGCCCAAAGGAGAGTACGGTCCACCACGTTGGTCGCGTCGACCACCGTGTCGCGGTAACGGTAGTAGCCGCCCACGGTGGGACTCCAGCGCTCATCCGGAACCTCCGTAAAGGCGGACACGTCCAGCGCGGAAAAATCGTTGAAGTACGGCACAACCACCGCTGCGGCGCGCCGTTCCCCAACGACGACCATCGCCGCCACTAACCAGACCACAGAAAGCTTCAACCTCATCATGACGGCATTTTCTAGCAAAAGCCGTTCCAGGTCGAACTTTGCACAAGACCGGTGGCGTTGTAGAGTTTCAATCATGGCGCGTGGACGATACATCTGTGCGAACTGCGGATACATCTATGATCCGGAACGCGGGGACCCGGAGCATGGGATTCTGCCCGGAACCACCTTCGAAGACCTCCCCGAAGACTGGATCTGCCCAATCTGCTACGTCGGCAAATGCCAGTTCGACCCCCTGGACTGACGCTCTCGGAAAGCAGGAAGGCTTCTACAGGTCGGGTGGGAGCGAAGCTTGGTCTGGGATCTCCTGAGGACGTGAATCCCGCCGTTTTCGAAAATGATTCACACAATCTAAAAGCTGAGGACTTCTAAGGCCGCGCTTGAACGGTCTCAAGGAACGTCGTACGGCGCAGCACAGGGTTGCAGCTTCGGCACCCTACGGTCGTTCAACGAACCGGTCCGATCTGGTCGAACCCGGAAGACGAGGAACGGGAGAAGCTGGCAGAAAAGAAACGAGAGAAACGGGAGAGAAACGGGTGCCAGAGAAACGGGTGCCAGACACTTCCAGAAAGTGCGCGAAACGTATCGAATATGCGTGGGTTCTGAGGGGTGTTGGAATGCGCGGTTGGAGTGGGTCTGGACTTCGGTGCTCCGACGCACGACTCGCTGTGAGACGTGACCGGTAGGGCACACGGAAACCGGCGCGCTCGAGCTACTCCTGGCCAGAAGAAGACCAGGACTGTGGAAACCGCGCCGACTGTGCGGTCAAGGGGAGCCCAGAATGCTACAGGATGGAATCCTGGCAGTCCGCTTCACTTCGACGACGACAGAGCACCGGGGCGACAACACCAGAACAGCACCGCTGCGACAGGTCGGTCACCGTGCAACAAAGAACGGATCTGGCTGCCATGCGGTCCCTCCACTTCGATTGGGGGGGCTCGTCCAATCCTCTTGGGCACCTGCCGCCTGACGAACCAGTCACGACGCCAGCGATCCTGCTTGAGAGCGTGGGCCGGAGAACTTATGGCTGGCGTGGGTCGTTCGTGAAAGTGGAGTCCGCCGATCGAACTGCTTACGGGCGGTGATCCATCGGGACAAATGGCCGCGCCGTTTCGCCGATGTACACCTGCCGAGGCCGCGCGATTTTCTGGGTCGGATCTTTCCGGCATTCCATCCAGTGGGCAATCCATCCGGGAAGCCGCCCAATGGCAAACATCACGGTGAACATGTTCGTCGGGATGCCCATCGCTCGGTACGCGATGCCCGTGTAGAAATCCACGTTCGGGTAAAGATGACGCTCCTTGAAATAGGGGTCGTTCAGCGCCTTCTCTTCGAGCTCCAACGCAATTTCCAACAGCGGGTCGTTCTGAAGCCCCAACCGAGCGAGGAGCTTCATGCAAGCGTCCTTCGCGATCCGGGCACGAGGATCGTAAGTTTTGTAGACCCGGTGCCCGAACCCCATCAACCGAGCGCGAGGGTCTTTCTTTTTTGCGCGTTCGATGACTCGGTCCACTCGTCCCTTATCCTCGCGCAGGATCCGTTCTAGCATTTCGATGACGGCCTGGTTGGCCCCGCCATGGAGCGGTCCCCACAACGCACAGATGCCCGCCGCAACCGAGGCGTACAAGCTGCCGCCCGCGCTCGCGACGAACCGGACCACCGAAGTAGAGCAGTTCTGCTCGTGGTCTGCGTGAAGAATGAGAAAGAGGTTGAGCGCCCGCACCACGACGGGATCCGGCCAGTAGTCGTTCACCGGCGAACTGAACATCATGTTTAGAAAGTTCTCACAGTAGCTCATCCGGTAGCTCGGGTACACAAACGGCTCGCCAATGGACTTCTTGTAAGAGAACGCCGCGATCGTTCGTAGCTTGGAGAGCAAGCGAGTGGCGGTGATGTCCAGCGGCACTTCTTCCGAGGGCTCTTGCTCGATTTCAGGGTAGAACGACGACAGCGAGACGACCATCGCGGACAACACGGCCATCGGGTGGGCCCGTTCGGGGTAGTTGAGGAAGAAGTCGCGCATATCCTCATGGATCATCGAGTGCTGATTCATGAGGTTCGAAAACCGCTGCCACTCCTGACGGTTCGGGAGCTTGCCCATAATCAGGAGGTAGGCCACTTCGAGGAACACGCAGTGCTCGGCCAGATCTTCGATCGCATACCCTCGGTGGCGCAAAATCCCGCGTTCGCCGTCCACGAACGTAATCGCACTGGTGCACGCGCCCGTGTTGACGAAGCCAGGATCGAGCGTGATGAGCCCCGTGTCTCTCCGCAGGGTGGAAATGTCCACGGCCCGCTCGCCCTCGGTGCCGGTCACGACGGGATAGGACCAGGAACGGCCCTGATACACTAGCCGCACTTGCTCTTCAGTGTTGCGGTGCCGACTGGAGCTCATCGCGCCATCCCAGATCGCCGATCAACGCCCCACCGATTGAAGCTTCCGGAAGCAGCGCATGCAGACCTTGCGGGTGACCCAGCGCCCGTTTTCCTGAACGCGCACCTTGCGCAGATTCGGATAGAAGCGTCGCGGGGTAACACCTGTCGTGTGCAACCCGATGCCGCCCTTCTTTTTGGCCAAACCCCGCCGAACGATCCGATGGCCAGCGACCGGTTTCTTGTCACACATTTCGCAGATTTTCGACATGGCTCGCTCTCCTCGAAGAGGAAGAAAAGGATAACCTCCCCTCGGCCGCCATGCAAGCGGCACTGGGGAGGCTTCCAGGCGTTGCAAGGTGGTCTACTTCAGATGACCACCCGGCTGGGTTCCTTACTTCGAGCTCTGGCCGCTGGACTCAGCCGGCGCGTTGGTCGAAGCGGGCTTATCAGCACTCTTCTTCTTGCAGCCGCAGCAGCCTGAATCCGCCACAGCCGCCAAGGATGTCGCCAACACCACCGCCGCCACTACGATCGTCCACACGCGTTTCATGCTCGGTCCTTTCTATACGCGCCGCATGCTTCACTTAGCGCCTGCGTGCGCGCGCAGGAAACCTACCCCAAAAACGGGAGAACGCAAGTCCGCCGATCTACGCCAGCTGGATTCAACCTCGTCCGGTTTGAAGCCCTTGGCTGAACAGCGGAGAAACCCACCTCAGTTTCAGGCCTCTCAAGTGCGTTGAACCCACGAATCCTCCGAAGCCCTCGCAAGCATCGAACACTCATGACCTCCACATGGCAAGAGATCCCACAGCCCTCCTGGTGCCATTCGAATACTCGTTCCCGATACTGCGTCCTACTTGTCTTTCTTCGGGGTGGTCCGAATCCGGATCACTCGTTTGGGCGGCGAGCTAGCAAGGGTTTCCGGCGGTTTTTCGGGCGTTCGAGGCGGCATCGCAGCCAGGGCCTCATCCACGACTTCATCAACCGCCGGCTTGTTGGCCGGCGCAGTCGTCTCGACCAACTCTTTGAGAATCGTCGAATACCCTTTACCCTCCGCAAATTCTTCCGCAAGCTCGCGGAGGATTGTCTCGGTCCCTTTGCCGGCTTCGCGCTCCACGGTGAACACACACGACCCCACTCGAATCTGATCGCCGGGATTCAGTTTGCAAAGCTCCACCCGTCGGCCGTTGACGTAGGTCCCGTTTTTCGAGTGCAGGTCTTTCAAGATGTACTCGCCGTCCCAGTAGCGAATCCCGCAATGAAGCCGCGACACCTTATCGTCCAACAAGACGAGATCCGCTTCCGGGCTCCGACCAATCGTAATGGCCTTGTCGCCCAGTTCGAATGCGACCTCCGTACCATCCTTACGTCGAAACTTCAGGATCATGGTATTGTTCAACCCCGCAAGGGAAGTCTAGGTTCACAACGCGCCCTGTTCAAGCAGTCTGCGAAAGTAGTTCACCGTGCGATTGAGCCCTTCCTCCAGGGAAGTGCGCGGTTCCCAGCCCAGCAGCGTCCGAGCGCGCGTGATGTCCGGCTGGCGAACCCGGGGATCATCCACCGGCAACGGCCGAAACTCGATCGGGGAGCTGCTTCCGCAGATCTGGCGAATTTTTTCGGCGATGTCGAGGACGGTCATTTCGTGAGGATTGCCGAGATTCACGGGGTCGTGACAGTCGCTCAGCGCTAAGCGGTAGATGCCTTCGATAAGGTCCTCTACGTAGCAAAAACTTCGAGTCTGCCGCCCGTCGCCATACACCGTGAGCGGCTCTCCTTTCAGCGCTTGGGTGATGAACGACGGCACCACCCGACCATCGCGCGGCCGCATGCGAGGCCCGTAGGTGTTGAAAATCCTCGCGATTTTCGTATCCACCCCATGCGCGCGGTGGTAGGCCATGGTCATGGCCTCGGCGAACCGCTTGGCCTCGTCGTACACACCCCGAGGACCAATGGGATTGACGTTGCCCCAATACGTCTCCGGCTGCGGGTGAACCAGCGGATCGCCGTAAACCTCCGAAGTCGACGCCAGAATAAACCGAGCGCCCTTAGCCCGGGCCAGCCCAAGCGCCTTGTGGGTCCCCAGCGCGCCCACCTTGAGTGTTTGGATCGGGTACTCGAGATAGTCGTTGGGACTGGCAGGGGAAGCAAAATGAAACACGAACTCGACGGGCCCGGGATAGAAAATGTACTCCGTCACGTCGTGGTAGATGAACTTGAACGACCGTACACCGGCAAGGTGCTCGATGTTCGCCACATTGCCCGTGATGAGGTTATCCATGGCGATGACTTGATGCCCTTCCGCCAGCAGCCGATCGCAAAGATGCGACCCCAAAAAACCGGCGCCGCCGGTGACGATGGACACAGGTGATCGGTTCATAGTGATCAACTCGGCGCGGCATCATACGTCCGCATTCACTCGCCCTCAAGCGAATCGCCTTCGTCGCACGTTGGAGCCTCGCCACTCCTTCGACGAGCCCCGGGGGCGCACCTTGGCCAGACTGGAGGCAAACTTCGCCAAAGTCGTAGCGGCTCGGCTGGGGTCCGCCGGCCGTGAGCCGTCCAACGATTGGAAAATTTTGCGCAATTTTTTCCAAGCATTGGACGGATCTGGCGGGGCCTCGCGGTGTTGAACTTGACACTCGTCGCCGTGCGCAGCAGGGACACCCGATTGCGGCTCGTTTGGAAGCGGATCGTCGCCCGAAGGTCGGCGCCTAGACCGGATGGAGTGGTCTTGCTGGGCGCAAGGAGACGTCGCCGAGTCTCGCAGCTACGCCAGGAGGCTTTGCGTTCTTCGCGCATCCCTGGATGCCGGTGACGGTCTCCACGGGAGAATTCAACAAGGAACACCGGCCGAATCTGCGCCTAGGGGTGCTGCCCAGCCCAGGCCAACAGCATAAATGATCCCACTGCACCGCCGAGTCGGAACTCCGTGCCATACGCAGGAATGAGTGGTAGAATTGTGTTAGGAAACTCTGACATGCAAACAAGTTTGCCCCGACCATTCGCGATCGGCCTTTGCTGGATTGCCCTGGCGACGATCGCCCAAGGGCAAGTGCCGTCCACTGGAGTATTCTGGGAGGTGTTCAGCGGAATCCCGGGCACGAAAATCCCGGATCTGACCAACCATCCCAGTTTTCCGGACCGACCCACCATCGAAGGATTCTGGCCGCACTTCGAAGGGCCCACGAACTTCATGGACAACTACGGAGCGCGGTTCCGCGCACTGCTCGTACCTCCCACGACAGGCTGGTACCGGTTTTCACTGGCGAGCGATGATGCCGGCGTGTTGTTTTGGAGCCCGAGCACGAACGTGGCTGAGAAAATCGTCGTTGCAGTGGTCAGTAACTGGACCCGCGAACGGCAGTTCGACAAAGAGCTGGGCCAAACCTCGGCGAACCTTTATCTGGTGGCTGGTCAACAGTACTACGTGGAGGCAATGGTGAAAGAGGGCGGGGGCGGAGACAACCTGTGCGTGCGTTGGATCCGACCCGACGGCGTGACGGACACTCCGATCCCCGGCCGGTATCTCCGTCCCGTTGGCATGCTCCCACCAGAGATCACCATCCAGCCGCCTGCCCACATCACAGTCGCGGAAGGCGAAACCACCACCGTGCAATTGGAAGTGCGACGGCCTCTGAACACGAGGTACCGATGGTTCTGGAACGGTGTACAGGTGGCCGTCACCAACGAGCCGGCCACGAGTCTAGGACCGGTGCGGCTCGAGGACAACGGAACACGGGTTTGGTGCGTCGTGACCAACTGGTTCGGGGAAACCGTAAGCCGGACGAGCACGGTCACGGTAGTCGCGGACACGAACCCACCGGTCGTGGTCGATGCGCAATGGGTAGAACGTGGGCGCATGGAGGTTCAATTTTCCGAACCTGTGGACCCCACGTCCGCTTTGAACCCCGGCAACTACCAGCTCCCCGCTGGGTGGTCCATCCGTAGCCTCCACCTTTCAACGGATGGCCGATCCGTAATGCTAGACCTCTCGTCGTTTGCAGCGGTCACGGTTC
>Ga0272449_1004247_pt1 | contig 11727 bp, 10 predicted proteins | sample YNPCB0241_FD_198679 | JGI IMG/M metagenome (GOLD analysis project Ga0272449, IMG submission 198679) | Hot spring sediment microbial communities from Yellowstone National Park, WY, United States - YNP-CB-024-1 | ecosystem: Environmental > Aquatic > Thermal springs > Hot (42-90C) > Sediment...
CTGCACCCACTCCTCTTCCAGGACCTCCACCACGGAAGCCGCCACCGCGGGAACGTCCACCCACCGCAGGGCCGCCTCCGGGTCGCCGTCCCGCAGGGCCTGCAGCATCCGGGCCGCGTGCACCTGGGGGCTGCGGCTGGCGCGGCCCGCCGCCGCGAAGCCTCCCGCCGCTAGGAGCAACGCGCCCACGAAGACCCAGCTGGCCCGCCCGGACCCTGCCACGGGACCATGATATAATGCGCTCGCGGGACGGGCCGTAGCGCAGCCTGGGAGCGCACCTGAATGGGGTTCAGGAGGTCGGCGGTTCAAATCCGCCCGGCCCGACCAGCTTCAGCAGCGCAGAGCGACTCCTCAACTCCCTCCTTCCCGATCCGTGGCGCCACGCGGCAGGGCTAGTGTCTTGCGTCCCGCTTCCGCACCGGAAGCGACGGCTAACGCGGAGACCGTACCCCGCTGGCCTTTGTTTACAAAAAAGTTGACAAAACCCAGGGCGGGAAAATACAATGCGGCCGTGCGGTGTGGGGTGTCCGCGGTCTCCACGGGGGTGGCGGTCTGCGGCCTCGGTGAGGCGGGCAGCGCGTTGGCGGAGGACCTGGCCCGGGCGGGCCTCCGGGTGACGGCCTGGGACCCGGAACCCAAGCGGCTCCCCCATCGGGTGACCTTGGCCCAGACCCCGCAGGCCGCGGTGGAAGGAGCGGAGGTCATCCTCGTCCTTACCACGCCGCGAGCCAGCGTCCCGGTGGCCACGGCGCTCCGGGATCACCTGCGCCCAGGCCAGGTGTACGCGGACTGCAACAGCACCTCGCCCGCCGTCAAGCGCCAGGCGGCGGCTCTCGTAGAACCCTCGGGAGCCCTGTTCGCAGACGTGGCGCTGATGGCCCCGGTGCCGGGGCGCGGAATCCGAACCCCCGCCCTGGCCAGCGGCCCAGGGGCGGAGATCCTGGCGGAGCGGCTCGGGCCCCTCGGGATGCCCGTGCAGGTGCTGGGGCCCCAGGTGGGCTTGGCCGCCAGCCGTAAGCTGGTCCGCAGTGTATTCACGAAGGGGATGGCCGCCGCGGCGGTGGAGGCCCTGCAGGCCGCCAGGGCTCTGGGCTGTGAGGACGAGGTCTACACGGACATGGCCCGGACCCTGCAAGAAGCGGACGAAGCCTTCCTGCGGCGCCTGCTGGAGGGGACCCGCCAGCACGCCTCCCGCCGCGTGGAGGAGATGCAGGCGGTCTGCGAACTCGCAGAAGAACTGGGGGTCCCCCCCCGGGTGGCGCGGGCCTCCTTGGGGTGGCTGCAGGAGCTTGCGGAACGCACGTGACGGAACCGGCGCCCACACCTAGCCAGCGGGCCCTGGCCTTGGTGCGCGGGGCATACGACCTCCACGTGCACAGTGCGCCCGACGTGTTGCCCCGCAAAGCCCACGACGTGGAGGTGGCGCACCGGTTCGCGCAGCGGGGTCTGGCGGGCTTCGCCATCAAGTCGCACTACAGCCCCACCGCGGGACGAGCGAGGCTGACGCGGCTCGTGGTGCCCGAGGTGGACGTACTCGGGAGCCTTTGCCTGAACGCCTCTGTGGGGGGCCTCAACCCCCTCGCGGTGGAGATCGCCGCCCGGGAAGGAGCCCGCATGGTGTGGCTCCCCACGGTGGACGCGGAAAACGAAAGCCCTGACCGGCGATCCGTGGGGGGCGGTGCGAAGCGGCCCGCATGGGCCGCCCTCCAGGAGGACCTCCGGAGCGCGGGGTTGCGCTACGAACCCGTGCGGGTGGTGGACGCGCACGGACGGCCCCTGCCCGAGTTGCTGGAGGTGCTCCGGGTCGTGGCCCGGCACCGCTTGGTCCTGGCTACCGGCCACCTCTCCCGGGACGAGATCTTCACCGCGGTGGAGGCGGCCAAGGCCATCGGGGTCCGCTGCGTGGTGATCACCCACCCCGACTTCCCCACCCAGCGGCTCTCCGTGGAGGACCAGCGGCGCCTGGCTCGGGAGGGGGCCTGGCTGGAACGGTGCTTTGGTACCGCGTACAGCGGGAAGATCGCGTGGGAGGAGCTGGCGGAGGTGATCCGCGCCGTGGGCGTCCAGCATTCCTTTTTGTCTAGCGACCTGGGGCAGCCCCACGCCCCACCCGTGGAGGACGGGCTGGCTCTGATGGCGGACCGGCTCCTGGCCCTGGGGTTCCCGGAGGAGGGCCTGCGGGCCATGGTGACCAACACCGTACGAGTCGCGCAAGCGGAGGTGGAACGTTGAAGGCGGCGGGGTCCCTGAGGCGTGGCGAGGGGGAGGCTTACTGCTACCAGGAGCTGCGGCGGGCGATCCTTGAGGGCCGTCTGGTCCCCGGGCAGAGGCTGGTGGAGGCGGACCTCTCCCGTATGTTCGGCGTAGGCCGGGCCGCGATCCGGACCGCTCTCGCCCGGCTCGAGCAGGAAGGGGTGGTGGAGCGGTCGCCCAACCGGGGGGCACGGGTACGCTTGCTCTCCGAGGAGGAGGCGGTGGAGATCCTCGAGGCTCGGGCCGCCCTGGAGTGCTTGGCGGCGCGGTACGCAGCGCTCCGGGCGCGCCGGGAGGACGTCCGGGAGCTGCGGGCCCTCCTTCGGGAGATGACGGCCTGCGCGCGTCGGGGTGACTCCCTACGGTACTCCGAGTGCAACGGCCGCTTCCACCAGGCCGTGGTCCGGGCCAGCCGGCACGCCACCGCGGCGAGGCTGCTGGACTCCCTGCGGGCGCAGATGGTCCGCTACCAGTACCGCACGGTGCTGGCCCCGGGCCGGCTGCCCCGCTCTCTGGAGGAGCACCGGGCCATCGTAGCGGCGGTGGCCGCGGGGGACCCCGAGGCCGCGGAGGCCGCCATGCGGGCCCACCTGCAGGCGGTGGCAGGTAGCCTCCGGGAGATGGCCCGCCGGGCCTCTCCCGCGGCGCTGTGAGGAGGGAGGAGGCGTGTCCGGCCGGAGGTTGCTGGTGGTCAGTGCCCACGCTGCGGATTTCGTCTGGCGGGCGGGCGGAGCCATCGCCACCGTCACCTCACGTGGGGGTCAGGCCCTGGTGGTGGCCCTTTCGTACGGAGAGCGGGGGGAGTCAGGGGAGCTGTGGGCTGAGCCCGGACAGACGGTGGACCGGGTGAAGGCCATCCGACGCGAGGAAAGCACGCGGGCCGCAGAGATCCTGGGAGCGTCCTTCCGCTGCCTGGACTGGGGAGATTACCCCTTGGAAGCAGACCGGGAGGCTACCGCGGAGCTCGCGGCGGTGATCCGGGAGTGGGCTCCGGACGTGATCCTCACCCACCCGGAGCGGGACCCCTTTAACCCGGACCACCCGGTGGCGTACCAGGTGACGGAGCGGGCCCGGCAGCTGGCTTCCGGAGCGGGCGTGGCCAGCGCCTTTCACACCGTGCCCCCCGCACAGGTTTTTGCCTTCGAGCCGCACCAGTCGGAGCTGTGCGGGTTCCTCCCGACCACCTTCCTCGACATCACGCCCGTCTTCCCCCTGAAGCAGCAGGCCATGGAGGCCATCGCCTCTCAGCGTTACCTGGTCTCGTACTACACCGCCATGGCCCAGCGCAGGGCCAACCACGCCCGCCGCATCTCGGGAGACCGGACCATCCAGTACGCGGAGGCCTTCCAGCGCCTCCTGCCCCAGGTGGTGAAGGAGCTATGAAAGTGGACACTCAGGAGCTTGCTCGGCTCGGGGTCGCCACGGTGTACGAGGCGGCAGGGCGCACGGGGCTCCTGGAAGGGCCGTGGATCCAGGTCATCCCCGGAAGCCGGGCGGCGGGACCCGCGCGCACCGTCCGGTGCGGGCAAGACGACAACCTGATGGTGCACGCGGCCATGGAGCGGGTGCGCCCGGGAGACGTCCTGGTGCTGGCCATGCCCCGCCCCGCGCCCGTGGCCCTGGTGGGCGAACTCCTGGCCCTGCAGGCGAAGGTCCGAGGCGCCGCCGGGATCCTGGTGGAAGGGGCCGTCCGGGACCTGGAGGAGCTCCGCAGTCTGGGCTTGCCCATCTGGGCGCGGTTCGTCTCGGTGCGGGGTGCGGGCAAGTCCGTGGTGGGAGCCCTGGACGAGCCCGTGGTGGTGGGGGGTGCTACCATTTCCCCGGGGGACTTGGTGGTCCTGGACGCGGACGGAGCCGTGGTGGTGGCTGCGGACCGGGTCTGCGGGGTGCTGGAGGCCGCCCGGGCCCGGGCGGCGCGGGAACAGGCCTTGCGGGCACAGCTGGAACGCGGGGCCCTGACCTATGACCTCCACGGCCTGCGCAGCCACGTGGAGGAGAGCCGGTAACGGGGGGGCAGCGGTGGCCGAGCTGCAGTTCTCTGTGGGGCCGCTCAGCTTCGACGTGGCACACCTCAGCCACGTGGAACTCCTCACCCCCAAGCCCGAGGACACGGTGCGCTTCTTCACCGAGGTCATGGGCCTGGTGGAGAGCGGACGCGGGGACGACTCCGTGTACCTGCGGGGTTGGGACGACTACGCCCACCACACCCTCAAGGTGACCGCCTCCCCACTGCCCGGCATGGGCCACTGCGCCTTCCGGACCAGCAGCCCCGAAGCCCTGCACCGCCGGGTGCAGGCCCTGGAGCGGGCGGGGTGGGGGGTGGGCTGGGTGGAGGGGGATCTGGGCCACGGGCCTGCCTACCGGTTCCGAGACCCCGACGGCCACCTCCTGGAGTTGGTGTACGAGGTGGAGTGGTACCGGACGACCCCGCAGACGAAGCCAGCCCTGAAGAACCAGGCCTCCCGGTTCCCGGCCCGCGGGTGCAACCTCCGGCGTTTGGACCACGTGAACTTCTTCGCCGCAGACGTCCGGGCAAACCGGCGCTTCTTTCAGGAGCAGTTGGGCTTCCGGCTCACGGAAGCCATAGTGTTCGACGACGGGTCGGAGAAGGGAGCTTGGCTGACGGTGTGCAACAAGAGCTACGACCTGGCCATCACCGAGGACGCCACGGGTTGCCGAGGCCGCTTCCACCACCTGACGTACGCGGTGGACAGCCGGGAGGAGGTCCTCCGGGCCGCGGACATCTGTCTGGAACATGGGGTGCACATCGAGACCGGCCCGCACAAGCACGCCATCCAGCAGACCTTCTTCCTGTACGTGTACGAACCCGGCGGAAACCGGTTCGAGGTCGCCTGCCCCGGGGCGCGCTTGATCCTCGCTCCGGACTGGAAGCCGGTGGTGTGGAGCGAGGCGGAGCGCAAGAAGGGTCAGGCGTGGGGGCTGCCCACGGTGGCGACCTTCCACACGTACGGGACGCCGCCCGCGGAGGCGGTCACCCAACCGGGACGCTGAAGGATCTCATCCGGACGAAGACAGAGGAAAGGGGGAATGGGCCATGGGAGCAGGGAGCGGTCCCAAGAACCTCCAGGAGATCCTGGACTCGGTCCCCAACATCACCGACTACCTCTACAACAACCGGACGGGTACACGGATCTACCCCGTGGTTCCGCCGGAGTTCACCAACTGGCGGGACGAACAACGTTCCTGGCGCGAAACGGTGGCCCTGTACGACCTTTCCTACCACATGACGGACCTGTACGTCCGGGGCCCGGACGCCTTTCGCCTCCTGTCTCACCTCGCCATCAACAGCTTCAAGGGGTTCGAGCCGGGGCGGGCGAAGCAGCTCGTGGTGTGCAGCCCGGAAGGCTACGTCATCGGGGACGGGATCCTCTTCTACCTGGACCGGGAGAGCTTCCAGCTGGTGGGTCGCCCCTCGGCCCACAACTGGGTGCAGTATCACGCGCACACCGGCGGGTACAATGTGGAGCTGGAGCGCGACGAGTGGTCCGTCCTAGACCCCCACCGCCCCCGGAAGGTGTACCGCTACCAGCTCCAAGGACCCAACGCCCCTGCACTCCTGGAAAAGCTGAACGGCGGTCCGCTGCCCGGGGTGAAGTTCTTCCACATGGGCTGGATCACCATCGCGGGGAAGAAGGTTCGGATGCTGCACCACGGCATGGCCGGCGTCGCGGGGGCGGAGCTCTTCGGCCCCTTCGAGGAGGGGCCCGAGGTCAAGGCTGCCATCGTGGAGGCCGGAAGGGAGTTCGGCCTCCGCCAGGTGGGTTCCCGGGCGTACGCCACTAACGCCCTGGACTCCGGCTGGATCCCCTGCCCTCTGCCCGCCGTCTACACAGGCGAAGGGCTCCGGCCGTACCGGGAGTGGCTACCCGCGAACAGCTACGAGGCTGTGGGTTCCCTGGGAGGCAGCTATTACTCCCGCAACATCGAGGACTACTACCTGACCCCCTGGGAGCTCGGCTACGGCCACATCCTGAAGTTCGACCACGACTTCGTGGGCCGGGAGGCCCTGGAGGCCAAGGCGAAGGGGCCCCACCGCCAGCGGGTGACCCTGGTGTGGGACGGGGACGACGTGGCCCGCGCCTTCGGGACCCTGTTCACCAAGCCCCTGGGCCAGCAGGCGAAGTACATCGACCTTCCGGTGTCCCAGTACGCCACGTGGATGTACGACAAGGTGCTGAACCGGCAGGGGGAGGTCATCGGGGTCTCCATGTGGCCCGGCTACAGCTGGAACGACCACGCCATGCTCTCTTTGGCCATCGTACGGGAGGAGTTCAGCCAGCCCGGCACGCAGGTGGTGGTGGTCTGGGGCGAGGAGGGCGGGGGCTCCCGCAAGCCCAGCGTGGAAACCCACGTGCAGACGGAGATCCGAGCCACCGTCGCCCCCGTGCCCTTCTCCGAGGCCGCCCGTCAGTACCGGGCCATGGTGGCGCGCCGCTGATGGACTCGGCCTCCCCGCATTCCGGGGCGCGGCTGCCCGGGGTAGCCTGCGTGGCGCAGAACCGGCTTCTGGCGGACCTGCGGGGCGGCAGGTTCGTTCTCACGGTGGAGTCTCCGCCCCTGCTGGGGAGCCGTCCCCTGAAAGAAGTGGTGGAGGACGTCCTCCGGCTGGCCCGGTGGGTGCAGGAGGACGGACGGGTCACCGCCCTCACGGTGTCCGACCGCGTCCGCACGGACCGGGACCACGACCCGGTCGAGGTCGGCGCTCGGGTGGTTGAAACCACCGGCGTCTGTCCGCTGGTGCACTGGGCGGGCAAGGCACGGACGGCCCGGCACCTGCAGGAAGACCTGGAACGGGGTCAGGCCGCGGGCCTCTCAAACTTCCTCCTCTTGACCGGCGACGCCCTGCGGGAGAAGGCCCCGGAGGGAGGGGAGCGCTACCTGGACTCCGTGGACGCCATCCGCATCGCCCGCCAGCAACTGCCTGGATCCCTTCTGGCGGCCGCGGTCAACCCGTTCAAGTACCGAGAAGAAGCCCTGTGGGGTCAGTACGTGAAGGCCGCGAAGAAGGTGCGGGCAGGCGCGGACTTCCTCATGGCCCAGATCGGCTGGGACCCCCGCAAGCTGGCCGAGGCGGCGGAGTGGTTGCGGGCCCGGGGCCTCCGGGTACCGCTGCTGGCCAGCGTGTGGTTGCTCACCCCCAGGGTCGCCTCCCGGGTGCTCCGCAGCGGGCCGCTACCCGGAGTCGACGTCCCTCCGGACTTCCTGCGCTGCCTCGAGGCGGAAGCGAAGACACCCGACCAGGGGCGCCAGCGCGCCTTGCACCGGGCCGCCCTGCAGGTCGTGGGTGCCCGCAGGCTCGGCCTGGAAGGAGCTCACCTGTGCGGGGTCCACACGCCCAGGACCCTTGAGGAACTTCTCGGTCTCGTGGACGAGTACACCCGACGATGCCCAGACCTGCCCTCCTGGCAAGCGGCCTGGCAGGAGGTCATGCGCCACCCCGAGGGGAGCCCCCTGCGCTTGGTGCCGGAGCGTCCCTACTACGTGGACGACGCCGTCTCCGCCCCCGCCGCCGCTACCGCCCAGGAAGTCCGCAGCTTCCACTTCTTGCAGGCGGTGGACCGCTGGGTCTTCGACCACCGTTCCCCCGTCTCCCGGATCGTGGGCGGGGTCCTGGGGATGGTGGGTCCGGACAGCTCCCTCGGCCGCGAGCTTGCGCGCGTGGAGAGGGTTTTCAAAGGACCCCTGGTGGGCTGCCAGCTGTGCGGGAACTGCAGGTTGCCGCATACGTACTTCGTGTGCCCGGAGACCTGCCCCAAGGGGCTCGCCAACGGCCCCTGCGGGGGCACTCAAGGCAACACCTGCGAGTTCGGGGACCGGGAGTGCATCCACGCCCGCGTGTACCGCCTGGCCAAGCACACGGCCAGCCTCCAGACTTGGGAGTCTACGTGGGTACCACCCGTCCCCGAGGAGGTACGGGGAAGCTGCTCGTGGATCCACCACTACCGGGGAAAAGGCTCGAAGGCGGAAGTCCTCCCCGCGTCCCATCCCCTCCCTCAGGAGGTCAAGGACGTGGCTACGTGAGCCCCACCACGCGGCCGTGGGAGTCCAAGTCCCACCGCTGCGCCGCGGGGTGCTTCGGCAGGCCGGGCATGGTCAGGACGTCGCCCGCATACGCCACCACGAATCCAGCCCCCGCGGCCAGACGGACGTCCCGGAATGCCACGCGGAACCCCTGCGGGCGGCCCACCTGCTCCGGGTCGTCGGACAGGGAGTACTGGGTCTTGGCCACACATACGGGGAGCTGCCGGTACCCCAGTTCCTCGTACCGCGCCAGTTTGGCGCGGGCCCGGGAGGACAGGTCTACCCCCGACGCTCCGTAGAGGGCCGTGGCCACGGCGTCCAGCTTGCGGGCCGTGGGCCACTCCAGGTCGTACAGGTAGCGCGGGCCGGGCGGCTCGGTGCTGCGGGCGAGTCCGTCCACCACCTCCGCGAGCTCCAGAGCACCCTCTCCGCCCTGTTCCCAGGCCCGAAACCGCACCGTGGGTACCGCCAAGGCCGCACCGTGGGCCAGCACCAGTTCCGTCTCCTCCGCGGAGTCCCCAGGGAACAGGTTCAGCGCTACCACCGGCTGCATCCCCAGGCGCCGGACGTTCTCCACGTGCTTGTCCAGGTTCGCCAGCCCCCGTTCCACGGCCGCGGGGTCAGGTTCCCCCGGACGCCGGTCCGTCCGCCCGTGCACGCGCAGGGCCCGGAGGGAGGCCACCACCACCGCCACGGAGGGACGCAGGTGTCCCGCCCGGCACTTGATGTGGACGAACTTCTCCGCCCCCAGATCCGTTCCGAACCCTGCTTCCGTGACAACCACCTCCGCGCACTTCAGGGCGAGCTTTGTAGCCACCAGGCTGCTGCACCCGTGCGCGATGTTGCCGAACGGGCCGCCGTGGACCAAGGCGGGCGTGCCCTCCAAGGTCTGCACCAGGTTGGGGTGGATGGCATCCTTGAGCAGCGCGACCACCGCCCCCGTGACCCGCAAGTCCGCCACGGTCACCAGGCTGCCGTCATCCCGCTCCCCCACCACCACCCGCGCCACCCGTTCCCTCAGGTCCTCCCGGTCCCGGGCCAGGCACACCAGGGCCATGATTTCGGAAGCCGCGGTGATGTCGAACCCGGTCTCCCGCGCCACCCCGTGGGCACCCCCTCCCAGTCCCACTACCACCTGCCGCAGGGCCCGGTCGTTCACGTCCAGGACCCTGCGCCACGAGACGTTTTGTGGCCGCAGGCCGGGGACGGTGCCGTGATGGAGCGCGTTGTCCACCACCGCGGCGATGAGGTTGTGGGCCGCCGCCACCGCGTGCAGGTCCCCGGTGAAGTGCAAATTGATGTCCTCCGCAGGCACCAACTGCGCTTTCCCCCCGCCAGTCCCCCCTCCCTTGACGCCAAAACACGGCCCCATGGAAGGCTCCCGCACCGCCACCACCGCACGGCGGCCCAGTCTGCGCAGGCCGTCCGCTAGCCCGATGGCCGTGGTGGTCTTGCCCTCCCCCGCGGCCGTGGGATTGATCCCCGTCACCAGGACCAGGGCGCCGTGCTGAGCCCCCTCCCGGCGTCCCAGGGCCTCCACCCGGACCTTCACCTTGTCCACCCCGTACGGAATCAGCTCCCCCTCCTCCAGCCCCAGCTCCCGCGCCACCTCCCGGATGGGCTTTGTCGCCACCGTGGACCGCCTCCCCGTGTCCTTTCAACGGCCTACCTCTTGCTTCCGGTGTACGCCTCGAAGTAAGGGGCGTGTGAACCGCACCAGGCCTTCTCTCTCCTTCCTCACGGTGGTACTGATCACACGCGGCAGCCTGGGTTCGTTGCCTCCGCGGCCGCGTCAGACGGCCCCGGGGCCGCGGTCACCTCCCGTGGGTGCCACACACCAGGGTCGCCTTGCCGCGGGCGTCACCTCCCCCGTCGATTCCAAGCCACGCCCCCGCGGCCCGTCAAGGCCGCCTTCCGCTGCGCGGCCCGACATTACCGGGTCCGCAGAGGCGTCGCGGGGTAGGCGAAGGAGGCCGTGGAGAACTCCCGCGGCCACACCAGCTCGTGGCGGCCGTTCTGCCACTGGACCGCGATCACCGGGACGGGGCTGGTACCGTCCGGCCGGAAGCGCACCCGGCCGGCCATGGTTACCATGTCCACCCGGGCCAGGGCGTTCCGGATCTTGGCGGGGTCGGTGCTCTGCGCCCGCTCGATGGCCGCGGCGATCACCTGGACACAGGCCACCGCGGACCCCACCGCCACCTCCGCGGGTTGGCCGAAGCGCCGCTGGTACCAGGCGTTCAACTGATCCACCCCGGGGTACTTCACCGCGTGGTGCCAGCCCGGCATGGCCACCGCGAAGTCCCCCGCTCCACCCACCGCCTGCCGGAACGCCACGGAGTCCGCACCGCGGAGGAGGAAGTACGCGCGGGGGGTGAAGTCCAGCTCCCGCATCTGGCGGATCAGGGTGATGCCGTCCGCGGGTGTGGGCAGGCTTAGGAGGAGCTCCACCCCCGCGGCCTTTGCCCGGAGGATCAGGTCACTGAGGTCCCGTGCGCCCACCGCGTAGTCGCCCTGGAACACTACCTGGTAGCCGAACTCCGTGGACCGCGTCGTCCACAGGGCCGCCAACTCGCGCCCCCAGTCCGTCCGCTCCGCGAAGATACCCACACGCCGCGGCCGCTGCTCCGCCGGGACGTAGGCATTCAGCATCCGGTAGGTCTCCACGGCCAGCTCCGGAGACTTCGGAAAGGGCGAGAAGAGGTACTTGTAGCCCCGCTGGTGGATGCTCCACAGAGCAAAACCCACGCCGCAGTACGGGATCTGGTTCTTCTCCGCCACCGCGGCGGCGGCGGCGTGCAGGTGGCTACCCACCCCACCCAGATAGGCCACGATCCCCATCTGGGCCAGGCTCTCCATCCGGCTGACGGTCTTGATGGGGTCGGACTCGTCGTCCAGAACCGTGAGCTCCAGGTGCACCCGCTGTCCACCCAGCCGTACCCCTCCCCCGGCGTTGAGGTACTCCACCGCGAAGTCGTAGCCCGCGCGGATGAAGCGCCCGTTGGCGGCCAGCCCCCCGCTCAGGGGTACCACCGCCCCCAGCCGCAGACTCCGGGCCGGCGCCGATCCCGCTGCGACCGCCACCAGCCCGCAGAGGATCCCCGCGAGGAACCAGCTTCTCTTCACCGCCACCACCCCCCTGCCGTCTTGCTACCATGTTGTTGACGTGATTGTCAACAAGCTTGTTCCGAAGGCTACCGGGGAGGCGCGGGCCGCCGCGGGGGCGGGCGGCCCAAGCTCAAAACTTGGGGACGGACTCGCCCTCCCCGGCGCGCACAGCCGGCCGGCGGGCTCCCTCGCAGGTCCCCACCGCCCGGAGGAGGGCGGAGGGGTTGTGCCGGAACTGCTGCGGGTCGAGCCTTCCGGAGCTCAACTCTTCTACCAGTTGGCCGAGGGCCTCGTTCACGGGGGCGGGCACACCGAGCGCGGCTC
>Ga0272449_1004250_pt1 | contig 11727 bp, 8 predicted proteins | sample YNPCB0241_FD_198679 | JGI IMG/M metagenome (GOLD analysis project Ga0272449, IMG submission 198679) | Hot spring sediment microbial communities from Yellowstone National Park, WY, United States - YNP-CB-024-1 | ecosystem: Environmental > Aquatic > Thermal springs > Hot (42-90C) > Sediment...
GTCCTCGCCCAAGCCGTACATGCGATGAATGCCATCCTCGATGATCGTGGCCAGCTCGTAGGCATAAGCGGGGTCGTACGCGAGGAGGTTGGGCACGGTGAGGGCCAGCACATGGCTGTGGCCGTCTTGATGTTGGAGCCCTTCGCCGGCCAACGTGGTGCGTCCGGCGGTGCCCCCGATGAGGAAGCCCCGTGCACGGGAATCGCCGGCTGCCCACACCAAATCCCCCACGCGCTGGAGGCCGAACATGGAATAAAAGATGAAAAACGGCAGCATCGGGATGCCATGGTTGGCGTAGGCCGTGGCCGCGGCGATCCACGAGGAGATGGACCCGGCCTCCGTGATGCCTTCTTCCAAGATTTGGCCGTCGCGAGCTTCCTTGTAGTAGAGCAGGCTTTCTTTGTCCACCGGCTCGTAGAGCTGGCCGGGGTGGGAATAAATACCGCATTGGCGAAATAGGGCTTCCATCCCAAACGTACGGGCTTCGTCGGGCACGATGGGCACGATGCGCGGTCCCAGATCGGGCTGCCGCAAGAGTTTACTGAGCAGTCGCACGAAGGCCATGGTGGTCGACACCGGCCGTTCGCTGCCCGACGTGAACTCGGCGAAGACGTCCGGATCCGGCGCGCGGATCTGGACCGAGACGACGCGGCGAGCCGGCACGTACCCACCGAGCGCTTCCCGCCGCTCGCGCAGGTAGCGCATCTCGGGCGAGTCCTCGGGCGGACGGTAAAAGGGCAAGCTGGCCAAATCATCGTCGCTGATGGGAATGCCGAACCGGTTGCGAAACTCGCGTAGCTCGTCCTCGTTGAGTTTCTTTTGCTGGTGCGTGATGTTGCGGCCTTCACCCGCTTCGCCCAGTCCGTAGCCCTTGATGGTTTTGGCCAAGATGACGGTGGGGGCGCCTTGGTGCCGGACTGCAGCCGCGTAGGCGGCATAGACTTTCTCAGGATCGTGGCCGCCCCGGCGCAGTTTGACGAGCTGCTCGTCGGAGAGGTGCTTAACCATCTCCAAAAGCCGAGGATCGGCGCCGAAGAAGTGTTGGCGGATGTACGCTCCGCCAGCGACGACATATCGCTGGTATTCGCCATCGACGACCTCCGTCATTCGCCGCACGAGTAAGCCATCGCGGTCTTGTTCAAGAAGCGGGTCCCAGTCGCCGCCCCAGATGACCTTGATGACATTCCATCCGGCACCGCGGAACGTGGCCTCCAGCTCTTGGATGATCTTGCCGTTGCCTCGGACGGGCCCGTCGAGCCGCTGCAGGTTGCAATTAATGACAAAAATCAAGTTGTCTAGGTGTTCGCGAGAGGCCAGCGTGATGGCGCCGAGGGTTTCCGGTTCATCGGTTTCTCCGTCGCCGAGAAACACCCAGACTTTTTGATCTGAGGGCGGTTTGAGCCCGCGGTCCTCCATGTAGCGGATGAAACGCGCGTGGTAGATGCCCATGATCGGGCCGAGGCCCATGGAGACGGTGGGGAACTGCCAAAAGCGGGGCATGAGCCAGGGGTGCGGATAGGACGACAGTCCCGGGGTGGCGTGGAGCTCGTGACGAAAGTTTGCCAGCTGTTCGGCCGTGAGGCGGCCCTCGACAAACGCACGCGCGTAAATGCCGGGGGCGGCGTGGCCCTGAAAGTAGATAATGTCGCCGGGATGATGCTCGCCAGGAGCGCGGAAAAAGTGGTTGAAGCCGACCTCGTACAAGGTGGCGGCCGATGCGTACGTCGAGATGTGCCCGCCGATGCCCTCTTCCTCGCGGTTGGCGCGTACGACCATGGCCATGGCGTTCCACCGAACGATGCTTTTGATGCGTCGTTCTAACTCTCGATTGCCGGGGTAGGGCGGCTGTTCCGACCGCGGGATGGTGTTGATGTACGGGGTGTTGGCGGTGAAGGGTAAGCGAAGTCCACGCTCGTGCGCGCGGATGGAGAGTTCGCGAAGCAACCGCACCGCGCGCGTGGGCCCTTCCAACTCGATCACATCATCGAGGGACTGGATCCACTCGCGTGTTTGTTCTGGGTCCGGATCGGTCCCCCGAAAGGGAAGTTGGTTCATCGCGTGCTGTCTCCTGACGTTCGCCTCGCGGGCGAGGCTTGCAAGAGTTTACGATGAAGCTCCAGCCCGTTCAAATGGCGAACCTACGTGGGATCCCGTAGCGGTCCAGGCCGCGGCGAACCGGGCGGAGTGGGTCCGGATGTTCTGGGCGGGTGGTCGGTTGGCGCGGGCGCTGGGCCCCACTGCCGATGGTAGGAGAGGACGTTCAGCGCGCGTATGCAGGATCGCGAAAACTCGAAGGGTGGAGGGCGACGCTCCGACCACCCGGAGGTTGGCCGTGGCGAACGGCGATGGGGCCTCGGCGGTGGACAAAGTCGGTCCGCAGCTGGGCGAGTCAGCTTAGGTCGAACGTGGTGACGCCATCCACGACGTTCAACTCATGGACAGCAAAGCGGTCGGCGTAGGCCGGGTGGCTGAGGGGATAGGCGCGCTCGACGGCTTCGCGCAGGCGACGAAGCGCGCTGGCCAACACGATGGCGCCGGCCGCACCTTTATCCCCTCCGCCGAGCATGCGTTCACCGAGCACGCCGGGCACGGTGCGTGCGATGTCGCACATGGTTTCCAATTCCGGGCCCGAAATGCGGTAATCGTCGCGGAGTCCGATGCCATCCATTCGGAACACGCGTCCCACGGCTTCGATATCTCCTCGGCGCCACGCGCGGAGCATCTCGCGAAAGCGGCGCTGAGCGTGGAAGATGTAGGTCAACCGCGCGCAGTGATCTGGATGCGACGCGCCGAAGCGTTTCAAGATGCGACGATAGAGATCGGGATCGGTGACATCTGCAAGGCGGCGAATTCCAAACTCCGGGCCCGCCAATTGGACGAGCTCCTCACATTCGGCGCGGCGGATTCGGTACGTGGATTTTTCCAACCCAGGGCGAACCGTGCCGGTGTCCAGCGAGACAAGGCGAAAGTCCGGTGCGCCGGATCCCAGCGGCACATGGCGGACGCGGCCAGTGTCCGGATCGAAGTGGGTGCCCATGCCGGCGCGAGCGAAGAGAATCATGATCTGGTCCAGCTGGCCGCACGGGGAGCCGATGTAATCGTTCTCCACGGCTTGGGCCATGCGGACGATTTGCATCGGTGGGACACCTCGCACGCGGTGGGCCTCGAGAAGTGTCAACATCAAGTTCAGGGTCAAGGAGGCCGACCGCGACATGCCCCCTCCGGGGATGTTGCCAACGATCACTCCGTCGAGTCCTTGGGAGACGGGAAAGCCCTCACGGCGGAGGATGTATTCCACGCCATACGCGAACCGCGCCCACGAATCGGTCACACTTCGCGGCGGTGGCAGCTCATCGGTGACCTCAATGACGCCATCGTGCGGGAAGTTACCGCTGAACCATCGTCGCCGACCGGAGTCGTTGGGTTTCCACGTCAACCAGATGAAGCGGTCCGTGCCGACCCCAAAGAGATGAGTGCCGTTGTAATCGCCGTGTTCGACTCCGAGACAGAAGCGGGACGACGTTCGCCGTACGCGCCCTCCTTCGATGTCCAGCCCTACCTGGCGAGCGATTTGGCGAAGAAGGCGGGTGGCGTCGCGGTCGCCGCGAAGTTCGGACGGGATCTGCATGGCGGCCAGCCTCCGTGGTTACCAGAATCGGATGTAGAGCGCGATGGTCACAAGAACGACGACCACGCCGAACACTGCCGCGCCGCGGGAGGTCTGCACATCCACGCGTCCCCTGCTGCGGAACTCCACGGGGTGCGGAAGTGGCCGGATCCAGCCGATGACCTGCATCACCGCGAGCACGGCGAAAAAGCAGACCGCCATACGGTCCAGGAAGGCGATGTTCGGCCAGGCCCATGCGATGGTTCCGTAGAGGACAGGGTTGAGCAGCAGCCCCACGACGCCGGCGGCCGGTGGCGCGCGGCGGTTGAGCAGACCGAATACGAACACGGCCAGGATGCCCGGCGAGACGTAGCCTTGAAACTCCTGGATGTACTTGAAGATGCCGCCGAACTTCGGGTTGTCTAACAGCGGCGAGATCAGGCCGCCGATGACCACAAACAAGCCGACGCAGAATCGACCGACTCCGACAAGGAGACGCTGGCTAGCCCGCGGGTTGAGATACCGTCCGAACACATCCATGGTGAAGATCGTGGACGCGGCGTTCAGCACGGCGGCCAGCGAACTCACGATTGCGCCGAGCATAGCGGCCAACACGAAGCCCATGAGCCCTCGGTTTTTGGGAATCAGCTTCGCGATGAGCAGGGCCAGCGCGGAGTCGTGCTTGTACAGCAAGGGTCGGCGTTCAACCACGCTGCGGGCCAGCTCCTGTGCTCGCCGACGGGCGACATCGTTGTGGGCGCGGATTCGTTCGGCGTATTCGGCCAACTTCGGATGCCGTGCGGCATCGAGCTGCTCGGGGAGCACGAACACCTCGACCGAGTCCTGGGTCGCCGCGGCGCGCTCGAACTGTCGAAGGAAGTCTTCTTCGGCGCGTGCGGCCATGTCACGGCTGAAGAGATTGAACGCGATGATGCCAGGGAACACAATGATGAAGGGGATGAGCAATTTCAGCGCCGCGGCGAACACGATACCTTTTTGACCTTCGCGCAGCGAGGCGGAGCCCAGCACGCGCTGCGTGATGTACTGGTTGAGGCCCCAGTAATAGAAGTTCGGAATCCACAGTCCCACCACCAGCGCAGTCCAAGGAATGTTCAAGTCGGTCCGCGGCAGCACCATGTGGAGCTTCATGGGGTTGAGTTCCATCAACCGTCGCCAGCCACCGTCGGGCAGCGCGGCGACGGCTTCGCCGGCCCCGTTGACGACCTCGGAGGGCGCGGCGGCGCCGAGCCGTTGGAGCGCAAAGTAGAGAATGACTCCGCCTCCGAGGATCAAGGCCGAGCCTTGGACCAAGTCCGCCCACGCACAGGCCTTGAGGCCGCCGAAGGCGACGTACGCGGCTGCGATCAGGCCCATGATCCAGCAGGCCGCCGTCAGGCTGATCTCGAATCCGTTGTCGCGCAGCAGGTCGCGCATCGTAAGCGCGCCTGCATAGATTACGCCCGACAGGCTGACCCCGATGAGAATAATCATCATGAACACCGCCATGATCAGACGAGCCCAGTGGTTGTAGCGGTGCTCCAAAAACTCCGGGATTGTATAGATGCCCGCGCGAAGGAAGTAAGGCAGGAATGCGAACGCGACCACGACCAGGGTGATCGCCGCCATCCACTCGTAACTGGCGATCGCGATCCCAAGGTAACTGGCGGCGGAGCCGGACATTCCGACGAACTGCTCTGCCGAGATGTTGGCCGCGATCAGCGAGATGCCAATTAACCACCAGGTAAGGCCGCGGCCCGCCAAGAAGTAGGCTTCGCTGTCGGTTTCATGCCGCGATTTGAACATGCCAAGGCTGACCACGAAGACGATGAATGCGACAAAAATCAGCACGTCGAACCAACCCATGGCCATACTCCCTTCACGCCTATAAATCGCAGGCACGATAGCCGAATCGTTACCCCTGGGCAAGCATGAACATCAAAATCCCGCCTCCCCGCCTTGCATCCAACCGGTGAGGCTGGCGAAGCACCGCCTGGGGAAATCGAGCCCAGAATGGGTCAAAGCCATTCAGCGTCTCGAAGACTGCCCATACGTATGGAAGGGAGCCATCGCCCGCAATGCGGGCATTCACTCACTCAACTTCGTGGCGAGTTTGCGGTGGGCTTGCAAACGAACGTATAAGTCTCGAGACCAGCATGAAGTGACGACCTTATTGGACTGCGGCGTGTGGACTTTTTCTTGCGCGTTTCTGGCCGGACACAGCGCGTGGCCAAGTGTTTCGCGATCGTGTGGATGTGGCGTCGCTGGACTGCGTATTCCGATGTTTGCCGGGGCACGGTCCGAAGTGTTCCCAATGCCGGAAGTGCGACAGACGGCAAAGGAACGCAAAGATGTCTACAGTGTTCGTGACCTATGGGATCGCACGCAATGGGCGGCCGAGTGGTCCGCCGGCGGTGGCAGTGCGCGGCTGCGGTTGGCACGTCCCACCTGGTTGGCGCCAACCGAGCTGATCGACCAACACAGCAGAAAAGTTCAACGAGATAAAAGCGACGGCTGGTCCGCCCGTTTCGCATGAGATGACGCGGTGGTTGAACGATTTCACCAAGGGGCGGGCCACGGGTCCCAAGCCCATCGTACGACCGTTTCTTCAAATCGCTGAAGCTGTTCGGTATGACCTTGACCTGGGGGGGCCGGCGGCGGTTGCGTATGCGTTCCGAATGAAGCCCAACCCGCATGGGGTTCCCACCAACGAATGGTACGTCGTGATCGTCAAATCCAAATCGGCCGAACCCAGTCGATTGGCCATGGCGATGGAACAGGAATGGCTTCGCGCAGTAGTCGCGGTGACACCGCCGAAAGCCTCGGGAACTTCCGGCGAGGGCGTGGCCGGAACCATCCCAACGGAACTGGGCGGGCAAGGGTCCAGCCGTGAGGCCAGTCGGCTCGCGGCGTTGAGAAGCATCGAAGGCCAGAAAGGGTGGTGGGCGCTGAGCGGAAGCAACTACGTCATCGTGACGTCCGTCAAGCCGACCCCACGAAAGTTTGTAGGGGGTCCTGCAGCAGTTGGCAACACTGCGGATACTTTGGCAGACGGTCGCGCCGCCCGAACGGCCCATCGAAGTGGTCAGCGTGGTGCGCATGTTTGGGCAGCGGGAGGAATATGAATCCTACGCGGGGGAAATGGGTAAAAGCACGTCAGGACTCTGGGACCCAACGAAACGGGAGCTTTGTGTCAGTCCGATGGAACTCCTCGTGGGTTCCGAGCAGCGGACATGGCTGGCCGAAGTGCTGTATCACGAAGGGCTGCACCAGTACTTTCAGGGCGAGACACCCGCCTGGTATCACGAGGGGCATGCCACCTTCATGGAGGGTGTCCAGTTCGAGAAAGCGGGCATTGAGATCGGAGAAGTGGAACCCTATGTGCAGGTGGTGGACCAGCAGCTGCGTAAGGGCCACCCGCTGCGGTTCGCGCAGTTGATCCGGATGTCGTATCCAGAATTTTACGCCTCGCAACCCGAGCGGGGCTCTTTCAACTATGCGCGGGCTTGGGCTCTGATGTACTATTTGCGGATCGGTGCGCCGGTGGCCGGCGAAGCCGACGATACCGCAATTCTTGAGCGATTCCACAAAGTCATGCTGGCGAGCGGCAAGGCAAAGGAAGCAACCGACGAAGCGTTCGATGGGGTCGACTTGGATCAGCTTGAGCAGAGGTTCGTCAAGTTCGGGACCAGTACCCGGTTGCGCTCTCAAGCGCGAAAGTTTGTCCTGGGTGCGCCGGGAAGCGACGCCCGCTCTCCGAGCCGCCCACGCCTCGCGCCGAGTTCTAACAAGTAGACAGGCCCGGCCATGGAGTCTGCGTAGTCCGACGGGCGCGACGCGGCGGGTTTGAACCTCGCTGGAGGTGCACCCGTCCACCGAAGTATGACCGCCGCCGATTCCGCGCGGCGACCCAGTCGTTTGACACCGCGGGCAACGCATCCGTAGTTTCATGTGCAATGATGTCGTCGGAAAATCCAGCGCAGAAAGGCCGGCCAGCGGTGTTTCTTGACCGCGATGGAACGTTGATCGAGGATCGGGGCGATCTCTCGCGTCCGGCTGACGTGGTCTTGTTTCCCGACGCGATCCCAGCGCTGCGACGCCTGGCAGAGCAGTTCGAATTGTTTATTGTCACCCATCAAGGCGGCGTCGGCCGCGGTGTGCTCACGATGAGGGATGTCGATCGAATCCATCACGAACTGCTATCCCGTCTGCAAGCCCAGGGAGTTCGGATTCGTAGGGTGTACGTGTGTCCACACCGGCGGGATGAATTGTGCGAGTGTATCAAGCCGAAGCCCACGTTTCTTCTGGCCGCGGCCAAGGAGTTCGGCATAGACCTTCGCCGTTCCTTTACCGTCGGGGATCATCCTCATGACGTGCAGTTGGGCCGCGCGGCTGGCGCCACCGGCTTATATGTCCGCACCGGTCATGGGGAGAAGCATCGTGGGGAGCTGTCCCCAGACGTCGTAGTTCTGCCGGGAATTCGGGAAGCGGCGGAGTGGATTTTGGCGGATGCGGAGGCGCGCCGACGTAGCGAAGATTTCGATCGCGATGTGGCCGACGCCGCGGCGGTTCTTCTCGCGGGCGGGCTGGTGGCATTCCCAACCGAGACGGTCTACGGCTTGGGCGCTCACGCGTTGAATCCGACGGCAGTGGCGCGGGTGTTCGAGGTGAAGCAGCGCCCGAGGTTTGATCCGTTGATCGTGCACGTGCCGGATTGGCGGAGTGTACCCACCTTGGTCACCGACATACCTCCCCTGGCTGAACAGCTGATGGCACGATTCTGGCCCGGTCCCCTCACGTTGGTGTTGCCCAAGGCGGCGATTGTTCCAGATGTAGTTACGGCAGGGCTCCCAACGGTTGCGGTGCGGTGTCCTCGGCATCCGGTGGCGCAGGCGTTGTTGCGGCAGTCGGGCGTACCGATCGCGGCTCCCAGTGCGAATCGGTTTGGCTGCCTGAGTCCGACCACCGCCGAACACGTACGGGAGCAACTCGGTGCGGCGGTCGGCCGAATCCTCGATGCGGGTCCGTGCTCGGTGGGAGTGGAGTCCACCGTGGTGGCAATTGATGAAGAAGGCGTGACGCTGTTGCGAGAGGGTGGGGTGCCTCGCGAAGAACTGGAGGCCCTCGCGGGGCCGATCCGGTGCGCGCAGGGGGACCGTTCGCGGCCCTCGAGTCCCGGCCAACTCCCTCGGCATTATGCGCCGGAGACTCCCCTGCGGTTGTGGGACGAGGCGACCGCGGCGCAGCTGCGCGGGCGGATCGGGCTTCTGGCGTTTCGTGAACCAGTTCCGGAGGGCCCGTGGAGTGCGGTGGAAATCCTCTCGACAGAGGGCGACTTGCGCGAAGCGGCCGCGACCCTGTTCGCAAAACTGCGCGCCTTGGACGCGATGAACTTGGACTGGATTGTCGCCCAGCCGGCGCCGGAGGTGGGCTTGGGGCGGGCGATCAACGACCGTTTGCGTCGAGCTGCATGCGATCGGGAGGGGTGCGACACGCCGCCTGCAGCGTTTCAGGAATCAGGAAATCCATGAACCGGCGTGCAACGATCCGACGAAGATTGCTCTGCGTGGCCTGGGTAGCTGGACTCTACGCCGTTGGAGAGGAACCTTACCCAGGGCAGATCCCCCAATTGACCTATGAAGTTTCGTGGCTCGGCAATACATTTCCAGGAGGCGAGTCGGGCTGGGTGCCCCAAGATGTGCAAGACATCTTCGTTTGCTCAGACGGTACCGTGTACACCACCGTGGGGTGGGAAGAGCATCGTGGCAACATCGCCGCGTTCCGCGACGGGCAGTGGATTCAACAAACCGCCCATTGGAGGAAGGGCGGAATCGACCGATTGGTAGGCGAGACCATCACTGCGAATTCGAAATTCATCTTTTTTGCGACGGGGAAAAGTGGCCCGGGCGACCACGATGGCGCCGTGATGGGTACCTCGTTGGCTCGTCGGGATCGCGCAGACATTGCCAACCGCGCGTTGGAGCGGCGGGTGTCAGTCGGGGTTCGAATCCGTGGGGTGGCGGCAACCGACGAACGAGTCTTCGTAGCGTGTGCCGATGATCGCATTCGGGTATTCGACGTCGAGCTTCGGACCGTCACCAATTGGTTTGCGCCTTCTCCCGGAGAACTGGCGGTGGATGCGGCGGGCCGACTATGGGTGTGTGATGTCGCTGCGAACGTAGTTCGTTGTTTCGATGCGACCGGCCGCGGTCCGCTGCAAACCGTATCCTTCCCACCCGGCGTTGTTCCGGTGGACGTGGCAATCAGCCCAGACCAGCGGTTGCTTGTAGCGGATGGCGGTACGAGCCGACAAGTTCGAATCTATCAGGGGCTGGATTCAACGCCGAGGTTGGAGTCGGTGTTCGGGGAAGTTGGCGGGGTGTTCGGCGGTCCCGTGCCGGGCCGAGTTGGGCCGCGGCGCTTTGTGGCTCCGATCGGCGTTGGAGCCGATGCGCGCGGACATCTCATCGTGGCGTCGGGTCCCTTCGCTTCCACGCACGGTGGCACCACCATGATCGAATGTTACGATCGAGAAGGTTGTCGCACCTGGCAGCTCCTGTGCACGGAGTGGCTGGACACCGTGGATCTGGACAGAACCCGTGACGGTACGGTCGCGTTTGGGAGCCGGTTCCGCTACGAGCTGGACCTGACCACCTTTCCGAGGCTTCGGTGGACTCCCGTGGCCATGACGGTCCATCCGGATCGGTATCCGGAGGATCCTCGGCTTCGGTCTCCCGCGATCGGCGGCGTTTGGTTTCGCAGGCTTGGTGGTCGCTCGTACCTATTCATGCCCGACATGCCGGGCGACAACTTGTATGGATTCCGCTTCGATCCACCGCGCGCAGGCGAGATTGCCGTGTGGTGCACCCACATCGGTGTTCGCGAACTTTGGTGCGATCTCAATGGCAACGGTCGCAAGGATGAGGGTGAGCGCACCACCAATGTCGTGAGCACGGCTCGCGGGTGGTTTGTTGAACCGAACGGAACGGTCTGGCAAGCTGCGCAGCACAGGGGTGTCGCACGCTACCCACTCGCAGAGGTTCTATCGAACGGGGTTCCGGTGTATCGAGAGGAGCACCGAACGATCACTCCGCCGCCTCCGCCGTTGAAGGAGATCCGCCGACTCGTGTACGACCGGGCGAACGATGTGATGTATCTGGGAGGCGCGTCTGCGGAGGCGCCGGCGGGCCACTGGAAACCGATGGGGCCCGTCCTCGCCCGCTATGATCGCTGGAGTCAGTCCCCGGTTCTAGCGTGGGCAGTCGTGCTGCCCCACGAACGAGGCGGCAGTCGGCACGAGTCGTTTGAGCCGTTCGACTTCGCAGTGGAAGGCGACTTTGTGTTTGTTGTGTACGCGGGACGTTTACCTTCTCGGCGTTGGCCACCTGGGACGGTGCTTGTCTTGCGCCGGAGCGAGGGTCGGGCGGTCGGCTATATGTGCCCGGATGGAACGCGCGTTGGCGCAGTGCCGATGGATGCATTGCAAGATATCGTGCACAGCATCAATGTCCTCCGGAGATCGAATGGGGAATACCTCGTGGTGATCGAGGACGACGGCTACAGCAAAAACGTTGTGTACCGCTGGAAGCCGTGAGCCTGTGGGCCGAGCCGACGTGGCGGAGCCACCTATGGGCGCTGCGGGCAGAACTTTCGAGTCCCTCTCGCCGAGGTCCGGTGCGATCCGGCTGCGTTTGGGAGCGGCGCGAAGACTGGAACTGGCGGGTCCCGTTGCGCTGCTTGGAACGTCCGCGGAGACGGTGCCATGCTTGGGTTGGAATGCCAGCGAAGCGGGGCTAGCATACACTCAGGAAAGGTGGCTCGGCATGAAAGCGAAGATCCTGACGGGCGTTGCTCTCCACGCGCTGATCGCATCACGTCTAGTCGACACCGCGGTGGCGGCAGAGGACTTGGTCACGTTGCGTGCGGCCGACGTGTGGTCCTTCGCGCCACCGGGCTCTGTCCAGATCGACGGACGGCTAGGCCGTGCTTTGGATGAGTGCATCCATCGTCGAGTGTTGCATCAGCCGATTGAACCTTTGGTGAAGCCCTATCGGGAGAAACACGAACTCGGCCAACCAGACTGGCGATGCGAGTACTGGGGAAAGTGGTTCACCTCCTTGGCC
>Ga0272449_1004254_pt1 | contig 11716 bp, 13 predicted proteins | sample YNPCB0241_FD_198679 | JGI IMG/M metagenome (GOLD analysis project Ga0272449, IMG submission 198679) | Hot spring sediment microbial communities from Yellowstone National Park, WY, United States - YNP-CB-024-1 | ecosystem: Environmental > Aquatic > Thermal springs > Hot (42-90C) > Sediment...
GGCGGCGGCGGTGTGGGGCGTGCCGTTTCAGGCAATGCGCCACCTGCTGTACGCGCTGCCCCCCTTGATCCTCATCCTCACGCCGTGGGCGGGCAGGAACGCGCCGCTGCTGATTGCGCAGGGCGTGCTGTGTCTGGCGGTCATCGCGGCGGACTACGACTACGCGGTACGCTACAAGCGGGGCGCGGCGGCATATGCCGAACGGTTCGCGGGCGAGCGCGTCTGGTACGCGGGGTCGTGGGGCTGGATGTTCTACGCCGAGCAGCACGGATTCCGCAAACTGATGCCCGACGGCATGGGTCTGCAGCGCGGCGACATCATCATCATCCCCGAGCGCGTCTACAAGGGCAAGATGCCCCCCGACCTGCACAAGCACCTGATGCTGCTGGACGAGACGCCCTGCTACCCGCTGACGCCGCTGCGCACGATGGACTTTCGCGGAGCCGCCTACTACGCGCTGATCCGCACGAACGCGCCGTTCCGCTTCACCCTGCAGTGGGACGAACCGCTGGAGATACGCCGCGCCTACCGATGGATACCCCCACGCTGAGCCTGATTGCGCCGCTGCATAACGAAGCGCCGAACCTGCCGCGCCTGCTGGAGGCGTGCGCCGCCGCGCTGGAGCGCACAGGCGAATCGTGGGAGATTCTGCTGATCGACGACGGCAGCGACGACGGCAGTTGGGCGGTCATTCAGGACGCGATGAAGGCGGATCGGCGTGTGCGCGGGTTGCGCCACCCGCAGCGGCTGGGCAAAACGCAGGCGTATGCGACGGGCTTCCGCGCCGCGCGCGGGCAGTACCTGTTCACCATCGACGCCGACCTGCAGGAAGACCCTGCGGCAATCCCTGCGATGCTGGAGCGGCTGCGCACAGACGCCGACATGGTGGTCGGTTGGCGCAGGCGGCGGCGCGACCCGCCCCTGAAGGTGCTGGCGTCGTGGGTGTTCAACGCCGTTTTGCGCTGGGGTTGGGGACTGCCCCTGCACGATGCGAACTGCGGTTTCAAGGGCATGCGCCGCGCAGTCGCTGACGCGCTGCTGCCCCACTTGGAGCGCGACTTCCACCGCTACCTGCCGCTAATGGCGCATCGGCTTGGGTTTCGCGTGGCGGAGGTGGTTGTGGCGCATCGCCCGCGCGCCTATGGGCGTTCCCGCTACGGGCTGGAGCGATACGGGCGCGCGCTGGCGGACCTGTGGGCACTGCGCCGACGGCTATAATATGGGGGTGTCTAACTGGGACGCGCTGAACACGCAGATTATCGGCTGCGCCCAGTGCCCGCGCCTGGTCGCCTACCGTGAACAGGTCGCCCAGCAGAAACGGGCGCAGTTCCGCGACTGGGAGTATTGGGGCAAGCCTGTGCCGAACTTCGGCGAGCCGACCGCACGGCTGCTGATTGTGGGGCTTGCGCCCGCCGCGCACGGGGGCAACCGCACAGGGCGCATCTTCACAGGCGACGCTTCAGGCGACTTCCTGTTCGACGCGCTGTACCGTACAGGCTTCTGCAACCAGCCGACCTCAATACATCGCGACGACGGGTTACAGTTGTACGATGTCGCCATCACCGCCGCCGTCCACTGCGCCCCACCCGACAACAAGCCGACCCCCGACGAGCAGCGAGCGTGCTTCCCCTACCTGCAGGCGACCTATCGGCTGATGCCGAACCTGCGAGGGCTACTCGCGCTGGGGCAGATAGCGTTCAACGCCTGCGTGCGCTTGGCGCGTGCGGAGAATCTCCTGCCCGACGACGCGCGCCTCCAGTTTCGGCACGGCGCGGTCTATACGCTTGCGCGCGGGCGGTTCCTCGCGGCAAGCTACCACCCCAGCGCACGCAACACCTACACGAAACTGCTGACCCCCGCGATGATGACCGACCTACTGCAGCAGATACGCGCACGGCTGGAGACGAACGCTATCGCGACGCCAGACGATTCTGGGGCTTGAGGCGCGCGACGCGGGCGTCGTACACCGACGAATCTTCGTAGACCACCAGCAGGTTCGTGAGCTTGCGCTTGGGCAACACCTTCACCTCACGGCGGTAGTACAAGCAAGTCGAGCCGCCGCCGTCGAGCGCGATTGCGTCGGTCGCGCCGAGCGCGCGCAGCACCCACGCCAGCTGACGCAGCGTAATCGGCTGTTCCACCACGACCAGCAGCAGCTTGTTGTGCTTAGTGACGCCGACCGCCACGCGCTTACCCCGCGCGTAGACGCGCTTGTCGCGGAAGCCCTCGCCTGGCGGATAGAGCGCGACCTTGCCCCCCTGCAGCAGGCGCGGTCCCGCCCCCAGCACCAGCCGATAGTTGCTCCAGTCGCGCTGGCGGTGTAGTTTCTGGCGGATGAAGCGCACCTGATTGTCGTAGGTGATGCACAGCGCGGTGCCGACCCCGCCGAAATGCACCCGCTCCCCCTCAATCACGATGTCACCCACGGGCAGCTTGCTGGTCGTGCTGAAGTAAGTGCCCGTGACGGCGGCGGTCGGCTGCGAACGCGCTAGCAACTCCCAGATCGACTCGTCCCTGCCCAGCCGTCGCGCCGTCGCGACCCCCACCCGCACATACGGGTTGTTCAAATCGGCGACCACATAGCGCACGGGGATAGCGTTCACCTTGCGGTAGAGCAACTGCACCGAGTTGCCCGAAACTTGTTTCGGCAACGCCGCATGCGCCGACAACAGCGTCGGCTCTACCCAGCAGCCCTGATACAGAAGCGATCCCAGAAGACCAATCAGCAGCAGCGTTAGTCGCACCAAATGTCACCTACCCGATACTCCCCCACCCCCACCCTAACCCTCCCCGCACGCGGGGAGGGAACCCTTTTCCTCCCCTGTCTACGGGGGAGGTTAGGAGGGGGGACACCTACCCTTAAATACGACTCCCGTGCCCGATTCCTGCCTGCCAATTCCACCAGTTTTGCGCAGGCGGGTATACTTTCACCGTATTTTAACGCAGGTTCCAACGAACTATGGAGGCGACGCTATGGCATACCGTGACTTTCAGGAGTTTTTGCTGTGCCTGGAGCAAGAGGGCGAGCTGAAGCGTATCCGCTACCCGTTAGACCCCTACCTGGAGATTACCGAAGTCGCCGATCGCGTGATGAAGTCGGGCGGTCCGGGGCTGCTAATCGAGCGTCCCAAAGGCTACGATATCGCCGTCGCCATCAACACGATGGGTTCCAAGCGGCGGATGAGCCTCGCGCTGGGCGTGGACGACTACGAGACGATAGCACAAGAGATTGACGCGCTGACCAAGCCTGAACTCCCTCAGATGAGCGGCGGGCTGCTGGGCAAGCTACGCGCCCTGCCCGAAGTGATGCCCCAACTCGGCAGGCTGCTGCAGGTCGCCCGCAGCGTGCCCCCAACTACCGTCAAGGAGGGCGTCTCGCAAGAGGTGGTCAAAACAGGCGACCAAGTTGACCTGTTCGAGTTCCCTATCCTGCACTGTTGGCCGCAGGACGGCGGACGGTACATCACGCTGCCGCTGGTGTTCACGCACGACCCCAACACGGGCAAGCGCAATGTCGGCATGTATCGCATTCAGGTGCTGGACAAGCGCACCACAGGCATGCACTGGCAGATTCACAAAGTGGGCGCGGAGCATTACCAGCACGCGGAGAAGCAGGGCGAGCCGATTCAAGTCGCCGTCGTGCTGGGCGACGACCCCGCGCTGACCTTCAGCTCGATTGCGCCCCTGCCCCCCGCCATCGACGAGCTGATGTTCGCGGGCTTCCTGCGCAAAAAGCCCGTCGAACTCGTGCCCGCCAAGACGGTGGACATCAAAGTGCCCGCCAACGCCGAGATCGTGATTGAGGGCTACATCAACCCCGGCGAGCGGTGCTTGGAAGGACCCTTCGGCGACCACACGGGCTACTACAGCCTCGCCGACTACTACCCTGTGTTCCATGTCACGGCGATCACGCACCGCGCCAAGCCTGTCTACCCCGCCACGATTGTCGGTATTCCACCGATGGAAGACGGCTGGATGGGCAAGGCGGTAGAGCGACTGTTTCTGCCGCTGGTGCGCCTGACCGTGCCCGAAATCGTGGACATGAACCTGCCCGTCGAGGGCGTGTTCCACAACTTCTGTTTCGTCAGCATCCGCAAGCGATACCCTGGACACGCCTTCAAGGTGATGAACGCCATCTGGGGGCTGGGGCAACTGATGTTCAGCAAGTTCATCGTGGTCTTCGACGCGGATGTGAATGTCCACGACCTCGGCGAGGTCATCTGGCGGCTGGGCGCGAATGTTGACCCTGAGCGCGACACGCTGATTGTCAAGGGTCCCGTCGATGTGCTGGATCACGCCAGCCCCTATGTCGGCTATGGCAGCAAAATCGGCTTCGACGCCACCACCAAGTGGAAGGAAGAGGGCTTCACGCGCGAGTGGCCCGATGTGATTCGGATGTCGCCTGAGGTGAAAGCCAAAATCGACGCCATCTGGGACGAGCTGGGGCTATAGCAGGACGGGCAACTTGGGACACGGGCAGCAGGCTTGCCGCGCGCCGTGTCTGCCGAGGTGCTCGCTGGCTTCTTCGGCAGCTGCCCGCGCCGCCTTGCGCGCCCCGCCTGTCGGCACAAGCGTTGCGTAGCCCGCCCACTCGCTGCCGACTGCAAGCAAGCGACCCAGCGCGTTCAGACCAGCAAGGAAACGTTCGCCCTCGCTGGCGGCTACACTCAGACATTATACCCTAAACCCCAACAACTCCCCCGACCCCCTACACCAACTTCACAGCCCTATCAAACGAAAAAACCTGAGCAAACTCCTCCGCCGAACATACCCTGTGCCCTACAACCTCCAAACGCCCCAGCACACCCGAATGATACCACACCTTGAACTCCCTACCCACTGCCAGCCCCCCAACCGTAATCGCCTCTAACGGCGAGGCGACATACACCTCGCCTTGCTCGCCCCTGTCCAACGGAACAGGCACAGACAGCCAGACGCCCAAGCTCAGATAGCCGCGCTCTTGCAAGTCGCCGTCTGGTGTGCGCCACTTCCAGTGGGTGTGTCCCATCAGGCAGCAGTAGAGCAGTCCTTGTAGGGGGAAGGTGGGGGTGGGGAGTTGTTGGGCGGTTTCGGGAGGGTAGAGGCGTTGGCGTGGGTGTGTGGCAACGCGCAGCACGCCGACTGCCACTGTGCGTTGGGTCAGGACAGGCAGCCGATGCTTTAGACGAGTATGTACAAGTGAGTCGCTCAAGGCTCCACTGGAATGGGAACCAGCAGAATGTCCCAGTAGCCAAAGAATGCCCGTACGGGGACATACATCAAAGGCATAATCGTCATCCGCTGGCAAGCTGGACAGAAACCACAGGTGTGTCAGCAGGGTGGCTTCACTGTTTGCCAGTGTGCGCTCGCACTGACAGAGTTCTGAAACGCTTTGCGAATAGATTACACGCATCCTTTGCCCCTTTGGGTTATGCTTACCATCAGAAGAACTCCATACCCAGTACACGCCCCTCGCGATCTATGTCGATCGCGATTGATGTTGCATCCACCAAATCGCCTGCCGAGTCGAGAACGAGGGTTACCCACGCTTTGCACTCGCCTTCGCGGGGAAACTCGATGTAGAGTGTGCTATTCGCCCAATCACTGTAGGTACTTGTTTGCCGAAGATATTGCTGTATCACAGATCGCAGCTCACTGTAGCGGATTCTCATTTCGCGTCACCTCTGCCGATGCAATCGTCACCGCTGCCACCACCAGAACGGGCTGGAGTCGATTGGGACCCAACGCGGTCTAATCGCCCGCCTGCCATGCATTGCAGTCTTGATTGTACGAGAAAGCGGGTCAACAGCCAGTGCTAGGTGGTAAGCGTGCGTTATACCGCTCTCTTCCTTGTACCTGTGACTCGTGTTGCGAACTAGGAAGATGATTGAGCGATCCGAGGGATCCCACAATAACTCTCCCCGTCGCAGTGCAAGTCGTACCATCGCATCCGTGATGTCTCTTTTCTGCATCTGTTCCCTCAGGTGCGGGCTATGAGGATACCTTACAACGGGCAGTCCGGCGTCTTCAGTTCCCTGCTGAGCAACCTTCCGCGCCGCTTGCCGTGCGCCGTGTCTGCCGAGTTGCTCGCTTGCTTCATCGGCAGCTGCCCGCGCCGCCTTGCGCGCCCCGCCTGTCGGCACAAGCGTTGCGTAGCCCGCCCACTCGCTGCCGACTGCAAGCAAGCGACCCAGCGCGTTCAAACCCGCAAGGAAACGTTCGCCCTCGCTGGCAGCAGGGTCGCCTACAGTATACCTATTCGGCTGGTCTGAAATCTGCTCCAGCCTTAGCCAGCAAACCTCCTCTCAGAGCAGAAAAGAGCACGCTAGAGACCGCCAATTGCTTGCGCACTCTCGCTCGAACTACAAAAGTCAGACAGCTTATGCACTCACCGCTGTATCGTTGAGGAAGATAACCCAAACCGATGTTTTACATAGTCCACTATTAGGCTTCCATATTTTTGAAAGATCCTCTGATGCAGGCTTGCTTGTGCTTTTATTAGCTCGAACGGATAATAATCGGGAGGTGGAAGCCCCCGCAACGCTTTGTGAAAGCGCTGGAATGCCTTGTCAAGATTGCGATACAAATCCACCACCTCTGGGTCCGGAGAAAGCGAGGCGTACAGTTTTTTCCTGACACGCTCTTTGTAAGGTAGTAGTGAGAGTAAGCCCAAACCACTTAGGACCTCTTCCAGTGGTAGGCGCGTTCTATCCTGAAGAGTTTCCCAATACTCGTCCCAACCCAGCTGTTCGAGCACTTCCCGTTCCGCTTTGAAAAAATCGCATTCAATGTTTTCATCCCTTACATCGTATCCAAAAATCAGAGCAAAGCCTTGATGTGTATAAACAATCTGTGCAGAAATGGCAGAGCGATAAAAAATAGGCTCTGTAAATCCCAACCCGGTCAGGATGGGGTGCATCCGCTGTTGGTACTCCTCAATAAAGGGCTTGAAGTAGTCAGTCATCGTCTACTCCCGATACGCAAAGTGTACCCACTTCAGAACGGTCCTGAGAAATCCAGTCCTGGAACTCCATATATTCGCTTGCCAAAGCGAAGGAACTCCTTCTGATAGTGAGGATACCCGCGTATCAGTCTTCGCTCCAGTTCATAGAACTTGGATGCTGGTATCCCCTTGAGAACTCGTCGGCTCATACTGGGTCCGATGTCAATAATAAGCCTACCTTCGCCCATCATCTGCATAATCCACCGCCGATTGAGGGCAAGCGCCTCGGCTTCTCCACGGGCAAAGGCTTCTTGCCACACGGTTTCAGGGATAAAGTCCTCTATCGTCAAGTATCCTTTTCGTTTTGCATACGGTTTCACTCGCTGTGCCATGTCCTCACCAATCACCACGGGCTTCAGTTCGCGGCTGGCTTGCCGTGCGCCCTGTCTGCGGAGCTGCTCGCTGGCTTCTTCGGCAACCTCGCGCGCCAGCCCACGCCCAGCAGCACCGCCAACCAGCGCGACATAGCTGCCCCACTCGTCGCCGACAGCAAGCTAATGTCAGGGCAGGCAATACAAACTCATTATACCCAACGGCTTCACGCACGAACGGCAAGCCCCTTTTATGCCTCCCCTGATTCTGCACTCATAGCCTCTACCACTTGCAATATCTGCATTTGATACTTGCGCAACATGTACGCATCAAACTCGGCTTCTGCCTCTAAAACCGCTCGCGCTGCCTGCACATCCCGCTGTATAACCGCTGCACCACGCAGTTCTTCCAGACGCCTGCGCTGTGCCTTTGAGAAAAACTGCTGCCTCTCTTCTCGGTACGGCAAGCGCAAAAACAGTTCAAACAGAGGGTCTTGAATACGCGAGTAAACATCGGGAAAGGCTTCAGGGGGGAATACATCGGGAATAGCCGTTCCCTTTAGGTGCATCCGAACACTGACTACAATATCGCGAGCATCGAACACAAAATGTATAATCGCACTGTGTTTGCAATACCACAATTCCGCCACTAGACCTTCAAGTCGAGCGACCGATCTGAAACCCCACTCCGACTCCAAGAAGTCCATCGCAGTGAAGTAAACCTCGAGAAACACTAGCTCAAGATGCTTGTCAGTGTGGAGTGTTTTGTACATAGTTTGCTCCTTATGGAAAGATATGCGGCTCGGGTGGAAGTCCAGGCATCTGCAGTCCTTGCACTCCTCCGCTTGTGCGATTGAAACGCCGAAATACTTTAGTGTAGTTAGAATATTGGCGAAGCAAGTATCGCTCCAGCGCATAAGCGTGTCTTTGCAGTAAGCGCGAGATTTGCCTTGTTCCGTGGTATCTTGCCCAAAAGTCAGGACCGATGTCAATAACTTCCCTTCCTTCGCGCATTATTTGTCGTATCCACGCGGCGTTCAGCTCCAACGACCACTCGCATCCCGCTAGCCAGTCGTCTATTGTCTCGGCGCCTATCATACGCGCATATCTTGACACTCGTTGCATATTCTCCCCAATCACCACGGGTTTCAGCTCACGGCTGGCTTGCCGTGCGCCCTGTGCAACCGCCGCCCCGCCGCCTGCGAGGTCGTCGGCAGCATTAAGTATACCTACGCCCAACCCGCCCAGCGCACGCGGCAGCAGGCGAAATCCTCAATCTCCAGCGCAATCTGGGCAGCAGCAGTTGGGTCTGCTGAATTGCCTGCTTGGGTGGACACCGCCATATCACCGATGGTCTCTCACCGCCGCACACGCCATCCCCCAAATGGTGTATAATCCTGTTGGAGGCGCGCCATGCAAAGGAGACTCGTCTCTTTAGGGCTAATTCTGCTGAGCGCGCTGGGGAGCGTCTCCCTAATGCGCGCGATTGCCGACAACTTCGACCCTGCCGAGAAGCGCTGCGCCCAGAACATGTACCGACTGGGGCTGGCGCTGCGTATGTATCTGGCAGACTGGGACGAAGTGTTTCCGATGGCTTACGAACGCTTCTCGAACACGCAGCCGTGGGGGTGGAATCAGCCCGTTGCCGTGCCGCGCAACTGGCAAACGGGCAGCCCGCACGGCGGCTGGGCCTGGGCGAACGCGCTGTTGCCATACCTAAGTGGGCATCGGCAACGACTAAGTCACCTCAGCTGTCCCGCGACCTTGCCTCGCAAGCTGCCGAACGCGGACTACAGCCAGCGCGTGCGGTCGCCTGCCCCCGTAAGCTATGCCTACAACGGCTACCTGCACACCTATCCGCTTGCGCTTGTGGATAACCCCGACACCTTGCCGACCTTCTGGGAAGGGTTGGGGCGCGAACACTGGGTGGGCTTCGCGCCTGTGAACCCGATTCTGCGCTGCGACCGTCCCGATAAGCTGTGCCAATTCACCCCGTGCCAAGACCCGAACACGACCTACCCGCTGGGCGAAGTGCGCCTGCCCCAGCAATCCGTGTGGATTCACAAGAGCGGGGTTCACTTCATCACGCTGGACTTGTCGCTGCAGACCCGACGGCTGGGCGCGCGAATTGCCCCGAACAGCACGAACCCCGCCATCGACCCGTTTGACGGCTACAACGCGCAGGGCATTCCCAGCGTCGCCCGCACCGACGCCTGCGGAATCCTGCCGCTGTTCGCCCCACGCTAAGGAGGGACGACCATGCGAGCGACGATTGTGTTAGGTCTTATCACGAGTCTGATGACGCTGGCGTCGGCGCAGGTGCGCGAGGTGTGGCGCTATGTCTACACCCCGCCGCAGGATGACCTCGTCGCGCAACTGGAGCGCGCGGTGCGCCTGTCGGACGGCGGGCTGATGCTGCTGGGCTGGGTGGAGACGCCGCTGAACGGGCGCGACGCGCTTGCCATCCGCTTGCTACCGAGCGGCGCGGAAGCGTGGGTCTACCAAGTGGACGGCGCGGGCTTCGACGACGCCTTCGTTGACGCAGTGGAGAGCGCGAACGAGCTGCGCCTGCTGGGGCAGTTCACCGACGCCGACGGCTACCTCGCCGCGCAGGTGCATCGCCTCACCCCCGCAGGTCAGCCCGTTGGGGTGTTCATGCTTAGCCGCACGCCGAACACGCACCTCCGCCCGCTACGGTTCCTTTACTACGAAGGCGAACTCTACATTGCCGCTGACGCTACCAACGGCAACACAAGTCAGCTGGCGCTGTATGAGCCGCAGTGGATGGGCTATTCGCTTCTGCTTTTTGCGAATCTGCGCCCGTGGGGCGTAATCCCTGGAGGCGTGGACTACATTCAACGCGGTATCGTGTACGGTACGGTAGCCTCCGCTGCCAACTCCGTCGATGCTATCTTCCGCACAGTGGACTCGTTTCCGTATCGGTACTCCAGTGCCTCGCGGGGAGTGGATATTCCCGTTGTGGCGAGTGTCGTGCCGAACATGTCGGGCGCCGATGGCTACTATGTGGGAATCCAGTCTGAGGATAGCCGCACAGGCGAGGATGTGGTGCTGATTCGGCATTCCGCGTGGGTGAGTGCCGTATGGGGCTACCGCTACACGAATCAGTGGCACGACGACTACGCCGAAGACCTCGCGGTAGACGCGCAGGGCAACGCCTCGCTGTTGGTGAAGTCGGTGCTGTGGCAAGGCGAGCCGTATGAGCGGCGCACCCTGCGTCTGGCGCGCTTCTCCGAGAACGGCAGGCTGCTGTCCGATGCGGAGCTGGTGGAGGATGGGCGTCCGTTTCTGTCGGGCTTGGTGCGCATCAACGACGCGGGGCAGCGGTATGTGGCGGTGTCAGGCGCAGTGCATCCCGACGCGCCGCAGGGCGTCTCGCTGCTGGCGCGGGTGGACGCGAGCGGTCAGTTCCTGTGGCGCTTCGTCAGCGAGGTCGATTACGACGCGCTGTTCGCCGAGCCTGACGGCAGCCTGTTGGCGGTTGGTTCGCAGGTCTTCGAGGGGCAGGGCTTCCCCACACCCTACTACCGCCGCATCGTGGCGGTTCGGTACGCGCCCAACGGCGACCTTGACGGCAACGGCTGCGTCGATGACGCTGACCTGCTGCAGGTACTGTTCGCGTTTGGGCAGCAGGGCGCCGACCTCGCCGCCGACCTCAACGGCGACGCCACCGTCGACGACGCCGACCTGCTACAGGTGCTGTTCGCCTTCGGCGAGGGGTGCTAAACTCGGTACGGGCGCGGTCGCCGCGCCCGTACTTGCAATCCCGCCTCTGCGTTGGGTATACTCTCTGCCGTGAGCCGGTAGCTCAGCGGTAGAGCAACGGACTTTTAATCCGTGGGTCGTGGGTTCGATCCCCACCCGGCTCACCACTACGGGTTCCCGAGATCCTGTATCCCTGCCAGCGCCAGCCCGAAACTGATCAGGCTCCACACCAGCCCGATGTAGAGGCAACTTAGCCCCAGCACGCCAATCTTCAGTGCGAGGATGATGTAGCCTGGCGGCACGGTGGTCGCCGTGCGCTCGCCCTGCGCAATCGCCTGCGCCGTCAGCGCGGCATCAATCACCCCGTACACCCACGGCAGAATCAGCCAGCCCGTCAGCAGAATCAGCACGCCCTTGAGCCAGTCGCCGTTGTAGAACTGCCCCAGCCCAGGCACAAACAGGCTGAACACGGCTGCCCAGAAGGGGCTTTGGGTGTGGCGGTTCACGGCGCAGTGTTCGCAGTACGGTTGCGCGTTCACCCGAACGAGGCACACTTCACACACGGGACGCTGGCACTCGGTACACTCGGCGACGGCGGGCGTATGCGGGTGCAAATAGCAGGTCATCGCGGCTTCTGGGACTCCTGTTCGCGTTTGGCGCGGTCGGTCAGGTGCTTGACATACGCGCCGCAGATCGGGCA
>Ga0272449_1004255_pt1 | contig 11711 bp, 9 predicted proteins | sample YNPCB0241_FD_198679 | JGI IMG/M metagenome (GOLD analysis project Ga0272449, IMG submission 198679) | Hot spring sediment microbial communities from Yellowstone National Park, WY, United States - YNP-CB-024-1 | ecosystem: Environmental > Aquatic > Thermal springs > Hot (42-90C) > Sediment...
CAGGTACTGGTGCTGCACCAAATTCTATGGGAGTACCTGATATGTTCGGTACATATAACTACCTTTACATAAATACGGATGCAGCGAATCAGCCTTCGAACTGTCAGATGGAAGGACCCGGCTGGTGTATAAAACTGCAGTGCACAGGCGTCAATTCGAGACTCGATGTGCTCCCCAACCCCATAGACTTCGGGATAGTAACATATGGCTGCAACTCTCAGGAGATTGTTGTAAAACTGTACAACAACGGTACGGCGCAGCTTACAGTTGGTCCTGATATATCAGCGACTCCATCTCCACCATTTATCATTACCTCCAAGCCAGCAAGCCAGACGACTATTCAGCCCAATACCTCTATAATTATAAAGCTCAAATATAGACCCTCCATTCAGAAGGGTGTAGAGACAGGCAAACTCAGAATTCAGACAGATGCACCTAATGCAAACAATGGTTATGTAGAGGTGCCTCTGAAGGGTGAAGCCACACCTGATAAATATGTGACCGATATATTCAAACAGTCAGATAAGCCTGTTGTGGATGTCCTGTGGTGTGTGGATAACTCAGGTTCTATGGGTGATGAGCAGTCTATGCTTGCAGGAAACTTCCCGAAGTTCTCGAGCTATGCGACGGTTAAAGATCCCCAGACAGGCGATTACAAGATTGACTTCAATATCGGTGTGATCACATCTGAGATTAATGACCCCGAAAAGATAAACGGTGTGATGAATTACCCGGGTGTGCTTTATGCAAAGAGCGGATATCCGAAGATTATAGCCAATTATCCACCGCCGGCACCGAGGGACCCGGCATTTGACCCAGTGACCACCGACTTCAATAAGGCATTTGCGGCAAACGCCACGGTCGGCACCTGTTGTTCTGACGAACAGGAGGCCTGTCTGGAGGCTGCAAAGATGGCACTTTCAGACCCGATTATCAACGACCCACAGGGCAATAAAGGGTTCTTGAGAAACAGCAATACCAAATTCTCCAAACTTGCAGTGATTATGATGTCAGACGAGGAGGACCAGTCGCCTGCGTCGGTTGATTATTATGTGGACTTCTTCAAGCAGATAAAGGGAGTAAGAAACACGGATCTATTATCGGTAAATATTATTTGTGGCCTCGATAGACACGGAACTATTCAGAATCCTCCCAATGCATCGGATTGTGGAGATACCGCTAACGGAAACGGCGCATATGCAGCCAAGAGATATCTGGACTTCTGGAAGAAGATAGGAAATGGAAGGGCATATTCAATCTGTGATACCACCTGGGGAGACAGGATGAGCGAACTCGGGCTTGATGTCTGGACTGCTCAGGTAGAATACTACCTGTCCAGACCGGCAGACCCGAATACTATACAGGTTACGGTAAATGGTAATCCTGTCAACAAGGACCCGGTCAATGGTTATCAATATGACCCCGACCACAATTCCATCTACTTTGGCGCAAATGCGGTTCCACCAAAGGGGGCTACAATCGTTGTTAAGTACGAGGCTCAGTGTTACTGATCTTATAACTCATTTAAATGATGAGGGCGGCAGTATGTCCTGCCGCCCTTTTTATTTTGATTAAATTGAGTACTTTAAGATAGGATTTCAGACCTTCTTTCTGGGCTTGGGCGTAAATTTCTGGATATAATTTAAGATGGGATCAGATATTGTATGGGTCCTCCTCGCCCCCTTCTTCTATCTTCTTCTTTCTGCTTTCTACCCTCTTCTTTACAAAGTCGAGCATAGGATTTATATATGATTCAAAGGAAGGGGTTTCGATATTAGAGTCTTTCAGGAACATATCTGTGTTTGAATGGGAGAATATGATAAACTGGCTCAGGATATCAAAGAGCGGTGCATAAGATGGGGTAAGTTTTCTGAAGATCTTAAACTTCACAAGGGGCTTGATAATATCCACAGGGGGATAGAAGAGGTCAATCTTTCTCCCGCTATATCTGGAGAGGAGTTCAAGGGCGGTCTCAATGGATATGGGGTGTGGATCCACGATGTGGAATATACGATTGATTGAATCGGGATTTGAGCTTATATGATAGATTGCCTTTACCAGATAGTCGATGGGTATGATATTCAGGGGGGCTTTACCTCTATTCGGTACGGGGATTGGTAGCTTCATATGTGTGAGCATAAGCAGGTATATGAGGGCATAGAATCCATCCAGCTTTTCTGTCTCTCCTGTGCGTGAATCGCCAGCTATATAGGGTGCACGGAATATCCTCCAGTTAATTTGTTCGGACATAATCATAGATTCTGCTATATAGCGGCTTTTATATATGAATGAGTTGAATGAGGGGCTCTTTACAGGTTCTTCGGGCACAAGTCCTGAGTGGTTCTCAAAGACCATACAGGTTGATAGATAATTGAGGGGGGGGTTATTCTGGCAGTCACGGGCGAATCGTATGATATTTTTTGTCCCCTCAATGTTGACCCTGTGAATGAGTTCATCGGGTGAGTTCTGGTAATATATAGAGGCAAAGTGATAAATGTCCGTGACATTTTTCAGGAGGAATCTATACTCCTCTGATGAAAATCCGAGGTGCATAATTGCCACATCACCTACCACGACCCTCAGATTCTGTTTCAGGTTGTGTTTTTCTACGAATGCCTTCGCAAGACTTTCAAACTTCTCCGGTACGAGAAGGGCTATGTACGGTTTGCCTTGAGATAGGGCGTGGAGTACGAAGTGTTTGACCGTGGGGAGTGGAAATCCAGAAACGAGAAATATCCTCTGATCCTTCATTTGAAATCCTCTTTTGACCGGGTGTAATATTCAATTATGTATTTGAAGGCATCACGATTGTCCTGTATAGATTTCAGAAAGTCGGAGAATATATTCAGCACAATTCGCAAAGATAGTTGAGGGTTGGTCTTATTCATCTCCACAAATTTACTGCGTGGCAATTTTAAAAGGGTTGTATTCTGCTGTGAAACTGCCTTTACCAGATGTTCAAAATTACCAATGAGGGATAGTTGTCCAAAGAATTCCTCACGGATTAGTTTGCCGATGAGAATATCCTTCCCTCCACTCCCCTTTGCAAAAATATCAACCCCGCCATCCAGAATTATGTAGAGGGCATCAGCCGTTCCTTTTTCATCAAAGACTACTCCTCCTGACTCGAACTCCTGTTCCTCCATAACGGCAGCAATCCTGTTCAACGAATCAGTGTCAAGCCCCTTGAAAATCCCTACCCCTTTTAAGAAATCTACTCTATTGATCATTTCCCCTCCATTCTCAGGTATTCCTCCTTGAGCAAAAGGTACTCTTTATAAAAATTGGAGAATCTCTCCACCTCGGATCTCTCAAATGTCTTTTTTGGCTTTGCAGGTATTCCAACCACAAGAGTATATGGAGGCACCTTCATTCCCTCTGTTACTACCGCACCCGCGCCAATTACGGAATATTCACCTATCTCACATCCATCCAGTAGAATTGCACCCATACCTACAAGAACATTATTGGATATCTTTGCTCCGTGCACAGTCGCCTTGTGCCCGATAGTAACATTGTCTCCGATTATCGCGGGAGGACCTTTTCGTGAGACATGGATCAATACCAGATCCTGAATGCTAACATTCTCTCCAATCCTGATTGAGTTCAGGTCCCCTCTTATTACTGTATTGAACCATATACTTGAATTTTTCCCTATTTTTACATCTCCGATGACAAAACTCCCCTCTGCGAGGAATACGCCACTACCTATTTCTGGTTCTATTCCATTATACCTTATTATTCTGCCCATACACTCGCTCCTTCCTGAATCGGATATATAACACAAGTATGTAAAAAATTGAACCAATAAAACCACCTATCGTATCTGCCAGAATATCCTTGAGTGAGACCACTCTACCCGGGACAAACAACTGGTGATACTCATCAAAACTCCCCAGAAGGAATGCAAAGACTACAGTAGTAAATATCCCTCTTATTTTGTGATTCAATCCTGCCGTATTCAAATATGCCCTCATAAATAAGAAGCCAAGGACGGAGTATTCGAGTGCGTGCATAAACTTGTCATTGCTGATCACAGGTAGATTGTTTACATTTACAGAGATAGATGAGAGGATGTAGATCAGGATTATATAAAACCCCACCGGGAGATAGTAATAGAATACCAGGATTAAGAATCTAATCATATCTTGAGTCTACATCTTGTATTTTCCGAAGTCCTCTGGGGATAATGAGTCCAGATAGTCACTGAGTCTCTTATCGGGATCCATCTCCTTCTTCAGGGTTTCGAAGACCTCTTCTTTAATGAATATAGGAGAGTTCGTCCTGAGGGCAATGGCGATTGCATCGGATGGACGGGAGTCTATAATTACTTCATTGCCCTTTGAGTTCAAGACGAGATTTGCATAGAAGGTATTGTCGGTCAGGCTTGTAATGACGACCCTCTCTACCTTTACATCCAGACCGAAGAGGATCTCCTTAATCAGATCGTGTGTCATAGGCCTTGCTGGTTCGACATTGTCCAGGGCGTTCTGGATTGCCATTGCCTCCACTGGCCCAATCCAGATAGGGAGTTGCATATTGTCTTCGAGTGTCTTCAGAACAACTATAGGTACCTTGCTGTTTTCGTCAAGCAATATTCCAATTACCTCTGCCTGTTTCATATCAATCTCCTTTGATTATCTCACCTTTAAGTGAGTGTTTGAGTGCCTCAGTTATTCTTACATTTACAACCTTTCCCAGAATATTATCTCCATTTTCGATATTTACAACCCGGTTGCACCCTGTCCTCCCGGTGTATTGATTTCTTACCCTTCTCGAATACCCCTCAATGAGCACATCTACCCTTTTCCCTACCATCTCCCTGTTCTTCTTCTGGGCTATATCCTCTATCAACTCTTGAAGAACCTTGAGTCTCTCCTCCTTCACTTTAGTTGGCACATCATCTTTCAGCTCCCTGAATGCCTTTGTAAGGGGCCTCGGGGAATACTTAAAGGAGAAGGCAGTATCGTATTCTACCTCTTTTACGAGGTTTAATGTGTCTTCAAAATCCTTATCCGTCTCTGTAGGGAATCCGACGATTATATCCGTGGTAATTGCTATGTCTTTTCTCTCAAGCCGCAATTTCTCTACAATTCTCAAATAGTCCTCCCTGGTGTATCTCCTGTTCATCAGATTGAGTATCCTGTTTGAGCCCGATTGAACGGGGAGGTGAATGTGGTTACAGAGCTTTTTGAGCCTCGAGAACGACTCTATCAATCTGTCGGAGACATCCTTTGGATGGGATGTGGTAAACCTGATTCTCTCGAGTCCCTCTATCTCATTCAATCTTTCGAGCAGACCTACGAAGTCCGTATTACTCTTCTCATCCCGATACGAATTTACATTCTGACCCAGAAGGGTAATCTCCTTTACCCCGTAAGAGACCCTTTTTTTGACCTCCTCTATGATATCCTCTACACTCCTGCTGAACTCCCTCCCTCTCAGATATGGGACTATGCAGAAGGAGCAGAAGTTGTTGCAGCCCTTCGTGATATTTACAAAGGCTGAGTAGACCCCCTCTCTGATTTCGCATCTCTCACTGCTACTGTATCCCGAGTCCGAGACATCTATTACCTGTTCTCGATTCTCTATTACCCTTTTTAGAAGTGAGGGCAGGTCCTTTATCTGTTGAGGTCCAAATACGAGGTCTATACCCTCGAATCTCTCTTTCAGTCTTTCACCCTCCTGCTTTGCAAAACACCCGCACATAGCCACAATTCTGTTTCTCTGTCTCTTTGATTTGATGTATCTACCAGTTGCTGAGAGCGCCTTCTGAGATGGCTTTTCTCTCACAGAACAGGTGTTTACAAAGATAATATCAGCCTTATCGGGGGAGTCTGTCTCTGTAAATCCTTCAGCCTTTAAGGTGGCAGCTATCTCCTCCGAGTCTCTCTCGTTCATCTGACATCCATATGTCTCAATATAGAATATCATAGCCTTATAAATCATAATTTCAACGGCTCAATTAGTCAACCTGTTTTTAGTGTTGACTTTTTCATACTTACCTATTTCTTTTTTTTGGGTTAATGCATATTTACTTGAAAACATTGGGGCCTTGTGATAGGAATTTGAGGCAGTTTGAGCATGCTCATAGTGATTGGAAGCGAATTTGATTATATTTAATGGTTTAATTGTCTGATTAATTATCCAATGAAGCCTAAATATAAAATTTGCATTTTTTTAATAAAGGGATAATTATAATAAGAGAGTTAGATAAGGAGATAATTCAATGCTAAAAAGGTTAAAAATCGAAAATTATAAATCCTTCAAGTCAATTGGAATAAGATTTAAAAGGAAGAATTTGGGTCGCTATACAGGCGTAAACAAAACCAGTAGGAGGTATAACATGCCTGACAAAAAAGATATTAGATTTGGTAAGTTTATCATTCAAATCGAAGATGGGAGTGAAGACGGGTCAGTAGAAGGAGAAGATCAAGGGGAATACTCTAATGATTCACATATCGACAATATAGTATTCGAGAGATATGACCCGAAGAGTGAGAAAATAGGTCCTCAGATGGAGTTAATAAAACAGGCTGTTAGAGAAAAGAATATCCTCTCTGATCCAAAACAATATAGAGAGAGATACCCGGGTTTCTATAGTGCTTTGATAACAGTTGCTTACTTAGCGGTCGAGGAAAATACAGAGGCAATTGAGTTTGTCCAGAATCTTCTTGAAAGAGATGAACTGGATCTGTCTGATAAAATTTGTCTGATTAGGCATTTGCGCAAGATCAAGGATGATAAGATAATAGATTTGCTAATGAATATCCTCAGAACTACCAAATCCAATAACACTACAAGACGGCTTATAACGGAGACCCTCAAGACAATAGCCTCAACAGAAAAAAAGGAACTGATAGGATCACTTTATGAACTAATGAATTCAAATAATTTTTCTTATAAGATGAAGGAGAAAATACTTCGTGTGATAGAGATACTGAAAGGGAATGAAGATCTATATTATGAGAGAATTTAGGGTCAGTCCGGATTTGCATCGCAAAATATAGATATGAATTACCATCTATTCTAATTGCAACAAATTTCAATAGTATGTGTTTAAATTATCGATACTTGGCTTGACAGATTCGTTGTATTGTGAAAATATATTTCCGATTTTGCCATAATCCCTTAGAAGAAGGAGGATTTTATGCCTCATAAGAAGAGTCTTATGCCAGTAATTCTGGTAGTTATAGCTATTCTTATCTCCTGCGCCGAGGAGTATTCACCTGTAGACAAATCCGATATGTCCCCTCTCTATGTCTCCTCTACATTTCCTGAGAATGGTGCAAAAGATATAACGAGGGACCTCTCTCCAGAGGGCGGAGTGGTGATAAACTTCAGTAAACCCGTTGACGAAAGGTATCTGATTAGCGATTTCTTCGATTTTACCTGCAATGGGGTCCCTGTTGAAAACAAGATATCCATATCTGATGATAAGAAGGTTGTGACACTTAAACTCAAGAGGGATTATATGCTTCCGGAGATGGCATTTTGCCGGGTAGTTATATCCAAACTCATAAAGGATGCAAATGGATTACCTCTGTATATAAGCCCTACATCTGAATCTGCTGCCCTGATAGATGAAGATGCTGGGGTAGTGGATGTGGTGGGCTCTGATATTGTATCCACTGATACAGGTATCTTAAATGATACTGGTAATACCGAAAAGACGCCAAAGGATAAGAGGACGGGAGAAGGGGATTATGTCGTCGAGTTTGTTACGCAATATACCCCGCTCAAAATCGTATCCACAGAGCCTCAGGACGGGGCTATGATAAGTGTAGATGATATTCCTGATTTTAAGGGAGTTACTATTACATTCAACAAGCCTCTGAATGCAGACGATGTAAATATATCTAATTTCGTAGTGAGTGGCGAGGGTATCAACCTTACCCTATCAGAAGACAGGTTGAGTGTGACAATAGGTCTTTTCTCCGGTCTCAAAGAGGGTAAGAAATATGATGTAATCGTTATGCCCTTTGTAAGGGATGAGGCAGGGATTAGCCTGATGGAGACTTATACATTTAGTTTTACAACTGATTTTATAAAACCTTCGGTAGTTAGTATTAGCCCAAAGGATGGAACTCTGGATGTAGATTACAATCTCGAGGCTATCAAGATAGAGTTCAACAAGGATATGTCCCCCGCTACTATAACTACCTCTACAATAAGACTGATTGGTGTTGAGAGCTATTCCGTCAGATATAGTGAAAGATCGGCATATATAGAGAATTTCAACCTGAAAGAAAACAGGTATTATACAGTGGAGGTCTCATCGAGTATTATGGACCTGTCGGGATTCTATCTGGATTCTAACTATGTTTCACACTTCAAGACCCGATACGACTCCCCGTATGTAAAGACAATCTTCCCCTCTGATAAGGCGAGTGGTGTTCCAGCCAGTTTGAAGAGTATAGATATCGAGTTCTCCGAGGATATGGATTTCGATAATCTCAGTCATACATTCTTCGAGATTTCACCGGATGTGTCGTTTAGTCTTAAGGTGATAGATAGCAGGAGATTGAGTCTGACGCTCGATCAGAAGCTGCTCTCGGGCAATACATACACTGTGAAGGTAAGGAGTTATCTCAAAGACCTCTCTGAGATAAGTATGGAGAAGGATTTTATCTCTACATTTACAGTCTCTACAACGCCTGACAATAATGAACCCTCTGAATTTATCATCTACTCCAGGCCCATAACTGACCCGATAGAAGATCTTAGAAAGGGATTCATTATAGAGTGGAAGGCCCCTGGGAGCGATATTATAAATGGAAAACCTGTAGGGAAGGTCAAGGCCTATAGACTCGTATATTCTGAGAGACCTTTTGATAAGAGTGAATTCAACACAAAGACTGAACTTACGGGACTCCCAACCCCTCTCAATCCGGGAGATATCCAGAATATCAAAATGTATTCATTTATAGACAAAGATAACAATGAGTACCCAATAAAATATAGTAAACCTTACTATTTTATGGTGAGTGCAACCGATGGAACTAATACAGTCTATTCCAATCTCCTCAAGACAGGTATCCTGCCAGACAATAAAGTGGTCCTAATAAATAGCAAGTTTTCGGGTGTGTCTGTCGAATATATAGAGAATTTCAATGGTTATAATGTGGTTGCAATAGGAGATACTGATGAGGTATCGAACAATCAGACTACTGGTGCGGTGAGCATATTCAGAATGGATGGAGATAGTTTTACGCAGGTGTTCAAGATTTATGGAAACAGGGATGGCTCCCTCTTTGGCTACCGAATCAAGGCAGTCGATATAAACAATGACGGATGTAAGGACCTTGTTGTCTCGGCTCCTCTGGATGGGGAGAATAGAGAGGGAGCTGTATACATCTATCCTCAGGTAAAGAGTGGAGGTAGATGTACATTCGATAGCAATACTCAACCTCGAAGATTGAGCAATAATATAAAGGATTCGATGTTTGGTTTCTCCATATCTACTATGATTTTACAGAACAAGGAGAATCTGATCGTTGGGGCGCCGGGAACTGGTGAGATGCAAAATGGGGCGGTATATATATATTACAACAGGGCAAATCTCTCCGAAATTGCGGATAGTGGGGATAAACAGATCTATGGCAATCTCTCTGCCTCATCATTTGGATATGCCGCTATCTCCACCGATATGAACAACGACGGTTGTACGGATATCATAGTCTCTGCACCTGATGCCGGAGGTTTCAGCAAGGGGAGGGTATATGTCTTCTACCTCTCATCTACTGTAAATGGGTGTGTAATCCAGAACACCAATGCAGCTAATCCCGACCTGAGTATAGATGGGGACGCAGATTATACAAGACTCGGGTACAATCTTTTGTTTCTCGATCTCAATGGAGACAATAGATCCGAAATCGTAATGAGTGCAAGAGATGATGCGAATAAGAGAGGGTACATTATTATCCGTGATGGCAGTAGTGGTAGTCTTATGAAACTATTCGGGGAGGGTGGTGGCAACTTCGGGCATTTTATGACATATGCGAGGGATTATCTCAAGAACGGTTGTATAGATGGTTCTAATAATTTGTGCAATGACCTCTTTGTATCGGATGAATATCTCGGCAGGGTATATCTTATCGAAGGAAGGGAGAATATCTCTGATATAAAATTCGAAGATGCCATCCCCTTTGGAAGTGAGTACAATGTAAATTCCTTCGGATATTCCTGTGCGATAGTGCCTTATAATGATTTCGAAACCCTCTTTGTATCTGCACCATTTGCAAAGACGGGCGGTGATTTTATCTCGAAATTTATTATTTACAGATAAGGAGTTTTGTCTATGAGAATAAGAATATCCTTTTTCCTTTTTATCCTCTTTTTGATCTCGCAATACGCATTTGCTCAAGACCTCAGAATAACCAGTCAACACTCCGAGTTCTCCGTCTCCGAGGAGGGGAAGGTTCAGAAGTATATACTCTTGAAGTCGGATAATGATCTTGTAATAAAAGTAAAGGGGCCTACATTTATTAATATCAAATTTAGAGGGTTAGTGCCGATGGACAAGAAGGGGAACGCATCATTTACATTCTCATATTTGAGGGATGGTGGTTTCAGGTCGACGAATACCTATGATGTAAAACTCGAACCAAGGAAGAAGAACAAGAAGATCGATATCATCACCGAGGGTACCTTTTGGGTAACAGAGCCTCTCTGGATACAGATTAAGGTTCCGGAGGGTGATCACATTTATCAGATTTCGAGGCCTATGGAACTTCCAGAGGGTTTGATACTCAAGGTGTTCAAGGCGAATAAAGAGGATACCACGATTGCAGCAAAGCCAGAGGTCCCGGATATCCCGATTGCACCTCTTCCCCCGAAGGAGGTGAAGAAGGAAACAAAGGTCATAATGGCAGAGAAGGTAGGTGACAGGACACCTGTTGTCGAGGAGAAAAAGGTAGAAAGGAGAGAAGAGGAGCCACAGAAGAAGAGATATTTCAGTGTTGCAGTGAAGGCAAACCTCCTTGTGCCTACGAGCAGGGTGGATACTACCTATGCCCTATCTCTGGACCTGAAGTATATCAGCCCGCTATTGAATAACAGACTCGCCTTTGGAGTGGAGGCGGGATATTATCCCCTGTCAGGAAAAGGGAAGAACATAGATCCACAAATAGGGCTTTTCGATTACTCCTTCGATATCACAAATATACCGATATTTGTAGGGGCTGAATACAGCCTGCCAGCAAAATTGATACCATTCGGCGTATTTGTAAATGGAGGTGCTGCAATTGTATTCTCTTATTCTACATCGAAGGTCTTTGGAGGAGAGGACTATTCAAACGGACTGGCTTATGGATATTATCTCGGGGCGGGTGCAGAGATATCACCGGGATACGGATTTATTGTCTCCGAGATTAGATTTTCGAGCGTATATTTGAAGTACGATACGATAGTTGATGAAGGAGAGACAGGGAACATCGGTGGGACGAATGTATATGTTGGTTATAAACTCGTCTTTTAATCAAGGAGGATTTTATATGAAGAGGTTTATCGGTCTTTTATCAGTAATTTTTCTGAGCTTCTCCTGCAGTGACCAGCCATTCGTAGTTGGTGTGGATTCGCCGCTTAGGGTCGTGTATATCTCACCTACTGATTCAGCAACCAATGTCTCGAGGGATGTAGTTGTAAAGATCGTATTTTCCGAGCCGGTTGTAGAGAGTACACTCACAGATAATATCGCCCTCTACGATTAT
>Ga0272449_1004256_pt1 | contig 11709 bp, 8 predicted proteins | sample YNPCB0241_FD_198679 | JGI IMG/M metagenome (GOLD analysis project Ga0272449, IMG submission 198679) | Hot spring sediment microbial communities from Yellowstone National Park, WY, United States - YNP-CB-024-1 | ecosystem: Environmental > Aquatic > Thermal springs > Hot (42-90C) > Sediment...
ACTTCGCAGCTGGCACCTGGCTAAACACACTCGTCTTCAACGCCACGACGGACGATTTCGTCCAGGTGAGCGCGGCCGGTGTTCCTGCGGCTGGTTACGAAAGGCAGCCGAACGTGCGTGTCTTGTCGGCCGCCATGGATCCCTATTTTGACTGGAATGGAAACGGCGACGGCAATATCCTCAAGATGACGACCACGCTGACCGCCTCATCAGGCAAGATTCTGGGCGCGCGTTGGAGGAATCCCCTTCTCTTCGTATACGGAAGCAGCTCCGTCTTTTTCCCCTACTACGAGTGTCGGCAGGGCAACGTGGAGGTCGTGGGCGGCGCTCTCGACTACACGGTCAACATCGGCCGCTAGCATGAGATTGCTTGTCCTCCTGCCGCTTCTCGTAGCCTGGTCCCTCGGAGCCAGAGCCGACCCCCCCCGCGGCGCGACGGCCTTCCTGAAGCTTAACCGCTACTACGTGCTCTACACGCGGCCCCAGGGACCCTGGGTGGACCCGACCGGCTCGCTCCTGCTCCCGCTGTGGGCCGTGCGCGATTTGCTTGCCGTGGACGTGCGGTACGACTCCCGGGCCGGGGTCTTTTCCGCGCGGCGCCGAGACCGGCGTGCCACCGTTGCGGCCCCACGATGGCTCGCCACACCTGTGGACGATACTCCGGTGGCCGTGGGTCCGCTGGTCCGAGAGCTCGGCATACGCTCGGCCTGGGACGCGACGAGCCGCACCTTGATCCTCAACGACCCCAGCTTCACCCTAGAGGGGTTCGCCGACATCTTCGAAGACTGGTTGGACAAAACGGGTACCGTGGACACGGTTCTCTTGGCACCACGAAGGTTTGCCTTGCGTTCAAGCGTAGACGCGTTCGGGCCCTTTCTCCAAGTGGACCTGGAACTCGTGCCGAGAGGGGGTTCGGTGCAAGACGGCCAGCAAGCGCTGTACCTTATCGCGGTCCACACGAACCGCCACCTCTTCCCCTTGGGGCACCGATTCCCGTTCCCTCTAGACCAGCCCGCGCGAGAACAGCGAAAAGACCCCTGTGTGAAGCGGGGCGACGTGTTCCGATGCCGCGCGGTCATCCCCGAGGAACGCTCGCCGGTTGAGTACCTGCTGGCCCGGATTCGGCTCCGCAAGTAATGGGCGCCCGGTTTGAGCCGCGGGCCGGCAGGGTCCGGACCGTCCCTCCTCAGGTCCCCTCTTCCCACGACTCCAGGTACCGCCGCTGCTCCGGGGTGAGCTCGTCGATGCGCACCCCCATGGCCTCCAGCTTGAGGGAAGCCACCTGCCGGTCGATGAACTCCGGCACGGGGTACACCTGGGCGTCCAGCGCGCCCGCGGAACGCGCCAGCCACTCCACGCACAGGGCCTGGTTGGCGAAGGACATGTCCATCACCGCCGCGGGGTGGCCCTCTGCGGCGGCCAGGTTCACCAGCCGGCCTTCCGCCAGCAGGTACAGGCGCCGGCCGTCCCGCAGGGTGAACTCCTCCACGTGCTCCCGCACCTTCCGGTACCGGGTGCTCATCTCCCGCAGGGCGGCCACGTCGATCTCCACGTCGAAGTGGCCCGCGTTGGCCAGCACCGCGCCGTCCCGCATGACCTCGAAGTGCTCCCGCCGGATCACGTCCCGGTTGCCCGTCACGGTGACGAACACCTCCCCGCGGGGCGCCGCCTCCGCCATGGGGAGCACGGGAAAGCCGTCCATCACCGCCTCCAGGGCTGCCAGGGCGTCCACCTCCGTGACCACCACGTGGGCCCCCATGCCCCGGGCCCGGGCCGCCACCCCGCGGCCGCAACTCCCGTACCCGCAGACCACCACGGTGCGGCCCGCCAGGAGGAGGTTGGTGGCCCGCAGGATCCCGTCCACCGCGGACTGCCCCGTGCCGTAGCGGTTGTCAAACCAGTGCTTGGTTTTGGCGTCGTTTACCGCCACGATGGGGTACCGCAGGGCTTTCGCCCTCGCCATGGCCCGCAGGCGGATGACCCCCGTGGTGGTCTCCTCCGTCCCGCCCCGGACCTCCGACAGCAGGTCCGTCCGTTCCCGGTGCAGGGTGGTGACCAGGTCCGCGCCGTCGTCCAGGGTCAGGTGGGGACGGGTGTCCAGCACCTGCTGGATGTGGCGGTAGTACGTTTCCCGGTCCTCGCCCCGCACCGCGTACGTGGGGATGCCGTACTCCGCCACCAGGGCCGCGGCCACCTCATCCTGGGTGGACAGGGGGTTGCTGGCGCACAGGGCTACCTGCGCCCCACCGGCGACCAGGGTCCGCACCAGGTTCGCGGTCTCCGTGGTCACGTGCAGGCAGGCCGCCACCCGCAGGCCCTCCAGGGGACGCTCCCGGGCGAACCGCTCCCGGATGCGACGTAGGACCGGCATCTGGCCGTCCGCCCACTCCACCCGCAGCACCCCCGCGGGCGCGAGTCCTGGGTCCTTGACCTCTCCTCTCACGGGCTCCTCCGGTGCGGGACCCCGGCTACTCGATGAAGTCCTTCAGGCGTTTGCTGCGGGACGGGTGCCGGAGCTTGCGCAGGGCCTTGGCCTCGATCTGCCGGATGCGCTCCCGGGTCACCCCGAACTCCCGGCCCACCTCTTCCAGGGTCCGGGGCCGTCCGTCCTCCAGGCCGAACCGCAGCTTCAGCACGTTGCGCTCGCGGGCGGTGAGGGTCTCCAGGACCCCCTCCAGCTGCTCCTTCAGCATGGTGTAGCTGGCCGCTTCCGCGGGGGCCAGGGCCTCTGCGTCCTCGATGAAGTCCCCCAGGTGGCTGTCCTCCTCTTCCCCGATGGGGGTCTCCAGGGAGATGGGCTCCTGGGCGATCTTCATGATCTCCCGGACCCGCTCCACGGGCAGCTTCATCTCCTCCGCGATCTCCTCCGGGGTAGGCTCCCGGCCCTTCTGCTGCAGCAGCTGCCGCGAGACCCGCACCAGCTTGTTGATGGTCTCCACCATGTGCACGGGGATGCGGATGGTGCGGGCCTGGTCCGCCAGGGCCCGGGTGATGGCCTGCCGGATCCACCAGGTGGCGTAGGTGCTGAACTTGAAGCCCTTCCGCCAGTCGAACTTCTCCACGGCCCGGATGAGCCCCAGGTTGCCCTCCTGGATGAGGTCCAGGAACAGCATCCCCCGGCCCACGTACTTCTTCGCGATGGCCACCACCAGGCGCAGGTTGGCCTCGATCAACTTCCGCTTGGCCTCCTCGTCCCCGCGCTCCATGCGCTTGGCCAGCTCCACCTCCTCCTGGGCCGTGAGCAGGGGGACCCGGCCGATCTCCTTCAGGTACATGCGGACCGGGTCGTCGATGGAGATGCCCTCCAGGGGTTCCAGCTCCGTGGCCTTCTCCTGCTCCTCCTCCTCCTCTTCCGTGTCCTTGACCGCGATCTCCATCTCCTGGAGGAGGTTGAACACCCGCTCGCTCTCCTCCGTGTTCTGCTCCACCGCGGGGATGGCCTTCACGATCTCGTCGTACAGCAAAAAGCCCTTCTTGCGGCCCAGCTCGATGAGCTCCCGCAGCTCCGGCGAGAGGTCCTCGCTGAGGGGCCGCACGTCCACCACGGGCTTCTTCCGCGGGGGTACCGCGCGCTGCGCCTTCTCCCGTGCCATGAAATCCGACGCTCCCTTGTTCCGGGGGGACTCCCGGCGTCCACGTTCCCTACAACGACGGGAGGGCCCGGCTTCCTCCCGCTACTCCGCCAGGGCCTTCAACTCCTCCTGGACCGCCCGGACCCGGTCCAGGTCGCCTTCCCGCTCCGCCCGGGCGATCTCCGCCACCAGCGCCTCCCGGCGACGCCGCCGCTGCTCCGCCCGGATCCGGGCCAGCCAGCCCGCCTCGTCGGGCCGCGGCGGGCGGGGCCCGAACCACAGGCCGTGGACCACCCCGCGGGCGGCCTCGGAGACCGCCTCCCGGACCGCGTGCACGTCGCCCGTGCGGCACAGGACCCCGAAGATCTCCCGGTGCACGGGGTCTGCAAAGTCCTCCTCCCGCAAGGCCTGGGCCAGCCGCACCCGGGCCTCCTCGTCGTCCAGCATCCGCTGCAGCAGGTGCTGCTCGGCCAGCCACTCCGCCCCTCCTGCAGCGGCCGCCCGCACCGGATCTGGGCCGGGGCGCGCCTGGTGCCGCCGCAGGGCGCGCAGGCGAGCCCGCACCGCATCCTCGGGAACTCCCAGACGCTGGCTCAGCTGGGCGATGTGCTCGGACCGAGCGACGTCGTGGCGGATGCTGGCGATCAAAGGGAGGAGTTCGTCCACGACCCGGGCTTTTCCTTCCGGGGTCAGGGGGTGGCGCCGGAGGCTGGACTCCACGGCGAAGCGTACCACGGGGACCGCCGCGTCCACCCGCCGCAGGAACTCCTCCCGGCCGTGTTTGCGCAAGAATCCGTCCGGGTCCAGGCCTTCGGGCAGGACCGCCGCGCGGGCTACCAGGCCGGCCTCCTCGAGCACGGGCAGAGCCCGCTCCACCGCACGGCGGCCGGCCTCGTCGGAGTCGTACACCAGCACCACCTCCTGGCAGTGCCGCCGGAGGAGGGACGCCTGCTCCGCGGTCAGGGCGGTGCCCAGGGTGGCCACCGCCTCCTGCACGCCGTACTGGTGGCAGGTGACGAGGTCCAAGTAGCCCTCCACCACCACCGCCCGTCCGGCCCGCTGCACCGCCTCCCGAGCCAGGTGCAGCCCGTACAGGGTCCTGCCCTTGGCGAACAGGGGGCTGTCCCGGGAGTTCAGGTACTTGGGCTGGTCCGCCTCCCGCAGCACTCGGCCTCCGAAGGCCACGGGGCGTCCCTGTGGGTCGAAGATGGGGAACATCAATCGGTGTCGGAAGACGTCGTACCAGCCTCCTTCCGGCCGGGGGTGCACCAACCCCAGGCGTTCCAGCAGTTGGGGCTCGTACCCGTGGTGGGTGAGGTACCGGAGGAGGTGGTCCCACCCGTCCGGCGCGTACCCCAGGCGGAAGCGGCGGGCGGTGGCGGGGTCCACCCCGCGCCGTTCCAGATACTCCCGTCCCGCCCGGCCGGCTTCAGGGTGGTGCAGGGAACGCTCGAAAAACGTGGCCGCCCCGTCCACTGCCCGCAGCCACCGCTCCCACTCCCCGCGCTTCTCCTGGGGTTCGTCCAAGGGTACCCCGGCCCGCCGGGCCAGCTCTCGCAGGGCCTCCGGGAAGGACAGGCCGTGGGCGCGCATGAGGAACTCGAACACGTCCCCCCCGGCCCCGCACCCGAAGCAGTAAAACAGGCCGCGGTCGCGGTCCACGGTGAAGCTGGGGGTCTTCTCGCTGTGGAAGGGGCACAGCCCCACGTACCGCTTCCCCTGCTTGCGCAGGGTCACGTAGGCGGACACCAACTCCACGATGTCCGTGCGGCTCCGTACCAGCTCCCGGGCAGCCTGGCCGGCCATAGGCGAATCTATGTTCGCACCCTGAGGCCGGGCAGGCAACCCCCGGCCCGCCCGGCCCCCTCCCTCAGCGGAACAGCGGGGCGAACACCAGGGCCACCACGGTCATGAGCTTGATGAGGATGTTGAGGGACGGGCCCGCGGTGTCCTTGTACGGGTCTCCCACGGTGTCCCCGATGACCGCGGCCTTGTGGGCGTCCGAACCCTTGCCCCCGTGGTGACCCTCCTCGATGAACTTCTTCGCGTTGTCCCACGCCCCGCCACTGTTGGCCAAGTACAGAGCCAGGGGCACGCCGGTGACGATGGCGCCGCCCAGCAGCCCTCCCAGGGCCTCCTTGCCCAGCACGAACCCCACCACCAGGGGGACGGCCACCGCGGAAAGGCCGGGTGCGATCATCTCCCGCAGCGCTCCCGCGGTGGCGATGTCCACGCACCGCGCGTACTCCGGCCGGGCCCGGCCCTCCAGCAGGCCCGGGATCTCCCGGAACTGGCGGCGGACCTCCTGCACCATGAGCTCCGCGGTACGGCCCACCGCCCGCATGGCCAGGGCGGCGAACAAAAACGGCACGATGCCCCCGATGAACAGCCCCGCGGTCACGTCCGGGTCCATGATGTTGATGGCCTCCAGCCCCACCGCCTGCCGGTAGAAGAAGAACAGCGCCAGGGCCGTGAGGGCCGCGGACCCGATGGCGAAGCCCTTGGCGATGGCCGCGGTGGTGTTCCCCGCGGCGTCCAGCTGGTCCGCGATGCCCCGCACGTCTTTGCCCAGGCCCGCCATCTCCGCGATGCCCGCGGAGTTGTCCGCGATGGGCCCGTAGGCGTCCACGGACACCGTCATCCCCGTGATGGACAGCATCCCGATGGCGGCCAGGGCGATGCCGAAGAAGTCCGCGAGCCGGAACGCCGCGATGGTGGACAGGGCGATGACCACCAGGGGGATCACGGTGCTGAGCATGCCCAGGGCGGTGCCCGCGATGATCACCGTGGCGGGGCCGGTCCGCGCGGACTCCGCCAGCTTCTGTACCTCCCGCCCGGAGGTGTAGTACTCCGCCACCAGGCCGATGACGATCCCGCTCGCGAGGCCCACCGCGGTGGCCCAGAAGGCCCGCAGGTCACCGAACAGGGCCTGGGTCACGAGGAAGGAGCCCACCAGCATGAAGGCCGCGGAGGCGAAGGTCCCGGCCCGCAGGGCCGCCTGGGGGTTGCGTCCACCCCCGGCACGGACGAAGAAGGTGCCCAGGATTGCGGACACCACGCCCACCGCGGCCAGGGCCAGGCTCAGGCCCGCGCCCCGGGCCCCGTGCTGGGCGAGCCCGATGGCCAGACCCGCGATCACGGACCCCACGTACGACTCGAACAGGTCCGCCCCCATCCCGGCCACGTCCCCCACGTTGTCGCCCACCGCGTCCGCGATCACCGCGGGGTTCCGGGGGTCGTCCTCCGGGATTCCCGCCTCCACTTTCCCCACCAGGTCCGCCCCCACGTCCGCGCCCTTGGTGTAGATGCCACCTCCCACGCGCGCGAACAGCGCCACGGAGGACGCGCCCAGGGAGAACCCGATCACCTGGTTGGGGTCCCGCAGCCACAGGTACAGGAGGCCCACACCCAGGATCCCCAGCCCCACCACGGTCATGCCCATCACCGCGCCGCCCGGGAAGGCCACCTGCATGGCCTCCGCCAGACCGCTGCGGGCCCCCTGGGCGGTGCGGGCGTTGGCCCGGGTGGCGATCTGCATGCCGAAGAACCCCGCCAGAATGGAGCAGGCGGCTCCCAGGACGAAGCACACCGCGGTCTGCGGGGTGATCTGGGGCACCAGCCCGGGCGCCGCCAGGATCACGAACAGCACCACCACGAACACCGTGATGGCCCGGTACTCCCGGCGCAGAAAGGCCATGGCGCCCTCGTGGATGGCGTCCATGAGGTCCCGCATCTGCGGGGTGCCCACCTCCCGGCGGCTCACGGAAGCCGCCAGGTAGCCCGCGTACGCCAGGCTCACTACCCCTGCCAGGGGTGCCCACCACGTCACGTCCAAGGCGCTCACCTCCCGTTTGCGCCACCCGGCGCGGGACTCAGAGTTCCCAGCTCTTGGGCAAGAACAGCTGCTCCGCCTTGCGGACCGCGTACCGGTCCGTCATGCCCGCGAGGAAGTCGCACACCACCCGGTGGGGCTCCTCCCCGCGGTCCAGCAGCTCCCGGTACTCCTCCGGGACCTCCTGCAGGTGCTCCAGGTAATAGTCGAACAGCATGCGGAGCAGGCGTTTGGCGCGGGGTTCCTCGCCCTTCGCCTGCGGATTCAAATACACCCGCTCGAACAGGAAATCCTTCAGCCGGTTCAGGGCCTGGCGGACGGGCTCGCTCATCCGGACCCGGGGGTGCCCCTCGCTGGAGGTCACCACGTCCCGCACCAGGGTGTCCAGCCACCTGCCCCGGGTGGGCCCCAACACCTCCCGCACCTCCACGGGGATCTCCTCCTCCCGCAGCAGCCCCGCCCGCACCGCGTCGTCCATGTCGTGGTGGACGTAGGCGATGCGGTCCGCCACCCGCGCCACCTGCCCCTCCAGGGTCTGCGGGAGCCCCGCGTCCTCCGTCCCCAGGTCCGCCATTCCCTTGCTGTGGGCCCCGATCCCGTCCCGGACTTCCCAGGTGAGGTTCAGGCCCCACGCCACGGTCCCGTCCGACCGCCTGCGCCGCTCCAGAAGCTCCACCACCCGCAGGCTCTGCTGGGAGTGCCGGAACCCACCCCAGGCGGCCATGGCCTGGTCCAAGGCCTCCTCTCCTGCGTGGCCGAAGGGCGGGTGGCCGAGGTCGTGGGCGAGGACGATGGCCTCCGTGAGGTCCTCGTTCAGGCGCAGGGCCCGGGCGATGGTGCGGGCGATCTGGCTGACCTCCACCGTGTGGGTCAGGCGGGTCCGGTAGTGGTCTCCCTCCGGGGACAGGAACACCTGGGTCTTGTGCTTGAGGCGGCGGAAGGCCTTGCTGTGCACGATGCGGTCCCGGTCCCGCTGGAAGCAGGTGCGGAGGTCGTCCTCCGGCTCCGGCTGAGCCCGGCCGCGGGAGTTCCTGGCCAAGGCCGCGAAGGGGCTGAGCCGTTGGGCCTCTTCCTCCTCGATGCGCAGGCGGATCCGGCTCAGGTCCACCTCAGGCCTCCCGGGCCACCACCAGGTGCTCGAAGTGGGCTACCTTCCAGAACAGGTCCACCACCGCACCCAACAGGGCGTGCCGGCGGGCCCGCAGGTGCGGGTCCGGGTCGTTCACCAGCACCGCGTCGAACAGACCCGCTACCGGTCCCTGCAGCTGCGCCAACAGCTCCAAGGCCTTCCGGTACTCCCGTCCCCGCGCCAGCTCCGTCACCCTGGGGTCCAGGGACCGGACCGCGTCCGCCAGGCCGCGCTCCGCGGGGTGGTCCGGCGCGGAAGGCGGGGTCCGGGTCTGCTTGTCCCAGATCCGGTACGCGCGGTCGAAGGCTTCGTAGGCCGCGGGGAAGTGGGGACCGTCACGGAACTCCGCCACCGCCTCCACCCGCGCCAGGGCGTCCAGGAAGTCCGGGACCCGACCCCGCCAGCACTCCAGGACCGCGTCCACCACGTCGTGGGCGAAGCCCCGCTCCAGCAGCCACGCCCGCACCCGGTCGCCCAGGAACTCCGCAAGCCGCCGGGGCGCAGCCTCGAAGTCGGGCCGGGCTCCGTACCCCTGCAACGCCTCCTCCACCAGCCGGCCCAGGTCCACCTGCAGCCAACCCCGGTGCGCGTACAGGACGTCCAGGAGGGCGGAGGCCGCCCGCCGCAGTCCGTACGGGTCCGCGGAGCCCGTGGGGAGGATGCCCACCCCCACGAAGCCCGCCAGGGTGTCCGCGCGGTCCGCCACGGCCAGGAGGGCGCCCAGTTCGGTACGGGGCGGCGCGTCTTGGGCCCCTCGCGGCCGGTAGTGCTCGTCCACGGCTTCGCACACGTCCGGCAGGAACCCCTCCAGCCGCGCGTAGATCGCCCCCACCGTGCCCTGCAACTCCGGAAACTCCCGCACCAGGTGGGTGGCCAGGTCCGCCTTGCAGATCCGGGCCGCCTCCCGCGCCCTTTGGAGGAAGAGCCCGTGCTTCGGGTCCCGACCCGAAACTTCCGCCAGCCAGCCGCACAGCCGAACCAGCCGGTCGGTCTTCTCCCTCATGGACCCCAGCCTCTCGTGGAAGGTCACGGACTCCAACCTCCGGGCCCACTCCTCCAGGCTGCGCTTGCGGTCCTCCTGGTAGAAGAACCCGGCGTCCACCAGGCGCGCCCGCAGGACCCACTCGTTGCCCTCCCGCACCAGGTCCAATCCCACCGCGTCCCCGTTCCGCACGCCCACGAAGGCGTTCCCCAGCCCGCCGGACCTGCGGACGGGGAAGTACCGCTGGTGGTGCCGCATCACCGTCACCAGGACCGGCTCGGGCAGCTCCAGAAAACGGGGGTCGAACCAGCCGAGGAAGGCGGTGGGCCACTCCACCAGGTCCGTGACCTCGTCCACCAGCTCTTCCGGCAGCTCCGCCTCCCAACCCGCCTCCCGGGCGCAGGCCTGCACCTGCCGCACCACCTCTTCCCGGCGGCTGGTGCGGTCCGCCATGACCCAGGCCCGGCGCGTCACCTCCTCGTACTCCGTGGCGTCGGGGATCTCGTGAGGACCGGGGGCCAGCTGCCGGTGGCCGTACGTCCACCGTCCCGACCGGACCCCCGCCAGCTCGAAGGGGACCACCTGGTCGTCGAGCAAAGCCACCAGCCACCGGATGGGCCGGGCGAACCGCAGGTCGTGGTTGCCCCACCGCATGGTCTTGGGGAACTGCAGGGACGCCACCACCCGGGGCAACAGCTCCCGCAGGACCTCCCCCACGGGCTTCCCGGGGACGGAGACCCTGGCGAAGACGTACTCCCCCGCGGGGGTGGAACGGACCTCCAGGGCTTCCACCGGCACGCCCTGGCTCCGGGCGAACCCCAGGGCCGCCGCGGTGGGCCGTCCTTGCGCGTCGAAGGCGGCCCGGACTGCGGGCCCGCGGACTTCCCGCCAGACGTCGGGCTGGACGGCGGGCAGTCCTTCCGCGCGCACCGCCAGACGCCGAGGCGTGGCCCAGCTCTTCAGGGATGCCGGCTCCAGCCGCTCCCGCACCAGGGCCTCCCGCAGGTTCGTCTCCAGCTGGAGGCGGGCGGGGTCCACGAACCGCGCGGGGAGTTCCTCGGTGCCGACCTCCAGCAGCAGGTTAGGCACGGGCCGCCTCCCGCAGCAGGGGAAACCCCATCTCCTCCCGTTGCCGCACGTAGCCCTCCGCCACCTGGCGCGCCAGCCTCCGGCAGCGCCCGATGAGGGCCGCCCGCTCGCTCACGCTCAGGGCTCCCCGGGCGTCCAGGAGGTTGAAGAGGTGGGAGCACTTGAGCACGTAGTCGTGGGCGGGCAGCACCAGCCCCGCCTCCAGGGCTGCCAGGGCTTCCCGTTCGCAGGTCTCGAACAGCAGCCGCAGGCGGTCGATGTCCGCCACCTCGAACCCGTAGTGGGAGAACTCCACCTCTTCCCGGTGCCGGAGCTCGCCGTAGGTGACCCCCGGGGCCCACTCCAGGTCGAACACGCTGCCCTTGCGCTGCAGGTACATGCACAGCCGCTCCAGCCCGTAGGTGATCTCCGCGCACACGGGCCGGCAGTCCACGCCTCCGCACTGCTGGAAGTAGGTGAACTGGGTGATCTCCATCCCGTCCAGCCAGACCTCCCAGCCCACGCCCCAGGCCCCCAGGCTGGCGTCCTCCCAGTCGTCCTCCACGAACCGCACGTCGTGCACCCGCAGGTCGATCCCCAGGTGCTCCAGGCTGCGCAGGTAGACCTCCTGCACGTCGTCGGGGGAGGGCTTGAGGATGACCTGGTACTGGTAGTACGCGCCCAGGCGGTTGGGGTTGTCCCCGTAGCGGGCGTCCTGGGGTCTGCGGGAGAACTGCACGTACGCCACCTTCCACGGCTCGGGGCCCAGCGCCCGGAGGAACGTGGCGGGGTGCTTGGTGCCCGCGCCCACCTCCACGTCGTAGGGCTGCGCCAGGACGCACCCGTACTCGGACCAGAACCGGTCCAACGCCAGCACCAGCTCCTGGAACAGCACGGCTCTGCCTCCAAAAGAAGAGATCCTCCGCCCAGGGACGGAGGATCTCCGCGGTCCCACCCTGGTTCCGGGCCTCGGGCCCGGCCCTCTCCGCCCCGCTCACGGGGGGCAGGCGGGAGGCTCTACGCCCGCGGGCTTGAAGCCTCCGGCTCAGGTGCGCCACGCGGCGGCCGCCCGGCCCGGCTCCCACCTCCCCGGGCTCTCTGCTCGGCCCCGCCACCGCGCCTCACC
>Ga0272449_1004257_pt1 | contig 11708 bp, 8 predicted proteins | sample YNPCB0241_FD_198679 | JGI IMG/M metagenome (GOLD analysis project Ga0272449, IMG submission 198679) | Hot spring sediment microbial communities from Yellowstone National Park, WY, United States - YNP-CB-024-1 | ecosystem: Environmental > Aquatic > Thermal springs > Hot (42-90C) > Sediment...
AATTTTAAAAGAAAAAATAGCTTATAATTTTTTAAACATTATAAATAATGGGGATTATTTTAAGCTCCAAAAATTATTTCAAAAATATAATAGTTGGTTAAAAGCTTTGCAAAAAGAATGTAAAGAAAAAGATAAAGCCATAAAAGAATATAAAATTCTTCAAAATAAAAAAATTAATTTAATTTTAAATAATGAAAAAAATTTTCCAAAATTGTTAAAGGAAATTCCTTTGGCTCCTTTTGGAATTTATGTCAAAGGCAATTTTGAAATTTTAAATCAAAAAGCTATAGCTATTGTTGGCACAAGAAAAGCTGGAGAAGAAGGAAAAATAATAGCGCGCAATTTTGCTAAAAAATTAAGTCAAAGCGGATTAATTATTGTAAGCGGACTAGCATTGGGTATTGATTCTTTTGCGCACTTAGGATGTTTAGATGCCAATAATAAAACCATAGCGGTCTTAGGCACTGGTCTTTTAAACATTTATCCAAAAATAAATGAAAAAATAGCACAAAAAATTTTAAATTTAGATGGCGCAATAATTTCTGAATATAATATTTACTCCCCTGCCTTGCCCTATCGCTTTTTAGAAAGAAATCGTTTAATAAGTGGATTGTCTTTGGGAGTTTTAATTGTAGAAGCACCAAAAGAATCTGGAGCATTAAATACCGCAAGATTTGCTATAGAACAAAATCGTGAAGTTTGGGTTATACCTGGCTCAATTAACAATCCAAATTTTTATGGTTCTAATAAATTAATTCAACAAGGAGCGAATTTGGTTATGTGTCCTGAAGATATTTTATCCGCTTTAAATATTGAATTTACTTCACAAAATCAAAATGAAATTTTAAATCTTAATTTTGAAGAAAAAATAATTTATGAAACCATTAAAAACTTTGGCAAGCCCATAGATATTGACAAAATAATAGAAATGACTCATCTTAAAATCCAAACAGTAAACCAAGCGCTTTCAAAGCTAATCATTAAAAATATTATTAAAGAAACAGAAAAAGGTTATATAATTTAAATATTATGAAATTAATTATTGTTGAATCACCAACCAAAGCCAAAACTATAAAAAATTTTGTAGGAAAAACTTATGCCATTGAAGCTTCTTATGGTCACATTAGGGATTTACCCAAAAGCAAGTTAGGAATTGATATTGAAAACGGTTTTAAGCCAACTTATATTATTCCAACTAAAGCCAAAAAAAGAGTTAATTTTTTAAAGAAAACCGCTCAAAAAAGCGAAGAAGTTATTTTAGCAACTGATGAAGATCGCGAAGGAGAATCTATTGCTTGGCATCTAAAAGAAGTTTTAGAATTACCAAAAGAAAAAACAAAAAGAATTGTTTTTCATGAAATTACCAAACAAGCAATTTTAAATGCTTTAAACTCTCCGCGAGATATTGATATGAATTTAGTAAACGCTCAACAAGCCAGACGCATTCTTGATAGACTAGTTGGTTATAAACTTTCTCCATTTTTATGGAAAAAAATAGCAAAGGGCCTTTCTGCTGGAAGGGTGCAATCAGTAGCTTTAAGACTAATTGTTGAACGCGAAGAAGAAATAAAAAATTTTAAACCACAAGAATATTGGACAATTTTAGCTTTATTTAATGTTTTAAATGAAACATTAGAAGCACATCTTTTCAAAAAAAATGGAAAGGTTATTGAAAAATTAGATATTAAAACCAAAGAAGAGGCGGATGAAATAAAAAAAGAACTTGAGGAATCAAATTTTTCTATTTTAAATATTGAAAATAAAAAAGTTAAAAAAAATCCCCTACCTCCTTTTATTACCAGCACCCTTCAACAAACCGCCTCTACACGTCTTGGTTTTTCTTCTAAAAAAACAATGCTTTTAGCTCAAGATCTTTATGAAAGAGGCTTTATAACTTATATGCGAACAGATTCAACACATCTTTCAGAAGAAGCAATAAATAAAGCTCGTTTATGGATTAAAAATAATTTAAATTCTCAATATCTTCCTCCAAAACCAAATATTTTTAAAACTAAATCCAAATTAGCCCAAGAAGCTCATGAAGCTATTCGACCAACCGATGTTGATGTTTCTCCAGAAAAACTTAAATTAAGCCAAGACCACAAAAAACTTTATGATTTAATTTTTAAAAGATTTATTGCATCGCAAATGCCCCCTGCTGAATTTTTAAATACTAAAATTGAAATTTTAGCTCAAAATTCTAAAAAAAATGTAAATTATACTCTTATTGCTTCTGGATCCGTAATGGAATTTGATGGTTTTTTAAAAATTTGGCCTATGGAATTTAATGAAAAAATTTTACCTAAAATTTCTAAAAATGATACCTTAAATTTAATTGAAATAAAAACTGTACAACATTTTACCGAACCACCTCCGCGCTATACCGAAGCTTCTCTTATTAAAACTCTTGAAAAATATGGAATTGGTAGACCATCAACTTATGCTTCTATTATTTCAATTATTCAAGAAAGAAATTATGTTCGAAAAGAAAGTGGAAGATTTTATCCAACCGAAATTGGTATTTTAGTAAATAAAATTTTAACAACGCATTTTCCTGAAATAGTTGATATTAATTTTACCGCAAAAATGGAAGAAGACTTAGACGAAATTGCTCAAGGTAAAAAAGATTGGCAAAAAGTTTTAGAAGAATTTTATACACCATTTGCTAAAAACTTAGAACAAAAATATCAAGAAGTACAAAAAAAAGATATTATTTCTGAAGACACAAATGAAGTTTGTGAAAAATGTGGAAGTCCAATGGTTATAAAAATTGGAAAATTTGGCAAATTTTTAGCTTGTTCTAAATTCCCAGAATGTAAAAATATTAAAAAAATAAATAATGATGAAGAAACAAATATTGTTTGTCCTCAATGCCTTAAAGATCCTAATCGCTCTTTAAACCCTGGTAAAATTGTTAAAAGAAAAATTAAATCTGGAAAATTTAAAGGAAAAATATTTTGGGGATGTTCTCGGTATCCAGAATGCAATTATATATCTTGGAAAAAACCAGAAGAAAAACCACAAGAAACAAAAGAAGAAAGTTAAAATTATTGAGCAAATGGGTTGCTTTTTCCCGAAGTAACATTTTGAGGTATTTCAATATAATTTTTTAAAGATTTAAATGTAGAATTTTCCATAATTGAATTTAAATCAATATTAGAACCAATTTGTACAACGTCTTCTATTTTATTTTTAGAAATAGTAGAAACAGTTTTTTCATAAAGTTCGGGGTTTTTAAAAAATACATAATAAATTCCAATTAAAATAATTATTCCAAATATTACCCATCCTAATATATATAAAATCCCTGTTGTATTTTGTCTTTCTTCTTGAACAACAATAGCCATATTTTTATTTTACACCAATTTCATAATTTTTCTACTCCGACTGATAATAAGTTGTGACCGTAATATCATAAGATAATCTTTGAGCGGTAGATGTTGAAATTTTTGGTAATGATTGCAAATTAATTGAAAGAGGAGAAATGCTTAAGTTTTTAACATCAAAAATGCGAATATTTGTTTCTAATTGATTTAAAAAATTCTTAAAATCTTCATAAGAACCACTAAATTTAAAAGTAATATCAAATGTTCCAACGGGTTTTAAAAAATTAGCGAAAGATGTTGCAGAATATAAATTTTGTATTACCGGACGCGAAACATTAAAAGACATACCAGACATATTATTATAAGATAAAAGGCCATTAATTTGTGTTAGAGCATCTCCTATCGCTAAATTTGTAGGAAGAATTAAAGAAAAAACTTCTTGAACTTCTTTTTGATTGCCGTATTTTTCAACTAAATTTTGAAATTCTCGAGTTAATGCTTTTTGTTTATTTAATTGATTTTCTTTTTGTAAAGCTTCCGCACGTAAATTTTGAGTTTCTTCATAAACTGGTTTAATAAAATAAATAAATATTATAAAAGCCAAAAAAATGAAAAACAAAGATAAAATAGCGCTTAAAATTCTTTTAGTTGAAATTCTCATTGTTGATTTTGTTCAAAAAACGACTTTTTAAAAATTATAACCAAATCAAATTGCCAATTTTCTTGACTTAATGACATATTGTTTAAAACCACATTTTCAACTTCTGGACTTCTTTGAAAAACTAAAACTTGGTTTATAATTGCTTTTTGATTTTTAGAAATACCCCCTAAGTTTAGCTGACTATTTAAAACATTGAAACTAAATTTATTAAAAGTAATTTCTGAAATTGTATTTTTTTCAAGCCAATCAAAAATAATACTTATTTTTTTATGATTTTTTACTAAATTATTAATATTTTCTATTTGAGAATAAAAAGAAATCAATTTTGATTGTTCTGAAATAGGAATAGATTTTTCAAGTTGTTGGTATTCTGATTCTAATTTATTAATTTTATTATTAAGATAAGGTTTATAGCCATAATTGAGCCCCAAATAAAAAACAACAGTAATAATTAAAACAAACAAACCAAAAATAAAAACCCTCCAAGACCATCCAGAAATTTGAGGACTGCTATGTGATAATTGATCAATAACTTTTTCTGGTAATGGCATATTTTTATTTTAATTTAATTAACTTAAAAATACAAGGCTATATTTATTATAACATAATTTATTTTAAAATCGACCGGTTTATTCCCATTTTATTGAAATTTTTTGCAAATTTTTTGGTAAATATTTTATCCATCTTGGTTTTATTAAAATTTTTGCCGATTCTAATTCTGGAAGACTTTTAATTATATTTTGAGCTTCATAAATAGATTTCCCTTTAATTAAATCTTTTAATTCTTCACTATTTAAATTATAAACCAAATAACCTGAAGCGACAAGATTAAAACTTGCAGTGCCGTTATCAAAATTTATTTTTGGATTTAAATATTTAATTTCTAAATTTTTAATTACTTTATTTTTATCCTCTAAAGATTGATTTAAAAGAGCTAAAACATCTTTTTCTCTAATACCTAAAGCGGTAATGTTTGCGTCTCCAAAAACAGCAAAATTTCCATTTTCATCTGTACTTGTATTTGCGCTTAAACGCTTAAATTCAATTAATGGTTCTCCAATTATTTTAAAATCGTATTTTTTCCCGCCTAAAATAGAATTTTTTAAATTTGTTTCTAAAATGGATTTAACTTTTTCTTTAGCATTTTCAATATCATTATTTGTTGGGACATTTTTTTCTCCAATAAATCCTCCTTTTGCTCCTTCTTTTAATTCTCCATAAAATTTTTCAAATTTTGGCGAACCAGCAAATCCTGGAATAGTTAATTTAGCAACCGGGCCTGTATTGTATTCTGCACCTGGTTTATCCGCAACAACTTCCGCAGTAATAGAAGAAGGAATAATTTTGCCTTCTTTTATTTGTGCTCCAGGAACAACCACTCTTTCAGTTAAACGATAAATTAATCCATTTGGCGCTTGAAATCTTGTAGTAGCAACCAATACCTGCTCTTCACTACTATAAGCATTGTAAATAGTAATTATTCCCCTAGCTTTTTCTTCTACATATTTTTTACCATTAGCTTTAAATAATTGAGTTAAATTGGATTGATTTTTAAATATTTCTGCAGGCAAAACTCCTGAAGAATTTAAATTATTTACATTTTTATCTGCATTTACAACTTTGTTAAATTCCCATGGCGTTTTTTTAAATTTCAAACTTATTTCACTTGAAGCCAAAAGATAACTTATTTTATAAAAGCCAAAGGCTAATCCTAAGATAACTAAAATCCACAATAAAAACTTAAAAATTTTCAAAGATTTTGCCTTTCTTTTATGATGAATTTTAGGTTTTTCTTCTTCAAAATCTTCTTTAAAATTTTCTTTAAAATAAATTTCTTTTTCTTCTTTAACTTCTTTTGTTTTTACTTCTTCAGGCTCTTTTTCAGTTTGATTAATAATATCTTTTAAATTAAGACGGTGTTCTATTTTAGGTGTTGGCGGTAAAACATCTGTAAGTCTTTGAAAATTACTAAATAAAGGATGTTGTGTCTTAAAATCTAAAGAGTTTGCAAGTAAAAGTAAATCTTCATCAACCGATTCAATAATAATTACTTTATCATTTTTTTGAGCATAATTTTTTAATTCTTCAAAAAATGATTTTGTTTTGTGTTCAAAATTTTTAGGAAAAATTAATACTAATTCATTAATTTCTTTTTTGGACTTCTTTTCTTCTTCAGAAATCTTTTCAATTATTTTTTTAACCGTTTCTTTTTTTGTTAAAACAATTTTTCTCATATTTTTATTTTAATCTAAAATTTATGGTAAAACAATAGCCCGAATGCGTCTAATACCCGAACCAACGCCTTCTTCTTTTTTAATCTTAAATTCACCTATTTCAGAAGTATTTGAAACGTGTGGTCCACCACATAATTCCTTGCTCCATGCAGAATCTAAAGAATAACCAATATAATAAACCTTAACAATTTCTGGATATTTTTGACGAAAATAAGATAATGCTCCAGTCTTTAGAGCATCTTCTTTTTTCATTTCTACAAAATTTACTGGCAAAGCTTCTTTTATTTTTTGATTAACCAATGATTCAACTTTTTGAATTTCTTCTGGTGTTAATTTACGATTAAATGTAAAATCAAAACGCGTTCTTTCAGCGGTAATATCTGAACCTGCTTGTTTTACTTCTTCGCCTAAAACTTCGCGCAAAGCTTGATGTAAAAGATGAGTGGCGGTATGCAATCTAATTACTTTTTGAACCTCATTTAAATCTTGAGCTTTTAATTCTCCAGTATCAAGAACTAAACCATGTCCACCAAACTTTTTTTCCTGACCCTGACGCGAAATATTTTTATGTTTTTCTAATTCTTTTTCAAAATCAAAATAATTTAACTCTTGTGCTTTTTGACCTCCTAATTCTTTAATTATCTCATAAGGCAAACCAAATGTTTCATAAAGATAAAAAGCGGATTGCGCATTAATTTCTTTAATTTTTTCCAATTCTTTTAATCCACGATTTAAACTGTTTAAAAATTTTTCCTTTTCTTTATTAAATTCCTCAAAAATTATATTTTTATTTTGTTCTAATTCAGGATAAACATCTTTATAAACCGCAATAACTGTATTAATTAATTTTTCAAAAACATTTTTTTCTAAATTATAAATTTTTTCATAAACAAAAATGCGTCTTAAAATTCTTCGCAAAACATACCCCGCTTCTTTATTTGAAGGTCTTACACCATCAGATAATAAAAAAACAGAACCACGAATATGATCCGAAATAATTCTTTGATGCCTTATTTCTAAATTTTGAGGCAAAATATTAAAAAGAGGTTGAAATAAATCTGTTTCAAAAATATTTGAAACATTTAAAACAATCATCATTAATCTTTCCATTCCCATTCCAGTATCCACCCCAGCGGTATTTAATTTTTTTAATTTTTTATCCTTATCACAAAAATATTCATTAAAAACAATATTCCATATTTCAACACTCTTGCCTTCTTTATTTTTTATATAAATTTCAGTTGTAGGACCGCAAGGACCTTCGCTTCCTGTTGGTCCCCAAAAATTATCAATACCTTCTAAATGAATTTTTTCTTCGGGCAAACCAATTGCTTTCCAAATTTTAAAAGACTCCTCATCTAATGGTACATTTTTCCTCCAATCGTCGCTTTCTACTTTTTGAGGATCAAAAACAGTAACATAATCAATTTTTAATCCCAATTCTTTGGTTAAAAATTCATAAGCATAATTTATAGCTTCTTTTTTAAAATATCCGCCAAAAGAAAAATTACCAAGCATTTCAAAAAAAGTTAAATGCGTTTCGTCTCCTACCTCATCAATATCTGAAGTACGAAAACATTTTTGAATAGAAGCGGTATTTAAAGAGCCAAAATCCGCTAAAGCATTAAGCTCGCCAAGATAATAAGGCTTAAATTGTTGCATTCCAGCAGTCGTAAGCAAAACTGAAGGATCAGTTGGGATTAAAGAACTTGATGGTACAATGGCGTGATTTTTGTTTTTAAAAAAATTTAAAAATTTTTTTCTAATTTCTAAGTGCGTCATTTTTAAATTAATTCTTCAAATCCTTTTAATTTTTTAGCCTTGGGATGATTTTTAATTTTTTCTAAGGTTTTGGCTTCAATTTGTCTTATTCTTTCGCGCGTTACTCCTAATTTTTGACCAACTTCTTCTAATGTATGCGTAACACCATCTTTTAAGCCAAAACGCATGGAAATAACTTCTCTTTCTCTTTCGGTTAAATCCTGCATAATTTCGTTTAAAATATCTCTTAAAAAGGCGCGCGTTGCTTGCTTTTCTGGAGAAGCGGTTTTATCATCACGAATTAATTCAGCTAAAGTTGAATCCTCATCGTCTCCAATTGGAGTTTCAAGAGAAATGACTTCTTGCGAAATTCTTTTAAGATGACGTACCCTACTTACATCAATATTCATTTCATTTGCAATTTCTTCATCTAAAGGTTCCCTACCTAATTGTTGAGCCAAATCTCTTCTTACTTGAGAATATTTTGTTAGGGTTTCAACCATATGAACAGGAATACGAATAGTTCTTGATTGATCCGCTAAAGCTCTGGTAATAGATTGCCTTATCCACCAAGTAGCATATGTTGAAAACTTAAATCCTTTACGATAATCAAATTTTTTTACTGCGCGCGAAAGACCAATATTTCCTTCTTGAATTAAATCTAAAATGCTTAAATTTGGACTGCGATTAATATAATGTTTTGCAATAGAAACTACAAGTCTTAAGTTAGCTTTAATTAATTTTTGACGCGCAGATTCATCGCCCAAGCTTGCTCTTTTTGCTAATTCTTTTTCTTCTTCCTTGGTTAAAAGCGGAGTTTTTCCAATTTCTTTTAAATAATGTTGAACCGCATCGGGTAATTCGTCTTCAAGTCGACTTAATTCTTCAATTTCTTTTTGAAAATCAAGATCTTCTTTTTTTTCTAAAATTCCTCCAGATTCAACAACTTTAATCCCCTCCTTTTCTAAGGTATCATAAATATATTCAAGCAATTCAATATCTTCTTCAATTTTGGGAAAAAGAGTAATAATTTCATTATCTGTAACAAAACCACGTGGTCTTCCGCGCGCAATTAATTCTTTAATTAAAGCTTCATTTGCCTTTATTTTTGTTTTTTTGCTTTTAGAGCCTTTTGGTCTCCCCCTTTTTCTTTTTAGTGGTCGACCTCTTTTACTTTTTTTTATTTTTGGTCTCCCGCGCTTTTTAGTAACTTTTTTATTTTTAGCTTTAATTTTGCGCTTTTTTTTGCGCTTTGTGGTTTTTTTATTAGATTTTGATTTTTTATTTTTGGTAGACATTTTTTTATATTATTTTAGCATTTATTCTTGATTTAGCAACTGATAAAGCTCTTGAAGGGCTTGTTCTAAAGCATTATGATCGTTTTTTAACTCCGCTTCTTTTATTTTTGAAACTATTTCTTTTCTTTTTTCTTTAATATATTCTTTTTTAAGTTCTTTTTTAATTTTTTCTAAATCATAAGATTCAGGACTTGTTACTTTTAATAAAATTAAATCAATTATTTCATCTAAATAAGGATCTTCTGATTTTTTAATGCCCTTAACTAATAAATCAAAAATTTTTTGGTGTAGGGGTTCTAAATATATTTTTTCTTCAACATCCTCTTGAAGCTTTTCTAAACTTAAAAGAGCAGAAATAAATTCTTGACTTAACAATTCCCAGCGCGTAAATTTTTTTTGAGGCAAAACTTCATTTTGGTTTTCTGTTCCTTTTGGAAATGATATTTTTGTTTTTTGAGCTAATTTTTGTGCTTCTTCAATTAAAATTTTTTCATCAATTGAGGTTTTTTCGCTAAGTTTTTTAATCCAAAAATTTCTTTCTACTGGACTTTCAATGTTTAACAATTTTTGAAGCACTGCTTGAATTTCTTTTAAATATTCTCGACTAAATTTATTTTGCGATTTTAAATACTTTTCAAAATAAAATTCTGGCGCAGATAAAGCATTTTCTATCGCATCAAAAAGATTTTGAGGATTAGCTAAAACCGCTTCTGCTGGATCTTTAAAATTATGAAAAACAACAATTTTCACATTAAAATCAAAATTTAAAGCCATATCAATTGCTTTTTCTCCTGCTTCTTGGCCTGCGGGATCATTGTCAAAAGTAATAATTAAATTATCAGTTAATTTACGTAAAGCGCTTAAATGACTTTCGGTTAAAGCTGTTCCCGAAGAAGCAACTGTATTTTTAATCCCTGCTTGCCAGCTTGCTAAAAAATCCATTTGACCTTCTACTAAAAAAACACTATTTTTTTCCCGAATAAAATTTTTACTTTTCCAAAATCCGTATAAAATTTTTGATTTTTTAAAAATAGGCGTTTCTGGACTATTTACGTATTTACCAACATCTTCGCTTTCAAGTTCGGGCAAAATTCTTCCAGTAAAACCCACAACTTTTCCTAAATGATTATGAATAGGAAACATTATTCTTCCGCGAAATCTATCAAAAATTTTACCTTGTTCATTTCGAATAACTAATCCTGCCCGAATTAAATCTTCAGGAGTATATCCCGCATTAATAAAATAAATTGAAAGTTCATCTCCTGATAAAGGAGCGTATCCAATTTCAAATTCCGCAATTGTTTCTGGTTTTAATCCTCTACTTAAAAGATAATTAAAAGCTTTTTTATTGTTTTCAAGTTGATTAATAAAAAATTTTTTTGCTAAATCATTTAAATCATACAAAAGTCCAACATATTTATATTCTTGTGGTGAAATTTTTTTTAATTCTATTCCTGCTTTTTCCGCTAAAATTTTTAAAGCTTCTCCAAATTCCAAATTTTCATATTTCATTAAAAAAGTGAAAATATCTCCGCTTGCGCCACAGCCAAAACAACGCCAAGTTTGTCTTTCTGGAGAAACCATAAAAGATGGCGTTTTTTCTTTATGAAATGGACAAAGCGCTTTCCAGTTTTTCCCTGTTCTGGTTAAAGGAATATAACTTCCAATAAAGTCAACTATATCAATTTTTTCTTTAATTAAATCCTTTGGAGAATCCGCCATAACCCCATAATTTTAAAACAAAATTTAATTATTATCAATCCTCTACTCTAAATGCACCTTCTTTTTAAATTCTTCAAGTTTTTCTTTGATTTGTGGGTATTTTTATGGGTATTTTAAATGTTTAACGATAAAACATATGAGACATATTTGTAAATTATTAAGGTATTTCAATATACCTACTTTCTTTAATTGCTTTATATATTTTACCCTTTAAAATCCCTTTTTTTCTCCATTCTCTTGCTAATTCTATAAGAAAGTTAAGGTTAGGATTATTCTCGTCGAAATAAATATCTCCTCTAATTTCTTTGATATTAGGTAAATTGATGGTTTGGGCTTGAGCATGAACCCAGAAAAATCCTCCAACTTCTTTAAGATTTGGTAAATTGATGGTTTGGGCGTTCATAGCATGGAAACCTTCTCCAACTTCTTTAAGATTAGGAAAATTGATTGTTTGGGCTTTGTGGTTAACAAAACTTCCTCCAATTTTTTCAAGATTTGGTAAATTGATGGTTTGGGCTTTTGAGATCCAGAAAAATCCTCCAACTTCTTTAAGATTTGGTAAGTTGATGGTTCGGGCTTTTTCCGCATCGAAATTTCCTTCAATTTTTTCAAGATTTGGTAAATTGATGGTTTGGGCGTGGGGAGCATAAAATAATCCTGTAATCTCTTTAATTAAATTAGGAAAATCATTAAGATGGGTGCGAGA
>Ga0272449_1004258_pt1 | contig 11708 bp, 13 predicted proteins | sample YNPCB0241_FD_198679 | JGI IMG/M metagenome (GOLD analysis project Ga0272449, IMG submission 198679) | Hot spring sediment microbial communities from Yellowstone National Park, WY, United States - YNP-CB-024-1 | ecosystem: Environmental > Aquatic > Thermal springs > Hot (42-90C) > Sediment...
TAATACTTTAAGGAGCTCTACCAAAAGATTCAATTTTAAACTCAAGTTTTCAACTTTTTCTATTTCATTATAAGCATTTATTATATCATCCTCTTCCTTTGAAAATTTTGCTAATTCTACCGAAGCTTTTATTCTCAATGAAGGGTTTTGTATTTGTTTGATAATGTGTTTTGCTCTCAAAATTAGATTTCTTTGCGCCATTATCTGGTTTATTTCTTCCAAGGCTATATCTTTATCTAAGCTCAGTCCCAATTCACCAATTATTTCTGTTATCTCCAAAGCTCTTTCAAACCTTCCAGATTTTGCCAAAGCCCTTGCGAAATATTTCAATGCCTCACTTTTTGTAAACAAAGATTCAATTTGATTTATTTTTTCCAAAACAAAACGAAAACTCTCATAATCTCTAGCTCCTATTTCGCACAAAACTTCTATTTGAAAATCTAAAAATCCAATTTGATCTGCTATCTCTTTTGCCATTCTATAGTTTCCAAGTTCTACAAAAACTTTAGCAATCTCTTTGCGAAAGCAATCTTTATTTACAAGCTTTACATACTTTATGTTTTTCAAAGCAAAAATTAGATATTTTTCATTTCGCGTTTTTTTTGCGACTAAAATCAAAAGTTTTACCTTAAGTTCTGGCAAAACATCTTTTGCAATTTCCAAAACCTCGTTAATTTTTCCAATTTCCAACAGAGCCAGAGCTTTGTGATATTTGTTTTCAATCAGAGAGATTGTTTGAGAAATTATCCCTGAATTCCTTTCTTTATCCCTTGAAAGTTTCTTTACTATTTCAATATAAGCTTTTTCCCTCCAACTTTTCTCATTTATTGTCACAGCTTTTTTAAGTGCTTCTTCTGGATTCTCAAGCGCTAAAGATTTTACAATCTCTACTTGAATCTCAAAATAACTTTTTTGTTGAGCAATCTCCCAGGATTTTTCTAAATCTTCCATTTCTTTTGTTGCCTGCCAGATTTTAACTAAGGCCAAAGCTTGGTTGTACTCCGAGACTTCTCCTAACTTACTTTTAACCTCCCCTAAAACTTTTTTAAAGAACTCCATTTTCACCTCCTTAAGATCTTTATTCTACATATATTTTTTAAATATGTCAAGAATAGGTTTAAAGAAAAAGCAAATTAATTTATAATAAGGGTGAAATATGTCAGCTAAAAAACCAAAAGTAATCTGCGCAATGTCTGGGGGATTAGATTCTTCAGTCGCCGCCGCTCTTTTAAAAAGAGCTGGTTTTGATGTTATTGGTGTTTTTATGAAATTTTGGGCAGAACCTGACAAAAATGATTTAATTGGATCAAAAAATAGATGTTGCTCCCCAGAAGCTGAACTTCGAGCCAGAAAAGTAGCAAAAATTTTAAAAATCCCATTTTATGTTTTTGATTTCTCGAAAGATTTTAAAAAGAAAATTGTTGATTATTTTTTAAAAGAGCTCAAGAAAGGAAATACTCCAAACCCTTGCGTTGTTTGCAACAAAGAAATAAAGTTTGGGCTATTACTAGAAAAGGCTTTGAGTTTGGGCACTGATTTTGTTGCCACTGGACATTATGCAAGAAAAATTCAAAGTTCAAAATGTAAATCTCAAAATGACAATTCAAAATGCAAAATTTTTAAATTACTCAAGGCAAAAGATAAAGAAAAAGATCAAAGTTATTTTTTGTGGATGCTAAATCAAAATCAATTAAAAAGAATTTTATTTCCAATTGGAGATTTTAGAAGAAAAGAAGTTGAGAATTTGGCAAAAAAGTTTAAATTGCCAGTATTGAGAGCAAAAAAATCAGTTGAAATTTGTTTTATTAAAACAACTCTTGATGACTTTTTAAGAAAATATTTAAAAGAAAAACCAGGAAAAATTATTGATACTCAAGGGAAAATTTTGGGAGAGCACAGAGGTCTTTGGTTTTATACAATTGGACAAAGAAAGGGGATTGGATTTGGAGGAGGTCCCTATTGGGTTTTGGATAAAAATGTAAAAGAGAATACACTAATTGTCACAAAAAATGAGAAAGACTTGTTTAAAAAAGAATTAATTTGTAAAAATGTTAATTGGATTTCTGGTAAAGAGCCAAAACTGCCTCTTAAAATTCAAGCAAAAATTCGCTACAAAACAAGTTTCGCCAAAGCAAAAGTGATTAAAAATAAAGTTTATAAGGTAATTTTTGAAAAACCACAAAGAGCAATTACTCCAGGCCAATCCATTGTTTTTTATAAAGGTCAGGAAGTTTTGGGCGGAGGAATAATTTGTTAAAATTAAAAAAAATATGATTTTAAAAGATGAAATTGGACCAGAATACATTTTAAAGGTTTATGATCCTCAAGTTGGGATGGAGGGATTTTTGGTGATTGATAATACACGCCTGGGTCCAGGAAAAGGCGGAATTAGAATGACCCCAGAAGTAACCGAAGAAGAGGTTTTCAGGCTGGCAAGGACAATGACTTTCAAATGTGCCATTGCAGATTTACCTTTTGGTGGGGCAAAAGCAGGAATAGTTTGGAAAGGAGGAGACGACAAATTAAAAAAGAAGTTTATTCAAAGATTTGCAAAGAGAATAAAGATCTTTACACCAAAACTTTATATTGCCGGACCCGATGTCAATACTGGAGAAAGAGAAATGAAATGGTTTGTTGAGGCCACTGGTATTTTTAATTCGGCCACCGGTAAGCCCAAAAACTTTTGCAAAGTTTTTGGTGAAAGGAAAAAATGCGGAATTCCCCATGAGGTGGGCTCTACAGGTTTTGGGGTAGCCCAAGCTACAAAAGTAGCAGTGGATATTTTGGGTTTGAATATAAAAGAAGCGAAAGTTTCAATTCATGGATTTGGGAATGTGGGTTCTTTTACTTTCAAATATTTAACTCAAATGGGAGCAAAAGTGATTGCCATTGCAGATAAAAGCGGAGTTATTTTCTCAAATGATGGGTTTGAGAAAAAGCTGATTGAAGAAATTATTCAAAAAAGAAAAGAAGTTATAAATTATCGCGGAAAGGCTCAAAAATTAAAATTAGAAGATTTTTGGTCAATCCCCGTTGATATTTTAATTCCTGCTTCGGTAACTGATGTAATTAATGAGAGCAACAAAGATAAAATTAAAGCAAAAATTATCGTTGAGGCAGCAAACATTCCAATGAAAGAAAATATTGAAGAAGAATTGTTTAAAAAGGGAATTTTAATTGTTCCAGATTTTGTTGCTAATGCCGGAGGAGTAATTTCTTCTTTTGCCGAGTATAAAGGGTATTCTTTAGATAAAATGTTTTCTTTGGTCGAAAAGAAAATCAAAAAGACCACAGAAATTGTTTTAAAAGAAAGTTTAAAAAGAGGCCAAAATCCCCGCAAAGTTGCTATAAACTTAGCCAAAGAAAAAATCTTTAGTAAAAAGTTGTGATAAAATGAAAAAAGGAATCTTGATTGCTTTTGGAGAGATTTTTTTAAAATCGAGAGGAGTTCAAGAAATTTTCAAAGGAAAACTCATCGGCAATATTTCTTTTTTCTTAAAAAAAAGCAAAATCAATTTTAAACTTTTCCCTCAAAGAGAAAGAATTTTTCTTGAGACAAAGAATTTAAAGAAAGCAAAAAGTGTAATTAAAAATGTTTTTGGAATTTCTTGGTTTGCAAAAAGTCTCTTTTTTGAAAAAGAAAGCTTAAAAGAGGTTTCAGAATTTGTTGCCAAAAATTATAAAAATTGGATTAAAAAAGGAGAAAGCTTTGCGATTAGATTAAAAAAGGGAAGCGAAATAAAAGAAAAAAAAGACAAAATTATTGATGCAATTGCAAAAAATATAAAAAGAAAGGTAGATCTTGAAAAGCCCAAAAAAGAAATTTTTGTCGAGGCAAGAAAAGAAGGCTTTTATTTGTATTTCAAAAAAGAAAAAGGACTTGGTGGACTTCCAGTTGGAGCTTCAGGCAAGGTTTTAACTTTAATTTCCGGAGGAATTGATTCGCCAGTTGCAGCATATTTGATGGCCAAAAGAGGAGCAGAAAATGTCTGGCTTCATTTTCACTCCTTTCCTTTAGTTTCTCAAAAATCAATTGAAAAAGTAAAAAAATTAGCTCAAGTTTTTTTAAAATTTCAGCCAAAATTAAAAGTTTATTTTTTCCCTTTTTCAAAAATTCAAGCCCAAATTAGGATAAAAAGCCCCCCAAAATACAGAGTTTTACTTTACAGGAGAGCGATGGTAAAAGTTGCTCAAAGTCTTGCCAAAAAAGAAAATGCCCACGCCTTAGTTACTGGAGAAAGCTTGGGACAAGTGAGTTCTCAAACTTTACCAAATCTAGAAATAATAGAAAAAGCTGTTTCAATTCCGATTTTAAGACCACTAATTGGATTGAGCAAAGAAGAAATCATAAATTTGGCAAAGGAGATTGGTAGTTATGAAATTTCCATTTTGCCTCAAGAGGACTGCTGTACTTTATTTACCCCAAAACATGCTACCGCTAAGGGTAATTTAAAAGAGCTCCTAAAAATTGAAAAAAAGTTGGATTTGAAAGAAATAATTAAGAGTTCCAAAAAAGAAATTCAAATTATCCACTTTTAAAAATATGTCAAAGAGAGACACAAAAATTATAAAATGTAGAATTTGCCAAAAAGTAAAAGAAGGAGTCCATTTGAGAAGCTATAATTTAAAGATTTGTTTTGATTGCTTTTTGGATTTTTTCAGAAAAAGAGTGAAAGAAACGATTGAGAAATTTCAAATGTTTTTGCCAAAAGATAAAATTGCGGTGGCAATTTCAGGGGGGAAAGATTCCATGGCCTTGGCTAAAGTTTTGAAAGATTTGGGATACAATATCACTTTATTTCACATTAACTCTCAAATAAAAGAAAATAATTATTCAGAAAAATCTCAAAAAGCAGTTGAGGAATTTGCAAAAATTGAAAATTTGCCATTGAAAATTTTGGATTTCAAAGATGAAATTGAGGTTGATGTGAAATTGGCAGCAAAAATTTCAAAAAAGGAAATTTGCGCAGTTTGCGGAATGATAAAAAGATATTTGCTAAACAGGGAAGCAAAGGATTTTGATGTAATTGTTACAGGTCACACTTTAAACGATGAAGCGGCCTCTCTTTTGAAATCTTTGATTTTTTGGCAAGAAGGTTTTATAAGAAGGCAGTATCCGGTTTTGAAAGAAGAAGAATCTTTAAAAAGAAAGGCAAAGCCATTAACTCTTTGTTTTGAGAAAGAAACAAAACTTTTTTGTGATATTTTAAATTTGCCCTATCAGAAAGAGCCTTGCCCTTTAAGAGGAGGAAGTTATGTTTTTTTCAAAAAAATTATTGAAGATTTAGAAGAAGAGATGCCATCCTCGGTTTTGAATTTTTATAAAGGATTTTTGAAGAGAAAAAAAATTTTTGGAAAAGAAAAAGCTTTGAATTTAACTCCCTGCGAGAAATGCGGTTATTTAACCATAGCAAAGATTTGTAACTTTTGTAGATTGAAAGAAAAAATAAAAAACCTAAAACCCAGCTAATTTAATTTCTTCCTCAAGATTAATTTTAAATTTCCTTTTTACTTCTTTTTTTATTTTTTGTATTAACTTCCAAACATCTTTTGCATAAGCCCCTCCTAAATTTACAATAAAATTTGCATGTTTTTCTGAAATTTTAGCTCCTCCAATTTGAAAACCCTTTAACCCTGCAGCCTCAATTAAAACTCCAGCTGGCAAAAATCCATTTTTTATTTTTTCATTGAATTTTTCTTGAATTTTCTTTGGCACTTTTTTTATTGGTACATTTTTGAAAACAGAACCTGCACAAGGTAATTCAAGAGGCTGTTTTTCTTTTCTTAGTTTCAAAATTTCCTTTATTTTCTCTTCAATTTCTTTTTTATTTCCTTTTTTCAATTCCAAAGTCGCCTCCAAAATTATCCAATTTTTTCTTCTTTTGAAAATACTATTCCTGTAACCAAATTTACAATCCTCTTTTTTTAATTTTTTCACTTCCAACTTCGAACCTCTAACATCCAACACCTTAACTTCTTCCACCAAATCTCCAATTTCCCTTCCAAAAGCCCCAGCATTTCCCCAAATTGCCCCTCCCAAAGTTCCTGGAATTCCTGCTAAATTTTCCAATCCAGAAAGCCCTTTTTTTACTGCTTCTAAAACTAATTTTTGTAAAGGGACACCAGCCCCAGCAATAACATTCGTATTTCGTATTTCGTATTGCGTATTTTGGAGTTTTATCACGAGGCCGTTAAAACCTTTATCTGAAAACAAAACATTGCTTCCAGCGCCCAAAATAAAAAATGACAATTTTTTCTTTTTCGCCCACAAAATCCCATTTTTCAAATCTTCTTTACTTTTTGCAACAAAAAAATAGCGAGCAGGCCCTCCAATTTTGAAAGTAGTGTATCCTTTTAAGGGAATCCTTTCTTTTATTTGGAACATTTCTTTTATTTTATCAAAAAAATAAAAAATTCAGAATTTTTGGCTAAATAAGACCAGGTTATTTTTGGATGAAATTAAGGCATTGATTCAAGGAAAGGCAATAAAAATTTCAAAACCTTAGAATTTGGTTTTGGGGCTTGACAAGCCTTTTTATTTTTGCTAACTATATCAATATAGATTGATATAATGAAGTGCTGTCAAGATAAAAAATCGATTTTAAAAGTTGAGAATTTGGCAAAAGTATTGAAAAAGATTTCTGAGCCAAACAGGTTGAAGATTTTATGCCTTTTAAAAGATGGAGAAAAATGCGTTTGTGATATCTGGCAATGCTTAAAACTTCCCCAAAATCTAGTTTCCCATCATTTGAAAGTTTTGAGAGATTTGAATTTGATTTCTTCAAAAAAGGTCGGTTTAAAAGTTTTTTATAAATTAAATCAAAAGGTTGTCAAAAAATATTTAAAGGAATTAGAAAAAATACTATGAAAATCAAAATTTTGGGCTCAGGATGTGCAAAATGTCAAAAATTAGAAGAAAATGCTAAAAAGGCGGTTGAGGAATTGGGGTTAAAGAATGTAGAGGTAGAGCACATTTATGATATTGATAAAGTGATTGAGATGGGTGTAGCAATGACACCAGCGATTATGTTTGATGATGAAATCAAAGCTCAAGGTCGAATTCCAGAGGTTGAAGAAATCAAAAATTGGCTAAGCCAAAAGTTAAATAATTAAACAACTTACAACAAAAACTATGAAGAGAATTATTTTTGGCACAATATTAATTCTTTTGATTTTGGGAATTTTGGTCGGATACGAATGGTACGGGGCTTACAAAAAAAGCAAATTAATAGAGAAAGGAATTTTTCCAAAAGAACCTTTTCCGATTCAACCCAATACTCCCTGGTGGCAAATTCCTTTTCTGACCTTACTTCAGTATTTAACTAAAGCTTGGTTTTGCTTGGGTATGGCATTTTTGATTGCGGGAGCGATTGAAACTTTTATTCCAAAAGAATTGATTATTAGGCATTTGGGAAAGAGAAGTAAAAAAGCATATTTTATTGCTGCTTTTGGAGGACCTTTGCTTTCGGTTTGTTCTTGTTCAGTAATTCCTTTGTTCGCGGCGATTAAAAAAAGAGGAGCAGGACTGGGACCAGCCATTACATTTTTGTTGGCAACCCCAGCTATAAATCCAGCAGCTATCATTTTGACTTTTAGTTTGATTTCTTGGAAATTTGCTATTGGCAGAATTATTTTTGCTTTATCAGCAGCGATTATTACCGGAGCAATTTTGGAAGCAATTTGGACAACAGAGGAAGAAAAGAAAGGACTTTTATCTCAATTAAAAGTTGAATATCAAGAAAAACCTTTAAATTTGAAAGAGGACCTCAAAGAATGGGTAATCAATGTTTGGGATTTTGTCAAAAAGATTTTCCCCTTGGTTATCTTGGGAATCTTTATCATTGGAATAGTTAAAATTTTCTTGACTTCAGAGGTGATCTCTAAATATTTGGGTCAAGGTTTTTGGCAGATAGCTTTGGCATCAATCTTGGGAGTAGTAATGTATACTCCGACATTGGTTGAAATTCCTTTTGTCAGAGAGCTTTTGGTTTTGGGCATGGGAACAGGTCCTGCTTTGGCATTTTTGTTAACAGGTCCTGCTTTAAGTTTGCCTTCAATGCTTGGTGTTTCAAGAGTAATTGGTTGGAAACAGGTATTAAATTATGCGATTTTAATGTGGATTTTAGGAATTATTGGCGGTTTGATTTTTGCCTGGTTGGTTCCTCGAGTAATTTTGCTATAAAAAATTTATGGAGAAATTTTATTGTCCGAAATGTAATAAAATTTTTACCGCGGAAGGGGAGAAAAAAGAGTGGCAAAGCTCGGTTTTTGGGTATTGCTGGAAATTAGTGGCAAAATGTCCAGATTGTGGTACAGAATGTGACGAGTGGCGACCAAAAGGACCTTCTGGGAAAGAAAGTGGAAGTTGTTCTGGAGGAAGTTGTTCAGTTTGTCCTGGATGTGGCTAGATAAAATTTGAATTTTTGAACTATTGACAAAGACTTTTGCCTTTTGCTAAACTAATACCGACAAAAATAGTCGGTTTTTTCATCATGCGGGTTTCAACAAAATCACAATACGGACTCAGGGCGATGATTTATTTGGCAAAAAATAAAAATAGAATTTGTCCTTTAAAAGAAATTTCAAAGAAAGAAGGAATACCTTTTGATTATTTAGAGAAAATATTCTTAAAATTAGAAAAAATTGGTTTAGTCAAAGCTAAAAAAGGAGTTCAGGGGGGATATTTTTTGGCGAAAAAACCTTCAAAAATTAAAGTTGGAGAAATAGTCGAAAGTTTGGAAGGGAAACCCAATTTAGCAAGATGCCTTCAGTATTTTTGCCCAAGGTCGAAAAAATGTTCAGCCAAATTTTTTTGGCAAAAATTAAATAAAGCAATACATTCAGCTTTGAATTCAGTTACCTTAGCTGATTTAATAAAAAAATAACATGCCAAAAAAAATAAAAAGAATTTATTTGGATTATGCAGCTACCACTCCCGTTGACCCTAGAGTTTTGAACGCGATGGAACCCTATTTTTCAGAAAAATTTGGAAACACAATGTCTTTGCATTCTTTTGGCCAGGAAGCAAAAACAGCCTTGGAAGAAAGTAGAGAAATTGTAGCAGATTTAATGGGAGCAAAACCAAGGGAAGTAATTTTTACTAGTTCTGCTACAGAGAGCAACAATTTGGCTTTAAAAGGAGTCGCTTTTGCTAACAGAAAAAAAGGAAATCACATTATTATTTCATCGATTGAACATTCTTGCATTATGGAATCTACCAAATGGTTAGAAGGCCAGGGATTCGAAATTACAAGGTTAAAGGTTGATAAATATGGACTGGTGGATCCGGAGGACGTCAAAAAAGCAATCAAAAAAGAAACGATTTTAGTTTCAATTATTCATGCCAGTAATGAAATTGGAACGATAGAGCCGATCGAAGAAATTGGGAAAATTTGCAAAGAAAGAGGGGTTTACTTTCACACAGACGCTGCCCAAACTTTTGGAAAAACCCCGATTAATGTTAACAAAATGAATATTGATTTGATGACAGTTAGCGCTCACAAAATGTACGGTCCAAAAGGGGTGGGAGCTTTGTTTGTAAGAGAAGGAGTAAAGATTGAACCAATTTTACACGGTGGAGGTCACGAAATGGGTTTGAGATCTTCTACAGTAAACGTAGCAGGAATTATTGGTTTTGCGGAAGCTTGCAAAATTGCAAAAAAAGAAATGGAAAAAGAAGCAAAGAGATTAACAAAATTGAGAGACAAATTGATAAAGGGAGTTTTAGAGAAAATTCCAGGTTCTCATTTAAATGGTCATCCGACAAAAAGATTACCAAACAACGCAAACTTTTGGTTTGAAGGAGTAGAAGGGGAATCGATAGTTATTCAATTGGATTTGTTAGGAATTGCTGCTTCAACTGGTTCTGCTTGCTCTTCTGAAAAACTAGAGCCAAGTCATGTTTTGTTGGCAATCGGACTTCGACCAGAACAAGCCCATGGCTCATTAAGGTTGAGTTTAGGAAGGTGGACAAAAGAAAGAGATATTAATTATGTTTTAAAAGTTTTGCCAAAGGTAATTGAGCGATTAAGAAAATTTTCGCCGATAAAATAAATGCCAATTTATTCGAAAACAATCATTGAGCATTTTAAAAAACCAAGGAACGCCGGAAAAATTAAAAATGCCAGTGGGATAGGAGAAGCTGGGAATATTTTATGTGGCGATGTCATGAAAATTTATTTGAAAATTGAAAAAAATAAAAAAGGAGAAGAAATTATTAAAGATATAAAGTTTGAAACCTTAGGTTGCATTGTAGCTATTGCCAATACCAGTTTATTAACGACGATGGTAAAAGGAAAAACTATAAAGGAAGCTTTGAAGATTAAAAAAGAAGATTTGATAAAAGAATTGGGACAACCCCTTCCACCATTTAAAATTCATTGTTCAGTTTTGGCACTGGATGCTTTAAAAGAGGCAATTTACGATTATTATCAAAGAAAGAAAATAAAAATTCCAGAAGATTTAGAAAAGGAACATCAAAGAATAGTTAAAACAAAAGAAGAGATCGAAAAGAAATACAAAGAATTCAGAGATCTAGAAAGAGAAGTTTTAGAATAAAATGGCAGAAAGAGTAATTTGTGCAATGTCAGGAGGCGTAGATTCGAGCGTGGCTGCTGTCCTTTTGAAAAGGGCTGGTTTTGATGTTGTTGGGGTTTTTATGAAATTTTGGTCTGAGCCTGGTGAAAATGGTTTGATTGGCGTTTCGAATCGATGTTGCTCGCCGGAAGCTGAAGCTAGGGCAAGAAAGGTGGCAAAAATTTTAAAAATTCCTTTTTATGTTTTTGATTTCTCGAAAGAATTTAAAGAAAAAATTGTCGACTATTTTTTAGATGGATATAAAAAAGGAATCACTCCAAATCCCTGCGTAGTTTGTAATAAAGAAATAAAATTCGGTTTTTTGTTAGAAAAAGCTCTAAGTTTGGGCGCTGATTTTGTAGCAACCGGTCATTATGTGAGAATAAAAGGAATTAGGAATAAGGAATTAGGAATTAGGGAATTTAAATTGCTAAGAGCAAAAGATAAAAACAAAGATCAAAGTTATTTTTTGTGGATGCTAGACCAGGATCAATTGAAAAGAATTTTGTTTCCGATTGGAAATTATACTAGAGAAGAAGTTGAGAATTTGGCAAGAAAATTTAAATTACCCGTCTTAGGGATAAAAAAATCAGTTGAAGTTTGCTTTATTCAAACGACGGTTAGCGATTTTTTGAGAAAATATTTAAAAGAAAAACCGGGGAAAATTGTAGATACTGAAGGGAAAATTTTGGGCGAGCATAAAGGTCTTTGGTTTTATACAATAGGTCAAAGAAAGGGAATTGGGCTTTCTGGAGGTCTTTGGTGGGTCATGGATAAAGATTTAAAGAAAAATTTTTTAATAGTAACAAAAAATGAAAAAGATCTTCTAAAAAAAGAATTGATTTGTAAAAATGTAAATTGGATTTCGGGAAAGGAACCAAAATTACCATTGAAAGTAAAAGCCAAAATTCGCTACAAAACACATTTTGCAAAAGCAACAATCTTTCCGACTAGAAATAAAATTTACAAAGTGATTTTTGAAAAACCACAAAGAGCAATAACTCCTGGTCAATCAGTAGTTTTTTATAAAGGAGAAGAAGTTTTAGGTGGTGGAATAATTTCTTGATTTAAGTTTTTTGATTTTAATAAAAGCTCTTTTGGCTTTGAAATGTTAAAAGCTAAAAATCCAAATT
>Ga0272449_1004260_pt1 | contig 11705 bp, 6 predicted proteins | sample YNPCB0241_FD_198679 | JGI IMG/M metagenome (GOLD analysis project Ga0272449, IMG submission 198679) | Hot spring sediment microbial communities from Yellowstone National Park, WY, United States - YNP-CB-024-1 | ecosystem: Environmental > Aquatic > Thermal springs > Hot (42-90C) > Sediment...
TTCGGCGGTTTCGGGGGCGGGTTCGGTGGATTCGGAGGCGGTTTCGGGGGTGGTTTCTGGTAATCGCCCTTGGGGGCAGTCGTCATGTTGGGTTCGGCCTTGGGTTGACAAGCCGCCAAAAGGGTAACCTCGGTCTAGCTATCGCCAAGGTTTCTGGCTAGCCGTCGCTCAGCTCCCCCTGGGCTTAATTCCTCGTTGACAAACGCTCGGGCTCCCAATCGGAGCCCGTTTCTGTTTTAGAATGGCTCTGTAAGGTGTATTCGGAATCCTCCGCGTTTTTCTGGGGGCATGCCACGGCTGGATTGGAAGTGGGCCAACCTCGCAGAACGACATCTTTTGGGCGTCAGGCGGACCATTAGTTTTGAAAGCATCTCAGTTGTCCAGATCGGGGACAGCGTCGGCCTCCCCGGCAGCATCGGTTCCCTCTGATGAAGACTGCCATTTGACTTTCAGAACCTTCGAAAATGATCACGAATGCAAAACCCAGCCTCTTCGAGCAGCTAGAAACTTGTTTTCTTTCGGATCGGTCCCGGAGGATTCGACAAAATCTCCAAGAAAAGAACCAAGATACCTCCGGACGGAGCAGTCCCATCCTTTGGGCCGAGGGACTTTGGGGCAAACTCATTCAGCGGGGGATTTCCCAAGATAGAAGTCAACTTCTTAAGTCACTGGATGTGGTCGAGATCGACAATAGCCTTGATAACCCCATCCTGGTAATGGGCGACAAGTTCGAAAGCTTCCCCAATCCTTCCGAACGGAAAGCGGTGAGTGAGAAAAAGCCGGGAAGGAACCCGACCTTGGGCTAACATCATTAACGCGGGCCCCATACAATCTACCTGCCTCCGCACGTTCCGAAAGATCAGCTCAGCCCGCCGCATTCGATGGATGTCGAAATTCACCCGAGGCTGGGGAGTGATGCCTACGATGACCAGCATCCCCCCAGGGGTTAGGACGGCTTGAGCTAGGTCGATTGTCTGCGGATCACCGGAACATTCGAACACAACATCAAGTCCTGTGCTTTCCTCCTTTAACACCTCATGAATGAGGTCTTCGCTTCCCGGGTCGAACACCCGGTCGCAACCGAGGGCCAGGGCCCGTTGCCGCCGATATTCGAGCAATTCCGATGCATAGATAGCTCCCACACCCAATTGCCGCAGTACTGCAATTACTCCCAAGCCGATCGGTCCACAACCGATGACTCCGACTCGCATTCCCGGTACTACTTCTGCAAGCCGGACGGCATGGATGGCGATACTCAACGGCTCGGCCAGTACTGCCTCTTCCAAAGTGAGATTGTCAGGGATGGGAAGGCAATTTTCCGCCGGGAGAATCCGCAATTCGGCTGCTGTCCCCGGAGCCTCCCCAGGTGCACCCATAAATCGGAGTCGGCGACAAGTGTGCTTCCGACCGCGTCGGCATTGATCACAACTTCCACACGAGATAGCCGGATCTATAGCCACTCGGATTCCCGGAGTAAGGTGACCAACTCCTGATCCCACCGCTACCACTGTTCCTGCACACTCGTGTCCCAAGCTTGCCGGATAAGTAAGAACTTGATCGCCAATCCGGCCCTCTAAATAGTAGTGGACATCCGATCCACAAATTCCCAAACGATTAATCCGAACAAGGACTTCGCCCTCACCCGGTGTTCCTGGGTCAGACTCCTCCAAGATTTCGATTTTTCTGGGAGCTGTAAAATATGCCGTTCTCATTTTGGTCAACGTATCTCCCTTTTAACTTCGTATTGAGGCCAATGACCACGGCATGCCTTCTTTCCGGAGACTTTTTCAAATTAGCACCAGACCGTTCGCCGATGCCCTCGGCTAGAACGGGTCATGAACCGTTTGCACCGAGATTGCATACTGGTTTTCCGTTTACTGATCGGATCCATCGCAACTGCGAATGCCGAAGTAAGAAGGCGAAAATCATTCTTACGAAATCCCGAAATATTCCGCAACATCTCCCATCCCTGACATTCAAGGGGAGTTTCAGCCGGGTTACTGGCAAATCGTGGTCGGGTGCAGGGAAATTTGAGCCTCCGCAGTCCACCAATATTTGCAGCCTTTGTTTCCGGCAGTGCTTCAACCTTTGGTGGGAAATGCCCTACCGAATTGTCGCTTTCTTGCTCTGGGGAGTTTCCTGGTTTACGAGGAACATCTGCGGGGTACAAAGTCAATTGCAGCACCTTCGTGCCGAGTAGAGAAGTTCACTGGAAAGCAACCTGCCACCGAAGGGAATGCCTCAAGAGACCGCCCGGATCGATCTTTTCCTCGGAAGCCGGGGGCTTACAGGTGTTCTGCGGGTACTTCCAAAGCCCGGGGCAGTGGATGCCCCAGGGCCTGGAGGGCTCGAGCGGCTGCGGAACGAACCTGCGGATCGCGATCGAAAAGAAGCCGCTCTAAGACTGGAATGGCAGCTTTAGCAGCAGGGCCAATTCGCTCGACAGTTTCCGCAGCTACCTCCCGGATATCGGGATCTTCTGACTCCAACAGGTTCACAAGATCCGGGGTAGCGGTGGCGGCCTCCGGCCCCAGTTCTCCCAAACATGCGATGGCCTGCAGCTGGTTTTCCGGCAGGTGGATTTCTTCCCGAATAACCTGGATGGGAAATTCGGGATTACCTGTAATTTTCCAAAGAGCTACAGCTGCCAATGCCCGGCATTGAAGTTTTCGTTCCCTTACCACCGCTTGGAGCGTGGGGACTGCCTCCGCGGCAAAACTCCCCAGCCGGCCCAACGCGATAACCGCTTGTTCGCGGACTGCCTCCGTAGGATCGAAAAGGGCAGCCTGCAAGACGGCCAATCCTTCGGGGCCAATGCCGGGTCCGATGCACCCGAGGGCAGCCGCAGCATTCCGCCGCACCGAGGTGACCCCTTCCCGGGTCAGCACGATCAGCACCGGCACAGCTGGTTGGGCATCTGGTCCCATCGCTGCAAGCGCGCGACATGCCCAATACTGTGTGTGGAAATCGTCACAATGCAGCATGCTGATTAACGCAGGTACAGCATCCTTGGCAGCAGGCCCAATCCCTTGGAGGGCAAAAATGGCCTCCCGTCGCGTGAAAGGATCATTCCTTTCCAGCACCCGTATTAAGGCTGGTACCGCCTTTGCACCAGCTGGGCCAGCGAAGTGGAGACCATAAGCGGCAGCCCGCACGATCTCCCGTTCCTGCGATTCCAGAAGAGGAAGAAGGGTGGCAACCCCGGCCGGTCCCATTCTTCCTATGGCCTTGGCTGCACAAGCCCAAACCGGCCCGAAAATGGGGCTTTGTCGCCGGTCGGAAAGGGCTACCTTCAGTGCAGGAATTGCCACCGGTGCTGCCGCCGGTCCCATAGCCCCGAGTACTTCGGCCGCCGCAGCCGCGAGAGTTGGATCGGAGGAGTTAAGGAGCAACGTTACTCGGCCAGCGGCCTCCGCTGCCTCGGGCCCATATTGATATAAGATCTCCAAAGCCCCCAACTTCACGTGAAAATCTTCGTTCTCCAACGCCGCCACACACTCCCCTACCGAAGGTGGCCCAGCATGGCCGCATCCAGAAAGAAAAGCCGCACCCAAAAAGATCGCAACACATTCTAACGAGAGAGCAGATGAGCCGAACATCCCCACACCCTCCCATCTACTCGGAGGTCCGTAGTCATCAAAAATTGGAACAACTTGCCCGGGGATTGCCTCCCCCTTAACCGGGAATCTCCGCGGTCCCCTTTTCTAGTTCCCCCAGCTTCCGCCTTCGGTTATACCTGGCCTTTGTCAGATGTCAATATCGTAAGGTTAAAAATGTGCGGTCAGACCCGCCCCCCAGAAAGCCAAAGAGAACCAGAACCACAATTTTGGGAGAAAAGAAATCCAATTTTTGGGAAAAAGAAATCCTCCCGATCCCTTTTCGCGGACCTCACGTTGCCGAATTTCCGGAAGCAATCGCGGATCCTAGAGAAGATCCTTCTACGGTTTTTTGGCTTTTGATAACAACTTACCGGATTGAAGGAGATTTGCCGTACCTCGATAAAAGGCCCAGAGATTCAAGCCCCCTTGTTGCCCCTTATCCTATCACGAGTCGGAACTTTGTTCTATTTCGCCAGTTATAGCGAAAGCCTGCTTGCTTTACTCCATTCCGGTAAGGTGTTACGGCTTTTGTCCTTTGAGTTACCCAAAATTAGGAGGATTGAGCCACTTTATTCTTCGGGTAACTCTAATGTCCGGCCGGTTAATCGGGTAAATGCCTCCAGGTACTTTTCCTGAGTTTTTTGGACTACATCCTCCGGCAAGGGTGGCGGCGGACTGTTGCGATCCCAACCGGTCTGGATTAGCCAATCCCGCACATATTGCTTATCGAAAGACGGCTGGGGCCCCCCCGGCCGATACTGATCTGCTGGCCAAAACCGAGAACTGTCGGGGGTCAATACCTCATCTGCTAGCACCGGTTTGCCATCCAACAGGCCGAACTCGAATTTGGTATCCGCTAAAATGATCCCCCGCTCCAAAGCATAGGCAGCCCCTTTCTTGTATAGCTCAATGCTTCGGCTTCGAAGTTCCTCGGCCAGTGGCCCACCAACCATTGCCACCACCTGGTCGAAGGTGATATTTTCGTCGTGACCCACCTCTGCTTTGGTGGCGGGGGTGAAAATCGGTTCGGGCAATTGGTCGCTTTCCTTTAGTCCGGCAGGCAACGGGATACCGCAGACTTTTCCTGTCGTTCGGTACTCGGCCCATCCCGACCCACTCAGGTAGCCCCGGACGACACACTCCACGGGGATAATCTTCACCTTTCGCACGTAACTAACCCGCCCCCTTAACAGTCCTCGCTTAACCCCCTCCGGTAATGGGACCTTGTTAATATCAGTAGTGACAAGGTGATTATCTACACCCAGAAACTCGAACCAAAAGGCAGATAACTGATTCAGCACACACCCCTTCAAGGGAATGGCCGTCGGCAATACCCAGTCGAAAGCACTGATCCGGTCGGTACTTACCAGCAAAAGATGATCACCAAAATCGTAGATGTCGCGGACCTTACCTTGCCGACGAGGAATTCCAGGAATCTCAGACCTTTCAAGTGGCCGAATTTGCATGCTCACCTCCCCCGATCTTTCCAACTAATCTTTCGACATCCCCAAAACCCTTCCTGGAGGCCATCCCATGAACCCTGATGCTGGCGAGTATTGCCGATGGCCCGAATTCTCAAAAGTAGGCGACCCCCCAACCCTCCGAGTTCTCGCCAGAGAAGCCTTCAGAAGGAGCACTGCTCTGCTTTTTAACGGCCCACACTGCTCCCCAAAAAAATATAAGGTTTCTGGCTCCGCGTGTAAACAGTTCGCCGACTTCCTTTGCAAAACACCTCGCGATGGGAACGTTCCTCGAAGTTCTGAAATGAAGAGGATCGTTCCGGCAGTTCTGGAGTGTCCCCCTGGGACTAATTTGATCTCTGGCGTTTCGGATTTTGGGTGGTGCAACCCAAACTTCTCCAGAGAGGTAGACCCGGTCCGGCTCGGCAGGGGCCTTCGGACTCCAATTCTTTGGGTTTCCTAATCCAGAGGGTTCAGAGTAAGATAGGCCAAATCGTGGTCTAAGAAACAGCATAGGGCGATGAAGAGCTTTCCTGATTGATGACAAAGCCGGCAGTTTGAAACCATCTGTTTCCAAGTAGTCAACAGACCGAGAGTTTCGCGATGAGAGAGCTAACTTCTTCGGGCAGCCGGATAGATACCCTTCCAGCGTCGGGGCTCTCTCTTGCTGGGCGGACTCGTGAGGACTAACCCCTAGTACCAAAGCCTCGCGAGAACTTTTGGACGAAGTGACGCTGTGAATTTGTTATTTCGTGTGTAGGTGCCCTGAGGATCTTTCTATGAGTTTGGCCAAACCGACATGGGTAAGATGGTTTTTGTCCTGCCTCCAGGCCGGGTGAATGTCGATGCCGCCCGGCAAGCCTATTTGGCCGCTCCCGACGGTACACCGTGGGTGACGTATTCCCGGCTGGTGGGACACCATCTCATCTTGGAGAAAAGCTTCAGCGATTCAGCGGTCCTCCATTATCCTTGGCAACTACCCGACGGCACGTGGATCACTTTTCACACGGGGACTTTGGCCGAGACAGAAGAACCGTACGATTTGGGGATCGAGCTTGCCCGGGGGGCTTTGTCCGAGCTGCGGGAATTTCTTTGGGAAGTTTCATTTGCGGGCCTTTCCCTTCCCCGCGAGATGCAAACTCGTGTGGCAGGAATAGTTCGTGAGTTTTCGGAAGTGGTTATCCCCAGGCTCGATCCGGTTTCTAGGCTTCTCCGTTTGGACAGGATTCTTTTGGCAATTCTTGAGGCAGGGCGGCAGCTGGTCCTTCGTTTGGCGGATGAATTGTTAGCTGTTAAGACCCGGAATATCCGCCGGCTGCCCACACTTTTGGGTGCTGTGCTCGGAAATTGGTCCCCCGAGGACACCGTGGGCAATCTCCTAGCGGAAGCGGTCAATGCTGCGGTGATCCCTATCTCGTGGCGGACCGTGGAGGTTTCCGAATTAAGGTGGGATTGGTCCCTTCCGGATGCCCAACTCAAGTGGTGCCGGAAGCATGGCTTAACATGTGTAGGCGGCCCACTTCTTGGGTTTTCCCCCCGCTATTTCCCCGATTTCCTCGAGGCCTATGCGGGCGATTGGGATACCATCCAGGAAAGTTGCCTCAGCTTTGTCCGCACGGTGGTGGAGCGGTATCGCGGAAAGATGGACCTGTGGTTATGCGGAGGCCGAGTAAACACCGGAGAGGTCCTCGTTCTCCCCGAAGATCAACGTTTGGAATTGGTGGCAGGGGCTTTCTCTATCATCCGCGAAGTCGATCCTTCAACACCGGTCCTTCTTAGCATCGATCAACCCTTTGGTGAGTATTTGGCCAGTAGACCGGGGAAGTACCCTCCGTTTCATCTTGCCGAAGCTCTTCTCCGCACCAGTTTGGGGTTGGCAGGAATCCATGTGGAGCTGGCCTACGGATATTATCCCGGCTCGATGCGTCGGGACCTTATCCAGGTCAGCCGATTCCTCGACCTATGGAGCAGCCTGGGAGTACCGCTCTTCTTCACACTCATCATGCCCAGTGGCACAGAAGCGGACCCCAACGTCTGGCTTACCGGCAGGATGGTTCAGCCAGGAGCAACCCTGGAAAAGCAAGCCGCCTGGGCTGCAGAAATTGTGCAATTAATGCTTGCCTGGCCTCAGGTTCAGGGGATCTTTTGGGGGGAACTTTCCGATCATCTGCCCCACGAGTTTCCTCACGGGGGGCTTTTCAAGGCCCCGGAGATGCCCAAGCCCGTCCTTTCGGTCCTCAGCCGTCTTCGCAAGCAATGACTTTCCTGAGCCGATGTCCTCTCTCCGTTCCGTCTCTTCTGATTCGCCGAAGGCGGATACTTCCAAAACTTTCTCTATCGAACCGGGGGAAGTTCGAATGGGTAGCCCCAGGGTCAACTGCAAGAAGTGTCTAATCCACTACAAGCACCAAGGGAGAAAGCCCCAAAAGAGCCGGTGGGCCTTTGCACACTCCAAGAATGAAGGACTTTTTGCCCAATAGTGACTGTGCTCAGCTGTTCATCATAAGGAATCCAACAGGTATCCTTTGCCTGTCCACAAACAACGCTCGAAATAAATAGGAGGGCATTGAAGTATCGGTTTCCGGAAAAACTGCCGAAGGCCAGACCCAGATTCCTCCAACCGGAAGAGAATCGGTCGTTTGGCCTGCTGGCTGCAGGGTGAAAGGTACTTCGCCATCAGGGGACGCCTAAACTGCTATTTACCCCTCTAGAATTTCCCGTTTCGCACCTGGAACATCGTGGGCTTACGTAAGGTGGGTCCCCCGCGGAGGAGCCAATCGGCAATCCACTCCATCAGCTTTTCCTCCGGCACTAAAGGTTCTCCTAGGAGTTTGTAACTTGCCCGGGCATCGTTCAAGAGGGCATCGGGCCCCTCGGTACTACCGAAACGGAGCGGTTTTCCAAAAATCTTGGCGAATTGGCCGGCCACTTCCCGGACCGAGAGGATCTTGGGACCGGCAATGTTAAGGATTCGAGGGGGTACAGCCACGTGCTCGAGGGCTCGGACGGCCATGGCATTGGCATCCCCTTGCCAAATTGCGTTGAAATATGCCATGGATAAATCCACCGGCCGCTCCGACAGGACCACCTGGGCTAAATCCACTAACGTCCCGTACCGCATCTCGTTTGCGTAGTTCAACCGGAGAAGAGCAACCGGCATTTGATACTGCTGGCTAAAGTAACTGAAAATTTGCTCCCTTCCCAGGCAGCTCATGGCATATTGGCCGATTGGCCCTGGCGGGTCATTCTCCTTCGACCCTCCGCTCTCTGGGGAGACCAACGGATACACATTGCCCGTGGAATAGGCGACAATCCGACTGTGCCGAAACCGTTGACACACCAATCCAGGCAGAAAAGTGTTAATGGCCCACGTCATCGGCTCTTGACCGGTGGTGCCGAACTTCATGGCCGCCAAATAAAACACATTCGGAACCTCCGGCAACTCCGCCAACTGGTGGGGATCGAGCATATCACAGAAGCGAACCTCAATGCCCCAACGGGCAAAGTTCTCTTCTAAATCTGGCCGACTTCGCCGGAGTACTCCGATCACCCGCCGCTTCTTTCCCGCCAAATCGCTTGCCCGACGAATCATATGAGCCAGGCTCGGACCGATCTTTCCACCGGCCCCAAGCAGAATAACGTCCCCCTCCACCTTCCCTAGTAGTTCCACGGCCTCCGGAGTCGGCAGGCTCAAAAGATCTTCCAGGTGCTCCACATCACGAATTCGATCAATCCCGGAGAAAAACTCACGAGTTGCTACATCTTTGTCCATCATACTTGTCCCCAAAATCCTGATATTCCACCGTGGATTCTTTGAATCTACTCCTGCGGGAATCTAGCAGGAAATTTGAGGCGGAGCTCTTACGGGATTCAGCTTTTTGGTAAATCTGAAACTTATGGATTCAAACCCTCCTAACACCGCGAATTGTTCCCACTTTCGCCGGCAAACTCAAGCGTGAATCGGCGTGGGCCTGGGGGTAGCTCCTAGAAACTCGTGTATCGGAGACTTCTGGGGCTTTAGAGGGAGGCATTTTCGGCAAATCGGAATCCAAAGGCTTCGAGCTCTTCCCGGGTTACCGGATCTTGTAGGAGATTCCTAAAGGCCTGAACACCTGGGCGAGTCAGGCGTTCCCGAGACACTACAAAATCAAAATGTTCCTCACTAACGGGGAAAAAACCGAGCCCAGCTTGGCGGGCAACCCACTCGATGGCCACTCCCCAATCGGCTCGGCCCTGGGCAATGGCAGCTACCACCGCATGATGGGTACTGACGGCCACCTCGTAGCCGGCAGGCCGCCGGCCTTGCAGGAGTCGGTCGATGAGTATCCGAGTTCCGCTACCGATATTCCGGTTGACCATCCGACACTCAGTATCTCGCGAAACCCGCTCAATGATTTCTTCGACCGTGCGGCCTTCGAAGCGGCTGTCACCCCGGCGAAAGACAATCCCTTGCATCCGTCGATAACCGGGAATCAACTCGAGATCCGGCGTTAAGAACGGCACGTTGTACTGGCCCGTCTTTGCATCCAGGAGGTGAATTCCGGCAAGATCACACTCCCCACGCGAAACCGCAGTCAATCCCGCGGAGGAACCGGCAGCAAGAAATTTCACCCGCAAACCTTGTTGATGAAGCTTTCCCAACAACAGGTCTAGTCCCACACAGTGACTGCCAATAATGGTTAAATCGGCAGGCGTCAATTCTGTGCTGAGGACTACGATTTCCCGTTCCGCACCGGCCGGAACGATTTCCTCCAGCGTGTCCACCACCAGATAGCCGTCCGCAAGATTAAAGGTGGACACGGCCCCGGATCCCTTAGCAATTGGCCAGGCCGCTAACCCCTCTCTTCCAGGGAATACTCGTACCGGTATATATTCCTGTCGACCGGGTTCGGAATGGATCGGTAAGGATATTTTCACCCGCAAACGAGGCATGGGGTTAGCCGACCGGCCGAGCAACCGGAGCAATAGTGGTGCTACAAACTCCTGGAAACTGAACATGGCCGAAAGCGGAAAACCCGGGAGAATGATGACCGGCTTTCCTTCGTGGATGGCCAGACATAACGGTTTTCCTGGCTTGCTGGCTACTCCGTGAACAATAATCCCGGGCCGGCATAACTTTCGGACGGCCTGATAGGACAGATCCCCGACCCCTTTGCTAGTTCCGCCAGAAAGCAAAACCACATCCGCCTCGGCAAGAGCTCGTTCCAACACGGTTAAAATGGCCGCGAAATCATCAGGCACTATTCCCAAGAAAAGCGGCTCACAACCCAAGTGTTGTGTAGCTGCAACCAGCATCGGGCCATTGGCATCGTAAATGGTGCCTGGACGGAGGGGTTCGCTGCTTGGGGCTAGCTCCGTTCCTGTGGAAAAAATGGCAACTTTGGGTCGCCGATAAACAGCCACCTCGCCTAGCCCCAGAGCACCCACAATTGCCACTGCTGACGGGGTGAGCACTTGACCGGGCCAAAGGACGATTTCCCCGCGGGCAATATCAGTTCCGGCAAAGCCAATACCAGCCCCGGGCACCACAGCTCGCTGGATGAGGAGTCGATCATTTTCCCGGTGACAATCCTCTACCATGACCACGGCATCAGCACCGCGGGGTAACATAGCTCCGGTAGCGATGGCAACTGCCCGTCCAGAACTCACTTCGACCTGGGGCACTTGCCCAGCTTCGATTCGCCCGGGGAGGAGAGCCACCTCCTTCGGTGCAAACTCACTTGCCCCGTAAGTGTCTTCCGCCCGGACTGCATATCCGTCTACTATTGCCCGATCGAAAGGAGGTAGATCCACGGGAGCCACCACCGGTTCGGCCAGTACTCTCCCCAAGGCCTCTTCCCACCGGACCCGTTCCACCCCCAGGACTCTCAAGGCGAGCCGACTGAAGTAAACCTCCCGAGCTTTTTCCGGCGGTAAAACTGTTAAGAATTCCTGGACTTCCATCCCTCTCACTTGCTTTCGCTAAAAACTCGAGCAGGAAATCACGAGAAAGCCAAATGGACAGAAAACCCGCACACTGGATGACACTCTCTGAAGCCCTCCAGCCACCTGCCTTTCTCAAAGCAAAACTGTTTGACAAAGGGTATCCTTCCGGGAAAGAGGTCCTCCACCCCCGACAACATGCCTTGGATTTCCTTGGGGTTATAGGCCCCTTATTACACCCGAGAAATCTCCGGAAGCAACCCGACCCTCAATCAGGCCGGCACACTGGATCTTCCCTCATGGGATCCTCGAGTCAGACCATCAAGGACCTGTCATGTAACCTGCCAGTCGACCAGGACTCCACCAGGCAACCCCTACTTTAAAACAACTGTTCCAAAAGAACCTGGAACACAACCTGCGAGTTGGGGCAGGCCCGACAACTCCCTAGGCCATTTCCGTCCGAATTCGGTGCCCCTCGGAATTAAGCCTCCTCCGATTCCTTCTGATTTGGCACGAAAGTTGCACCCGAACTATCGCGGAACTGCCGAATAGGAATTCGCTCCGAGTTGGAGCCCCTTCCAAACCGGCCCGGATTGTCACCCTTGCTCGACCGCAGGTCCCCTCAGTCGTACAGGAACACTTCAACCTCTGTTCCTGGAGCAAATCCTTCGACTTCCTCCGGGCAAAGGAGAAATCCGTCGGCCTTAGTGGTGGACGAAAGGAT
>Ga0272449_1004267_pt1 | contig 11695 bp, 8 predicted proteins | sample YNPCB0241_FD_198679 | JGI IMG/M metagenome (GOLD analysis project Ga0272449, IMG submission 198679) | Hot spring sediment microbial communities from Yellowstone National Park, WY, United States - YNP-CB-024-1 | ecosystem: Environmental > Aquatic > Thermal springs > Hot (42-90C) > Sediment...
AAACATATGACCCTATTGCAATTGATATATTTGCAATATATAATTGGCTTATTCAAAAAGATTTACTACCAGAGGAATTTATATACAATAAATCTCTTAAGGATATAGCTTATTCTTTGGGTATAGAAGCAAAACAACTGCATGATGCTTTATCTGATGCTTTTGTTACCGCTCAGGTTTTTCAAAGATTGATAACATTGCTTGGAGAAATCAAAATTTATACTGTCGATGATTTATTAAACATTGGTAATCCAAATATAAAATTAGATTTAAATTTAGCTAAAAAACAAACATTTCAATTTTAAAGGGAGGGGTAGAGATGAAAGACAGGATACTAAATTCTCAAGAATTCAAAAGTCTTGTAAGAAGTAAGAATACGATTTCTTTAATTCTTACAGTGGCTCAATTATTTATTTACTTTGGTTTTATACTTCTTTTAGCTTACAACAAAGAATTTTTAGGGCAGAAAATTTATGGACCTGTTACGGTAGGTATTCCAGTAGGGATCGGTGTAATAATTTTAACCTGGCTTCTTACAGGAATTTACGTAGCTTGGTCCAATAAGAAGTATGATCAAAAAGTATCTGAAATTAGAGAAAAATTGGTTGGAGGTGAATAATGCAGACAGTTTTAGGACAGCCTACTTTAACAGGTATAACTTTCTTTCTTTTATTCGTTTTTGCAACTTTATATATTACCTATTGGGCAGCTAAAAGAACAAAAACAACAACAGAGTTTTATGCTGCTGGAAGAAGTATTACAGGATTTCAAAATGGTTTAGCTTTAGCTGGAGATTACATGTCTGCTGCAAGTTTTCTTGGAATTGCAGGTTTGGTGGCACTTAAAGGATATGATGGGCTTATCTATGCTGTAGGATTTCTTGTTGGATGGCCTATCGTAACATTTCTTATAGCAGAACCATTAAGAAATCTTGGTAAATATACTTTTGCAGATGTTGTTGCATACCGATTAAAACAGAGACCTATTAGAACAGCAGCAGCAACAGGAGCATTGATAACGGTACTTTTTTATCTTATTGCTCAGATGGTTGGTGCAGGCTCACTAATAAAACTTTTATTTGGACTCCCCTATGAGATTGCCGTAATAATCGTTGGATGTCTTATGATTGCTTATGTTCTTTTTGGTGGAATGCTTGCAACAACATGGGTTCAGATTATAAAGGCTATTTTACTTTTAGGAGGTTCTACTATTTTAGTTTTTCTTATTCTTCTTTCTTTCGGTTTCAATTATATTGAACTTTTCTCAACAGTGACAAAAAATTATGGTGATAAAATTGTTCAACCTGGAGGCTTAATAACAAATCCCTTTGATGCAGTATCTTTAGGAATTGCTTTAATGTTTGGGACAGCGGGACTTCCTCATATTTTAATGAGATTTTATACTGTTCCAGATGCTAAAGAGGCAAGAAAATCAGTATTCTATGCAACAGGATTTATTGGATATTTCTATATTCTCACCTTCACAATCGGATTTGGCGCAGCAGCACTGGTAGGCCAAGAGCTTATAATGAAAATTGATAAAGGTGGTAACATGGCAGCTCCTCTTTTAGCAGAAGCACTTGGAGGAGAAATTTTTCTTGGCTTTTTATCCGCTGTAGCCTTTGCAACAATTCTTGCAGTTGTTGCCGGTTTAACCTTAGCAGGTGCTTCCGCAGTATCTCATGATCTGTATGTTGGGGTAGTTAAAAGAGGAAGGGCAGATGAAAAACAGGAAGTAAAGGCAGCAAAAATTGCTACATTATGTCTTGGATTGCTTGCAATCATTCTTGGTATTGTCTTTAAAGGTCAGAATGTAGCCTTTATGGTAGGATTAGCTTTTTCCATAGCTGCTTCTGCAAACTTTCCAGCTTTACTTATGTCCATTTTCTGGAGAAAATTTACAACACAGGGAGCATTATGGAGTATTTATACTGGTTTAACTTTAAGTGTTATTTTGATAGTTTTAAGTCCAACTGTATGGGTTGAAATTTTAAAAAACTCTCAAGCAATATTTCCATTGAAAAATCCTGCAATAGTTTCTTTCTTTGCTTCCTTCGCTGTAGGTATATTAGTGTCTCTTTTAACACAGGAAAAGGAAGCGGAGGCAAAATTTGAGTCAGAAAAAATCAGGTCTTACATTGGAGTTGGTGCAGAATAAATGTTAAAATTAATAGAAAAAAAGGAGGTAAATCTATGACACAAGGCATTGATGTATTACTTAAAGAACAGAGGGTTTTCCCTCCACCAAAAGAAATATCAGAAAAAGCCTACATTAAAAGTATGGCTGAGTATGAGGCAATGTATAAGAGGTCAATTGAAGATCCTGAAGGTTTTTGGGCAGAGATTGCTGAGCAAAACATTACATGGTATAAAAAATGGGATAAGGTTTTAGATTATGATTTCAATAAGCCTTATATTAAATGGTTTATAAATGGAAAACTAAATGCTTCCTATAACTGCCTTGATCGTAACCTTAATTCCTTAGGAAACAAAGCAGCACTTATCTGGGAAGCAGACGATGGGGAGGTCAAAACTTATACTTACTGGCAACTTTATAGAGAAGTGAATAGATTTGCTAATGTTCTTAAAAAGCTCGGGATTAAAAAAGGTGATAGAGTATCAATATATCTTCCCATGATACCTGAACTTCCTATAACACTTCTTGCATGTGCAAGAATTGGAGCAATTCATAGTGTTGTCTTTGCAGGATTTTCAGCCCAGTCATTAAGAGACAGAATAAATGACTGTGGAGCAAAGCTTCTTATTACAGCAAATCAGGGAATTCGTGGAGGAAGAATTGTTCCATTAAAAGCTAATGCAGATCAAGCTCTTGAGGGAGCTCCTTCAGTAGAAAAAGTAATTGTGGTAAAAAGAACTCCTAATTTTGTTGATATGGATCCTCAAAGAGATTTCTGGTGGCATGACCTTATGAATGATCCAGAAATAGCTAATTACTGCGAACCAGAAGTAATGGATGCAGAAGACCCACTTTTTATACTTTATACATCAGGTTCTACGGGAAAACCAAAGGGTGTGCTTCATACAACTGGTGGATATATGGTTTATACAAACATTACATTCAAATGGGTTTTCGATTATAAACCTGAGGAAACATTTTTCTGTACAGCAGACATCGGATGGGTTACAGGACACAGCTACATTGTCTATGGGCCATTAAGTGCAGGAGCAACATCTTTAATGTTTGAGGGTGTTCCAACATATCCAAATCCTGGGAGATTCTGGGAAATAGTTGAAAAACACAGAGTAAACATATTTTATACTGCACCAACAGCAATTAGAGCCTTAATGAGAGAGGGCGAAAAGTGGCCCTATAAATATGATCTTTCAAGTTTGAGAATACTTGGGACTGTTGGAGAACCAATCAATCCAGAAGCATGGATTTGGTATTACAAACACGTAGGAAGAGAACGTTGCCCAATAGTTGATACATGGTGGCAGACAGAAACAGGTGGATTTATGATTACACCACTACCAGGAGCAATGACACTTAAACCAGGTTCAGCAACAAGGCCATTTTTCGGAGTTGTTCCACGGGTACTTAAAGAAGATGGTTCTCCTGCAGGAGTAAATGAGGGTGGCTATCTTGTAATTGAAAAACCCTGGCCAGGAATTTTAAGAGGTACATGGGGAGATCCAGAAAATAAAAGAATTAAAGAAGTTTATTTCTCAAGATTTCCCGGTAAATACTTTACAGGAGATGGTGCCAGAGTTGATGAGGATGGAGATTATTGGTTAATGGGAAGAATCGATGATGTTATAAATGTTTCTGGACACAGAATAGGTACAGCTGAAGTTGAATCTGCCTTAGTTGCCCATCCAGCAGTTGCAGAAGCTGCTGTAGTTGGATTCCCCCATGATATAAAAGGTGAAGGTATTTATGTTTATGTAGTTTTAAAGGAAGGATATGAACCATCAAAGGATTTGGAAAAATTATTAATTTCCCATATAAGACAGATGATAGGACCGATTGCAACTCCAGATAAGATTCAGTTTGCAGGAGGACTTCCAAAAACAAGAAGCGGTAAAATAATGAGAAGAATTTTAAGAAAAATAGCTTCAGGAGCAATTGAGGAACTTGGAGATACATCAACTTTGGCAGATCCTTCAGTTGTAGAGGAACTCATCGCAGGGAAAAAATAAACATAAAAATATTGCCCCTGGAGGTATTTCCAGGGGCTTTTTTTATTCAAATTTTAGTAAAATCCAAATACTTAAAAAAAAACAAATCATTGAAGAATTTTTTGATATTTTTATAAGATATATGATGGTTTGTATTGGTAAAATCTTCGCATAAAATTTATAATAAAAAATTTTTGTAGGAGGCTTTTCATGCATATAGCAATAATTGGAACAGGTTATGTAGGACTTGTTACAGGAGCTTGTTTTGCTGAATTTGGAGTTTTTGTGACCTGTGTTGATAAAGACAAAAATAAAATAGAAAAATTAAAAAAAGGAATTATTCCCTTTTATGAGCCTAATTTAGAGGATTTAGTTAAAAGAAATACAAAAGAAGGTAGATTAAAATTTACCACCAAAATAGATAAAGCAGTTGATGAATCTCTTGTAATTTTCATAGCAGTTGGAACACCCCCAAGAGGAGATGGTTCAGCTAATTTAGAGTATGTTGAGGAAGTTGCTAAGGAAATAGCAAAAAATATGAAAAACTATAAAGTTATTGTTACAAAAAGTACAGTACCAGTAGGAACAGGTATTAAAATAAAGGAATTAATCAATAAATATCTTGAAAGACCTGTAAATTTTGATATTGTATCAAATCCTGAATTTCTCCGTGAGGGTTCTGCGGTAGAGGATTTTATGAGACCTAATAGAGTAGTTATTGGTGCTGAAAGTGAGCAGGCAATAGCGATAATGAAAGATCTTTATAGACCTCTCTATTTACTTGAAACTCCCTTTGTAATTACTGATATACCAACAGCTGAACTAATAAAATATGCTACAAATAGTTTTCTTGCTACCAAAATATCTTTTATCAATGAATTATCAGCTCTCTGTGAGGTTGTTGGAGCAAATATAAATGTTGTTGCAAAGGCGATGGGATTAGATGGAAGAATTGGACCTAAATTTCTCCATGCAGGAATAGGATTTGGAGGTTCCTGTTTACCAAAAGATACAAGGGCTCTGGTAAGAATAGCTGAAGAAAAGGGAGTTCAGTTAGGTATAGTAAAATCATCAATAGAAGCTAATGAAAGACAAAAAGAGAGATTAACAAAAAAAATCATAGATGCTTTTGAAGGCAAGATAGAAGGTAAATCAATAGGTATTCTTGGACTATCCTTTAAGCCAAATACTGATGATATAAGAGAAGCACCTTCATTATTCATAATCCAAAGACTTTTACAAGAAAAAGCATTAATCAAAGTTTATGATCCTGCGGCAATGGAAAATACAAAACAAGTTTATCCTCATTTAATTTATTGTGCTGATGCCTATTCTGTTGCAGAAAATACCGATGCATTGGTAATTGTTACAGAATGGAATCAGTTCAGAAATCTTGATCTTTTAAAAATCAAGAAATCAATGAGAGGTAATCTTTTCTTTGACTTTAGAAATATCTATGAACCTGAAAAGGTTAGACAAATTGGCTTTAAGTATTATAGTGTGGGTAGATTATAAGGATTTTTTAAAATTATGCTTTCCAATGAAGAAATACAATTCATAAAGAAAAATGCCTATATACCTGAGCATTTATTAGATTATGTAATTTCAGTATCTGAGGCAACACCATTTTTATATACAAATTATCTATTTTATCTGAAGGATGGCTTTCTAACATTCATAGGATATTCATTAAATGAGAAATTTGAATCAGAAGAAATTAAAGAAGTTTTAAATTATATTGTCTCCCAATACAAACCAAAAAGTGTGGCTTTGATATCTCCCTTTTTTATAATTCCCCAAGATGAATGTATAGAAAGTGAGAGTGATTTTTATTACAGAATTGATCTGTCAAATTTTAGAATTAGCTCAAAACTAAAGAATAGTATCAATAGAGCAAAAAGAGAAGTAGAGATAGAAAAAACAAATTATATAACTGATGAACACATTTCATTAATTGATGAATTTGTTAAACTCAGGCAAATTGATGATTATAGGAAGTATATTTTTTATAAAATTCAAAATTATTTGGAAAATTCTAACACTGTTCAAGTTTATAATGCTATCAACAGCAAAGGAAAACTCGTAGCCTTCGATGTTGCAGATTATGGAGCAGAAAAATATGCCTTTTATATGTTTAATTTTATAAATCGCAGATTTTATGTTCCTGGTGTATCAGATTTACTTCTTTATAACATTATTGAAACTGCAATAAAGCAGAAAAAGTATTATTTAAATTTAGGTTTAGGGATAAATAAGGGAGTTGTTTTTTTTAAAAAAAAGTGGGAGGGATATCCATTTTTGAGACATGAATTTTGTTTTTACAATGTGAAGGTAGAGAAAAAATTTTCTATAAAAAAATTTTTTAAAAAACTCTTTCAGAAATTGTATTAACTGAAAATCCTGCCTCAGTTAATCTGTCTATAATTCCAGGAATATGAGTAATACCTAAAAGAATAACGGAATTCCCTTTTTCTATAAATGGCAACATTCTCTGAAATAAAATAGGGTCTCTTTTATCAATAATAGATTCACATCTTGTAGGAAAATCTTTAGTAACTTCCATTAAATTGGCTAAGTCTCCTTCTAAGTAAGTTTTTTCATATATTTTAATGTAATCTTCCCAATTTTCAATTTTTTTTAAAAAATTTAATATTCTTTCAGCAGGGATTCCTTCCATAGCTTCTATTTGTTCTTCTATTGTTTCCAAGAAATAAATATTTTTATTGAGATTTTTAGCTATATGAAAAGCATCCATATCCATATAATTTTTCCAGCCCAATATATCAAGAAATTCATACCATAAAGAAAAGAAGGCTAACCAATGTTTATAATTTTTTAAAATATCTGTAATCTGCCTTTTATAGTAAACTGTAAGATGTATTTCAGCAAAATCTCTAACTGTGTGAATTATTCTGTCTAATGATATATATACAAACTTTTTTACCATATTATCGATTACTTTTTTGTCAATCAGATCATAGAGAGGACTTTTATTACCTTTAACACCAATTTCTATCACCTTTTGTATTTTATCGATATCATGGGGTCCTTCCAGTACAACATTTTCTACTTTCTTTATGTAAATATTTAAACTATCTTGAAAATTTTTAGAGAAAATATGTGAGGTGCCTATCAAATAGGACTTTTTTGCCCCTACTTGTATTGCCCATATCATTTTTAATTTTTTTTGTTTTTTGAAAAAGTCTAATAGCATATTCATAATTTTATTTTATAGTTTGATAAAAAATAATCAAAAATTTTTGAATAGTTTTCATACTCATAAGTTCTATATCTTAAAAAGGGAGTCCCACCCCATTTTTTCTTAAATCTTCTAATACCCTCATTTACTCCTATACCTAAATTAACATATTTTTTCCCTTCTTTTTCAGAAAAATTTATTAGTTCAAACATTAACAAATCAGATGAGTAAGGGATGTAATTTTCTTTAGAGTAACATCCAATTAAGTAAGCTGAGAACTGTCGAGCTGACATATCGATTGCATAAAAAGCTGTAAGCTTTCCATCCTTTGAATAACTACTTAATAAAAATGCTGTTTCATATTTTCTTACATATTCAGGAATCCGAATATAAAGTTCTTTAATATTAGCGGGTAAATTTTTAGTATTTAAAAACTCATTGATTAAGTTAATGTGATATTTAGTAGGGATCTTATCAAATCTTACTTTTAATTTTATTGAAGCCTTTTCTACAATTTTTATTAACTTTCTGTCAATTTCTGTTTTCAAATCTAATTTATAATAATAATCCTCTTCCATCGTTTTAAATTTTTTCAATAAATTCTCAGGAAGGTCTTCTGCAACTATCCATAGATTATCAGGTTTGTATTTTTTTAAAATTTCTTTGATTTTATTTTCAATATCCTTTTTATCAAAATTACCTCTGAGAGGATATCCAATAAAGATTAGCCATTGTTTGTCTCTAAACAGCAAATATTTTTCATCGAGTAGTTCAGGTTTTCCTTTTGACAGAAAACTCATCAATTTAGGTATTTGTTCAGGAACATAAGCTAATTTTAGAATTTCTGATTCTTTATCTGATGTTAACATTTTTTGATTATGACATACATTTCCAGTATTTTTTTAAATAATTTTTAAGTTCTTTAACCATTTCCTTTGTATCTTTTAAAACAGGGTCTTGAAGATATTTTTCAGGAACCTCTTCAGGTTCTTCAATCTCGATTTCTAATTCTGACAATCCGCAGATTAAAGCAAGCCATCCAGAGGATATGGCTTTATCATTATATCCAGATGCAATGGCATCTATTACTTTACCATCGCATATTTGAGAGAGCTCCCTTATGTATTCTCCAATTTTTCTAAAATCAGATATTTTAAGTCCAAGATAGGTTAATGAATCATTCCAGTAAGGATCTGTACCTCCATAGCGGATAATTATTTGAGGGTTAAATTCCTCAGTAATGGGAAATACAACATTTTCAAAGACATACTGATATGAATCCCAGGATGCACCAGGTTTTAAAGGACAGTTTATTGTAAAACCCTTTCCTTTGCCTTCACCAGTTTGCCATACAAATCCTGTCCCTGGATAAATTGTTTTAGGGTCCTGATGAATGTCTATGAAAAGAACTCTTGGGTCTTCATAAAAGTATTCCATAGTGCCATTTCCACCATGAGCATCTGTATCAATGATTAAAATTCTTTCGTAACCATATTTTTCAATTAAATATTTTGCTCCATAGGCTATGTCATTGTAAACGCAGAAACCTTCTCCAAAGGAAGGTTTTGCATGGTGAAGACCACCTCCGATTGAGAAAATCTTTTTGTAATCTTCTCCTTCGATTAAATCACAGGCAAGACGCATTTGTCCAAGAATAAATCTTGCAGCTTTTTCTATGTTTCCCGGGTTTTCTCCAGGAATGTTATCAATGCTTATAAAATTTGATGAAAGGGCAACAAGATAGTTAATTTCTCCCTTATAGGCAGATTCATAAAAATTTTTAACATAGTCTATATATTCCTTTGAACAAATCAAGAGTAAATCTTCATCTGTAACAGGCTGAGCTTGAAGAATCTGATAATCTATGCCTTCTCGTAATTTCTCTTTCAGATAATTAAAAAATAATTTATATCTAATGCTTCTGAAGGGATGTCCTATACCAAAGTCATACTCACTTACTTCATTAGTATAAATTATTGTAACAGGCATATTAGTTCAGAGAAATTTCTTTAAAATTTTTTAATAACTTTGAGCCCTTTTGTCTAAACAGATCTCTAATATGATCATCCATTGTTAAATAGATAACCTGCCAGCCTTCTTGTACTAATTCTATAAGAGTATCAATAAGGAATGGTCTTTTTTTGTAATCGCTGTGCTGAAAAGCATCATCAAAGATTAAGAAAGCGCAATCCTGTTTTAAAATGCTTTTTGCAAAACCAATTCTTAAACCTATCATTACTTGTTCCTTTGCTCCTGTGCTTAAATCCTTAATATTAAAACTACCATAGTCATCGGCTATGACTATATCCCTTTCATCGAATGTTAAAGCTTTGTATCTACCTGTCAATTTATTAATAAACTTTATAATATCCTCTGAATTTAATTTTTCCATAAGCTTTTCATCTTCCTGTTTTTGTAACTCCTGTATTGTATCATGAATGATGATTCCTGAAATTATTTTTGCTTCAATATCTATTAAAGCTTTTTTGATTTCCTCTTTTTTAAGATAAAGTTGTTCAATTGCCTCATTCCAGCTTGTTGTAGGGTCTATACCTGTTAATGAGATAATCTGACCTTTTAAATTATTAAGCTCCTGATTTCTTTTTTGAATTTTTTCTTCCACTTCTGCTAATTCTTTTTCAATATTCTCTAACTCTTCGGGATCAAAATCTTTTTGAGGGTCTTCAATTTCATAATCTCTTTCAGAAACACCCAATCCCTTTAATTCACCTTCGATTTTATTTATTTTTTCCTTGAGTTTATTCCTTACTTCCTCTATTTCCTCAATCTTTAAATTCCAATCATTCTCTTCTATTTCAATTTTTAGAAGTTCTTTTAAAGTTTCTTTAATATTTTGTCCTGTGCTATTTAAGTTTTTTTGTAACCTTTCTTTTTCTTCTATTTTTAATAATTCCTGTTCTTTTAATTCTTCAATTTTAGCAATTTCTTTTTCAATCTCTTCAAGTTCTTTTCTATTAAATTTTATTTCTGAAGCATTTATTTCATATTCCTTATCATCTACTTCTAACTCTTTTAATCTTTCTTTAAGTCTTTGATACTCTTCAATGAGTGAATTTCTTTGTTTTTTTAGATTTATAAGAGTCTCCTTCCATTGATATTCAGATATAGTTGAAATACCTAATCTTTTGAGAGATTCATCTATGTTTTCTTTAATTGTCAGTAATTCTGTTTCAAGTCTTTTAATTTCTTGTTCATAAGTTTCAGCATTATAGAAATATTTTTCCTTTTCATTTAAAAGGGATTCTAAGTGAGCTAAATTTTCAAGTTCTACAGCAAATCTTTTTAAAAATTCATTTTTTATAATTTCAAGTTCCTTTGATTGTTTATAGTTTGTAAAAGATTTTTGAAACTGTATTAAATAATATCCAGAAACTAAAGCTGACAGAAAAATACATAAAATGCCTAGTAATTTTTGGTCAATGAGGATACTTATTATTCCTACTGTAATTAAAATAACTCCAATATAAGGAAAAAATGTAAGAGGTTTGTTTAATTTTAATGGTGAGTTAATGAATCTTATATAATTTTCCCTTGCTGTTTTAAGCCATATATAATCTTTAGATTTTTCCTTTAATTCTCGAAATTGTTTGTTTTTTTCTTCTTTTTCTAATTTTTTATTGTGATACTGAGCAATGTTTATCTCAGTTTTATTTAACTCTTCATCGGGAATTTTTGATAATTCTTCTTCTATGTTTTTTATCTTTTTTTCTATAATGTAAGCTTCATATCTTTTTGCTTTTAGAAGAAGCTCTCTTTTATATAATAGTTCCGGAAGTTTGACTGTTTGTTTGCCTAAAGCAATTAAATCAAAATTGAAATTTTCTATTTGGGTCTTTATTTTTTTGTATTCCTCTAATAGCGATTTCAGTTTGCGAACTATACTTTCTGGTATTTCGTTAAGTTGGTTATTTAGTTTATTTAGTTCCAAAGATAGTTTATAGGCTTTATGTCTTTTTGCTTTAAGTAGAAGCTCCTTTCTTGACTGCATTTTTAGTTTTTTAAACTCCAGATCCTTAATCTCTCCTTGCTCATATTCATTTACTACTTGATTTATTAATCTATCAATTTTTGACATTTTGTCTTTTAATTCGTAATAATCCTTTCCTTCTCCTCTTTTTGCAATTGCTATTTCGGTATCTTCTATTTTTGCTTCCTTTATTGTTATTGAAATTTTTTTGTCTATGCTTTCAAGAATTTTTCTTGGGGAAAGAATTTCTTTGAATACATTTTTATCTATCCCAATTGAGTTTTTAACTATTTCTGTTTCTCCTTCTTTTACTATTAGCAAGTTTGTGAGTATTGGAGGTAATCCCTTTTGTTGTTTTTCAAGAAAGTC
>Ga0272449_1004268_pt1 | contig 11690 bp, 8 predicted proteins | sample YNPCB0241_FD_198679 | JGI IMG/M metagenome (GOLD analysis project Ga0272449, IMG submission 198679) | Hot spring sediment microbial communities from Yellowstone National Park, WY, United States - YNP-CB-024-1 | ecosystem: Environmental > Aquatic > Thermal springs > Hot (42-90C) > Sediment...
CTTCTCAACTTTAACCCCATCCTTAGTTAGTATCCTGGCTTTTCCCCTCATTCTCTTCATGCCTCCGTAACCGCCCAGTCTTCCATCGCTGTAGACAACTCTGTGGCATGGTAAGGTATGCGAGGGTTTAACCTTTAGGCAAACCGCTAGCGCACTATGAGGAAGGAAAATGACTGCAGGCACCGGTTTAATCGTGCTACTTATGCTGAATCAAAAACCATTCGTTTACCGACCTGCTAGTCGCTAGGACAAGCCGAGAATAAATTGAAACAGGCTTCGCGGCGCGCGCGCTCAGCTATATACTGGAAAACAAGCCTTATAACCTGTTATGCTTGTAGAAAGCTCCTATGGAGAAGCTTGAGGAGGCAGTTTTAAAAGCTGTAGACGAATATAACAAGTATAGGAGTCCTGAGGCTAGGGCTAGGCTCATCAGTATTCAGGAGGATAGGCTTACTATTGATTTCGAAGGAATTTTCTGTCAGACTTGTGGAGTATACGATTATCTTGAAGACTTCATCTATGAGCTTCAGAGCTTCATCGACATGAACATTGAGATTTTAAACTTTAAAGAGTATGCGCCGGGGAAGATTAGAGTTGAATACGGGTTGAAAAAGACGGGTTAGCATAAAATGTTTGAAAGACGGTTGCTCTCGAATTATTCGAAAACTTTAACTGTTTTTCCCTAGGTTATCCATACATGTTAACGGTTAGCAGGAAGATGGATCTCCTGAGGTTCGAGTTTATTCAGGCAGCTGAAGAAGGGAAGGATGTGGAAAAATACAGGGAGAAGCTGGCTTTGCTCGACGAGTCGAAAACTGGACATAGGGAGCTGGATGAACTTTACGGAGAGATATTGTCCTCGCCCACTGTAGCTGGTTGGCCGTATGTTGAACCAGACAGCCTAGAGGAAATAAGGAGGTGTGCGAACCCGCCGAAGGATGAGGAGGCTTGGATAAGCAGGCATGAGCTTCGGGACAGAATGCTGGGAGCCTGGTTTGGAAGAATAGTGGGAAACATGCTTGGGAAACCTGTGGAAGGCTGGCCTAAGAATAGGATAGAAGAGTATCTTAAGAAGGCTGGATGCTACCCGCTTGACTACTATATTCCGGAGCTTATTCCCCATGTTGAGAAGAGCCTTCAAGAGTACTATAGGGTAGGCGGGCTCCGCGGAAGCTTGAGCAAGGCTCTGAGGGATGACGATTTGGATTATACTGTATTGGGTCTGCTCCTTTTGGAGAGAAAGGGCTTCAGCTTTACTACGGATGATGTTGCCGAAGAATGGTTAAACCGGTTGCCCTTCCACCTCACCTACACTGCTGAGAGAGAGGCTTACAGGAACCTTACGCTCGGCCTGAAGCCTCCTGAAACAGCAACCTTCTGGAATCCTTTCAGAGAGTGGATAGGAGCCCAGATAAGGGCCGACCCATGGGGATACGCGAACCCTATGAGGCCTTGGAGCGCGGCGGAGATGGCTTACAGGGATGCTAGGCTTTCTCACGTTAAGAATGGAATCTACGGAGAGATGCTGATGGCAGCCATGGTCGCGTCAGCCTTCTCCGAGCCGGAGCCGCTGAAGATCGTGGAGAAAGGACTCTCATGCATACCTTTGGAAAGCAGGCTGGCTGAAGCAGTCAGACGCTGCGTCGACCTTTGGAGGAAGCATAAGGATTTTGATGCAGCCTACGGGGAAGCAATGTTAAAACATGGGCGTTACCACCCGGTTCACGTGATAAACAATGCTGCAATAGTTGTTCTCGCTCTGCTTTACGGTGAGGGTGATTTCGGGAAATCCGTGTGCCTAAGCGTGTCCAGCGGGCTTGACACGGATTGCAACGGTGCGACAGTAGGATCCATAGTTGGCGCTATGATTGGCTTCAAACGCATACCGGAAAAATGGTACTCGCCCTTGAACAATACGCTGGATTCAGCGTTATCAGGGTTGGGGGAGCTTAAAATATCTGAATTGGCTGAGAGAATGGTGAAAGTTGTAGCTGAGAACTGGAGTTAATCCTATAGTGGGGGACTTTTTCTTCATCTAAATAATGCTGTTTCATCCATGCTTTCTATTGTTCGAGGGAACAGTTGCCTTTGCCGCTTTACCCGCATCCTTTTCAACCTGCTTCTTCCATTCTACGTATCGCAACAGGTCCTCCCTAAGCGTCGTCAGCATTTGCCTAGCGCAGAACTTATGGTCGATCTCCCAGCGGCCTGTGGCAGAGTAAGCTAGTGCTCTCAAAGTTTTTCCAGGGTTCTCAGGTATGACTAAGCGTACCCTGTAAGCCGCCACCCTCTCCCCCCTGTAGCTTAAAAGGATTTCAACACCGTTAATCCTGCCCTTCTCCATTAACGGTGTTGCCTCAGTATATATCGGCCCCAAAAGCATTGGCGGCGGCCTCTTGGTTAGCGAGGAAACGTAATCGACAAAATAGTTCACGTCATCAACTATTCTTAAGGGTATTACTGATTCAGCATGATCCTTGAACAGCTTAGCTTCCTCAATCTTCTTGAACATGAACCGGCTGGGCACAACTTTCAGAATGACTTTCCTAGCCGGTATGAGGCCTCCCGCTAAGGAGGATAATAATGCCACAAGGAAGCTGGCTAGCATTGAGCTGAACACATAGGGTTTCACCAGGCTCACAGGAGTTGAGATGTATGCTTGAAGGAACTGGCTTAACACGTATCCTAGGGCTCCTCCTAAGAGACCGTAACTCAAGCCCTCAACGAGCATCAGGAGAGACACGTGGCCAGGGCTAGCGCCAAGGGCACTCATGGTTGAGTATTCTCCATGACGCTCGTAGAGCGAACCTAAGAGCGTCATTATGATCATTAGGGAGGAGAGCCCCATTAGGACAAGAAGCTCAGGAACACTGGCGAACTGTTGGAACTCGCCAACTATAAGAAGGCATTCCGTCTCACTACCCGTGCCTAAACATGTTCTGAAAGACTTAAAGATCTGCGTTGTTATCTGGGCTCCCATTATGGTTGTGAAGTTCGAATCCTTCTCATAACTTGTTTCTAAAAGCCTCTTTGAAAAATCGCTTGAAAAATTACCTTCCAGCAAAAGCCTGTAGACTGTTAAAGCCTCCGGAAAAGACTCCAAGCTAGTCACTACTATGGGTCCTTCAAACTCGTCCAGCGGAACCCCATCCACCAGCTTTACAGGCTCTTCCAGCACCGTGCTTACCGTGCTTTCAAAGACGTTTCTGCCCGTGATGATTATGGAGTCGCCTTCTTCTATGCCCAGTGTTCCCGCTAAATCGGCTGAAACCGCTGTCCCCTTTAGCGCTGAGGCGTTGGTAGCTATCAGGAAGGCCCTGGTTCTCTTACCGCCTTTAGATACGAGGACTTGCGACGCTGCAACAATATACTTTTTCTTAACTCCCTCCATGCTTGAAAGCCACTTTACCTGCCAATCCGGTATGGGTTCGAAGAACTCTTTTACCAGAACCTCGTTCTTCTGATCCATCCCTCTGAAAATAGTGGTGACCGTGGTCACGTGGAAACTGATGCTTAATCCACGGAATTCTGAAGGATAGGCTGCTTCCCTGATGGTTGTCACCGTGCCGATAGCCAGAAGGCTTCCTGAGGCTGCGGAAACCACTGCTATGGTGATTATGGTCAGAGTTGCCCGTAACATTCTTTTACGCATACTCTTGACGGCGAACCAGAAGAGGTCGCTTAGAAGCGTTCCCTTGGCTTCAAGCACCAGCATGCCCACTACTACAAGCGTAAGGGTGGCTGTGAGCAGTGACAAGACTGCGAATGTTGTTGATAAGCTAGAAATAACTTGTGGGTTAAACATTGCGATAGCCATCTTGGCCTGAGGGATGAGAAGTATTTCCAACAGAATGAGAACCGCGAACAGCCCTGTGATCACAAGCCTCCTCTTTTTCTCGACTATCGCACCTGCAATAGACGATATGAAGAAGGTAAATGTGATTAGGAAGAGGAACATGGCGATGCAGTCACTTTTAGCTTGGCTTAAGGCATCTAGAGCATTCTCAGCCTTAGTAATAGTCTTCTCGAATAATCCGGAGCCTGTTTCCAAGTCGCCCTTCTCAAAAGCAGTCTCGCCCTCCCTGAGCAACATAATGGCATATTCAACTTCTTTTAAATATTTATCTGCGTCAAAACCGACTTTAGACAGAAAGCCTCGTTCCTCGGAGACGAAGGATTCTAGAAACTCTTTCAGGCGTCCAACCTCTAAAAGCGCTACACTAGTATTGCTCATTTCGCAGGAAATGGTGATTGGTATCGCTGCGCCTTGAGGGGTGCGCTCACGCGTAGTGCCATACTTGCTCAGCAGTCCGGCTAGCCTACTGTTCGGGTTCAAGAAGAATATTGTCGTCAAGCCTTCTTGAGGTACCGGTACATAATAATTTTTATCATCCTCCCAAATGCCCATTCTCCAGATATTCCCCAGCTCAAAGTAGGCTTCTTCCTCCTTCGGGGCCTCCTTACTTATGACTATGAGACATCCGTTTCGCGGCTTCTCTGCTGCCTCAGGCAGAAACGCGCTTCCCTCAGCAGAGATCGTCACACGATTCCCCGATAAGGTTAGCACACCGCTAGCGTTAACAGGGATGAGAATGTCCCCTCTACCGTAGCCACGGGGTACTGATATTGTTGTTGAACCAGGATAACCGTTTCCGTAGCCGAAGTTTACATGAATAGTGTTAGCATCACTAACAGCGCAGACTGCCGCCAAACCCATTACGTAGCTTCCTCCGAGGCTTATCGCTGTCGAATATAGGTTTCCCGAGCTCACCATAACATAGTTTAACGAATCGTTGAACTGTTTAATTATTTCTTCCGCAGGAGAAGCTGAAACCTGAAACAATGCGTTGCCGAGAGTCACCGTGCCTGAGGTTATTAGAATCGAGCCTTCTGTTATGCTTCCGGATTTAAGTTCTCCTTCAAAACGAATCTTTATAGGAACAACGACCAAACCGGAGACAGTAATTAAACCGTTAAAGAGACTTTCAGAGTTCAGGAGAAGCATCGCTACGAGTAAGCTTAACGCAATTCGAGAGAGGCTTGTTTTCATCCTTAGCTCTTACCCGGAGCCTCATGTTATAAGTTTTTTGCTACTAAAGCCCCTAGTAGCAGTTGATGCTTGCGAGTCAACTTATTCTCAGCAATACGGAGAAGAATGCTTTACCCATATGAGTATCATTGTGCTTTCAATCCTAGGTTGATCAGGAGTCTGTTTAACAGTACCGGTGGGCTCTGTCTGCCGTTAGAAAAATCGCGTTTTTAACATTATCGTGTTAATTCAAAGGGGGATGCAGCCTTTCTTTTTGTAAAAACTTAAATGCTAGTTTTCCCATCGGTGTTCGAACCTAAAATGAGCCAATCCAAGTTTGGCGGGATGACGGTTCTTCTCATAGCAATCTCCCTCATCATAGGACTGGCTGCAGGATACTTCATAGGCGGGGCTGGCAAAGTTTCTGAGTTACAATACAACCAGCTTCAAACACTGTATAACCAGCTTCAGCAGAACGTCAGTTCGCTTACCAGGAAGCTTAAGGCTGGATTCATCTATGTCGGTCCCGTAGAAGACTTCGGCTGGACTGCTGCACACGACCAAGCTAGGAGGTATGTTGAGAAAATCTTTCCATGGCTTAAAACTGTTTACGTAGAGTCTGTTCCTGAGGCTGAGGCTGCAAGGTATATTGAGAGGCTTGTTACTGAGGAAAATGTCGACGTGGTTTTCACAACAAGCTTCGGATTCATGGATCCAACGATAGAGGTTGCTAAAAAATATCCTAACAAGATATTCTTCCACTGCAGTGGTTTTAAAAGACTTCCTAACTCTGGAACATATTTTGCAGACTTCTATCAAGTTTATTATCTGAACGGTTTGATGGCTGGTGCCTTAACCAAAAGTAATAAGGTCGGCTACGTAGCGGCCTACCCGATACCGGAGGTCCTCAGACACATCAACGCGTTCGCACTGGGTGTTAAGGAGGCTAATCCTGAGGCAAAGGTCTATGTGAAATGGCTCTTCGCATGGTATGATCCGACTCACGCTAGAGAGGCTGCTCAGGCGCTTGTGAGCATTGGCGTCGATACAATCGCTTTCACGGAGGACTCCACGGCCATTGTCGAGTTCGCTCAGGAACAATACCGGCAGGGGAAGACGCTCTACGTTTTCTCCCACTACAGTCCGATGCAGGATGTTGGTCCCGACGTTGTTGTAAGCGGTCAGATAGTCCACTGGGAAGTTATTTACGCCGACATACTTATGAAGATCAGGTTAGGCATATACAATAATACTAACCTGGCTAATGTCGACTATCTTTGGCTGCTCAAGGAAGGCGCGGTGGAACTCGGTGGCAAGCCCGGAGTACCGATAAACCCGAAGTTCGTAAATGAGTTGAAAAGTAAGTATCTGCCAGGACAATCAATAAGTGTGTACGATGCTGTTATAACTAGGCTTGCGTTGATGAAGGACGCTAACGTGCCTTTCGACCCGTTCACCGGACCGATTAGAGACCAGGCTGGAAACGTTAAGATTCCGGCAGGCCAGAGGGCGACTATAGCTCAGCTCTTCACAGAGGAAATGAACTGGTTCCTGGAAAACATAGTAGGATCGCCGTCAGGATGATCCTAGAAACTTCACCCCAACCTGTTTTTTCTCCAAAGGATGTCGACAAGGCTTGACGAATAATTCTAATTATCTTGTTGAAATGCGGGGGATTGTTAAACGGTTCCCAACGGTTGTCGCGCTGAATAATGTTGACTTCAGGGTTAGACAGGGTGAAATACATGCTCTTCTAGGCGAAAACGGTGCTGGCAAAACAACCCTTATGAGAATACTCTACGGCATGTATAAGCCTGACGCTGGGGAGATAATTGTGGAGGGCCGTAGGGTAATCATAGGTTCGCCAAGGGATGCGTTGAAAATGGGGATAGGAATGGTACACCAGCATTTCATGCTTGTGGATAAGCTTACTGTTTTAGAGAACATTGCCCTATTTGTGGAGGAAGGCTTCAGGATAGGCTTCGACCGGATCAGGAGTAGGGTGGAGGAGCTTTCTAAGACGTATGGTTTAAAGATTGATCTTGATGCGAAAATCTGGCAGCTTTCAGCAGGGGAGCAGCAGAAGGTTGAAATAGTGAAAACGCTTTACAGGAATGTTAAACTTCTGATCTTGGACGAGCCTACTTCAGTCTTGACACCCGTCGAGTCGGAGGAGCTTTTCAAATCTTTAAGGAAAATGGTTGAGACGGGCAAGTCAATAATTCTGATAACGCATAGGCTTAACGAGGCGCTTATGGCCAGTGATTCCATAACTGTCCTAAGGAAGGGGAGAGTTGTGGCGGCTGAAGTTAAGCCGCGTGAGGCAAGCAGGCTAGACTTGGTTAACATGATCGTCGGCAGGCCTTTGGAGTTCAGGCCTAGTGTTGACAGTTTCAAGAAAAACGGTAAGCCGGTTTTAGAAGTCGAGAACCTAAGAGTTTTGGATGACAGGGGGCTCGTGGCAGTCAAGGATGTTTCCTTCATCCTAAGGGAGGGGGAGATCCTGGGTGTAGCCGGGGTTGCGGGGAATGGGCAAAGGGAGCTTGTTGAAGCACTCACAGGTCTGAGGAAAGTTGAAAAAGGAATTGTGAAAATAATGGGAGTGAATGTTACGAACGCTTCTCCTAAGAATATTATCCGGCTTGGTGTTGCCCATATTCCCGAGGACAGGTTCAGGTATGGTGTTGCACCAGATCTTAGTGTTGCAGAAAACATGGTTATGAAGCTCTATGGGGAAAAGTTTTCAAGGAAAATATTTATCGATAGTGAGGCAATTAGAAAAGAGACTGAGAAACTTGTCCAGGAGTTTGAGATAGTTACGCCAAGCGTGAATGCTCCAGTAAGCCTTCTCTCAGGCGGGAATATTCAGAAGCTGATAGTGGCGAGAGAACTCTCGATAAATCCTAAGATACTTATCGCAAGCAACCCTACTTCAGGGCTGGATGTTGCTTCAACAAACTATGTGCACTGGGTTTTCCACAGGCTTAGAGAAGCCGGTGGCAGTGTTCTCCTTGTTTCCGAAGACTTGGATGAGGTTTTAGCTTTAAGCAACAGGATACTTGTGATGAAGGAGGGTAAAATAGTCAGAGAATTTGGAGAGGGAGCTTCAATAAGCGAAGTCGGGCTTGCGATGACCGTGGGAGCGGCGTAGTCATGAAAAAGAGAAGCATCAGGATACGCGTGTTGAAACGGCGGTGTGAAGATTGGAGATAAGGCTGGAGAGAAGGCCAACCGTATCTAGAAGGATAAACATATCTGTCAGAATACTCGCCATTCTGTTTTCACTCCCGTTTATAGGTCTCTTATTCGCCGCCTACGGTGTGAACCCGGTTGACGCCTATCTGAGAATTTTTACCGGGGGATTTGGAAGCCCATATGGCTTCTCCGAGACAATCGTGAAGACACTGCCAATAGGGTTATGCGCTGTCGGGCTCACCTTCGCCTATAAGGCTAGAGTGTTAAACATAGGTGCTGAGGGGCAGCTAATAATGGGCTCCATTGCTGCAACCTGGGTTGCACTGTATTCTGGTCTTCCGCAAAGCGTAATAACAATCATTATGCTGCTTGCAGGTTTTACTATTGGAGCCTTATGGGCATTGTTGCCTGCTGTGTTGAAATCGGAACTAAATATTAATGAAGTCATAGTGACTCTTATGATGAACTACATATCGTTGAAGCTGCTGGACTATGCGGTGACCGGCCCATGGAGAGGGTTAACGCAATGGGGGTTTCCCCAGACTGATCCCTTCCCCAGCTATGCCAGATTCCCCGTCATAGGGGGAACCAGAATACACTACTATACTCTTGCACTACTCCTGGTTTCGACACTCATTCTATACGTGTTGATGAAGAGAACTAAAATCGGCTACGAGATCAGAATTGTGGGAAGTAATCCTGAGGCAGCTAAATATGCTGGCATAAGCGTTAACAGGAATATTCTGCTGGTCATGCTGGTCAGCGGTGGGCTTGCGGGGATTGCCGGGGTCGGGGAGGCCGCCGGCATACATGGGCGCCTCATAAGGGGAATATCCCCCGGATACGGTTATACCGCTATAATCCCTGCCTGGCTCGGGGGGCTTGACCCTCTCGGAACCATTGTAGCATCGTTCTTCATAAGCGGCTTGATGGTTGGGAGCGACGCGATACAGGTTTCCCTCAGATTGCCATCCAGCCTTGTATACGTGTTCAACGGCGTGATTCTACTCTTCATTGTAAGCAGCGAGGTTCTCGCTAGGTACAGAATACTGTTTAAAATAGGTGGTAGAAAAATATGGATATAGCTGCTTCAATACTGGCTGAAGCCGTTAGAGCAGGAACACCACTAATGCTCGCGACCCTGGGAGAAATATACTGTGAAAGATCCGGAGTTTTAAACCTTGGGCTTGACGGTGTGATGACGATGGGGGCACTAGCAGGCTTTGCCGTAACATGGCTCACAGGGTCTGTCTGGATCGGTTTGGCTGCAGCAATTCTTGTCGGAGGCCTGTTCTCCCTAATACATGCATTCACAAGCATAAGCCTTGGAGTCAACCAGACTGTTTCAGGGCTGGCTCTCGCAATGCTGGGGACAGGAGTCAGCAGCCTGCTGGGAGCAAAATACGTAGGACAACCTCTTAGAGACCGTCTCCCCATACTTCAAATACCGGTTTTGTCGGAAATCCCTTTGGCAGGTGGCTTCTTCTGCCACGACCCAGTCGTATATTTGGGAATGATTCTTTCAATATTAATGTGGTTCATACTGTTTAAAACAAGGCTTGGAATAATAGTTAGAGCCGTGGGTGAGAAGCCTGAAGCTGCAGACGCTGCAGGGGTCAACGTATACTTTGTAAGATACTTTTGTGTTTTTCTAGGCGGAGTGCTCGGGGGGCTCGGCGGTGCTTACGTGACCCTCTCCTATACTCCGGGCTGGAGGGAGGGTGTAATGATGGGTAGAGGATGGATAGCCCTAGCGCTTACAATATTCTCCTTATGGAATCCTCTTGGAAGCTTGATCGGAGCATATCTTTTCGGAGGGGTTGAAGTCCTTCAGTTTCACCTTCAGGAATACGGGGTTCCGGCAAGCCTACTTGGCGCACTTCCCTATGTTTCTACAATCATAGTGTTGGTCGCCAGCTCACTAGGCTTATTGAGGAAAAAGCTTGGCGCACCCGCGGCTCTAGGCGTGCCTTATAGAAGAGAAGGCTAAAAACCAGTGTCTTGATTTAACAATGTGAAAACTTTTTCACACTCAAAAACTTTATTATGTTTCCAACGGTGTTTTTCCCTCATGAGAAGGATTAGGATGGGAATCGTCGGTGTCGGGATTCAGGGTGAACAACAGTTGAAATCATTTAAAACAATAGAGCGCGCCGAAGTCCTAGCAGTAGCGGATTCGAACGTGAAAAGGGCTAGAGAGATTGGAGAAAAATACAATGTTCCAAGAATATACCCTGATTTCCAAGGTCTCGCTAAAGATCCTGATGTTGAAGCAGTTTCCATCTGTACACCGGACCACTTACACACGGAGCCTGCGCTCGCGGCTCTCGAGAACAATAAGCATCTGCTCGTGGAGAAGCCTCTTGCGACAAACGTGTCTGACGCTGAGAAGATAGTTGAGGAGGCGAGTAAACGCGGCCTCAAGCTAATGGTTAACTTCAGCAACAGATGGAGCCCTCCCTTCCAGTTGGCTAAGGACACGATAGAGAAAGGCGAGATTGGTAGGGTTGTCAACGCGTATGCGCGTTTAAGCGATACAATATATGTTCCAACTGAAATGATAAAATGGTCGGATAAGACGAGTGTTCTCTGGTTTCTCGGAAGCCATGTCTTCGACCTGCTTAGATGGTTGTTCAAAGACGAGGCTAAAAGAGTTTTCGGAGTTTCAAGATCGGTTGTGTTAAACTCAATGGGAATCCGGACCCCGGACTTCTATCAGGCTATAATCGAGTTTCAAAATGGAGTCACAGCCGTGATGGAGAACAGTTGGATCCTCCCCAGGGGTGAACCATTCATAGTGGATTTTAAAATGGAGGTTTTCGGAGAGAAAGGGGCAATCAGAATAGATAGGACTCATCACGGCAGCGTAAGAATCGTGAATGATCATAAGATGAGTTTTCCCGACGTGTATGTTTTGCCCAGTGAAAAAGTCAGCATGTTCCTCAAGGCTGGGTTAGAATGCTTTGTAGAGTGCTTGATTCACGACTCTAAGCCTCCTGTAACTGGGGAAGACGGCCTCATAGTGACGAGAGTCATAAGCGCTATTATTAGGTCAAGCGAAACAGGCGTGCCTCTTGAAATCGGCTGAACAAGCTTAAACACCCGTATTGCTTTCAAATATGGAAGCCTCGGATTTCCGTATTGCCCGGATTTAAAGGCATTGCTCCATTTTAATCCTGCTGTAAAGATTAAATTCCAGTATGCTTTAGAAATCAGGATGAATCCAAGGGAAAGATGTATTAAATCCATCGAGTTCGAGGAAATAGACCGGGTGCCCACCGTCTTTAGGGCGAGGCCTGAAGTAATTTCACTGCTTGAAGAACACCTTAACGTGAAGGGGTTTGACAATATTTGCTCTAAACTCGACGTTGATGTCAGGTTTGCCCCAGCCATCAGCTTAACCGGCGGCTATATTCCAAAAGGAGTCGAAGTTAAGGAGGGACCGTATGAGGCTGCTTACACGATT